>Ga0308175_100000639_pt1 | contig 23526 bp, 13 predicted proteins | sample PhyCR1_3_FD_203893 | JGI IMG/M metagenome (GOLD analysis project Ga0308175, IMG submission 203893) | Soil microbial communities from UC Gill Tract Community Farm, Albany, California, United States - DLSLS.C.R1 | ecosystem: Environmental > Terrestrial > Soil > Agricultural land | place: USA...
CGCGATCTGCTGTAACTCCCCCACCCGCCCCGCCATCTTCACCTGCTCCGCGAAGAGGTACTTATCCAGCATCCCCCGCAGCGGCCCCACCATCCGCGCGTCCGTCTCCAGCCAGGTGCTCTCCCCCACCTCCAGCACGTTCAGGTCCGTCACGATCCGCCCCTTCGTATTCAGGAAAAACGCATACACCCCCTTCCCCGCCGCCAATCCCCCTTTCGTGTCCTTGTCCCAGACCTGATTCGTCAGAAGGTTGTTCAGGAACTTGTGCCGGTCCTTCCCGCTCAGTTCCAGGATCCCCCGCTGCGGCAGGTCCACGAGCCCGCACGCCTTGCGAATGGCCGCATACTCCGCCTGCGGCTCGCCGAACGTGCTGACAATCTCCACCTCTCCGTACGGCTGAAACTCCGCCTCCGCCTGCTGGTGCAGGCCGTGCAGCAAATTGGGCAGCGCGTCGGCCATGGCGGGGGATTATACGACCCGAGCCGCCACTCCGTATGGCACCCCGCTTAGCGCGTTAGTTCTTTCCGAATCCCGGACTTTCGCCCGTCGCGAACGCTGTGCGCCCCCACCTTCTCCTTCAGCCGAAGCTCCTTCACGCCCGGCACTTCCCGGGTCGCATCGTCCGCCGGCTGATAGCCCACCAATTCACGGGCGTCTGAAATGTCCAGCCGTTTGAAGCGATTGTCGCTGACCCCATGCACAATGGCGAACTTCAGGTCCTCGACGTCGATGCACTTCTCCAGCAGCTGTTGCAGGTCGCGGCGCGACACGAACGCATCCAGCATCTTCACCCCGCCGTCCGGTTGGCGTGCGGCCTCTATCGACTGGAACGCCCCAATGCGGATGGCGATAGCCGACAGCCCTTCCTGCTCCGCCATGTACCGCGCCAGAGCTTCGCCGAAGCACTTGGAGACGCCGTACAGATCGCCGGGATTCACCGGTTCGCCGGTCTTTACCTGCACGTCGGCCGGGTAGCCCGAAACCGCGTGGATCGACGACGCATACACCACCCGTCGACACTTCGCCGCTTTTGCAGCAACGAACAGGTTGTACGTGCCGACGATGTTCGCCGCGTGCAGGCTGTCCCACGTCGCCTCCGGGTCGGGATCGCCGGCCAGGTGCAAGACCGTGTCAACACCACGGCAGATGCGTTTCAGACCCTCCAGATCCGCCAGGTCGGCCTCCACGACTTCACCGAACCGCCGAATCCGATCGATCCGGTCCTCGTCCCCCCGGACCATCAGCCGCAGCGTGTACCGCTTGGCCGCGTGTTCGGCGAAGTACGAACCGATATTCCCCGCCGCCCCGGTCACCAGGACGGACCGCCGCTTCGAGTGAGCTTTGCCTGGAGACCGCAACCCGCTGAATGATCTGACCATCAGGCAGACCATAGCGGCGTTGCCGCGGCCGCCGGAACTGCCTATTTCCCGCACCCCCCTACGCGCGCCCCCACATCTCCCGGATAGTCTTTAGCAACCGCCATTTCTTGTTCCGCTTCAGGTAGCGCCGGGTGTTTTCCCAGCTCGGCACGGCGCGGGCGTTGGGATCGCTGAACTGTTTTGATACCTCCGCCCGGGGGGGGTAGCCCATCTCGCTGTTAAAATCGGCAAACTGCTTCTCCAGCCACCGCAGGTCCCCCGGGGCGATGTTGTCGGTCTTGAGCGCGACCAGCGATGGATTGACGGTCTCCGCCAACGAGCCGCCTCGGGTTTCGCGGAAGGTGGCATTGCCGTGCACGGCGGCCGCAATCTCCTCCTTCCCCTTTTTCCAGATCAGCATCCCCTCGTCCCACGGCAGGCCCATCTTCGCGCAAAGCTCCCGAAGTGCCTTTTCCGCCTCGCTGACGAATGCTTCATATTTGAGCATCGGCCAGCCGCGCTCGCTGAAGAGCTCCCAATCCTCTTTGAAGCGTCGCATTCGGATGCGGAGCGGGGGCTCCTCGGCCGTGGTGCCGTTACGGCCGTAAGACTTCTTACTCAGCGAATTCCAAACGGCCCGCACGTCCCGCACCACCAGAAGCGGGCGGACCGTCCACCCCTCGTCCTCGAAATACTGGATCATCTCCCGCATTCGAAAGCAGTTGATGGTGGTCTTGCACCAGACGTTCGGTGCTGAAATGGTGTGCGGAATCTGCGGCAGGATGTCCCCCCGCGCGTCCAGCACGCCGTCCATGTCCTGCCGTTGCAGGAAACACCACGAGATCAACGTAGACCCGCTGCTCTGCGTGCCGGCGCACAGGTACAACGGCTTCTCGCCCGGTTTCATTCGCCTCGCTCCATACCGCAGATTGCCCGGCCCCCCGACCCGTTATCCTTCCTCTTGCCCACACCGCTCGTGGACGCATACGCAGGTGGTCTCGGTGCATTCGTATGCACAGGCGTTGCTGCAATAGACCTTGCCGTCCCGCGTGACGCCCTTGCCCGGGGGCACAACGCAGTTGCAGCTTGCGCAGGCGCACTTCGATGCGTCCGCCGGAACCTCAACGGCTTGCGCCATACGTCACCTCGGCATCAATTCAGCCGCTCCCGATTTTATTCTCCAACCCGCCCGGCTGGAGGTCAACCGGCCTCTGCGTGCCTCCACCCGTGAGAACCTGCCGACAACCGCGATTCGATTTGGTCGGCGCCGGACGGCGTGACTAAAATAGGCCATCCATGAGCGACGCAAGCTCCAATTCGCCGAAGAATCAGCACGATCCGGGGGACCGCTCCCCCGACCGGGCACCCGGTAAGGCCACCGGCCGCGGCAACAAGGCCGAGCGGCCGGAGTCCGACGCAACCAAGCACGATCCGAAGGCCGAGCCGAGGCCCGAAGCCAAGGCCAACGCGTCGGCCGCGAGCAAGGACATCACGCCGGTGCTCAAGGGTTGGGACTACGAGCCGGGCACCATCAACGTGCGCAAGATCGCCGGCCTCGACGGCGCGCCCAAGCTCCAGATGCGCCAGCCGCTTGGCCTGATCCAGATGGAGATGACCGGTCGCCCGGACGGCCTGCGCCCGCACGGGTACGACTCGCTGCTGGACTACTTTGAAGCACAGCTCGACGAGCACAAGCAGCTCAGCGGCTCGGAGAAAGGCTTCGAGCTGTCGGCCGAGCAGTGCGAAGACCTGCGCGAGGAGGCCGCGATGTACTACCAGCGCTACCTCTCGCTGTTCGTGCTGGAGGAGTTCGCCGGCGTCGTGCGCGACACCTCCCGCAACCTGCGCGTGCTGGACGTGTGCTCGAAGTACGCCGCCGAGGAGGAGGACCGGCTCATCCTCGAGCAGTACCGCCCGTACATCACCATGATGCACACGCGGGCGCACGCGTCTCTCCAGCAGAAGGAGAAGAAGTACGCCGACGCGCTTTCGACGATCGACGCCGGCATCTCCTCGATTAAGGATTTCTACGCCCGCTTCGGCCAGGAGGAGGCGGCGACCGATTCCAACGAGATCAAGGTGCTGAAGAAGTTCGCCAGCGAGATCCGGCGGAAGATCCCCATCGACCCGATGACGAAGCTGCGGACGGCGCTGGACCGCGCCGTGAAGAACGAGCGGTACGAAGATGCCGCGAAGCTGCGGGACCAGATCCGGACGCTCTCGGGGCCCAAGGGGGCGAGCCCGGTTTAGAATCTTTTGTGGTGCAGCCTTTCAGGCTGCCCTGACGCAGCCTGAAAGCCCGCACCACAACTACTTCGGCTCGGGGTCGTCGTCTTCGACGTTTTTATAGACCTTTCCGTCCTCGGCGACCTGGATCATCATCCGTTTGCCGGACTTGTCGTTGTACTTGGCCTCGTAGTACGGCTTGCCGCGCTTCTGGCCGGTCAGGACGCGCTTGATGGGGGTGTCGCCGATCTCCTTCTTAATTGAATCCATGGCGGGGGCGGGAATCTTGGCGACGTCGATCTGCTTTTCGTTGGCGTCGTCCTCGTCCGCCTCCTTCTTGTTGCAGCCGACGAAACCGGCGGCGGCGACGGCGAGGCACAGGATGCCCACCAGCGAAACGAGCTTGAACATGATGATCTCCTCGGTGAAGACGGTGACCTTCCCCCGTTATACCGCCAGCGGCGCCGGCTCGAGCGGCGATTCGGCCAGCTCCGTGCCGGCGGGCGTCCTCTCCTTGCGGTGCAGCAGCCGGTAAAGCGCGGGCAGCACAAAGAGCGTCAGGAGCGTCGAGCTGATGATGCCGCCGATGACGACGGTTGCCAAGGGCTTCTGGACCTCGGCGCCGGCGCCGGTCGCCAGCGCCATCGGGACGAAGCCGAGCGACGCGACCAGTGCGGTCATCAGCACCGGGCGCAATCGCGTGAGCGAGCCGCGGACGATCGCCTCCTCCAGCGAAACGCCGGAGCGGCGGAGCTCGTTAATGAAGCTGACCATCACCAGCCCGTTGAGCACCGCGACGCCGGAGAGGGCGATGAACCCGACGCCGGCGGAAATCGAGAGGTTCATGTCGGGCACCCATTCGGCCCCCTGCCAGTGCCCGCGCCGGATCCACAAGGCGATGATCCCGCCGGTCAGCGCCAGCGGCACGCCGGAGAAAACCGTCAGCGAGTGCCGGATGGAGCCGAACGTGGCGTAGAGCAGAACGAGGATCAACAGGAATCCGATCGGGACGATCACCGCCAGCCGCCGCCAGGTCTCGTTCATCGTCTGGAACTGCCCGCCCCATTCGATCCAGGTGCCGGCCGGCAGCGTGGGGGCGACCTGCGCTTCCACCTTGCGCTGCGCCTCGGCGACGAACGAGCCGATGTCGCGGCCGCGGACGTTGAAGGTAACGACGACGTTCCGCCGGCCGTTTTCGTGGACGATCTCGCGCGGGCCTTTCGTCACGCGGATGTTTGCGACGGCCGAGAGCGGCACGAACGCCACGCGCGGGCCGCCGGACGCCCCGGCCCCGCCGGCCGAGGTGAACTTGGCCGGCGGCGCGTCCGTCTCCGGCTTGGGCAGCGGGACGGGGAGCGTGTCGATCGAGTTGAAATCCCGCCGCTGACCCTCCGGCAATCGCACCACGATCGGGAAGCGCCGCTCGCCCTCGTAAATCACGCCCGCCTCGCGCCCGCCCATCGCGGTGGTCACCACGTCCTGCACGTCGGCCGCCGACAGCCCGTACCGCGAGCACGCCTCCTGATTCACCTCGATCTGGAGCGTGGGCAGCGCCTCCATCCCCTTGGGCTCGGCCACGTCCTTGCCGTCCATGCGGCGCACGATGCGGTAGATCGCCTGGGCGGCGGGGAGGGTCTGGTCGAAATTCTCCCCGAACACTTCGGCGGCAACATCCGTGCGCACGCCGGCGATCAGCTCGTTGAACCGGTCCTCGATCGGCTGGACGAACTCGTAGGTGCTGCCGGGGACGTCGTCGAGGGTGTCTTCCATTTCCTTGAGGAGGCCCTTCTTGCTCCGCCGCGGGTTCGGCCATTGCTCTCGCGGCTTGAGGACGATGATGGTGTCGGCGTCGCTGAGGGGGATCGGGTCGGACGCCATGTCGCCGGTGCCGGTTTTGGAGGCGACGAACTGCACTTCCGGGATTTCCAGCAGCGCCTTCTCCATCTGCATCTGAATGGCGGTGGACTCGGCCAGGCCGGTGCTGGGGGCGCGCGACCCGATTACGAGCACGTCGCCTTCGTCGAGCTTGGGGATGAAGTCGCGGCCGAGGCGGTCGGGGTGCTTTTCATCCGGCTGGCGCAGCAGGAGCAGCGACGCCAAGAATCCGGCGACCGCCAGCGGCACGATGGCGAAGCGCAGCTTCACAGCGCCGCGAACGAGCGGGTGATACGCGTGCTGGGCGAGGCGGACCAGGAAGTTGTCTCGCTCGCGGACGCGCCCGCCCATGATCGCCGCCACCATCGCGGGCACGAACGTGAGCGACAGCACGAAGGCGGCGACGAGCGCGAGGATGACGGTCAGGGCCATCGGGCGGAACATCTTGCCCGCCACGCCGACCAGCGCCAGGATCGGCAGGTAAACGATGATGATGATCGCCTCGCCGAACGCGGTGGCGCCGCGCACCTGCTTGCTCGCCTCGAAGACCACATCGAGCCGCTCGGGCTTGGTGAGCCGCCGGCCCAGCTCGCGCTGGCGGGAGCCGAGCATGCGAAGGCTGTTTTCGACGATGATGACGGCGCCGTCCACGATCAGGCCGAAGTCGATGGCGCCGAGGCTCATCAGGTTGCCGCTGATCTTCAGGTTCACCATGCCGGTGGCCGCAATGAGCATCGACAGCGGGATCGCCAGCGCCGCGATCAGTGCGGCCCGCACGTTGCCCAGCAGCACGAAGAGCACGATGACGACGAGGATCGCCCCCTCGGCCAGGTTGCCGGCGACGGTGCGAATTGTCGAGTCCACCAGCTTGGTACGGTTGAGGATGGTCCGGTAGCGCACGTCGGGCGGGAGCTTGATGCGGGCGATCTTCTCGTCCACGGCGGACGCGGTCGTGCGGCTGTTGGCGCCCACCAGCATCTGGGCGACGCCGAGGACCACTTCCTTGCCGTTGAGGCTTCCCGTCCCGGTGCGCACCTCGGTGCCGAGGCCGACGCTCGCCACGTCGCGGACGCGGATGGGCGTGCCGTTCCGCTGCGCGATGGTGACCGCCGCGATCTGCTGCGGTGTTTCCAGGCGCCCGACGACGTGGACGATGTAGGCGTCGCCCTTGTGCTCGACGTAGCTCGCGCCCGCGCTGGTGTTGTTTCGTTCCAGCGATTCGGAGAGGTCTTTGAGGGTAAGGCCGTACGACGCTAGCTTCGCCAGATCGGGGGCGACCTCGTACTGCTTCAGGTAGCCGCCTTGCGTGTCGATATCCGCCACGTCCTTCACGGCCCTGAGCTGCGGGCGCACGATCCAGTCCGCCACGGTGCGGAGGTACGTCGCCTGGGCGACCTCGTCGCGCAACTTTTCGCCTTCGGGCGTGAGGTAGGAGCCGTCGGACTGCCAGCCGGGGCGGCCGTCAAAGACCGGCGCGCCTTTGCCGCCGGGGTGGGTGAATTCGATCGCGTACATGTACACGTCGCCGAGGCCGGTGGTGATGCCCCCGAGCTTCGGCTCCGCACCGCTCGGCAGCAATTCCTTGGCCTCGATGAGGCGCTCGGTCACCTGCTGGCGGGCGAAATAGACGTCCACGTCGTCGGCGAAATAGGCGGTGATCTGCGACAGCCCGTTCCACGAATGTGAGCGCATGAGTTCGAGCCCGGGGATGCCGGCCAAGGCGTTTTCGACGGGCGTCGTGACCTGCTTCTCCATCTCCAGCGGCGACAGCGCCGCCATCTCCGTGTTCACCACGACCTGGTTGCTCGTGATGTCCGGCACCGCGTCGATCGGCAGCCGCTGGAGGGAATAGAGCCCGGCGGCGGCGGCGGCGAAGGTCGCCATGAGCACCAAAAACCGGTGGCGGATTGAGAATCGAAGAACGTGTTCGAGCACGGCTGCCTGATTCGTGGCACGGGCGGCACGCCCGTGTCTTTAATCAATCAAATTGGAAACCACGGGCGCGCCGCCCGTGCCACTTTTTCCCCTAATCCGCCTCCTGGGGCTTGGCGAGCTGCGCCTTGAGGATGATCGCGCCCCGCACCACCACCGGCTCTCCTTCTTTCAACCCGGACAGGATCTGCGTCCAGCCGCCGACGCCCTCGCCGGCTTTCACGTCGCGCCGTTTGAACTTGCCCTTCTCGCCTTCCACGGGCACGAAGACGAGGGTGTCGTCCTCGATCGTCACGACCGCGTCGCTCGGTAATGCCACGACCGCCGCGCCGCTGAACTCGCTCGACTCGATTTCCGCCCGCGCCAGCATCCCCGGCCTCAGTACCTTCTCGGGATTTGCCACCTCGATCCGCGTCTGAACCGTCCGCGTGGTCGGGTCCAGCGCTGGCGCGATCATGGTGACCTTCCCGTCGAACTTCTGCCCGCCCAGCGCCGCGACGGCGACGCGCGCCGCCGCGCCCTTTTTCAATTGGCCGTAATACGCCTCCGGCACGTCGGCGATCACCCACACCTTCGCCAGGTCCGCGACCTCCACCTGCAAATCCTTGTCCGGGCCGACCAGCGCGCCCAGCGTCAGGTCAAATTCGATCACCCGCCCCGAGACGGGCGTTCGCACCGAATACCGCGGCGTGAGCTTGCCGGTGTTTTCCAGCTCCTTGATCGCGTCGTCACCCATGCCCATCAGGTGGAGCCTGTTGGCCGCCCCCGTGGCGGCGCCGGCGGCGGCCTGCACGCCGACCTGGGCCGCCTTGTACTCCGCCTCGCGCTTCTGCACCTCCGCCAGCGCCAAGCCCTGGCTCTGCTCGTACAGCGTCCGACCGCGCTCGGCGGCGATTTTCAGCGGCTCGACTGCCGCCTTCGCCGCCGCCAGTGCCGTCCGCTTCTGCAGGTAATCGCTTTGCGCTTCTCCGAGGTCGGGGCTCTCGACCACGAACAGCTCGTCACCGGCCTTGACGTCGTCCCCGAGCCGCGCCTTCAACTCCGCGACCCGGCCGGCCACCGGCGCGCCGACGTGCGCCATCGCCTCCGCGTTGAACGCCACACGCGCGGGCGCGGAAAAAGTCGGTACGAGCACGCGGCGCTCGGCCTTACCGACCGTGACGTGGTTCTCCTCGATGGCGTCCTTGTTCAGCCGGACTTCCACCGGCTTTGGCGGCTCCTTCTGCTCGGCCGCGGGGGCGGCGGACTTTGAAGTGTCCGCATCGCCGGACTTATCGCAGCCCGCGCCGCAAGCCAGCATCGCGACTCCCAGCAAACACGCGCCCGCCCGCCACCGACCGATCATGGCCGCCCCCTCATGTCGATCGCCGGGCTACCCGCCGGGGCACTGGCCGGTGCGGACGTCGCCGGCCGCGTCGTGGAAGCGTCAACTGCCGCGGCAATGCCGATCCCGCCGACGGCCCGCTGGAGTTTCACCCGCGCCACCGCCGTCTTTTTCTGTAATTCGATCACCTTCACGCGAGCGTCGATCAAATCCTCTTCGGCCAGCAGGAGGTTGGCCACGTCGGTCTCCCCCGCCTTGTACGAGGCCTCGGCCTGACTCGCGCGCCGCTCCTGGAGCGGCAGCAGCTCCCCGCGCGCACGCCCCAGCGTCCGCAACGTCGAGTTGTACGCCGAATAGTGCGTCCGCACGTCCTGCACGATCTGCCGTTGTAATTTCACCATCTCGTGCCGCGCCGCCGCCAGTTCGGCCCGCGCCTTCTCCTGCCGCGCCTGCCCCCAATCGAAGAACGGCAGCGGCACCGCCAGCTCCGGCCCGACGGACCACTCCATGTCGCGCTCCGACTGCACGCCGGCGTCGCTCCCCTCGAGGAACGCCCACCCCGCCAGCCTTACTTCGTCGCCCAGCGCCACCAGTTCCCATTGTTTGGACCGCACCTCCGCCCGGCCGCGCATCGCCGCCGCCACCCACTCCGATTCGGGCGCCCCCGCGGCCGGCGGCGCGTTCCACTTCGCCAGCTTCCACTGTGCCGCCGACGACGGCTCGCCGACGAGCCTCGCCAGCTCGATGCGCGCCTCCGCCAGGTCCTCCAGCTTCTCCGCCACGTCCACTTCGAGTTCCAGCCGCTGCGTCTCTAGCGCGATCACGTCCAGACTCGCCGCTTCGCCGACCTTCAACCTCGCCCGGCCCAATTCGACCAGACGCTCGGACAGCTTTCGCCGCTCGTCGAGCGCCGACAGCTCGTCCTCCATGGCCTGCACGGTGAAATAACTCTCCTGCACGTCCGAGACGGCATCGGCCAGCGTCGCCAGCGCCTCGCCGGCCGCCGCGCGCAGGCGCGCGTCGGCGGCGGAAATGCGACGGGGCATCTGCAGGAGGGACAGGAGGTCCGCCGCCAGCGCCGCGTCCACGATGGGCGACCCGCCGCCTTCGCGGAAGCGCAAGCCGACCGTCATGACCGGGTTGGGGAGCAGCCGGACTTGTGCGGCGTCCGCCCATGCCGAGCGGAGCCGCGCCAGCGACGCCTGGAGCGCCGGGTCGTGCAGCACGGCGCGGCGGACCGCTTCGGCGGGTTCGAGCACGTCGTCGGAGGGCTCCCCCGCGTCCACCGCCTCGGCCGGGCGTTCTTCAACCCGCACCGCCACGTCCCCCACCACCGCCGCCGCGTCGCCGGCGATCCGCGGCCGCGCCGGGCCGGTCTGGCAGCCGGCCAGCAAGGCGGATAACAGGACGGCGGCAGTGAGCGGGAGCTTCATCGACGGCGTTTACCTTTCCCACAGAACCAACGCGGAATGTACCAGAAGCCTCGCGCTTCGCGCCAGCGAAGGCCCGGACTCTACAGGAAGGTAAATGAACGCTCGATGAACGCAACCGCGATCGAATCAATGCCCGTTCCCCTCGCCGCGGGAGCCCGCAAGCGCCTCCTCGCGCTCACCGCCGAACTCCCGCCCCTCGACGCCGCCCTGTTCCTCGGGGTGCGGGACCTCGAGCTCGGCCGCCTGGGCGTGACCCTCGTAGTGGGACGCGAAGAACGGGATCCGGTTCAGCACCTTCTCCTGGAACGTCTCCAGGTACAGGTAAATCACCGGCGTGACGTACAGCGTGATGAGCTGGCTCACCAAAAGCCCGCCGACGATCACCAGCCCCAGCGGCCGGCGACTCGACCCGTCGGCGCCCCAGCCGAGCGCGATCGGCACCGCGCCCATGATCGCCGCCAGCGTCGTCATCATGATCGGGCGGAAGCGGTCCATCGACGCGTCGTGGATCGACTGCTCCGCCGTCTCCCCCGCGGCCACGCGCTGGATCGCGAAGTCCACGATCATGATTCCGTTCTTCTTCACGATCCCCATCAGCATGAACAGCCCGATGAACGCGTACAGCGAGGCGACTTCGCCGAACAAGAACAGCGTCAGCAGCCCGCCGACCATCGCCGTCGGCAGCGTCGAAAGCACCGTCACCGGGTGCAGGTAGCTCTCGTACAGGATCGCCAGGATCACGTACATCACGAACACCGCCAGGACCATCAGGATCATCAGGCTGCTGACCGTGTCGCGGAAGGTCAGCGCCTCGCCCTGGAACTGGCCGCGGATCTGCGGCGGCACGACCTGGGCCGCAGACGCCTCGATGTACTTCGTCGCCTGGTCCAGCGTCACGCCGGGCACCAGGTTGAAGTTAATCGTCACGCTGGTGAACTGGTTGATGTGGTTCACCGCCTGCGGGCCGGTCGTCTCCTGCCAGGTCGCCACCGCCGAGAGCGGCACCAGGTTCTTCGAATCGTCGGTGCGGACGTACAACAGCCCCAGGTCCTCGGGGTGCAGCCGCGCGTCGTCCCTCGTTTCCAGGATCACCTGGTACTGGTCCTCCGGCTCCTTGATCAGGTACACGTAGTTCTGGCTGTAGGCGTTGCGCAGCAGCGCCTCGACGCGGCTGGCCGACACGCCGTACATCGACGCCTTGTCCCTCAGGATGTTCACCTTCAGGTTCGGCGTGTGCAGGAACATGTCCGAGATCACCGTCGAAAAGAGCTTCCCCTGCTGCTCGTACAGCTTGCCCAGCAGCGCCCCGGCCGACTTGTACACCTCGTCGGGGTTGATCCCGCTCAGCGAGTAGGAGAACTGCCCCGCCTGGGTGGCCGTCGCGCCCGTCGAGATCTGCAGCACCGGCTGCGGGTTGAGCACCCCGAACGCCCCCTGCAGCGAGCCGTGGAGCTGCCCCATGATCTGGCCGGTCACATCCTGGATGCTGGGGTGCTCGATCACCTTCCCGTCGAACGTCTTCAGCGGCGGCCGGTCGTCAGGGTCCTTCAGGAACGTGATCAGGAACCCCATGTTCGACGAGAGGAATTGGCTCAGCCCCGTCGCGGTAAACGTCATGTCCACCGCGTCGTTGGACTGAAGCACCTTCTCGGCGGCGGTCTGGTACTGCCGCATCTGCTGGGGGCTGGCGCCCTCTTGTGCGATCATCACGCCCAGCGCGAACGACGAGTCTCCGACGGGCAGGAAGGTCTTGGGAATCCGCATCAGCAGGTACACCGTCCCGGCCATGCAGACGATCCACACGCACGCCGAAATCCACCGGTGGCGCAGGAAGAACCAGAGGGACCGGCCGTAGATGCCGAGCACGCGGTGCTCGACCCCGCCGATGACCCGCTCGACCCAGGTCTTGCGCGTCCCGTGGCCGCGCTGGCCCAGCAGGCGGGCGCACATCAGCGGCGTGAGCGTCAGCGACACCACGCCGCTGGCGATGATCGACACCACGATCGTGACCGCGAACTCGCGGAAAATGCGGCCCATCAGCCCGCTCATGAACACCAGCGGCAGGAACACCGCCGCCAGCGAGATCGTCATCGCCAGAATCGTGAAGCTGATCTCCTGCGCGCTGTTGATGGCGGCGCGCAGCGGCGCCTCGTGGTACTGCTCCATCCGCCGCACCGTGTTCTCCAGGAACACGATCGCGTCGTCTACCAGGAACCCGATCGCCAGCGTCAGCGCCATCAGCGACAGGTTGTCCAGGCTGTACCCCAGCACGTTCATCGTGACGAACGTCAGCAGCAACGACAGCGGCAGCGCCACCACCGGGATCAGCGTGTCCGTAGCGCGGCCGAGAAACATAAAGATGACGATGACGACGAGCACGAACGCGATGTACAGCGTCTCCTTTACGTCGCGCACGCTGTTGACGATGGTCTTGGAGCGGTCGTGAATCAACGTGATGCCGACCGACCCGGGGAGCTGCTGAGCGATCTCCGGCAGGATCGACCGGACGGCGCTCGCCACCTCCACCGCATTCGCCCCCGCCTGGCGGAACACCGCGATCACCACCGTCGCCTTCGGCACCGTCCGGCCGCGCAGCCAGAACCGCATGTCCATGCGCTCGTCCTGGACGCTGTCCCGCGCCTCGGCCACGTCCTTCAAGTACACCGGCGCCCCGTCCTTCGTGCCGATGATCAGGTTCTTGTATCCCTCGGCGTTTTCGAGCTGCCCCTGCGGCTGAAGAAGGAACGTGCGATGCGGCCCGTCGATCTGCCCCGCCCCCTGGAGCGTCGTCCCCTTCTGGATCGCCGCCGCCAGGTCGTCCATCGAGAGGTCGCGTGCCGCCAGCGCCGAAGGATCCGCCTTCACGCGCACCGCCGACTTCGACCCGTACACCAGCACCTGACTGACGCCCGACACGATGCTGATCCGCTGCCCCGCCTGCGTGTTGGCCAGGTCATAGAGCTGGCCCGTCGTCATCGAGTCGCTGGTCACCGCGATGTACTGAATCGGCTGATCGTTGGGGTTGGTCTTGGTGAACGTCGGAGGGGCCGGCAGGTCCACCGGCAGGCTGCCGGCCGCCCGGCTGATCGCCGCCTGAACGTCCGTCGCCGCCGCATCGATGCTCTTGGTCAGCGCGAACTGGAGCGTCATCGTCACGAAGCCCTGGCTACTCTTGCTCGTGATCAGCTCCAACCCGGGGATCTGCATGAATTGCCGCTCCAGCGGCGTCGCAATGCTCGACGCCACCGTCTCGGGGCTGGCCCCCGGGTAGCCGCAATTGACCTGGATCACGGGATAGTCCACCGCCGGCAGGTCGTTCACCGGGAGTTGCGTGTACGCCAGGAGGCCGAAGAGGATGGCCGAGACCGTCAGCACCACGGTCATCACCGGCCTGCGAATGAACGGTTCGGATAAATTCACGACGAGGTTCCTTGGTCTCGGATCAACAAACGCACACGTCAATGGCAAGTTTAGGGAGCGTCACTCGCCCGCGCGCGCCGTGGCGCCGGCGGGCGGCGCCGGGTTGGTCACGTCCACTTTCGCGTTGGGCATGATCGCCATCTGCCCGGTGACCACGACGCGCTCGCCGGGCGAGAGCCCCTGCTCGACCACGATCAGGTCTCCCTGCCGCTGCCCCGGCGTAATCGGGCGGATCTCCGCCGTGCTGTCGGGCCTCACCACGTACACGTAAGGCCCCTGCTGTCCCACCTGCTGTGCAACCGCCGGGATCATCACCGCGTCCTTCTTGGTCGTCAGCACCATCCGCACGTTGACGAACTGCCCCGGCCAGAAGTACCGGTCGGCGTTGGGCAGCGTCGCGCGCAGCCTCACGGTCCCGGTCCCCTTCTGCACGGTGTTGTCCAGGAACGTGAGCTTTCCCTCCCGCGGCCCGGCGTGGTTGCGGGCCGGCTGCGTCGTCGATGGCGCCGCCGATTGCGCCGGTTGCGTCGCCGGGACCCCCAACGCCGCCAGCACCTTGGCCGAATCGCCGGGCACGTCCACTTCCACCGCCAACCCGCGCTCCGTCGCGTCGCCGAGCTCCAGCCCCTTCGACGCCACGTACTTCCTCACCGTCCCCAGGTCGTTCTCCGTGACCGTGAACTCTGCGTAAATCGGGTCCAGCCTTTGCACCATCAACATCGAGGCGTCGTTCTCCTTCACCACGTTCCCCGCGTCCACCAGCCGCGCCCCGGCCCGCCCGTCGATGGGCGAAAAGATTTTCGCGTACTCCAGGTTCAGCTTCGCCTTCTCCACGTCCGCCTGGCTGGCGGCGATCTTAGCCTCGGCCACCGCCAGCGCGCTCTTCTTCTGGTCGAACTCCAGCGGGCTGACCGCCTGGTCGGCCATCAGCCCCTGCACCCGCTTGAACTCGGTCTTCGCCAGCTCCAGCTCCGCCTTGTTCTGCGCCACCGAAGCATTGGCCGACGCCAGCGCCGCATCGAACGGCCGCGGGTCGATCTCGAACAGCAACTGCCCCTTCTTCACGTAGTCCCCGTCGTTCACGTGCGCCGCCACCACCTTCCCCCCGACTTGCGGGACGATGGAAACCATTTCGACCGGCACCGTGCGCCCAATCTCCTCGAGATAAACCGGCACGTCGCGCGTCACCGCCGCCGCCGCCGTCACCCGAGCCGGCGGGCGCGCCATCGCCGGCGCCTGCTGCCCGCCCTTTTCGCACCCCCCGAGCACGAGCGCAGCGGCCACGACCGCCGCGAGCAGCCCCGCACTTGCCAATAGCGGATTAACTGAGTGTTTCGTCATTGCGTTTGGGTTCCTAGTTGTCCGGAATCGCATCGTTCGTTTTCGTCATCGCCAGCAGTTGATCGATCACCCGCCGGCGAAGCTCCCCGGTCGGCACCGGCACGCCCAGCAGCGTCCCCAGGCACAGCCCGTCGATGGCCAGGCGCACGATGGAGGCCGTCGCCGGATCAATTCCGTCCGATTCAAGTCGTGCCTGCCACGCCTCGATGCGCTTGCGGAACGGGTCGAGGTACTGCGGGTTGGTCCCCGCGGCCGCGAGCACCGCCGTATGAATCGGCTCTTCCTGCGGATCAATCGGCCGCGCGCGAGCCGACACGTACGCGCGCGTGAACGCCCCCGGCGAGCGGTCGTCGTTGGCCAGCGCCCGCCCGTGCTCCGCCTCACATCGCGACGCCAGCCGTTCCACGATCGCCAGGATCAGTTCCGACTTCGACGGAAAATGATAGAGCAGCCCGCCCTTGGAAACGCCGGCCTCGCGCGCGACCGCCTCCAGCGTCAGGCTTTGCACCCCGTCGCGGGCGACGACCTCGTCGGCCGCATTCAAAAGCCGCTCGCGAACCGCCACCCGGTCGAGTTGTTGTGCTTGCAATCCATCACCCATGGCGAAGAAGACTATACCGTCCAGACGGTACAGTAAACAAATGCTCCAAAACCGATTTCAGCACCTCGAAACGTAAGATGCCATGGGTTATCGGCTTAACACCTCTACGGACTACCGCTTTTTTGCGTCGTCGGAACCTGAACATGTCGCGCTTGTTCCGCATCGCGTCCCTCCGCCGGCACTCCGCGAGACCCCCGGCGAACGCGGTCAATCAGGTCCCGACCGGCAGTCGTCAGCCCCGGAATGGGGACCGCCTTCACCTGCGGATTCTGGATCGTCCCGCCGGCGCGTACCTCGTACAGCCCGTGGCGCCCCGCCGCGTTCAACGTGTTGTCGATCGCCCCGATTATCCTGCCCGCCACGTCGCTCCCGGCCACGTCCTGGTACGGCTTAGCGCTCGTGTCCGCCGCAATCACCTTCAGCGCCAGCGCCCCGTCGAATCCCACCGTGCCGTTTCCTTCGATGGCCAGGACGGGGGCACTGACGAGTCCCTTGGTGATGTTTACGACACGGTCGGCGATGTTAAACGACACCACGGCCGCATCCCCAACGACGACAACCTCCCCCAAATCGAGCTGCTCGAGGATGGATTTGAACAGCGGCAGCTCGAAAAAGTGCCCGTTATGGATCGTAACGTCTCCAACGGCGCGAAGGCTGTCCAGCGGCGGATTGCTCCCGTCCGGAAGCAGGCCGCTCAGCCGCACGTCCGCCCAGGCGGTGCCGGTCAGGCCAATCGGCTTCTGGCCCTTGGCCGCACAGGCACCGGCGAGTTCCCGGAGGTTCACCGCCGCCAGGCGCAAGCGCCCCTTGTATCCTGATTTTTCTCCCGGATCGTTGGCCAAGGATACGTGACCCGTAGCCGTTACCGTACCGCCGAACGCCGGCACCTCCAGCGTGCTGACGTCGATCGCGGCGGGAGTGAAATGGATCTCGACCTTCGGCGCCAGCAGCGGGAGCTGCGCAAAGGCAGGCATAAGCGCGCCGTGTTCCGTGGTCAGCGCCAGGTCGTAATCCAGGACCGGCTCGCCCGGTTTCGCCGGCAATAGGTTGACCTGAACGTACCCCGCGAGCTTGTACGACCCGATCGGTCCAATGCGATCGAGTATTTGCGCCACGCCCAACGGGTAAGCCGGCCGCGGCGAATCGAAATCCATTACCGCTTCGATCGGCTCGACGCGCAGCGACCGCGGCAGTTCCTTGAGCGAGACGCGAAGCTTCGGCAGCTTCAACTCGTCGCGGCCGTACCGAGCCGCCAATCCGTCCACCGCCACCTGCCCGTCCGTCACGCGGATCGCGCCGGCGACATTTTCGACCGCGGCCGGAAGCTCCGCCGGATGGAACGACACGCCCCGCGGCACGATGCTCAACTGGTAACTCGGCTCCGCGCCCAGCCGCCCCGACGCGGACAGCGTCACGTCGAACCGCCCCCGCGGGCCGATCTCCCTCAGCGGATCGGCCGGCTGCGTGGCAGCCGTCGCTTGCGACCCGCCGCCGAATTCCAGATTCCCCCTTAAATCTCCGAGCTTCCACGCCCCGCCGGGGTCGAGGTTAAAAGTCCCGCGGTCCACCCGCAGCGCGTGCGGCCCCGCGGCCACTTCGAAGGAACCCAGATCCACCCGCAGCCCGTCTCCCGCGCGGCTGGCGAAACTCACCCGCAAGGCCACCGGGTCTAACGCGGCCGGGTACCCCGGCACACGCCCCCGCGCGCCCGACAGCGCCAACGCCCCGGCGAAGACCGTCTTCGCCGGCTCGCGCAGGGGAACAGTCCCGTGAACGTCCAGCGACACCTCGCCATCGACCTGGTACTCCCGAAGGAGTTGCTGAAGCTGCCCCGGCAGTGGACTTCGCGGGGAAAGATGGTCAACGCGCGCCGCCAGCCCGCACCGCTGCACGTTCAGCACCAGATCATCGATGTCCATGCTCCCGCCGGCGGTGAGTTCGGCGATGGGCACGTGGTGGGCGACGAGCTGGTAGCCGTACAATGAATTCGAGCCGGAGCCCGGCTGAGGGGCAGTGTGCAGGTCCAGCCGCAGGTCCTTCCAGACCAGCGGGACCGTGTCCGGTCGCGTGCGGTCCTCGTATACCACCTGGCCGTCGTCGATCGAAACCAGCCGCAGCTCGAACATCTCCGACAGCTTGTGACTCCCCGGCGTCTCTTTGTGCTGTTTCACCAGCGTCCGCCGACCCAGCAGCCCGCCGGCCGTCTGAATCAAATGGACGGACGGCTGGTGCACCACCAGGTTCTTGATAACCAGCGGGCCGGAGCCGATCGGCAGCTTGGCCAGCGTGAGGTCCAGTTGGCGCATCTGGAGCAGGACGACCGGCGGCGCGCCCGGCCCGTCGGGACTCGGCGTAACGATCCGCGCGTCGCGCACCGTAATGCCGTATGGCGGGTGGTAGCTCAAGGCGTCCATTTGCAGCTCGGCGTTGAGCTGCTCGGAGATCATCGCCTGCAAACGGGAGCGAAGGATCGGCGTTGCCAGCCGCGGCGCCGAAACCACGACCGCGAGAAACAGCAGCACGACGACGCCGATGATCAGACGTTTTGCCTTGGTTGAGAGCCCTCTCCACGACATGACGGGGCATGATTATGCAAAGCGCGGAAGCGAAACGAGAGAAAAAAATTCGCCGCGACATTTAGCCGCCGAGCTTTCCCGGCGCGCCTTGGTCCTTTCGGGCGTCCCCCTTATCGGCGGCGGCCTTTGCCGGCGGCTTGGGCGGCTCGTCCCGCAGCGACTGGATGAGCCGGCCGTCGCGGGATTTGATCATTCCGCCGAAGACGTTGGCGACGCCTTCGGTCAGGACGGGTACCGGAATGGGCGTGACGGTGGGGTGCGACGCAGTGCCCGTGACGCGGAAATTGTAAAGCAGATTACCGGTGGCCGCGTTGAGGACCTTCTGGATGGCTCCGAAGAAGTCCGCCACCACGTTGCCGGCGCCGTTCTGTTTGAGCTGCCGCTCCCAATCCGCCAGTGGCGCCGCCAGGACTTGCAGGTTCAGCCGGCCATCGAATCCCACCTCGCCGCTGCCCTGCAGGCCGAGGATCGGCGCGCTGACGGCGGCGTGGCGCAGGTTGGCCACCTGGTCGCGGAAATCGAACACGGCCGCCGCTTGGCTCGCGGTGGTGATCTCCTGGGCCGTCTTGGTGTTTCCGAGAATTTCCTTCAGCACCGGGAAGTCCCAGAAATACCCGTCCACGATCTCCGCCTCACCGCTGCCGCCGTAAGTCTCCACGGCGCGATGCCCCGGTTCGGGCTTGTGTCCCGTCAGGCGAAGGGTGGCGAAGCCCCGCCCGCGAAATTTCTCCGGCTTGCCCTGCCGGTCGGCCTTGTCGTTCAGGTGGTAGAGGTCGGCGACGTGCTTCACGTCAACGTCGCGGAGCGAACCCTGCCCGTCGAAGGACCAGTTCTTTCCCGTTTTGATCGCCGCCACGGCGGTCATCGTGCCGCCGAGCGTGTTGCACTTGAAGCTCGTGATGTCCACGGCGTCGGGAATGACGGTGGCGTCGCCGCGGATTTTGGTCAGCGGGATGCGCTTGTCCAAAACGAAAAAGGCCCCCTGGTCGCTGGAGACCATGAAGTTGTACGTCGCGCGCGGCTTGTCGCCGAAGTTCTTGTGGTAGTAGTTGCCGCCGATGACGAACGGCCCCGCCGGCCGGAGCTTTTCAATGGTGTCCTTCAGCGGGCGTGGGTACTCGGGGCTGGGCGGGTTGAAGTTGAGCGTGCCCGATATTTCTTCCAGCCGGAACTGGTCCTTCAGCCCCTGCAGCGGGATTCGCGCCGATTGCAGGTAGAGCCGGTCGCGCCCGTAGAACGCCGTCAGGTTCTCGACTTTCACGACGCTCTTGACCGCCTGGATCGAGCCGCCGCCGATGTGCTCGATCGCCTGCGGAAACTTCGGCGGCTGTATCGTGAAATCGCGCGGGTACGCCAGAAACTCGATCTCGGCCTCGTCCGCCGCCTCCTTCTTGGATTTCGGCCGCAGCGGTCCCTCCGCCGCCCCCGTGAACTCCACGCTGCCTGAGATGTTCAACCGGTCCACCATCGTCTGCACGCGGCTCGTCGAGGGCGCGGACGTGGCGATCCCGCTGAGCCGCGGGCGCGTCGCCGGCGTGCCCCGGGGCCCCGCGCCGTCCAGCTGGCCGGACAGGTCCGTCAGCGTCCACTGATTTCCGGCCGGATCGACGTGTGCCTTGGCCTTGTCGAGCCGCAGCGCGACGTTCCCGCTGATCGCGTCGAAGTGCGTCAGGACGAAATCCGTTGGCGGGGCGGAATGCGCCGCGCCTTCGCCGGATTTCCCGCTGGAACACTCCAGCCGCAGCGACAGTCGATCGAGGCGGGCGTCCGCCTTCGGCCACGCCGCGGCGGCCTGCTTCAGATCCAGCGTCGCCCGGTACGTTCCGTGCGACACGTCGCGCAGCGGCAGCCTCCCCTGCGCGTCCAGCGCCAGCTCGCCTCCCACCCCGTATTGGCGCAGCACCTGCTGGATGACCGCCGGCAGCGGACTCTCGCCGGCGGACGAATCCACCTTCGCGTCCAACCGAAGCTTCGACGCCTCCACCCACGCCTCGTCCACGTCGAACGTCCCGCCGGCGTCGAGCTTCGCCACGGGCTGGTTGTTCGCAACGAAATGCCACGCGTATAGCGACCCGGATTTCGGATCGATCTTCAAATCCAGGTCCAGGTTTCGCCACACCGCCGGCACCGTCCCCGGCCGGGTCCGGTCCTCGTACGTGAACTGCCCGCCGGTGATGTCCACGTGCCGCAGCCGGAACACGTCCGACGGCTTTGGCTTCGGCTCCTGCTTCTGCTCGGGCTCCTCCTTGACGACGGCCGTTTCCGGACGCGCCTGAATGAACTTCACCGCCGGGCGATCAATCGATAATCGTTCGATCAGCAGCGGCCGCTTGTGAATCGGCAACTCCGCCAACGTCAGCTTCAGGTGCGGCACTTCCAGCAGGTCAAATTTCTGCCCGTCTCCGGCCGTCGCCACCAACTTCGCCTTGCTCAGCGTCACCGTGTACGGCGGCCGGTACGACAGCGAGTCCATCCGCAGCTCGGCCTCGAGGTGCTTCGCCACCATCGCCTTGAGCTTGCGCTCGATGTGCCGCCCGAGCACCTGCGACGTTACCAGCCAACCCGACGCCAGCAGGGCGACGAGCACCACCGCCGTGACGAGCAACGGCTTCTTCCACCGGGCGTATCGATCGTCTGGCATACGTGTTCACACCGCGACGGCCCCACTTCGCTTTGCTTTAGCCTTGCAATTGCCGAGCCAGCATGAGCATACTGGCCCGTGCGCGTTCGGGAATCGACTCGACACTCGGGCGGCGGAGTCGGTATGCGACACTGGCAATTCACCGGTCCGTTCATTTCCGCCGCGGCACGACCGATGGCGTGCGTGCTCGCCGCAGTACTTCTCGGCGCCACCATCGGCGCAACGACCGCGCCCGGCGTCCCCGCCGGGTCGTCCGTGAGCCGACCGCAGCGCGGCCCGGTCGTGATCAAAGACCGGTCGGACGATTCGCCGTTAGTCCTGAATCAACCCGTCGATTACATTCTGCGGAACGTCGCGGTCGCCGGGGTCCGCGACAACGCCGCCCTCACCCTCGCGGGCAAAGTGCAATCCGTTCGAATCTTCAACGGCAGATTCGGCGACGTACTCGGCGGCCCCAACGGCCGCGCCGCCGCGCTCGACGCCGCCGGCGCCAACGTCGCCACCTTCGTCGCCACCGACTCCCAGTTCTACGACGCCGAAAACCAGCTCGCCTCGCTCCGCGACGGCACCTTCGGCACCGTCCGCTTCGAACGCTGCGCCTTCCGCACGAGCGAGCCGTTCCTCAAACAGCTCTACGCCCGCAGCCCGTGGCGCGCCTGGCCGCCGGTCACCGAGTTCTTCAACATCGACCGCCTGGAGCTGCTCGACAACAGCTACGAGAACACGATCGTCGTCATCCACCCGTCCGTGAAGCACGTCGTCATCCGCGGCGACGCGCCGCAGATCCAGGTCCAGGGGCGCGAGACTCAGGTGATCCGCCTCGAAGCCGCCCCGGCGGGAATGGCCTCACCGGCCTGACGGCGACGCCCCATAACCCGGCCCCCGCACAATCGATGCATTCGCTCAGTTCAGGCGCCCTTTCCCCACCCTTACCAACTCGTCATACCCCCACACATTACCGATGATGTATCGGTATGAGGTACGTCTCGGCCATCCTGCGCGGGCTCGCGCCCGCCGCCGCCCTTCTATTGGCTACCCTCTCCACGGTCGCAAGCGCCCAGCCGGCCGAGGGCCTCTACGGCCCCGCGAAATCACAGCCTTCCGCGAACATCCCGCGCGTGCAGTTCCCCGCCCGGGAAAACTGGGCAGCCGCCCCCTTCTTCTACGTCCAGACCGCCCTCAGCCCCGCCACCCTCTACCATTCGACAACCAAGTCCCTGGTCCTCTTCTCCCAGATGAAAGAGACCGGTATCGGAGGGCCGACCTACGTCGCCTACGCCACCCCCGCCGGCCCGCGCGTCGCCAAACACGGCGAATCGATCGACGCCAACGCCATGAGCGAGTGCTGGCTCCTCGTCTGGTTCTCCGGCGCCCAAGGCTGGGGCGAATGGGGCAGCCCGTGGGTCGCCTACCTCCAGAAAAAGCCCTCCTCCGGCCGGCTCGACGCCAACGGACTGTGGCTCGAATTCCCCGAATCCGCCGGCGACGTCGTCCTCATGCCCCTCTACGGCTATTACAAGACGCCCCAGGCCGTCGGCAGCGCACGCCCGTTCCCCCAGCCGCCGCTGCGCGTCCAGACGTGGAACTGGCCGACCGTCCTCGGCGAAATCGTCCTCGGCCGCGTGCGCTACTGGGCCCGCGTCTCCCGCGAGTTCCCCCTCTACTGCGAGGACAGCTTCAGCGTGGACCGCGCTCAGGACACCGTCACCATCCGCCAGCAGATGCAATGGCGGTCCATTGACGACGCCTGGAACACGCCGCACCTGAAATTCGCCCCCTTGAGTCCCGTCCTCGGCCTCGCCGCCGACGGCCACTTCCCCGTCAAGTTCTCCGGCAAGCTCAAAGACCCGGAAATGTTCACACCGTACGGCCCTTACACGGGCGTCGAGAACGCGGACTTCGTCGAGGCCGAGTTCCACGTCCTCCAATACGTCAACGAAACCGAAGCCGTCGATCCTCCGAATACCGCCGCGCACCCCGCCGCCAGCCGGGCATGGCTGAAGCTGCGCCACACGGCGGCGGCCAAGTTCAAGCAGCCCGACGCCTACGCCGAAGACGCCGCCGCGAGCGGCCTCTGTCGCCCCTTTATGGGCGACGGCTGGTACGCCAAGGGCCTGCCGTACTACGACCCGGCCACCCGAAAACTCGCCGTCGAAAGTCTCAAGCTCCACTTCCGCAATGACGTGCTCTCACCCAGCCGGTTTACGCAGCGCGAGTACCCGCCCGGGTCCGGTCGAACGTACCTGACGCTGGAATGTCCCGGCGGATCGCCGGTTGGCGAGCCGGGCGAGGCGGGGAAGTTCGCCACAACCCTGCTCGAGACGCTCTGGGACTACGCCCATTTCACCGGCGACTGGGACCTCGTCGTCCAGCGCTGGCCGATGGTGAAAAAGCTCTTCTGCACCACCGCCGAGACGCGCTGGGTCGGCTTCGGCCGCGACGGCGCCGCCTCCCTCGGCGACGAGGCCGCCCCGTGCCTCGCCTTCGCCCGACTCGCTTACCGCGTCGGCGACATCGATGCATACAACTACGCCTGCTACGCCTTCGCCCGCGAGCTCGTCCACCACTACGCCAAGCAGAAAGGCGCCGCCTACTTCCAGGAGCGCCAGCCCTGGCAAAGCATGGAGCCCCTCGGCCAGGAGGTGTACCTCACCAGCCTCATGGACCAGACGGCCGGCTGGCTGATCGACGGGCCAAATTATCCCGCGTCCGCCTCACAGCGGCCGTTCAATCACCGATGGGTCCGATTCAACAACGAAGACGTCGCCCGCTTCTACCGCGACTACCTCCCCGACGAAG
>Ga0308175_100000640_pt1 | contig 23502 bp, 22 predicted proteins | sample PhyCR1_3_FD_203893 | JGI IMG/M metagenome (GOLD analysis project Ga0308175, IMG submission 203893) | Soil microbial communities from UC Gill Tract Community Farm, Albany, California, United States - DLSLS.C.R1 | ecosystem: Environmental > Terrestrial > Soil > Agricultural land | place: USA...
GTTCCGCGCGCTGCAGGAGCTCGACAACGGAATTACCTACGTCAACGCGCCCACTATCGGCGCCGAGGCGCACCTTCCGTTCGGCGGTGTGAAGGCCACCGGCAACGGGCACCGCGAGGGCGGCTGGGAAGTCTTCGAATTCTACTCCGAGACCAAAGTCGGCTATGTCGACTACTCCGGGAAGCTGCAGCGGGCGCAGATCGACACATACGACGTGTGACGGATGACCGCCGGCGCGTCGCGACGCGGCGGCGCCGGTTGCGCACCGTCAACCCGGAGAGTAAGGTTCGTGAGGTCTCGTCTTCCAAACGTGGTTCTTCCCGTGTGGTGATGGGGTTGGTCACGTGAGCGCCGCGCTGCAGTTCGAGTCCCGCCCCATTCCTGTTCGAGGTTAAGTCGCATGCGTCCAATGCAGGTTGGAGCCGGCAGGCGGGGTCCTTCATTCGATGAGGGATCGTTGGACCAGTATCTCCGGGAGATCAGCAAGTATCCGCTGATCCCGCAGGAGGAGGAGGTCAGTCTGGCCCAGCGGATCCGCACCGGCGACGGTGAGGCGCTCGACAAACTCGTTCGCAGCAACCTTCGCTTCGTCGTCTCGGTGGCGAAGAAATATCAGAACCAGGGCGTTTCCCTCGCCGACCTCATCAACGAGGGCAACCTCGGACTGATCCGCGCGGCCCACAAGTTCGACGAGACCAAGGGCATCAAGTTCATCTCCTACGCGGTGTGGTGGATCCGGCAGGCCATCCTGCAGGCGCTGGCAGAGCAGAGCCGCATCGTGCGGGTCCCGCTCAATCGCGCCGGCACGCTGCATCGCATCGGCAAGCGCTCCTCGGCCTTGCTTCAGGAGCTGGGTCGTGAGCCCACCCCGTCCGAGATCGCGGAAGGAATGGACATCTCGATGGAGGAGGTTCAGAAAACCCTCTCCATTTCGCAGAATCACCTGTCGCTTGACGCCCCCCTGACGCCCGGGGAGGACAACAAGCTCCTCGACTATCTGCCCGATACCCAGAACCCGGGGCCCGACTCCGAGACCTTCGAGCACGCCCTCACCGAGTCCATCGAGGAAGTGCTCTCGACCCTGAAGGAACGGGAAGCCAAGATCCTCCGGCTCTATTTCGGACTGGACGGTCCCGAGCCGATGACCCTGGAAGAGATCGGCAGCCTGCTCGGCATCACTCGGGAGCGGGTCAGACAGATCAAGGAAAAGGCCTTGAGCCGACTCCGCCACGTGAGCCGCGCCCGGGCCCTGGAGAGCTTCCTGGCCTGAGCCTAGAATGTTCGCGTGTGCAGTCGGCTGCAGTTCCCTCGCGCCCCGGCCTTAACGCCGGGGCGTTCGCTTCGTCACCCGCCCGTCACCGAAGTCTCCAGACGAGCGACGAGTAGCCGCGGGAGGATCCCCCCATGAGCGGCAGGATTCGGCTGTTCACGCTTGTTGCCACCGGGCTGTTGGCCGCGGCGCCCGCCGCGGCGCAGGCCGACGGCTCGAACCCGTTCAACCAGCCTCGGAACGAGCGTCTCGAGCAGCGCCGGCCAGGGCGCCACCATGTCTGGCGGATGGAGCGCCGGAGCCACCGGCTGGAATGGCGGGGCGACCGGATGGAGCGGCGAGGCCAGCGGTGGGAGCGGGATGGGCGATGGATGGCAGGTCGCGGGCACCTGTCCCGGGGTCGCGCGTTCGCGCGCCAGGGGAATCGGTGGGAGCATCGCGGTGATCAATTCGAGCGTCGGGGCGCGCGGCTGGACCACCGCGCCGACCGGCTCCGCCACCGGCGGTGGCGCGAGCGCCCTTCTCGGCGGCCGGATGGCGGCATCTAGGGCTCGCGGAGGATCGCCTCCACCTGATCCCACTCGATGAGAAAGGCGTCATGACCCGACGCTGAGCGAATCTCCCGATACCGCGCGTCCAGACCGGCCGCGCGGTACGCGTCTGTCCAAGCCCGCACCTCTCCCGGGTAGTACAGGATGTCGGTGTCGACCCCGACGCCCACCACCGTCTGCACCCGCTGGGCGGTCTCCCGGGCGGCGGCGGTCGGGTCTCCCACATCGTGCAGGTCCATCGCCCGCATGAGCGCGATGTAGCTGGCGGCGTCGAACCGGGCCACCAGCTTGTCGCCCTGACGCCGAAGGTAGTGGTCGACATCGAAGGCCCCGGGCGACCGCGAGGACGTCCGCCCGAAGCGGGCGTCGAACTCGACGCTCGAGCGGTAGGTGATCATGGCGAGCGCGCGGGCCGCGGCCAGCCCCGCTACCGGGCCCCGCCCCGGCAGGTATCGGCCGCGCCGCCATGCCGGGTCGGCTTCAATGGCCATCCGCTGCACCACGTTCCACGCGATCGCCTGCGCCGAGGTCGCGGCCGGCGCGGCAAACACGATCAGCCGGTCGATCGGGACGGTGGACCGCCGGCCCCACTCGAGCGTCACCATGCCGCCGAGCGAGCCACCCGTCGCCAGCGCTAAGCGATCCACGCCCAAGTGCGCCAGCAGCGGAACGTGCGCCAGCGCCAGATCCGCCGGCGCCAGCTCGGGAAAGGGCTCATCGTGCTCGGCGGCCCATTCGATCGGGCCGGTCGAGCCGTAACAGCTCCCCAGCAGGTTGGCGGACACGATCGCGTGCCGGGCCGTGTCCAGGGCCTTCCCGGGGCCGATCAGCGGTCCCCACCAGGCCTCGGCATCCGCGCTGCCCGTGAGCGCGTGGAAGAGCAGGATCCAGCCATTCTCCCGCGCCGCCTGCGTATCACCCACCACCCGGTACCGGAGCCGCAGACCGGTCAGCGTCTCGCCGGCTGCGGTGACGAACTCGCCCAGCACCAGGTCGCGGGTGGCCTGCCCCTCGCCCACCAGGGCCGTCATCCGGCGACGCCCGCGGCCGCCGCCTGCCGCGGCGCGGCGCTTGCGGCCGGCTCGCCCAGCGCCTGGTCCAGATCCCCGATCAGGTCGCGCACGTCTTCCAGCCCCACCGAAAGGCGGATCAGCTCGGGCATGGTGCCCGTGGCGCGCTGCTGCTCCGGCGTGAGCTGCTCGTGCGTGGTCGAGGCGGGGTGGATGATGAGCGACTTGGCATCGCCTACGTTGGCCAGCAGCGAGAACAGCTTCACCCGATCGATGACGGCTTTGGCCGCGGCGTGGCCACCCTTCACGCCGAAGGTGAGCACGCCTCCGAATCCGCCGCTCAGGTACCGCGTGGCCTTGGCGTGCTCGGGGTGGGTGTCCAGACCCGGATAAGACACCCACTCGACACGGGCATCCCCCGCCAGCCAGCGGGCGATCTCCAGCGCGCTCGCGGAGTGGCGCTGGATCCGAAGCGGCAGCGTCTCGAGCCCCTGCAGGAACAGGAACGAATTGAATGGCGAGAGCGCCGGGCCGAGGTCGCGCAGCAGCTGGACGCGCATCTTGATGATGAACGCCGCCGGGCCGAAGGCCTCGGTGTAGACCAGTCCGTGGTAGCTGGGATCGGGTGAGCTGAACTCGGGAAAGCGGGTCCGCGCCTGATCGCCGGCCCAGTCGAACTTGCCCGCGTCGACCACCACGCCGCCGATCGCGGTCCCGTGCCCGCCGATCCACTTGGTTGCCGAGTGAACGACGATATCGGCGCCGTGCTCGATCGGGCGACACAGCGTGGCCGCGCCGAAGGTGTTGTCCACCACCAGCGGGATCCCGGCCTCATGGGCGATCGCGGCCAGCCCCGCGAGGTCGGGGACGTCGAGCCGGGGATTGCCGATGGTCTCGACGAAGAGGAGACGGGTGCCGGCGTCGATGGCGGCACGCACCTGGTTCAGGTCGTGGATATCCACGAATCGGGTGGCGATCCCCCACTTGGGAAGCGAGTGGGCGAACAGGTTGTAGGTGCCGCCGTACAGCGTCTGGGAGGACACCAGGTTGTCCCCCGCGCGCGACAGGTTGAGCACGGTGAGTGTCGTCGCGGCCTGACCGCTGGCCACCGCGAGCGCGGCGATGCCGCCCTCCATCTCCGCGATGCGCTTCTCGAACACGTCGCTCGTGGGGTTCATGATCCGGGTGTAGATGTTGCCGAACACGCGGAGGCCGAACAGGTCGGCGGCGTGCTGGGTGCCGTTGAAGACGTAGCTCGTGGTGGCGTAGATCGGCACGGCGCGGGCGTTGGTGGCCGGGTCTGGTGTCTGGCCGGCATGGATGGCCAGGGTATCGGGCTGGAACGACATGCGGTGCTCCTCAGGGTGTCGGGAAACAGTAAAGGCCCGGGCCGCTCGCTGTGAGTGGTCCGGGCCTCGGTGCCGGGTTGCGGGATTCTATGCTCGACCGCTTCCTCGCGCGTGCGCCGACGACGCCGTCCACCCCGATGGGGGAAGACAGGGCATGGGACAACAGCACTGCGCGAGAGACCGCATGAACCTTCCATGGCGTGGAGAGCCGCCTAGCACGACGCCCTCCGGCCGGTGGTGCTCGGAGGGCGGGCGGCGGCCCTGATTTGGCCGCCGAAAGGTGACTCTAGTGGCCGCTGCGAGGGTTGTCAAGCAAAGGCCCCCGGGTAATCCTTCCCGCGTCCGCCGACACTCGACGATCGCCCACTCTGCCCCGCCAGCCCCATGGCCAGCAATCCTTCGTTCGACGTATCCACCGGCGCCGACCTGCAAGAGGTCGACAACGCCGTCAATCAAGCGATCAAAGAGATGGCCCAGCGCTACGATTTCAAGGGCACGCATTGCACCATCGAGTTCGATCGCGCCAAGGCGGAGATCCGTCTGGCGGCCGACGACGAGTTCCGGATGGGCGCCCTGGTGGACGTGCTCCAGACCAGAATGATCAAGCGCGGGGTCCCGGTCAAGAACCTCGAGCTCGGCGAGCTGGTGCCTTCGACGGGCCAGTCGGTCCGGCGCACGGTCAAGCTCACGCAGGGGATCGCGCAGGAGACCGCCAAGAAGATCATCAAGGCGGTGAAGGACGGCGGCTTCAAGAAGGCGCAGGCCACCATCCAGGGCGACGAAATCCGGGTGTCGAGCCCATCCAGGGACGAGCTGCAGGCCATCATCGGCTTCCTCCGGGGCCAGGACTTCGGCATCGAGCTCAAGTTTGGCAATTATCGCGGCTGAGGCCCGCGGGGGCGGGGCGCGGCTGCAGAGGTGGAGTGCCGCGGGGGTGGCCGGGGCCGCGGCCGTAGCCGTGGCCATGGCGAGCTGCACGCCGACGGCCGCGCCACCGGGGCCGACGCCGGTGCCGGCTCCCGAAGCTCCGCCCATCGCCATTCCCGGCCCGCAGGGCCCGGCGGAGCCGACCATCCGTGTCGGGCTCACCGTCGGCGCCGGCGCGGCCACCGTCGCCGGCCTGGCGGGGCTCAGCGTGAGCGATCCCTCGGGCGCGCGGCTGGCGGAGATCCCAGCCGGCGAGGTATGGCGCGTCGCGGTGCAGGGAACCGGGGTCGCGGTCCTCGCCCCCGGCGGAGCCTCCAGCACACCGACCGACGTGGTCGAGATCGGGTCGCCCGACCCCAACGCGCCGGTGCTGGTGAACGGTCGGCCGTACCGCGGCACCATTGTCGCCCTCCGCGACCGGACCGGCGTCACGGTGGTCGACCGGCTGCCGATGGAGACGTATCTGGTCGGCGTGGTGAGCGCGGAGATGGGCCGTCGGGGCCCGCAGGATCAGGAGGCCCTCCGCGCCCAGGCGATCGTGTCGCGCACCTTCGCCCTCCGCAACCTGGGGCGCTGGCAGGCCCAGGGCTTCGACCTCTACGCCACGGTGGCGGATCAGGTCTATGGCGGCGCGGTCAGCGAGACGCCCGAGGGTCGGGCGGCGGTCGACGGCACGCGCGGCCGGGTGCTGACCTACGGCGGCGCCCCGATCGACGCGTTCTTCTATTCCACCTGCGGCGGCCGCACCGCCGACGGCACCGAGGTGTTCCGCGGGGCCGACCGGCCATACCTCCGCTCGGTGTCCGACCTGGCGGACGACGGCACGGCCTACTGCAGCCTGTCGCCGCGATTCCGGTGGCACGAGGAGTGGACCGGCGAGGCGCTCCGCGCGACCCTCCAGCGCACCCTGCCCACCTTGCCCGCGGGCGGCGGGTCCACCGCCGTCGCGCTGGACGTAAGCGAGGTGCGCGACGTCCGGGTCGCCTACCGCACGCCGTCGGGCCGGGTGGGCCAGCTCGCGGTGGGACTTCGGCGGGGCGACGTGCTGGTGGACGAGCCCAGCGTGCGTCAGGTGCTCCGGCCCGCGTCGGGCGAGGTGCTCCGCAGCAACAGCTTCACGCTCACAGTGAGCCGCGCTGGCGGTCGGGTCACCCGGCTCGCGGCCGACGGGACCGGTGCGGGGCATGGGGTCGGCATGTGCCAGTGGGGCGCCGTCGGACGCTCCCGGGCCGGCCAGGATCACGAGCGCATCCTCGGCGCCTACTATCCCGGTGCGGTGCTGGAGCGTCTCTACTGACGGAGGGAAGCGCATGACCGCGAGTCGGAACCCGAGCGAGCGGGTGAGGGTCGGAATCGTGGGCGGTGGGGCGATCGCCCAGGTCGCCCACTTGCCCACGCTCAAGAAGCTCAAGTCGGTCGAGGTCGTGTCGCTGTGCGACATCGACCTTCCCAAGGCACGCGCCCTCGCCGACCGGTTCGGGATTCCCGATGCGCATGACGACATCGAAGACCTGCTTCGCGCCCCCGGGATCCAGGTGGCCGTGATCTGCTCGCCCAACCACCTCCACGAGTCTCACATCCTCGCGGCGCTCTCGGCCGATCTGCACGTCCTGGTGGAGAAACCGCTCGCCATGTCGGCGGCGAGCGTCCAGCGGATCATGCGCGCGGCGGAAAAGCGCGATCGGGTGGTCATGGTGGGCATGAATCACCGGTACCGACCGGACGTCCAGATCGTGCGGAGCTTCGTCCAGAGCGGCGAGCTCGGCCGGGTTGAGAGCGTGCGCGGGAGCTGGCACGTGTTCCGGCCCAGCCGGAATCAGCTTGGCTGGCGGCAGCGGCGGGATCAGGCCGGCGGCGGCGCCATGCTCGACCTCGGCCTTTCGATTCTCGATCTGGGACTCTGGCTGGGCGGAACGCCCGCCCCGGTGCGCGTGAGCGCCGCGCTGGATGCGGCGGGCAAGGAACGCGCAGTGGAGCAGAGCGGCAGCGCCTTCGTGGTCTGTGAGAACGGCATGTCGCTGTTCGTCGACGTCACCTGGCACCACCTCGGGGAGGGCGAGCGCTTCGGGGTGGGCGTGCGCGGCAGCAAGGGCGTTGCCGCGATCAATCCGCTCATGGTCTGGAAGGAGCTGCATGGGGTGCCCATGGACGTCTCGCCGACCGGGTCGGTGAGCCGGGAAAACGCCTTCATGGCCTCCTACCGCGCCGAATGGGCCCACTTCGAGGCCGCCATCGGCGGTGAAGCCAAGGTCGCACCGCTGCAGGAGCACCTGGTGCTGCACCGGATCATCGACGCGATCTACAAGTCGGCGGACGATGGGCGGGATGTGACGCTGTGAGAGGGCCGGCAACCGCGTCGTGGGCCGACCCGGGGCGGGTCCGTGCGTTGCGGCTTCTCTGCGGCTTCGGGCTTCTCGCGGCGGGCCGGCCGGAGGCCCTCACAGCTCAGACGCCCACGCGGGCAGACTCGGCGCCGACGGCGTCGGCCCAGCCGGAGCTCAAGGTCTTTCTGATGACGTTTGGCCCCGGGCGGCAGGTCTGGGAGCGTTTCGGGCACAACGCGCTCTGGATTCACGACCCCGCCGACAGCAGCGACCTGGCCTACAATTACGGCTTGTTCGATTTCCACCAGCACAATTTTCTGCTACGGTTCGCGCGGGGGCAGATGTGGTACTGGATGGCCGGGTACCCCGCCGCCGCCTACATCGACCAGTACGAGCGGGACAATCGCTCGATCTGGATCCAGGAGCTCGAGCTGCCGCCCCGGGCCAGGATCCAGCTGGAGGAGTTCCTGCGGTGGAACGCACTCCCCGAGCACCGCTACTACCATTACGACTACTATCGCGACAACTGCTCGACCCGGGTGCGGGACGCGATCGACCGCGTGCTGAACGGCGCGCTGCGCCAGCGGACCGATACCGTTTCAGCCCACACGACCTACCGGTTCCATACCCAACGCCTCACCGCCAACGACCCGGTGATCTTCACCGCCCTGCTGGCGGCGCTCGGGCCCGGGGTGGATCGACCCATTTCGGCGTGGGAGGAGATGTTCCTTCCGCTCAAGATGCGTGAGTGGGTCCGGACCGTGACCGTGCCCGGTCCGGATGGCCGCCCGATTCCGCTGGTGCGCTCGGAGCGGACCATCTTCGAGTCCACCTTGCCCGCCCCGCCCGACGGGCCGCCTGACTGGGTACCGTGGTACCTGCTGCTCGGCGCCGGCATCGGCGGCAGCGTGCTGGCCTTGTCCCGGCCGGCGCGGCGCTCGGCGGCGGCGCGGTTCGGATTCTTGGCGTTGGGCGGTGGCTGGCTGATGCTGGCGGGGCTGGCCGGCGTGGTGTTGGCCGGACTGTGGGGGCTCACCGATCACGTGATGGCGTACCGGAACTACAACCTCTTCCAGCTCGATCCGATCGCCCTCGCGCTGGTCCCCGCGATGGTCGTCGCGGCGCGTCGTGGAACCCCGGCGTGGGGTACCAAGATCGCGGGGCTGCTGGTGGGGTTCGCCCTGATCGGGCTCGCGCTCGAGCTGGTCCCCGGACTGGGCCAGGTGAACGGGCCCATCGTCGCGCTGGCACTCCCGGCCCACGCCGGGGTGGCAGCGGCGCTCACCCGGCTCGCTAGGCGGCCTTGACTCGCTGCAGCCCGCTCCGCGCTTCGTCGAGATCGGGCGCCGAGGTGAGGGCGCGTTGATAGGCCTCGGCGGCCTTGGCGCGGTCGCCTCGTCGCTCCAACATGAGTCCTCGGCTGAACTCGGTGAGTGCCTCCGTTGGGACCTCTCGCCGCCTGGCCGCGACGTCGGGCGGGTAGGGCGGGAGGCCCACCGCGCTGACGATCCGGTCGGCGACGACCTGGACGATCGCCGCGAGCTGCGCCCGATCCTGGAGCTTGGGGTCGTCGTTGGAGACGACCTTCAGAATCTGGCCGGTCTGCGCGTCGACCACCCGCGCGTTGATGCGGAACTTGCCGTAGAAGTCGGCGAAGCTGCCCGAGACGGCGTACCGCGCCCCGGCGGCCTTGGCGATGTCCGTGGCCGATCCCGCGTCCAGCCGATGGGCCGCCGCGAGCTTCTGCTGCTCGAGCGTCTGATCCAGCCGGCCGCGGTCCACCACGGCGACCGAAGGATGCGCGTCCAACGTCGCGCCGAGAATCGCGGGCAAGCCCACCTCGAGCGCGTCGAAGGCCTCGCGGTCCTGACCGTACGAACCTGAGTTCTCGAAGGGCAGCACGGCGATCGTGGCCCGCGCGTTCTGCCCGCGCAGCTCGGAGCCAGGGAGCATCACGGCCGCCGCGATCATGCACTCGATCGTCCGTCGGACTCTGCGTCGCATGCTGCCTCCCGTCAGAGCGAGAATCCGCTGCCCTCCATCGCCGCGTCCACCACCAGCTTGGGAGCCACCCGCCGGGCGTACGCGCGGGCGTCCGTAACCAGCTGGTCGATCAATGCGTCATCGTTCTCGGGCTCATGGTGAAACAGCATCAGCCGCTCACAACCGGCCTCTCCCGCCAGCTCCACCGCCTGCCGCGGCGTGGAATGGCCCCAGCCCGCCCGTTGCTGAATGAACTGGTCGGAGTACATCGCGTCGTGAATCAGGGTGTCGGTGCCTGCAAGGAATTGCACCAACCGTGCTCGCCAGTCAGCAGGTACAGGATACGTGCCACCGGCTCCCAGCTCGTTATCGGTCACGTAGGCGATCTGGCGGCCCCCGCGGAGCGGCTCCAGCCGGTATCCCAGCGTGGTCCCGGGATGCCGCAGCCGAAAAGCGCGGACCCGAAAATCGGCGAGCGAGAACTCCCCTTCCTGAATATCCTGAACCTCGAGTCGGGCCGAGAGCGCCTCCAGCGGAACGGGGAACACCACGGGGTCCATCTGTCGGCGCAGGATTTCCTGCAACGGCACCTCGCCCTGGGCCGCGCCGAAGACGCAGAACCGGTTGCCGGCGGCGCTCAGGGGCTTGAAGAAGGGCAGGCCCTGGATGTGATCCCAGTGGGTGTGGGAGAGCAGGATGTCGGCGACGATCGTGCCGCCCCGCTGAGCCATGAGCTCGTGGCCCAGCGCGCGAAGGCCGCTGCCGGCGTCGAGGATCACCAGCCGGCCGTCGCTGCCGGTGATGCTCACACAAGACGTGTTGCCGCCGTAGCGAGTGGTCTGCGGTCCCGGAGTCGGAATGGACCCCCGCGTCCCCCAGAAGCTCAGGCGGTGGATCACCCCCGCCGCCCGGGGTAGAAGGAGAGCATGTACCAAGCTGGCCGCCCAGCGGTCCGGCCAGCGACGGCTTCAGTCACAGCGGCGCCGTGACTGTGTTCACGTCCGTCGGGCGGCCAGCATCAGCGAGCGGCGGTCCCGCAGGGTGATCTCCTTGCGAGTTACCTGGATGATGCCCCGCTCGACCAGATTGCGCATGGTCCGGGAGACCGTTTCTCGGCTCGACCCGATCATCTGGGCGATCGTGTGGTGGGTCAGCTTCCGGGTGATCCGGTCGCCACCTTCGTCATCGGCCATTCGCAGCAGCAGGTGCGCCACCCGGCCGTTCACGTCGAGCAGCACGAGGCTCCCGATTTTTTCATCGGCGCGCCGGAGCCGCCGTGAGATCTCGCGAAGCAGCGAGATCGCCACCTCGGGCGAGCTCCGGAGCCGGGCGTAGAAATCCTCCCGGCGGAGCACCAGGAGGCTCGAGTCCTCCATGGCGATCACGTGGGCCGAGCGCGGCTCGTCATCGATGACGGCCATCTCGCCGAAGAAGCTGCCTTCGCCCAGGACCGAGAGAATCACCTCGCGCCCATCTTCAGCGATGATGACCACCTTGACCTGGCCGGCGGCGACCAGATACAGCGCGTCACCGGGATCGTCCTCGAACACGATCACGCTGCCCTTGGGGTAGCTTCGCTCGCGCGTCAACTCGGCAAAGGCGGCCAGGTCACTCTCCCCCAGGCCGGCAAACAGAGGGACTTTACGCAGGACTTCGATCGGGGACAGCGCCACTAGGGCCTCCGCAGGTACGGAAGTAGTTGGCGATACAATACTTGCGGTAGGTAAGTGTGTCAATCTTCCGCACGAGGTGTGAGAGGTCGAAAGAGCGGTACACCGGGAAGGGCGCTGGGCGTGGGACGTGAGCGAGGCTCCTGACAGCGGCGGCACGGCTACCGATGCGACCGGAAACCTGGCCTACGCTTTCGCTGTTCTAACGCGGGAATGGGAGCTCGGGGGTGAGGCGGGTTTCTAGGCCGGTCGGTCCTCTCGCCCGCTCGTCCACTTCCTTTAACCCCTCACCGCGACTAAATTTACCAGCTTCGCTTTAACCTGAGGAATGTGCACGTGAAGCCCGACCTGCATCCGAGCTACAAGAAGCTCACGGCCGTCTGCGCCTGCGGCAACTCGTTCGAGACCCGCTCGACCGCCGCCTCCATTCACGTGGAAGTTTGTGCGCAGTGCCATCCCTACTTCACCGGGAAGCAGCGGTTGGTGGACACGGCCGGCCGGGTGGACCGGTTCCGCCGGAAGTACCAGACCGAGCCGGCCGCAGCCCCCAAGGCATAAGTCATGGAGGGTCGACTCCGCCAGGCACTGGAGCGGGCGGAGGAGGTCGAGCGGCTGCTCGCCGACCCAGCCGTCGCTCGCGATCCGGCCCAGCTCCAGGGGCTCGGCCGGGAGCACGCGCGGCTCATCAAGGTAGTCCGGCTGGCCGACAGGGTAGGCCGCCTGGAAAGTGAACTGGAACAAGCTCGGGAGCTCGCCGACGAGGCGGACCCCGAGCTTGCCGCGTTGGCTCGGGCCGATCTGGCCCGTCTCCCAGGAGAAATCGCGCCGCTCTCGGCGGAGCTCCACGACCTCCTGGTCCCACGCGACCCGCATGACGACCGCGATGCCATCGTCGAGATCCGCGCCGGGACCGGGGGCGACGAGGCGGCGCTGTTCGCTGCCGATCTCTACCGCATGTATCAGCGCTACTCCGAGCGCCACGGTCTTCGGTGGGAGCCGATGTCCCTCAGCGACGGCACCCTGGGCGGCCTCAAGGAGGCCATCGTGGCGGTGCGCGGTTCCGGCGCGTACGGCCTCCTTCGGCGCGAGTCCGGGGTGCATCGGGTTCAGCGGGTACCCGCCACCGAGACCCAGGGACGGATCCACACCTCCGCGGCCACGGTCGCGGTCCTGCCGGAAGCGGAAGAAGTGGATATCAAGATCGAAGACAAGGATCTCAAGATCGATGTCTTCCGCTCGTCCGGTCCGGGAGGACAGAGCGTGAACACCACGGACAGCGCGGTGCGGATCACCCACCTGCCCAGCGGTGTCGTAGTGAGCCAGCAGGATCAGAAGTCGCAGCTCCAGAACAAACTCAAGGCCATGGAGGTGCTTCGGGCCAGGCTGCTCGACCGCATGATCGCGGAGCAGGAAGCCGCCCGTGCGCGCGACCGACGGGCCATGGTGGGCACCGGCGACCGGTCGGCCAAGATCCGGACCTACAACTTTCCCCAGAGCCGGGTCACGGACCATCGCATCAATGTCTCGGTCCACAATCTGAGCGACGTGATCGATGGGCACCTCGACGAGCTGATCGAATCGCTGCGCATGGCGAGCAGGCAGGAGCAGGATGGCGCCTGAGCTGTTCGCGATCCGCCGCGAGCTTCTCGCCGACGCGACCCGATCGCTGCGCGATGCCGGGCTCGCGGAGCCCCGCCGGGAGGCTGTGCGCCTCTGGTCCTGGCTCGTGCGGGTACCGGCGGCCGCAGTGCCGCCGGATGACGGCGCCCTCATCTCCCCGGAGCGCTCGGCGGAGTTCCTCGCGGCCGTAGCCCGGCGCGCGGCGGGCGAGCCCCTGGCGCACGTGACCGGCTGGGCGGGCTTTCGGCACCTGACCCTGATGTCCGACCAGCGTGCCCTCATCCCTCGGCCCGAAACCGAAGGCTTGGTGGACCTGCTGCTGGCCCGGACCCGGACTGGTCGAGTGGCGGACGTCGGCACCGGCAGCGGCTGCATCGCATTGAGCCTGGCGCTCGAGGGGACGTTCGATCAGGTCCTGGGCATCGACCTGTCGGCCGAGGCCCTGGCGCTGGCGCGGGAGAACCGGCGAGAGACCGCGGCCCGCGTGGCACTGATACGGGGCGATCTGACCAATTCCCTCGCGGCGCGGTCACTCGACGCGCTGGTCTCCAATCCCCCCTATCTTACGGCAGCGGAATACGGCGCTTTGGACCCCTCGGTTCGCGAGTGGGAGCCCGAGCTGGCGCTCTCTGGCGGTCCGGACGGACTCGAGGCGATCGAACGGCTGCTGGTCGAGGGTCGGCGGGTGCTCCGCCCCGGGTCGTGGCTGGCGCTGGAAGTCGACGAGTCCCGCGCGGGACAGTGCGCCGCGAGGGCGGGTGCCTTGGGATATACCGAGGTCGCCATACACACCGACCTTTTCGGCCGCGAGCGTTTCCTGCTCGCGCGCAGGAGCGATGCCGAGTGATCTGGGATAAGGCGCAGGATCTGGGAAGGTTGATCGGACAGTCGGCGGAGTACCAGGCGCTCCGCCGGGCCGAGACATCGCTGCGGGACGACAAGGACACCGTCGCCAAATTGGACCAGATCCAGACGCTGGCCCGCCAGGTGGATCAGATGGTATCAGGCGGGCAGATGCCCGACCCGGCCACCGCCGAGTCGTACGAGACGGCCGTGCGCGATCTCGAGATGAGTCCGGTCGGCCAGGCGTATGTGGTGGCGCGCTCGAACTTTGAAAAGCTGATGGCCAAGGTGAATCAGCAGATCAGCGAGGGGATGGAAAAGGGCGCGAGCAGCAGCATCATCACCCTGGGATGAGTGGCCGGGGGCTCTTCGTGGTCCTCGAGGGGCCGGAAGGCTCGGGCAAGTCCACGCTGGCGGGACCGCTGGCTCAGCGCATGCGCGACGCGGGCGTTGAGCCGGTCCTGGTTCGCGAGCCCGGGGGTACCCGTGCCGGCGAGATCGCCCGACAGGCGGTGCTGGATCCCGATCATCCGGTGGCTCCCGTCGCCGAGCTTTTCCTCTATCTCGCCGCGCGGGCGGAGCTGGTGGCCACGGTCATCGCCCCGGCGCTGGAAGCGGGTCGGGTCGTCCTTTCCGATCGCTTTACCATGTCCACTGAGGCCTACCAGATGGTGGGCCGGGGCCTGCCGGCGGAGGTGGTCGCGCCTGCCAACCGCGCGGCCGCGGCGGGACTTCGGCCCGACCTCACCTTGATTCTCGATCTGTCGCCCGAGATGGGGCGCGCGCGTCAGCTCGCCGCGGGCAAGCGGCTCGATCGCCTCGATGCGGAAAGCCTGGATTTCCACCGTCGCGTGCTCGACTACTATCGGTCGGTGCGGGGGCCGGGCATCCGGCACCTCGACGGCACCTTGCCGCCGGACCGGCTCTTGCAGGAAGCTTGGGGGGCCGTACGGGCGGCCGATCCCGAACGCTTCGGCGCCGCGGCAGGTTAGCTTTATTCGAGTGAGTCGACGCCGGGCGCAACAGTGGTTACCCGGCGCCACAGGCGTTGCGCCCCGCGGTGGGCCGGGGTGGCATTGGCGGCAATTCCGCAGGACCGGAGGCACGGTATGAAGCAGCGTTGGGGGCTGATCGTAGTGGTGGCGGCGATCTCGTTCTTGAGCGGCGGGTGGCTGCTTCAGCGCGGGATCGCGAGCGGCGGGAACGTGTATCAGCAGGCCCGCCTGTTCGATGACGTCCTCGGTCATGTCAGCGCCTATTACGTGGACTCGATCGGCGAAACCGATCTCTACGACCGTGCGACCCGCGGCATGCTCGAGCAGCTCAAGGATCCCTACTCGGTCCTGCTCACAGGCGACGACTACAAGGCCCTCACTGAGCAGACCTCCGGCAACTATGCGGGGCTCGGCATCCAGATCGACGTGCGCGAAGGGTGGATCACTGTGGTCGCCCCACTGCCCGAGACTCCCGCCGAGCGGGCCGGCGTCACCACCGGCGACCAGATCATCGAGGTCGACGGCCGGTCGACCGAGGGCTGGAAAAACGACGAGGCCGTAAAGGCGCTCCGTGGCGACGCCGGCAGCAAGGTGACGATCACGGTCCGGCGCTCCGGCGTTCCCGACCCCATCAAGTTCAACCTGGTCCGCGCCCAGATCCACATTCGCTCGGTCCCCCCGGGTACCATGTTCGACGCCGGCGTGGGATACATCTCGCTCAACCCGGTCGCCGAAACGTCGGCGGACGAGCTGCAGTCCGAGATCGGCTCGATGAAGTCGAAGGGGATGAAGTCCTTGATTCTGGATCTCCGGCTCAACCCGGGGGGCCTGCTCGACCAGGGCGTGAAGGTGGCGGACCTGTTCCTCGATCAGAAGCAGGAAATCGTCGCCACGCGCGGCCGAGCTCGAGGCTCCACCAAGGAATTCTACGATGAGGTGAAGCAGCAGTGGCCCGAGCTGCCCATCGTCGTGCTGGTGAACGACGGGACCGCGAGCGCGGCCGAGATCATCGCCGGCGCCCTCCAAGACCACGACCGCGCGGTGGTGGTGGGCACGCCGACCTTCGGTAAGGGCCTGGTCCAGACGTTGTTCCCGCTGGGCGATGGCGTGGCCCTCAAGCTGACCACTGCCCGCTGGTATACGCCGAGTGGCCGGACTATTCAGCGCACCGCCAAGAACGAGGAAGACCAGGCTGCGCAGGCCGCGGTCGAAGCGGGCGACTCGGTGCCGGGCGCGCCCGACAAGGAGCACAGCGACTCGGCGATTCGGAGCCGGCCTATCTATCACACCGACGCGGGCCGGGTGGTCCGCGGGGGTGGCGGCATCGTGCCGGACCTCGTCATCCGTCCGGACACCCTCTCCGGTGGAGAGAAGGAGTTCGCCAAGGCGCTCGGCAGCCACCTGCCCGAGTACCGCGACGTGCTCACCACGTACGCGCTCGAGGCCAAGCAGAACGGCTCGGTCAAGTCCGAGGCATTTACCGTGACGCCGGAGATGCGGCAACAGGTGTACCAGCGGCTGCGCGCCAAGGGCATCGACCTCACGCCGCAAGAGTACGAGGGGGCGAGTGGCCTCATCACCGATCAGCTGGGCTATGAGATCGCCCGTTACGTGTTCGGCCGGCCCGCCGAGTTCCGCCGCCGGGCGCACGATGACAAGCAGCTCCAGACTGCGATGGGCCTGTTGCGCAAGGCGGGATCGCCGCGGGAGCTCATGAGCTTGGCGACCTCCAATCGCGCGGCGGCGCCGGTGCAGAACTGAGGGTGCGTAGCGTCACCTGGAGTGGGTCGAAAGGGGCATGCCTGTGGGCATGCCCCTTTCGCTGCGTGCCGGGTGGCGCGCGGCCCATCGCATGCCCCGGAGCGTGCCGGCCGCTGCTCGCCCGCACTGACTCGCGCGCGGGTCAAACCAGATGAGCGCGCGGTCGGCCACAGTCATTATTGGTGCCGGCCGCATGGGCCGTGGACTGGCCGCGGCACTCGGGCATCGCGGGCAGCCGGTTCGTTTGCTCGGGCGCGATCGCCGGCCCGATGCCGCGCGCGGCGTTCAGCTCGTGCTCCTCGCCGTGCCGGATGGCGCGGTCGAGCCCCTCGCAGCCGAGCTGGCGCGCCAGCGGGCAATCGAGCCGCAGCAGGTGGTGCTGCACCTCTCGGGACTGCTGGACCGAGGGGCGTTGCTTCCGCTGGTACCCACCGGTGCAGGGCTCGGGTCCTTCCATCCGCTGCAAACAGTGGCGGAGCCCGCGACGGCTCCGGACCTGCTCCGCGGGGCGTACGCCGGGATTGAGGGCGATGAGCGGGCACTCGCGGCCGGCGAGCAGCTGGCGGCCTGGTTGGCCATGCGGCCGGTGCGCCTCGCGCCTGGCGGGAAGCCGGCGTATCATGCGGGAGCCGTCATTGCATCCAACTATACCGTCGCCTTGGCGGCCGTGGCCGAGGGGCTGGCCCGTCGGGCGGGCGTTTCGGCAGGGGACGCGCGCGCGCTCTACCTGCCGCTCATGCGCGGGACGCTGGCCAACCTCGAGCTGGGCCCCGTTGCCGCGCTCACCGGGCCCATCCGCCGAGGCGACGAAGCCACGGTACGGTGCCACCTCGCGGCTCTGGCACCGGCGGAGCGGCGGCTCTACTGCGAGCTGGGGCGGGTGACGTTGGCGCTGGCCCGGCAGGCCGGGTTGCCCGAGCCCCAGGCCGCCGCGATCGAGCGCACCCTCACCGAGGCGGGTTGAGCGAAACTTTTTCGATCTCTCCGGCCTAGTGAGCCGAGAGGCCGCTGCTGTACCGTTCCGCAACCACAACTCAAGAACCCCCCGCGTCCCGGACGGCCCGTCGTCGAGCTGTTTCCGGCCGCTGGACGACGAACTCGTACGAGGCCGCCATGTCTCACCGCTGGGCCGTGCCCGGGCTGCTTGCTCTCGTTGCCTGTTTCACCGGCGGGTGGTACCTCCAGCGCCGCCTTGGCGCCGGTGAGGACGTCTACCAGCAGGCCCGGCTGTTCGAAGTGGTGCTGGCCCACGTGCGGGACTATCACGTCGATTCGCTGCCGGAGGACGAGCTGTACCGGCGGGCCATCGACGGCATGCTGGCCGAGCTCCACGACCCTTATGCCGCCCTCCTGGTCGGGAAGGACTACCAGCGCCAGCAGGAGCGCACCACCGGCGACTACGCCGGGATCGGCCTGCAGGTCGACGCGCGGAACGGGTGGATTACGGTTGTGGCCCCGATGCCCGGGACGCCCGGCGAGCGCGCCGGCATCCGGCCGGGCGACCTCCTGACGGAGGTGGACGGGGTCTCCGCCGCCGGCTGGACCATGGAGCGGGCGGTGCAGGCGCTGCGTGGACCGGCGGGCACGGCCATCGACTTGGCCGTGCGCCGGGAGGGCGGCGACGCGGTCCAGCGGTTCCACCTCACGCGCGAGCGCATCCACCAGCGCGCGGTTTCCGAGGGCCTGCTGGTGGCCGATGGGGTCGGCTACCTGTCGCTGTCCATGGTCCGCGAGAACTGCGCGGCCGAGATGGAGCAGGAAATCGAGAAGCTGATGGCACAGGGGATGAAGTCGCTGGTGCTCGATCTCCGGTCCGATCCGGGTGGGCTCCGCGACGAGGCCGTGCAGGTGGCCGACCTGTTCCTCGACCAGCATCAGGACATACTGGTGAGTCGCGGCCGTGCTCCGGGAGACAATCACCGCTGGACCGATGGCTCCCCGCAGCGCTGGCGCGGCCTGCCGGTGGTCGTGCTGGTGAACGGCGGCACCGCGAGCGCCGCGGAGATCATCGCCGGGGCGCTGCAGGATCACGACCGGGCGCTGGTAGTGGGCGATACGACCTACGGCAAGGGCATCGTGCAGACGCTGTTCCCGCTCGGCACCGACGTGGCGCTCCGGATCACCACGGCGCGCTGGTTCACGCCGAGCGGACGCTCGATTCAGGGCGCGCTGCTGGATTCGGTGATGGGCGCCAAACACGTCGCGGTGAATCCGATCATGTTCCGCTCGGATGGAGGTCGCCCGCTGTCAGGCGGCGGCGGCATCGTGCCCGACGTGATGCTCAAGCCGGACACCTTCACCACGGCGGAGCAGGGGTTCACCCGGGCCCTCGACGGGCAACTGGCGGTGTTCCGCGACGCGATCAACGCCACTGCGCTCGACCTGCGGCACCAGAAAGTCATTCATTCACAGGATTTCGCGGTGACGGATGCCATGCGGGCCGAGTTCCGGGGCCGCCTAGAGGCGGGTGGCGTTCACCTGGCGGACAGCACGTTCAGAGGAGGCCAGCAGATCGTGGATGAGCAGCTCGGCTACGAGCTCGCTCGCTACGTGTTCGGTCCCTCGGCGGAGCGCCGGCGCCGGGCGCAGGACGACCGGCAGATCGGTGAGGCGGTGACACTGCTTCGGCAGGCCCCGACGCCCAGCGCCCTGCTGGATCTGGCGGCCGCGCCCGCCCAGAATCACTGATCGACGACTCGGACCCCCGACGGAACCTTGAAGGTGAAAGTGCTGTCCGGCACTGTCCGGTTGATCCGCACCTTCGACAGCGTGAGCGTTCGGGTGGCGCCCGAATGCTCGGTGATCTCCAGGCGGCGCGGCAGCCCATCCTCTTTATCCAGCCAGACGATAGCGCGCTCAAAGGGGAGGTCGGACACGGCCGGGTCGAGCTGCACCACGTCGACCGTGCGGCCGTTCAGACGGTCGGAGCGCACGTAGGTGGCGGTGTAGCGCTCCGCGGGGCGGTCGAGCAGCCAGGCCAGGATGTTATAGCCGTAGACCGGACCGCCGCTTGGGAGCCCCATGCGGATGACCTGGCCCGGCGTGGTGCTCGGGGTGTAGATCCAGATTTTTTCTCCGTCGATCACGATCGCTTCGCCCGGTGGATCGGTGAACCGCATGGCGAGCTTGTCTTCCCCCGCCTGCACCAGCGTGCCCTTGCTGGTGGCGCTGTCGATCATCGGGTTGTCGATCACCTGCACGAAATCCGCGCTCAGGCTCGTGAGCGAGCGATACACCCGTGACGACCGGCCGACGATGGCGGCCGCATCCTGGGCGGGCGCGACCGAGGGCGCCGCGGCGAGCGCCGCCAGGACGACGCACAACCGGATCACGCCCGCGCCCCCGCCGGCTCGGCCACTCGCCGGCCAATCGCCTCGGCGATGAGGCGGACCTCCTTCATCATGCGCTCGAACTGTTCGGGATACAGGCTCTGCGCGCCGTCGGACAGGGCGCGATCGGGGTGGGGGTGGACCTCCACCAGGAGGCCGTCCGCCCCCGCCGCCACGGCCGCGCGCGCCATCGGGATGACCATGTCACGATGCCCCGTGCCATGGCTCGGGTCGGCCACGATGGGCAGGTGGGACAGGCCGTGCACGACGGCGATGGCGCTCAGGTCGAACAGATTGCGGGTGGCCTGATCGAAGCTCCGAATGCCGCGCTCGCACAGGATCACCTGGCGGTTGCCTTCGGCCAGGAGGTATTCCGCCGAAAGCAGCAGCTCCTGAATGGTGGCGGAGAGGCCGCGCTTGAGAAGCACCGGCTTGCCGCATCGGCCGGCGTGCTTGAGCAGGGAGTAGTTCTGCATGTTGCGGGCGCCGATCTGGACGATGTCGGCGACCCCCACCACCTGATCGAGGCCTTCGGCGTCCATGGCCTCAGTGACGATGAGAAGCCCGGTCTCCTCGCGTGCCCGAGCCAGCAGGTCGAGACCTGCCCGGCCCAGACCCTGGAACGCGTAGGGCGAGCTCCGCGGCTTGTAGGCGCCGGCCCGGAGCACCGTGGCGCCGGCCTCGCGCACGGCGCGCGCCGCCGCCAGGATCTGCCGCTCGCTTTCCACCGAGCAGGGCCCGGCCATCACCACCACGTCATCGCCCCCGACCGAGAGGCCGCCAGGGAGCCGGACGATGGTCGATTCGGGCTGCCACTCGCGGCTCACCTGCTTGTACGGCTGGGTGACGTGGATGATCTCCTGCACGCCCGGCAGCGCCGCCAGGCGCGAGCCGTCCACCCGGCCGTCGTTGCCTACCAGGCCGACGGTGGTGCGCTGCTTGCCGGGCATGGGCCGTGCCTGATAGCCCATCTCCTCGATGGTCTCGACGACGCGATGAATCTCTTCCTCGGCCGCGCCGTGGCGCATCACGATCAGCATCCGACTCCTCGGTCAGCGGTGGGTCGAACCTGCACGCCCGCTCCGCAACTCCCGCACCATGCCCATTGGTCGCCTACGCGACGTGTTCCGCCTCACCCAGTCGCACGCCCACGATGGTGGACACGCCCGGCTCCTGCATCGTGACCCCGTAGACGGCATCGGCGGCCTGCATGGTCCGAGGGTTGTGGGTAATCACCAGAAATTGGGTGCCGGTCTTGAACTCGTCCAGCAGGCGGGTAAACCGGCCCACGTTGGCGTCATCGAGGGGAGCGTCCACCTCGTCCATGAGGCAGAACGGGCTCGGCTTGGTAAGGTAGATGCTGAACAGGAGGCTCACCGCGACCAGGGTCCGCTCGCCGGAGGACAGCAGGTGGATCCGCTGAGTGCGCTTGCCGCGGGGCGCCGCATGGATGTCGATCTCGCTTTCGAGCGGATCGTCCGGGGTGGCCAGCCGGAGCTCGCACTCCCCGCCGCCGAACAGGGTCTGGAACACGTGGCTGAAGTTGGCCTGGACCGCGGTGAAGGTCTCGAGGAACATGGTGCGGGCCGTGCCGTCGATCTCCCGGATGGCCTGGATCAGGGCCTGCCGTGCGCCCACCAGATCGTCCCGCTGGCTGGTGAGGAAGTCCAGCCGCTTGACCTCCTCGGCATGCTCCTCGACGGCCAGCGGGTTGACCGGCCCGATGGCCTCGAGCGCGCCCAGGATGCGGCTCGCTTCGGTCTCGAGGGTCTCGAGGTCGAGGTCGAGCGTCGGTGCCTGCTCGACGAGCTGATCGAAGGAGCGGCGCCACTCGGCCTCGACCCGTTCGACGATGCTCCGCCGGGTGCCGGCGGTCTCGGTCAGCCGAACCTGCAGCGCGTGGCTCTCCTCGCTGGCGGAGTCCAGCGCGTGGCGGCTGGTGTTCACCTCGCGCTCCGCGCCGAGCAGGCTCTCCTCGGCGGTGGCGAGCGCCTGGTCGGCCCCGGCGCTGGCGGTCTCGAGCTCGTGCACCGCGAGCTCCCGCTCGGCCCGGGCTTCGCGCCACTCGGCCTGCTGAGCGGAGAGGGCGATGGTATCGGCCTCGAGCTGGGTCAGCTCGGCCGTGAGACTGGTGACCGCGCGCTCGGCCTCTTCGCGCATGGCGGTGCCGCGCTGGAGCCGCTCCTCGGCCGAGCGGAGACCCCCGGCCACGTGGGCCTCTTGGACCTGCCAGTGGACCCGCTGCTCGCGCGCGGCCTCCTGCTCGGCCTCGAGCTCGCCCAGGCGTCCCCGGCCGCCGCCCAGGGCTTCCTCCAGCCGTCCGCGGGAGAGATCGCCTTCCGTCAGCGCGGTATCGATCTCGGCGAGGCGCTGCTCGGCCCGCGTCAGCCGCTCGGTGACCCGCGTGAGCTGGGCTTCCGATTCCGTCATCTCGCGCGCCAGGTTGGCCGCGATGCGGCTGGCGTCCTCCCGGGTCGCGATGCCCTGACGCTCCGCTTCGCGCGCTTGTTCCGCGGCGGCCATGGCGGCGGCCAGCGCCTGCTCCCGCTGGACCAGGCGGGCGGCGGTCGCCTGAATTTCCTGATCGGCGGCGGCGACCGCCGCCTCGCCCCGCGCCACGTCCTGCACCAGGGCCGCCAGCTCGGCGCGCCGGCGCAGCGGTCCCGAGGGCCCGACCGCGCCCGAGAGGAGGATGGCACCGCTGGCACGCCGCAGCACGCGGCCGCCGCTGTCGAGCACCTCGGAGCCGGCCAGCGCGGCGCGCACCCAGTCGACGGCGGGACCGTCGGCCAGGAGGCGGTCGTCCAGCGGCTGAGCGGCGGGCCCCCCGCTCGGCCCCGAGTCGAGTGGCAGCAGGATGATCGAGCCGGGCTGCTGCTCGGCATGCCAGGCCTGAACGGCGCGTACGGTGCCGGCATCACGCACCAGCACCGCGTGCATCCAGTTGCCCAGCAGCCGCTCCGCCAGGTCGGCGTCGTCGCGGCCGGTGCTCACGAAGTCGCTGAGGGGGCCGAGCACTCCGCCATCGAACCGGTCGCGAGCGGCCAGCAGCGCCGCGGCTCCGGGGGCAAGGCCGACCCGGTCGCGCTCCAGGCCTTCGAGCGCATGGCGGCGCGCCGTGGTCTGGGCCAGCTCCTCGTCGGCGCGGCGACGCTCCGACCGATGCATCGCTTCCCGCTCGCGGGCCTCCGCCACCTGGTGACGCGCCCGCTCGGCGTCGGCCGCCGCCCGCTTGGCCTCATGGCCCAGGAAGCCGGCCTGCTCGACCGCGTGGTCGCGCCGCCGCTCGGCGTCGGCCAGCTCGGTCTGAAGGCCGGCCCAGTGGGCCGCCGCCCCTTCGGCGCGCTCGCGGAGCGAGGCCAGCTCGCCCTCGAGCGCGGTACGCTCGCCTTCGAGCGACCGGAGCGTCTGCGCCAGGCCCTGGAGCTCCTGTTCCCACTGCCGCACCCTGGCGCGCTCGTCACCCAACCGGCGGCGCACGTCGTCCTCGGCCTCGGCGCGGCCCGCCAGCTCGCCGCCAATCCGCTCGTGCTCGATGGCCGCGGCGTCCCGGTCGGCGATCGCCGCGTCGCGCTCGCTGCAGGCGACCTGGGCCCTGATCTCCATCTGGGTGCGCTCTTCCTGCGCCCGCTGCCGGCGTGCCGCGGCATTGGTCAGCCGCTCCGCGGCGAGCGCCAGATCGCCGTCGATCCGGCCGAGCTCCACCCGGACGGTCGCCAGCCGGCGCTCGAGGTCGGTGCGCTGCGCCTCGGCCGCGGCGCGGGCGCGCGCGGCGTCTTCCCGCTCATGCTCCGCATCGAGCAGCCGCTGGCGAGCCCCGGGAAGCAGCCGGCTCAGCTCGGCATAGCGCGTTTCCATGCCGGCCACCTC
>Ga0308175_100000641_pt1 | contig 23494 bp, 25 predicted proteins | sample PhyCR1_3_FD_203893 | JGI IMG/M metagenome (GOLD analysis project Ga0308175, IMG submission 203893) | Soil microbial communities from UC Gill Tract Community Farm, Albany, California, United States - DLSLS.C.R1 | ecosystem: Environmental > Terrestrial > Soil > Agricultural land | place: USA...
CTCGGATTGTCGGGCGTCCAGTCGTTGTCCTCGGAAGCGGTGTCCTCGCTCCAGGCGCTGCGGATCGCAGCCTCGAGCTCCGCGAGCGTGAACGTCCCGCTCAACCCTGACCGATGAGCTCGATGCGATACCCATCGGGATCGCGGACGAAGCAGAGGAAGTTGCCGCCCTCGCGCACCTGGTACGGCGGCCGCTCCGGCTCGATGCCCTGCTCGCCGAGGCGTGCGAGCGTGCCCTCGAGATCGTCGACGCCGATCGCGATGTGGCCGTAACCGGTACCCAGCTCATACGCGCGGCCATCGTGGTTGTACGTCAGCTCGAGCACCGATTCGGCATCGCCGAGCGAGAAGAAGTAGTTCGTGGCTTCCTTCTCGCCGTTCCGGACGATGTCCATGTCACGCTCGAAGGTGAAGCCGAGCGCCTCGTAGAACGCGCGGCTGCGGTCGGGGTCGGTGATTCGCACCATCGTGTGCAGGAAGGTTGCTGTCATTGCTTCATCCTAAGCGGGGCGTGCTCGTCGAGGACGCGCGCGGTGGTTTCCTCGCGCCGCTCCCTTTCGTGGGCCCGGTACTGCGCGCGGTGAGCGTGCTCATGCTCCCAGGGATCGAGCGTTGCCAGGTACTCGAAGATCGCGTCTGTTCCCTGGAAGCGGACGCCGTTCTCGGTCTCGAGCGTCGGGATCTCGTCGACGTCACGTCGATCCTGCTGCCGTGGCTCGACTTGCCGGGCAACGAAGTCGAGTCCGAGCTCGGTGAGGCGCTCGCGAACGGCGGAGGAGTACGGGCACCACTCGGCCTGGTACAGGGTCAGCATCCGTCGAGGTCTTCCCGGAGCAGCGAGAACAACACCGCGTCTTGCCACTCGCCGTGACGCAGGTACGCCCGGCGCTGGACGCCCTCGCGCACGAAGCCGACCCGTTCGGCATGACGGATCGCCCGCTCGTTGAAGCCGTAGCAGGCGAGCTCGAGCCGGTGGTAGCCGAGCTCATCCAGCAGGTACCGCTGCAGGAGGCGTGCTGCGTCGTCGGCTGCGCGCCTGCCGCGGAAGTCCGGATGGATCGCGAGGCTGCCGAGCCGCGCGATGCGATGTCGCTCGCTTCGCTCCTCGAATCCCATGACCCCCGCGCGCTCCCCGTCGACCTCGACGACAAAGCGGCCGAACCGCTCCGGTTCGCTCTCCGACCGCTCGACGTCGGCTGCAATCCCGGCACGGTCGAACGCCCGCGCGCCGCTCAAGTACGGCTCGGTCGACTCGCCGTTCAGGAGCTCGACGAGCCAGTCGACGTCGTCGTCCCTCGCCCGGCGAATCGCGACCTTCACGCGGAGACCTCCGCCATCAACGCGAGCTCGGGCTCGTACACGTGCGCCGACTTGGCGTGGATGACGAGCGCTCCGACCTGGCAGCCGACGGCATCAGCGACCTCGTGCTGCAACCGCGCCAGTTCGACGAGGTTGCCGTACGCCTTCTTGCCGAAGTCGAGCGAGTGCGCGTAGACGACGAGCTCGAGCGGACCGGATACCCGCCAGAAGTCGAGCAGCGCGATGCACGGGATATACGTCGTGTCGGTGTGCGGCTCGAACATCGTGATCACAGCCGAGCGGCACTCGGGATCCGCGAGCCTCGCCACCACCCAGGCGACCTGATCTCGACCACCGTAGTCGCGCAACCGGCGCGCGTACGAGCGGGCGCCACCGAGCTCCGGGACGTCTTCGAGCTCGCTGAAGTTGCGACGCATCCAGACGAGCCACTCCGGATCGGCGAGGCGCGCGATCGTCGCGTCGCCCGGATCCGGCGCCGCGACGTGGATCGCGACGAGCGCTAGTTCCTTCGTCGGCTCGCCGTCGTAGACCGCGTCGACCCCGTCGCGCAGAATCCGTCGCGCCGTCACGAGCCACGCCTCCCCGATCGTCTCTACCTCGACGGTCGTCATGCGGGAGCCGCGGCCGGCCGCCGCACACGAACGGCACTACGCGTCCCGAGGGTCACCCCGGCGAGGATCAGCACCAATCCGACGAGCGCGGCCGCGCCCACGCCCTCGTCGAGGAAGATCGCGCCGTAGCCGAGCGCGACCGGCGGCACGAGATACGTGACGAGTGCGGCATAGCCGGCACCTGCGCGCGCGATGATCGTGAAGAAGATGAGGTAGGCGAGCGCCGTGCACACCGTGCCGAGCACAGCGATCGACGCGAACGTCTTCCACCCCGGCACGTCGCTGGGCGCCTGCGCGACACCCGCCGGCGTGACCGCGATCGCCGCCACGACGGACGTGCCGAGCGCGATCGCATGCGGCCGCGCCGAGGCCAGATGACGCCTGGTCAGGAGCCCGCCCGCCGCGTAGCAGAGCGCCATCCCGACCACCGCGAGCGCACCCAGGAGCTTCGCCTGCGGCTGCGCGCCCACGAGAACGGCGACGCCGACGAAGCCGATCGCGACGCCGAGGAGCCGCCGGCCGGTGACGCGCTCGTCGTGAAAGAAGCCGAACGCGAGCATCGCGTTGAAGATCGGGACGGACGCCTGGATGATCGATGCGAGGCCGGAGTCGATCCGCGTCTCGCCCCACGACAGGAGCCAGAACGGAACGGCTGTGTTCAACAGGCCGATGACGACGACCGGCCGCCAGTGCGCGCGCAGATCCGCGGCGACCGTCCGCCCCTCGGTGAGCAGCGGCACCACCACGACCAACGTCAGTGCGGCGAGCCAGAGCCGGCCGAGGATCAGCGTCGACGGCTCGACCTCCCGGTCCGCGACCTTGATGAACATGAACGAACTGCCCCAGATCAGGGCGAGCGCTCCGAGGAGCACGATCGGGCGGCTGCGCGTCATCTCCGTGTTCTAACGATTCGGCCCTGCGTGCCGTGAGATCGCCGTCGGAGGCCGCCGATACACTGCTCCCCTGAGCTCGGTCGCGGAACCACTCCATCGCAGCCTCGGGCTGACCGACGGCGAGTTCGACCGTATCCGCGACCTGCTCGGCCGCTTCCCGAACGACTTCGAGCTCGCCGTGTTCTCGCTCCTCTGGTCGGAGCACTGCGGCTACAAGCACTCCGCTCCACTGCTCCGGCGACTGCCGTCGAGCGGCGAGCGCGTGCTGCAGGGGCCGGGCGAGAACGCGGGCGTGATCGACCTCGGCGATGGCGTCGCGGTCGCGTTCAAGGTCGAGTCGCACAACCATCCCTCCGCAGTCGAGCCGTTCCAGGGGGCGGCGACGGGTGTCGGCGGGATCCTGCGTGACATCGTGGCGATGGGCGCGCGGCCGATCGCGCTCCTCGACGGTCTGCGCTTCGGCGCGCCCGACTGGCACTTCAGGCGTGCCGTCGCCGGCATCGGCCATTACGGGAATTGCGTCGGCGTCCCGAACGTCGGCGGGGAGTGCGTGTTCGACGAGGCGTACGCGGCCAACCCGCTCGTCAACGCGATGTGCGTCGGCCTCTTGCCGACCGAGCGCGTGCTGTCGGCGCGTGCGCAGGGCGTCGGCAACCTGCTCGTCCTGTACGGCGCGTTCACCGGGCGTGACGGGATCGGCGGCGCGTCGGTGCTCGCGTCGCAGGACCTCGAGGGCTCGGACGAGAAGCGGCCGTCGGTCCAGATCGGCGACCCGTTCCGCGGCAAGGCGATCATCGAGGTGTCGCTCGACCTCGTCGAGCGCGGGCTCGTCGTGTCGTTGCAGGACTGCGGCGCCGCCGGGCTCGCGTCGTCGCTCTCGGAGATGGCCGGCGACGGCATGGGCGTCGACGTGCACCTCGACCGCGTGCCGCTGCGCGAGGGCGGCATGGAGCCGTGGGAGATCATGATCTCCGAGTCGCAGGAGCGCATGGTCGCGGTCGTCGAGCCTGCGCGTTTCGACGACGTGCGCGCGGCGTGCGAACGCTGGGAGCTTCCGTGCACCGTGATCGGCGAAGTCACCCACCACGGCGAGCTCCGAGCGTTCTTCGACGACGAGATCGTCGGCTCGATCCCGGCCGAATTGCTCACGGACGAGTGCCCGCGCTACGACGTCGACCAGCGCGCGCATCCCGTCGCGCGCACGCCCGTGACCGCGATCAACCACGAGTCGAAGGACTGGGTGGTGGAGCAGTACGACCAGCTCGTGGGCTCGCGCACTGTGCGCCGACCGGGCCTCGACGCGGCTGTGCTGCGCATCGACGGCATGCGCGGGATCGCCGTATCGCTCGACGGGCCACCGCTCGGCTGCCGTGATCCGCGCGAGGCCGGCTTCAGCGCCGTGCTCGAAGCGGCGATGAACGTCGCGTGCGCCGGTGGGGAGCCGCTCGCACTCACGGACTGCCTGAACTTCGGCAACCCCGAGAAGGCCGAGATCGGCTGGGAGCTCGCGCAGGCGATCGAGGGGATCGCGCTGGCGGCGGAGTCGCTCGGCATCCCTGTCGTCTCGGGGAACGTGTCGCTGTACAACGAGACGGGCGGAGCGCCGATCCCACCCACGCCGGTCGTCGGCTGCGTCGGCCTCGTCCGCGACGTGACGAAGATCCCCGGCCGCTGGCGAAGCGGCGATCGCGTGCTTCTTCTGCGCGGATTCGGTCACGGTCTCGTCGCCTTCGTTTGGCGACATGCGCACCTCTTCTCGCTCGCGCACGACGTCTCCGACGGAGGCGTCGAGCTCGCCCTGCGCGAAGCGGCCGGCTGGTCCGGACGTGACGCCGACGTCGACGCCGTCGACGGCCAGGGGGTAATCGTCGCAAGCAGCCACGAGATCCCTTGGGACGACATCGTCGACCTGGGGACCGTACGCTGATGTGCGGCGTCTTCGGTGTGCGCGCGCCCGAGCGCGACGTCGCGCGCCTCTCGTACTTCGGGCTCTACGCGCTCCAGCACCGCGGGCAGGAGTCCGCCGGGATCGCCGTATGCGAGGACGGGCGGCTGACGGCACTCCGTGACCTCGGGCTCGTGCCGCAGGTGTTCGACGAACGCAGCCTGTCGGGATTGCGGGGACAGCTCGCGATCGGCCACACGCGGTACTCGACGACCGGCGGCAACGCGTGGGCGAACGCGCAGCCGCTGCTCCACCACGGGCGGGTTCGCACAGTTGCGCTCGGGCACAACGGCAACCTCGTGAACGCAGCGGCGCTGCGCGACGAGATCGGCAAGCCGCTCGCGTCGAGCTCCGACTCGGAGGTGATCGCCGCGCTGATCGCCGACGACGACGCACCGCTCGAGGACGCCGTCGCGAACGCGATGAACCGCCTCGAAGGCGCGGCGAGTGTCGTCGGGCTCGCAGACGACACGCTGTTCGCGTTCCGCGACGCGCATGGTTTCCGGCCGCTCGTGCTCGGGCGCCTCGGCGACGATCCAGTCGTCGCATCCGAGACGTGCGCACTCGACCTCGTCGGCGCCGAGCTCGTGCGCGAGCTCGAGCCGGGCGAGCTGGTGCTCGCCGGCCGCGACGGGCTCCGCACAGTGCAGGTGCTGGAGCCGGCCGGCGAAGGCGCGCTCTGTATCTTCGAGTTCTTCTACCTCGCACGGCCCGATACACGGCTCGAGGGCGTGGAGGTGCACGGTGCACGCGTGCGCATGGGCGAGCGACTCGCGGCCGAAGCGCCCGTCGACGCCGACCTCGTGCTCCCCATCCCCGACTCGGGCACGCCGGCGGCGATCGGCTTCGCCCGGGCGGCGGGCATCCCGTTCAGCGAGGGCCTGATCAAGAACCGCTACGTCGGCCGCACGTTCATCCAGCCCGAGCAGGGAATGCGCGAGCAGGGGATCCGCATGAAGTTCAACCCGCTCGCCGAGGTCGCGGGCAAGCGCCTGGTCGTCGTCGACGACTCGATCGTGCGCGGCTCGACGACGCGCCAGATCGTGCAGATGCTCTTCGACGCCGGCGCAGCCGAGGTGCACGTGCGCGTCTCCTCGCCCCCGGTCGTCTCGCCGTGCTTCTATGGGATCGACCTCGCGTCGGAGGACGAGATGATCGCCGCGCACTCGACCGTCGAGGAGGTTCGCGAGGCGATCGGCGCGACCTCGCTCGCCTACCTTTCGCTCGAAGGCCTCGAGGAGTCGACGGCGCGGCCCGCCGAGGGGCTCTGCCGCGCGTGCCTGACGCGCGAGTATCCGACACGCGTTCCCGCCAACGCGGCGAAGCTCAGGTTCGAGACGGTTTGACCAGCTCGTCCGCGCGCCCGTAGCGGACAGCGCGGCGAACCTGCCGCGGGTCGAAGCCCTGCTCGAGCAGCCGCTGGCGCTCCTCGCCCTCGCGCGCGAGACGGAAGAAGAGCCACACGAGGATCACCGCAGTCACGAGTGAGCCTTCGGCCATCATCACGACGCCGCCGAGGTTCAGGTCGTGCACCGGCGTGATCCCCCACTCCGGCGGATGCCGATAAGCGGTGTAGAACGCCGTCGACGACCAGATGAAGACATTGCCGAGAACCGTCTCGAGCAAGCGCACGGCGCCGATGTAGCCGAACTTCATGCCGGTGCCGAACCACACCGGCGCGGGGAGCGTCTCGAGCACCGGCTCCCACATCAGGCAGCCCGCGGTGAAGAAGCAGAAGTGCTCGAACGCGTGGATCGAGTCGTGATGCAGCGCGGCGTCGTACAGGTACGGGATGTGCCAGACGTAGAGGTCGATCGCCCAGACTGGGAGCGCGACGAATGGATGCGCGAGGATGCGCAGGCGCTCGACGACGTGGAAGCGCAGCACAGGACGCAGCACCTGGCCGGTCAGCCCGAGCACGAAGCACAGCGGCGCGAGGTCGCCCAGGATCACGTGCTGCGTCATGTGGAAGAAGAAGAAGTCCTCCTCGCCGAGCGCGTCGACCGGCGAGTTCAGCGCGAGCACGACCAGCCCGATGCCCGCCCAGAACGCGACGCGGCGCCAGCCGGGCACCGGGCGCCCCTGCCCGGCGAGCGTCCGGCAGCGCCAGAAATAGAGAAGCGCCGCGACGACCGTGGGCACGACCTGGAGCGGCTCGATCGTCCAGGGTGAGAGGAGCGACGGGGAATCCACGTCAGTTGGAAGACTAGTGGCCGACCCGTGCACCTCTTCCACTACCACCTCGTCACCTCTGAGCTGCGCGACGTCGAGGCCCGCTACGTCGGTCGGCTCGGCTTCGAGCTCGTCGCGCGCTACGGACGCATCGGCGACGAGCACATATCCGTCGAGCCGGGTGTCTCCTGGGAGAAGCTCGAGCAAGACGGGTTCAAGCTCCGGTTGTCGGAGCTTGAGCGCGGCGCTGTGAACGTCGTCGTGCAGCCCGGTCACTGGCGCGTCCCCCGGGTCGACCACATCGGGATCGCACTCGACGAGGACGACTTCCAGTCGGTGCTCGGCCGCGCGATGCAATGGAACCTGCGCGTGCAAGAGCACGGCGGGCGGCGGACATTCGTGGCGACGAACGCCGGCTACCGCCTCGAGGTGCATCCGCCGCGAGAGTGGATCGACGAGCTGCTCGAGAACAAGGACGACCTCCGGCTCGCCGAGCTGCAGCTGCGCGCCGACGAGCCCGACGCCAAGGCCGGCGCCCTCGCCGACCTCCTCGGGCTCGAGGCGCAGGACAACGCCGTCGACGTCGGCGGGGCGATCGTGCGCTTCGTCGAGGGCGGTCCGGAAGGCCGACCCGAGCTGTACGGTGAGCGCTTCGCGTGACCGGGAAGAGCTACGCCACCGTGGGGGTCTCGCTGGCAACGGCCGGGTCGGTCGTCGACCGCCTGCGCGCCGCGGTCGAATCGACCGGCGCGCAGGGCTTCGGCGCGTTCGCCGGCCTGCACCCCCTCGGCGACGGCCGGTTCCTCGCTGCCTCTACGGACGGCGTCGGAACGAAGCTGATCCTGGCGCGGCAGCGTGGACGCCTGCGCGACTGCGGCGCGGATCTGGCCGCGCACTGCATCAACGACGTCGTCACCTGTGGCGCGGACCCGCTGATGCTGCTCGACTACGTGGCGGCGAACGCAATCGACCTCGATGAGGTGGCGGAGCTCGTCGAGGGCGCGGCCGCCGTGTGCCGCGAAGCGGGAGTCGCGCTGGTCGGGGGAGAGACGGCCGAACTGCCCGGGATCTACGCAGAGGGCGAGCTCGACTTCGCCGGGACTTGCGTGGGCGTCGTCACGGAGCCGCTGACGGGCGCCACGATCGCTCGCGGTGACGTCGTTATCGGCTTCCCGTCGGTCGGCGTCCACGCAAACGGCTTCACACTCGTTCGACGGGTGCTTGACGAAGAGGACTACGACGGCGACGACCTCCTCGCCCCCACCCGGCTCTACCTCGACGTCGCACGTCGCCTCCGCGCCCGGGCGAAGGGCTTCGTCCACGTCACGGGCGGCGGGATCCTCGGCAACGTGGAGCGCGTCCTGCCCGTCGGCCGAAGCGTGGAGCTCGACTGGGATGCCTGGGAGCGTCCGCCTGTCTTCCACTGGCTCGGGCGGCACGTCGACGAGGACGAGCTCCGGCGCGTGTTCAACCTAGGGATCGGTTGGTGCGCAATCGTCGCCGAAGCGGACCAAGATGAGACCGTGATCGGACGCGTCGAATGATCGGGGTCCTCGTCAGCGGGAACGGCACCAACCTTCAGGCGCTGATCGACGAGGGGTTGCCGATCACTGCCGTCGCCGCGAACCGCAACGACGCGTACGCGCTCGTGCGCGCACGCGAGGCGGGAATCGCGATCGCGACGTTCAGCCTCGACTGCCATGAGAGCCGCGAGGAGCGAGACCTCGTGATGGCGACGTGGCTCGAGGAGCACGGGGTCGAGCTCGTCGTCCTCGCCGGGTACATGCACCTCCTGACCGAGCCGTTCCTGCGCCGGTTCCCCGAGCGCATCGTGAACGTGCACCCGTCGCTGCTCCCAGCGTTTCCCGGCGCGCACGCGATCCGCGACGCCATCGCTGCCGGCGCCGATCCGACCGGGGTCACGGTGCACTACGTCGACTCGGGGCTCGACACCGGACCGGTGCTCGCCCAGGAGCCCGTCGCCCTCGAGCCGAAGACGACGCTCGAAGAGCGCATCCACGCAGTTGAGCACCGGCTTCTACCGCGCGTCGTGAGGGAGCTATGCCCCGCGCCCTGATCTCCGTCTACGAGAAGGAGGGTGTCGACCACCTCGCACGGGGCTTGCACGAGCTGGGGTTCGAGCTCGTCTCCTCGGGCGGGACCGCGGCGTTTCTCGCAGAGCAGGGCCTGCCGGTCACGCAGGTCGAGGCCGTCACCGGCGCGCCGGAGATGCTCGGCGGCCGCGTGAAGACGCTCCACCCGGCAATCCACGCCGGCATCCTCGCCCAGCGCGATCGCGCCGACCACGAGCAACAGCTCGCCGACCAGGGCATCGAGCCGTTCGACATTGTCTGCGTCAACCTCTACCCGTTCGCCTCATTCGCTTCGAGGCTCGGCCCGACGGAGGAGGAGACGATCGAGATGATCGACGTCGGCGGGCCGTCGATGCTGCGCGCGGCAGCCAAGAACTTCGCGCATGTCGCCGCGGTCAGCGACCCGCGCCAGTACGAGGTGGTGTTGCGGGAGCTTCGCGAGCACGGCTCCGTCTCGCTCGAGACGCGGCGCGCGCTCGCGGCTGAAGCGTTCGCGACGAGCGCAGCGTACGAAGCAGCGATCGCCACATGGTTCGCGCGCAACGAGCGGTTCCCGGAGCAGCTGACACTCTCGTTCCGCAAAGTCTCGGATCTGCCGTACGGCGAGAACCCCCATCAGGCGGCAGCGCTGTACTGGGAGGTCGGCGCGCGCAAGCATCTGCTCTCGCGCGTCGAGCAGCTGGGCGGCAAGGAGCTCTCGTACAACAACCTGGCCGACCTCGAGGGCGCGCGCCGCGTTGCACGTGAGCTCACCGAGCCGGCGGTCGTGATCGTGAAGCACGGCAACCCGTGCGGCGTCGCGGTCGCGACGACGATCGAAGAAGCGTGGGAGCGTGCCCTCGCCGCCGACCCGGTATCGGCCTACGGCTGCGTCGCGATCCTCAACCGGACTGTCACGGGAACGCTCGGCGAGCGGATCGCCGAGCACTTCGTGGAGGTGCTCTTCGCACCGGGATACGCACCCGACGCGCTCGAGGGGCTGTCACGTAAGCAGGCGATGCGCATCCTGCAGGACGGCGAGCGGCGCAAGGACACGCCGGGCGAGCGCGACGTCCGCCGCGTTCTCGGAGGCCTGCTCGTGCAGGACCGCGACGTCGACACGCAGGAGCGGGAGGCGATGACGGTCGCGTGCGGCGAGGTCAGTGACGAGGTCTGGGACGACCTGCTCTTCGCGTGGCGCGTGTGCAAGCACGTCTCGTCGAATGCGATCGTGCTCGCCCGCGGCCTGCAGACAATCGGGATCGGAGCGGGCCAGATGAGTCGCGTCGACGCCGTCCGGCTCGCCGTCGAGAAGGCGCGCGAGCTCGGCCACGACACGCGCGGCGCGGTGCTCGCAAGCGACGCGTTCTTCCCGTTCACGGACGGCGTGCAGGTCGGGCTCGATGCAGGGATCACAGCGATCGTCCAGCCGGGCGGCTCACGGCGGGACGCCGAGGTCCAGGCGGCCGTCAAGGCTGCCGGGGCAGCAATGGTGCTGACGGGCCGCCGTCACTTCCGTCATTAGCCCTAGACTCGGCCGATGACCTCACCGCACCCGGATCCCCTCCGCTGGAAGGCGCTCGCGGTCGTGTGCGCCGCCTTCTTCATGACCGTGCTCGACGTCTCGATCGTGAACGTCGCCCTGCCGTCGATCGGCAAGGGCCTTCACTTCGCGCAGGACGACCTGCAGTGGGTGATCACCGCCTACGCGATCACGTTCGGCGGCTTCCTGATGCTCGGCGGCCGCGCGGCCGACCTGCTCGGACGGCGCAAGGTCTTCGTCGCAGGCGTCGTCGTGTTCACGATCGCGTCGTTCTTCTGCGGTCTCGCCTGGTCCGAAGGCGTGCTGATCGTCTCGCGCGCGGTGCAGGGCCTCGGTGCCGCGATCATCTCGCCCGCGGCACTCTCGATCATCATGACCACGTTCGACGAAGGCGCGGAGCGCAACAAGGCGCTCGGGATCTGGGGCGCTATCGGCGGCGGCGGGGCGGCGGTCGGTGTGCTCGCCGGCGGTGTCCTCACGAAGTACCTCGGCTGGGAGTGGATCTTCTTCGTCAACGTGCCCGTCGGCGCGATCGCGCTCGCGTTGACGCCACGGTTCGTCCGAGAGAGCCACGCGGCGCGCGAGTCGTCGCCGGACATTCTCGGAGCGTTCGCGGTCACGTCGGGCCTCGCGCTGCTCGTCTACGCCGTCTCGACGGCGCCCACCCACCATTGGGGGAGCGCGACGACGCTTCTCCTGCTCGTGGGCGCGATCGCTCTGCTCATGGCGTTCGTCGTGATCGAGTCAAGGACGAAGGATCCGCTGATGCCGTTCCACATCTTTCGTATCCGCACGGTGTCCGGCGCCAACATCTCGGCGCTCTTGCTCGGCGCGTCGCTCTTCGCCAACTTCTTCCTGTTGACGCTCTACGTGCAGGAGGTGCTGGGTTGGTCCGCGCTCAAGACGGGGCTGACGTTCATCGCCACCGCCGGGTCGGCGGTCCTCTGGGCCGGGGTCGCGCAGGCACTCGTGACGCGCTTCGGCGCGAAGCCGATCATGATGATCGGCTTCATCGGGATGCTCGCCGGGATGATCTGGTACACGACGATCCCGGTGCACGGCTCGTACTGGAGCGACTTGCTCCCGGGCTACCTGATCATCGGGTTCGCGATCCCGTTCGCGTTCATCCCGGTGTCGATCGCGGCGCTCGCCGGGATCGAGCACCACGAGGCCGGCCTCGCCTCGGGCATCTTCAACACCGCCCAGCAGATCGGCGGGGCGATCGGCGTCGCTGCCGTGTCGTCCGTGTCGATCAGCCGCTTCGACCACCTCACGAAGCTCCACGGCCCGTCGTACTTCCCGCAGGCGTTCACCTCGGGCACGCGGTACGGCTTCTGGGCCTGCGTGATCGTCTCGATCCTCGGACTCCTCGCCGTGCTGGCGCTCGTCCGCAGGGACGAGCTGGCGAACGTCGACGAGGGAGAAGCGCCCGCGCTGGCGTGAGCCTGACCTCTCGCTAGGCTTCCCGGCCGATGGCGCGCGAGTACCCCACCGTGCTCGACCTCGTCGGCGACACCCCAATCGTGCGATTGCCGCGGATCTCGCAGGATGTCCCGGCGACCCTCCTCGCGAAGCTCGAGTACATGAACCCCGGCGGCTCGAACAAGGACCGCATCGGGCTCGCGATGATCGAGGCGGCCGAGCGTGACGGGAAGCTGAAACCGGGTGGGACGATCGTCGAGCCGACGTCGGGCAACACGGGTGTCGGCCTCGCGATCGCCGCCGCGCAGAAGGGTTATCGCTGCATCTTCGTGATGCCGGACAAGATGAGCCAGGAGAAGATCTCGATGTTGCGCGGCTACGGCGCCGAGGTCGTGATCACGCCGACCGCGGTCGACCACGACTCGCCCGAGTCGTACTACTCGGTGTCGTCCCGCCTCGCGGAGGAGATTCCCGGCGGGTTCAAGCCCGACCAGTACTCGAACATGTCGAACCCCGAGGCGCACTACCTGACGACGGGGCCGGAGATCCTCGTGCAGACGGGCGGAGAGCTCGACGCGCTCGTCATCTCGGTCGGCACCGGCGGCACGATCAGCGGTGTCGGCCGCTACTTCAAGGAGCACGCGCCGCACGTGAAGATTGTCGGTGTCGACCCCGAAGGCTCCGTGTACACCGCGAAGAGCGAGGCCGACCTCCACCCGTACCTCGTCGAGGGGATCGGCAAGGACACCTGGCCGGAGACGATGGACCCGAGGGTGGTCGACGAGTGGATCCGTGTCTCGGACCGCGACTCGTTCCTCGCCGCGCGACGCCTTGCGCGCGAGGAGGGCCTGCTGGTCGGCGGCTCAGCGGGCTCGACGATCGCGGGCGCGCTGGTCTACGGCGCGACGTGCGAGCCGGATGCGCAGGTGCTCACGGTCCTGCCCGACTCCGGCCGGTCGTACCTCTCGAAATTCCTCGACGACAACTGGATGATCGAGCACGGCTTCCTCGAGCGCGGTACGCCCGTGCCGCGCGTGCGCGACCTGCTGCGCGCGAAGTCCGACGAGACGCCTGCGTTCGTCACCGTGTCGTCACACCAGAAGGTCGCCGAGGCGATCTCGGTGATGGAGCGCTACTCGATCTCGCAGCTGCCCGTCGTCCGCGACGGCGACGTCGCGACGATGGCCGACGTGATCGGCTCCCTGCAGGACCGCGCGCTGCTCGATCTCGTGTTCAAGAACGCGGACGCATTGCACGAGGACGTCGCCGTCGCGATGCAAGGGCCGCTGACGGCGGTCGAGGCGGACGCATCGGTCGACGAGATCGTCACCGCTCTCACGGGCGGCATCAACGCGGTCGTGGTCGCGGACGGCGGCCGCCCGGTCGGCGTCGTCACGCGGAGCGACCTGCTCGACTACCTCGCGCACCTGCGCTAGCTGCTAGGCCCGCGAGCTTGCAACAACCGTCACGACCTAGTTGACTCGTCCCTTCTGCGGTAATCGAGCAAGGGGAGGCGAAGGATGACGCGCAGGCTCGCACTACTCGTCGCGGCGTTCGCGTGCGTGATGTTCGCGTTCGCAGCAGGCGCGACCGCTGGACCACCGAGCCATTTCACCGACTCGGTCGATTACGCCTGGGACGACCCCGGCGGCGCGGCGACGTCGTGCGGCGACTTCGACGACCAGTACGCCGGTCACTTCGACGTCTCCGGGATCACGAAATTCGACCAGAGCGGCAACCCGGTTCAGGACGTCGTCCACATCACGGGTTGGGAGACGAACTGGCGCTCCGACAAGCCCTGGATCGCGTACACGATCAAGCGGCAGTTCACCGTCCAGTACGACTATGCGACAAACACCGAGAAGGACACCGGGATCATCTACACGGTGAGCGCGCCCGGAGTGGGCCTGCTGTTCCACGATGTCGGCAACATCGGCGAGGACGATACGACGTTCGAGTTCTTGTACATCCACGGCCCGCACGACGTCGCCACGAACGGCGACGTGACGTTCTGCGACGCATTGCTCGCGATCTCCTGAGCCGCGAAAAGTGTCAGGCACCGGACGGTGCCTGACACCTCGCCGTTCAGCGAAGGAACACCTCCGCGTGCTGCGAGAGCTGGATGTCAGCGTCGTCTCCGCCGACCGCGTGATGGCAACGCGACGCATAGGCGAGCAGGTAAACGCACGCTGCTCCCGCCGTGGCGCGTTCCGCGGGCTCGAAGGGCACGCCTCGTGCTCGTTCGTAGTCCGCGAGGAATGCGAGCGACTCGTCCGGCGTCGGCCATCGTGAGACGGGCGAATCGAGCTCTTCGGTGTAGGTGAATGACGCCGCTGCTTGGCCAGCGACGACCGGTTCGAGCTCGGTCGTGACACTGTCCCAGTCGTAGACCGCCGTCGGCCGAAGCCGGTCGTCGAAGCGAACATGCTTCGCTGCCCAATCGAGGTGCCCCACCACCTCGCGGCCCATGCGCTCGACCGCAACTGCACGCGTGCCGATCTCGTCGATCCATTCAGCTCCTGCGGCAGTCGCCTCGAAGTCGAACAGCGCGTTGTGCGGCTTCGGCCACAACGCTCCTTGCGGCCGAAGGAACATCCGTCGGGGCCGCACGTCGGATGACGACAGGATTTCGATCAGTCGGAAGAGGAGGGATGCCATGGCCCCGCGGACCGTGTCTTCGTGCCCGTCTCTGAAGACGCCGCGATCGATCCATTCCTCAACAGTGACGGTACCGTCCGAACGAATCGGCCGGGGTGCCGGAAAGCCTTCTTCCGCGAGCGCAGCCTGAGCCCGCTGCACATCTCGGAAGTAGCCAGGATCGCGAAAAAGGGTGTGAACCTTGAGCGCGACCCGCGAGCCGCCGTAGAGCTCGAGACCGAACGTGGCGCCAACACTGCAACTGAAATGAAAGATCTCCTGTGTCGCAGGCTCGAGCTCTCGTGCCCGAGCTCGGATCTCGTCGGCATCCAGCGTGCCGAGAATGTCGAGGATGACCGGCGACGCCGGATACGTTGCTAGGAACATGTCGACCGCGTCCACCACCGCCACCCTCGCACAGATCCGCCGCGCGATCGTCGGCGCGCAAGGGTTCGCCGGGCGCTACCGGCGCGCGGACGGAACAGACGTCGAAGCGGCGATCCGCCGGCTCTCGGCGGTGCAGCTCGACTCGATCTCGACCGTCGATCGCGCGCACCGGCTCACGCTCTCCTCCCGCATCGGCGGGTTCGACCCGGGCGAGGTGCCGAAGCTCCTCGGCTCGGGACGGATCTTCGAGTACTGGGCGCACGAGGCATCGCTGCTGCCGGTCGAGCTCTGGCCGCATTTCCGGACGGTGATGGACGGGAGCGGGCACTGGGGTCACCACGACCGCGCCTTCCGCGACCACGCTGACCTGGTCGAACCGGTGCTCGAGCGGATCCGCGCCGAGGGGCCGCTCGGCTCGCGCGACTTCGAGGGCGGCGCCGGCGGCGGGATGTGGAACTGGAAGCCGGCGAAGATGGTGCTCGAAGGGCTCTGGGACCGCGGTCTGCTCGTGATCGCCGGCCGTCGCAGCTTCCAGCGCCTGTACGACCTGACCGAGAACGTGATCCCGCGCGCCGTTCTGGACGCACCGATCCCGCCCGAGGACGAGACGCTCCGCACGTTCGCGCTCCTCGCCGTGCGCGCGCGAGGCGCGCTGACCGAAGCCGCCATCCGCGAGCACTGGCGCTTGAAGGGCGGCAAGGCTCGACTCCACCATCACCTGCTGGCGCTCGTCGACGAAGGCGAGCTGCGCGAGGTGCACGCCGACGACGGCGGCGCACCGTTCTACGTCGACGCCGAGCAGGCGCTCGAGGGCGGCGCCGCGCCCCCCGTGCTCGTCTCGCCGTTCGACAACATCGTGTGGGACCGGACACTGCTCGAGCGCGTCTTCGGCTTCCGGCACGTGATCGAGGTCTACAAGCGCGAGCACGAGCGCGCGTACGGCTACTACGTGCTGCCGCTGCTCGTCGGCGACCGCTTCGTCGGACGCGCTGACCTGAAGTCCGACCGTGCGGAAGGCGTGCTCCACGTGAAGCGGTTCACACCCGAGCCTCGCGCACGTGGCAATCTCCAGGACAAGTTGGAACGCGCAGCCCACCGCCTGGCGCGCACCATCGGCCTTGAGCGCGCGCAGCTTGCGTGAAGTCGACGTCGCAGCCGCACGGCGCATCGCCGTGCACGCACAACTGCTCGACGGAAGGGCGACGGACGTCCTCTCGACCGTTCGGCACCTGACCTTCCTCCAGCTCGACCCGATTTCGGCCGTGGCACCGCCCCAGCACCTCGTGCTCTGGAGCAGGCTCGGCGACCGGTATGACCCCGCAGAGCTCGACCGACTCGTGTGGGATGACCGCCTGCTCGTGGAATGGGACGCGTTCCTCTACCCGATCGAGGATCTCCCGCTTCTACGAGCACAGATGCGCCGCACGGATCGGCCCCTCGACCGGCACATCATGGGCTACTTGAAGGAGAACGCATCCTTTCGGCGCTACGTCCTCCGCGAGCTCGAGCAGCGCGGTCCGCTGCTCTCGCGCGAGATCGAAGACCACGCACCGTCGAAGCGCGAGGCGCACCGCTGGTGGGGCTCGCGGAAGATGGGCCTGATGCTCGGGTGCCTGAACTCGCGCGGCGAGGTCGCGGTGGTCGGACGGCGCGGCAAGCAACGGGTCTGGGATCTCGCGGAGCGTTGGTATCCCGAGACCGACAAGGTGTCATGGCGCGACGCGAAAGCGTTGCTCGACGAGAAGCGCTTCCGTGCACGCGGTGTGCGGTTCGACAAGGGCCGCTGGCTTGCGCATCCGGAGGCGGACGACAGCCCGGTGGCGGCCGGGCGGACGACGTTCCTGTCGCCGTTCGACCAACTCATCCACGACCGCGCCCGCGCGCACAAGCTCTGGGACTTCTTCTACCGCCTCGAGATGTACGTCCCGAAGGCGAAGCGCGAGTACGGCTACTACGTCCTCCCGATCCTCAAGGGCGACCGCGTCGTCGGTCGCATCGAGCCGGTCCACGACCGCAAGGCAGGCAGTCTCGACGTCCTCGGAACCTGGTGGGAGGACAAGCCCGTCGCCGTTGACCGGCCCTTGAAGAGCCTCGCGCGCTGGCTGGGCGCGAGTCTCTAACCTGCGCCCATGGACTTCGAGACCCGTGCCATCCATGCCGGCCAGGAGCCCGACCCGGCGACCGGCGCGATCATCACGCCGATCTACCAGACCTCCACGTTCGTGCAGGAGGCGGTCGGCGTCAACAAGGGCTACGACTACGCGCGCGTCGGCAACCCGACGCGAACGGCCTTGCAGGTCGCCCTCGCGAGCCTCGAGAACGCGAAGCACGGCGTCGCGTTCAGCTCAGGCCTCGGCGCGACGACGACGCTCATGCACCTGGTCGACCCCGGCCGGCGCGTCGTGCTGATCGCCGACGTGTACGGCGGCGTCTACCGGATGACATCGCAGGTGTACGAGCCGAAGGGTTACCACTTTACGTACGTGCCTGCGACCGAGTTCGACGACAACCTCGCGTCGCATCTCGGTGAGGACGTCAGGCTCGTCTGGGTCGAGACGCCGTCGAACCCGCTCCTCAACGTGGTCGACATCCACAAGGCCGCGGCGGCCGCGCACGCGGTCGGCGCGCTGCTCGTCGTCGATAACACATTCGCAACGCCGTACCTGCAGCAGCCGCTGGAGCTCGGGGCCGACCTGGTCGTGCACTCGACAACGAAGTACCTCGGCGGCCACAGCGACGTCGTCGGCGGATTCGTCGCCTGCAACGACGATGCGCTCGCCGAGCGCCTCTACTTCCTGCAGAAGTCGCTCGGCGCCGTGCCCGGCCCGTTCGACGCGTGGCTCGTGCTCCGCGGGCTGAAGACGCTCGCCGTCCGCATGCGCGCGCACTCCGAGAACGCCCGCCGTATCGTCGAGTTCCTCGAGGGCCACGATGCAGTCGAGCGCGTTCTCTGGCCGGGCCTCGAGTCGCATCCCGGGCATGCGGTCGCCCGGGCGCAGATGCGGGACTTCGGCGGGATGGTCTCCTTCACCGTCGAGACGGAGCAGGAAGCGGTGGAGCTCGTCGCACGGACGAAGCTCTTCCAGCTCGCCGAGTCGCTCGGCGGCGTCGAGAGCCTGATCGAGCACCCCGCGCGGATGACCCACGCGTCGACGGCGGGAGCGCCGTTCGCGCCGCCCGGGAACCTGGTGCGCCTCTCGGTCGGGATCGAGTCGGCCGACGATCTCGTCGCCGATCTCGAGGCGGCGCTGGGGAGGGGTCGGCCGGGTGTCGTTCGTCGATCGGGCGCGATGGACGTTCCGAGGCAAGAACGCAGGTAGGACGCAGCATCGGGGCGTCCAGCGCGGCCGAGCGACTCAACTACATCCGGCCGGCCCTTCCTTAGGCGAGCCGCGATCGCGTAGCCGGCAGCGTCGGCGCGTCCCGCCACGGCAGGAGGCCGAAGCGCGCGAGTGCGCGGGGAAGTCGCCGGTCCGACCGCATCTCGGCGGTGTGGCTCCAGTCGCCGTGGAAATCCCACAGCCGCTCGTGCTGGTCGTCGCGGTCGATCGCGACCGCGAGCTTGTTCGTCTCGAGCCGCTGGTCGCGGATGATGCGGTCGCGCGAGCTCCAGTAGAGCTGCAGCGGGACCCCCGACCTGGCGATCGCCTTCGCGTAGTGATCCGGGCTTCGCACGGCGTACGCCTCCGGGACTTGCGTAGGCGTGCCGCCGATCTCTTCCCGAGCGAGTCTCTGCAGCGACCGACCATCCTTGAGCGCGGCAAAGTCGCGGTAGCGCCTCGCCATGTCGGTCGCTGGGTCGAAGGCCGCCGCGCCGGCGAGCAGGTGCGGATAGCGCGCGACGAGCAGCAGGGTCTCCTGGCCTCCCATCGACCCGCCGAACGCGTAGATCCGGCGCCGGTCGACGTTCACGCCCCACGCGCGCGCGACCTGAGGCATGCGGGCGAGATCCGCGATCTGGCCGGGATCGCCCCAGGAGTACCAATGCAGCCGACGACCCTCGCCTGCCGGGTCGATCAACGCGAAGCCGCCTTCGCCCGGCAGATCGCCCCAGAAGAGCGCGTTGTCGCTCTCGTCCACCCCGCGCCCGTGCGGCGAGATGACGAGCGGGACGCGCCGGCCGTGGTAGCCGGCCGGCAAGAACAGCCAGGCCGGCCGTAGCTCGCCGTCGTGCGCGCGGTAGTGGACGAGGCGGATCTCCGTGTTCGGCGTCGCCGTCACCGGCTGCTCCGCCGCACGCGCCGCACCGGCGAGGAGAAGCGCGGCGGCCGCGACGAAGAGCACTCTCATCCGCGCTAACGGTAGGTCCGCCACTGCGAAGATGGGGTTATGAGTTGTTTGGAACTCATCGACCTGCACTTCGCCGCCGCGCCGCAGGCGATCGGCGTGTACCTCGTCGGGACCGACGACGGCCCGGCGCTGTTCGACTGCGGACCGTCCTCGACCCTCGACGCGCTCGAGACCGGGCTCGCCGGGCACGGTCTCGCGCTCACCGACGTCAAGCACTTGCTGCTCTCGCACATCCATCTCGACCACGCGGGCGCGGCGGGATCGCTCGTCCGCCGATCGCCGGAGCTGACCGTCTGGGTGAGCCCGATCGGGCGGCCGCATCTGATCGACCCGTCGCGGCTGGAGCGGTCGGCGAGGCGGCTCTACGGCGACATGTTCGACCCGTTGTGGGGCGAGCTTGCTCCCGTGCCGGAGGAGAACGTGCAGGTGTCCGACGGCGACGTGCTCGGCTGGGACGCGTTCCCCACTCCCGGGCACGCGTCGCACCACGTCTCGTACCTCCGTGACGGGACGCTGCTCGCGGGCGATGCGGCCGGCGTCCGCATGCCGGGCGCGTCCTACGTCCTCCCCGTCTCCCCGCCGCCGGACATCACGGTCGAAGGCTGGCACGAGACGATCGCGGAGATCCGCCGTCGCACGCCCGAACGGCTCGCGCTGATCCACTTCGGCATGCACGAAGACGTGGAGGCGCACCTCGACCGGCTCGAGCAGGAGCTCGATCGCTGGGCGGCCTGCGTCGGCGACGGCATGGACGAGAAGGGCTTCGTCGCCGCCGCCCGAGCCGATCTGGGCGAGGACGCCGACCGCTACGACCGCGTCGCGCCGCTCTGGCAGTCGTACCTCGGCATGCAGAGGTACTGGGAGACGAGACGCTAGGACTCGCGCAGGATGTTGCCGCCCGAGGTCTGCGCGAGGGCGGTCAGCACGATCTCGTCGATGTTCACGTTCGCCGGGCGCGTCAGCGCGAAGAGGATCGCGTCGGCGACGTCCTCGGGACGGACCGGGCCGCCCATCGCGACGTTCGCGTAGACCGCAGCCGCCTTCTCCTCGTCACCGCCGAAGCGCACACGCGAGAAGTCCGTCTCGACGAGGCCGGGCGCGACGTTCGTGATCCGAACCGGCTTCCCCTGGAGGTCGTCGCGCAGCGCGCGCGTGTAGCCGTGTACCGCGAACTTCGATGCGACGTACGAGGAGCCGCTCGCGTACGACCAGATCCCAGCCACCGAGCCGAGATTGACGACGTGGCCGGCGCCCGAGTCGATCAGGTGCTGCACGCAAAGGCGCGTCATCCGCATGAGCCCGAGCACGTTCGTGAGGATCACCTCACGCTCGTCGGCGTCTCGCGAGTCCCACACCGGGTCGCGGCCGCGGGCGAGCCCGGCGTTGTTGACGAGGATGTCGAGCCCGCCCAGCTTGCTCAGCGCACCGTCGACGAACCGCAGGCAGCTTTCCTCGTCGGTCACGTCCAGGGACCCGTCGCGCCGGGATCCCGAGACGACGGTCGCCCCCGCGCCGGTCAGGGCCGTCGCAGTCGCGGCGCCGATCCCGCTGGACGCGCCCGTCACGATCGCCCGTTTTCCCTCCAACCAGGCCACAGACGGCACCTTAACGACGAATTCAACGAAATCGGCCGCTGCACGTCTAAGTTCCCGACGCATGCAGCCGTTTCCCCAGGGCCACGGGCGTAGCCTCCGCGTCGCGAGCGTCCTCCTCGCGCTGCTCGTCCTGCTCGCCCTGGTGGCGTTTGCGAGCCGGACCGGCTTCGGGCACGCATCGAGCACGACGACCACGCCGGGCTATGTCAACTGGGCGACGAGCATCTTCCTCGTGGCGTTCTTCCTGATGACGCCGATCTCGATCTACGCGTACGTGCACCAGGCGAGGGAGCGGCTGGAGCGGCAGCAGCACAAGAGCTTCCAGATGCGGGTGATCCGCAGCCTGGCGTTCGTCCTCATCCTCGCCGTCGCGTGGCTGATCCGCATCTACCTCAAGGACCGCGTCCACTTCGGCTCCGGCTTCCATCACCTCTTCTTCGGGAATCACCTCGCGACCGGCAAGGGGAAGAACGGCAAGGGAGCGGCGAGTTACACGCCGACGTTCCAATGGCCGGTGCTCTGGGCGACGATCGTCCTGCTGCTCGCCGGGGCGGCTGCGTGGGTGTGGTGGCGGAGAAAGCATCCACCGGTGGCGCGGGTCGGCCTCGCGTCGCGGACGCTCGAAGATGAGGTCGCCGGTTCGATCAGCGACGCGATCGACGACCTCGAGTCGGAGCCCGACGCCCGCCGCGCGGTGATCGCGGCGTACGCGCGGATGGAAGGCGTGTTCGGACGCCACGGGCTTCGCCGACGCGCGAGCGAGACCGCGACCGAGTACCTGCAGCGGATCCTGCTCGGCCTGACGACCCGGGTCGAGGCGGTGGGACGGCTGACCGGTCTCTTCGAGCAGGCGAAGTTCAGCAACCACCCGATCGACGGGCGCATGAAGCAGGACGCGATCGACGCTCTGCGTGTCATTCGGGACGACCTGAAGCCGGCCGAGGCATGAGAAAACACTGGCTCGACGTCGCCATCTTGTTCGTCCTGTCGTCGGGAGCGTGCACCTACGTGGCGCTCCAGGTGCCCGGCGAGCGGGCGGTCGCCCTCCACGTCTACTTCCTCTTTCTCGGCGCGCTGTTGATGCTCGTCGTCGTCTCGGCAGTCGGCGCCGCCGCCCCGGCTGCGCGCCGCTCCGATCTCGCCGCAGCGCTCGGCGAACGCCCGGAGTCGGTCGGTCCCGTGCCGCAGCTCGCGAAGATCGAGCGCGAGGTGACGCTCTCGATCGGCAATGCGTATGACCTGCATACGCGACTGCTGCCGCACCTGCGTGAGATCGCGACGGCACGGCTGGAGCGTCGCGGGCAGCGGCCGGGGCCGGACACGCTCGGCCGCTGGTGGGAGCTCCTCCGACCCGACCGGCCCGAGCCGGCCGAGCGCTTCGCGCCCGGCATCTCCGAGCCGGAGCTCCGCGAACTCGTCGCCGACCTGGAGAGGATCTGATGGATCTCCCCGAGGTGGGCCGCATCGCGAGCGCCGTCGTCGACGAGGTCGAGAAGGCCGTCGTCGGCAAGCGCGACGCGCTCGAGCTGCTGTTGCTCGGCCTGCTTGCCGACGGGCACGTGCTGCTCGAGGACTACCCGGGCCTCGCGAAGACGCTGATGGCTCGCTCGTTCGCGCAGGTCTGCTCGATGGACTTCTCGCGCATCCAGTTCACGCCCGACCTGATGCCGTCCGACGTCACCGGCTCTTCGGTCTACAACCAGCGCGACGCCGACTTCCAGTTCCGGCCGGGCCCGATCTTCGCCAACTTGCTGCTTGCCGATGAGATCAACCGCGCCCCACCGAAGACGCAGGCCGCTCTGCTGGAGGCGATGCAGGAGCGGCAGGTGACGACGGAGGGCGAGACGCGCCGGCTCGGTCCGCCGTTCCTCGTCATGGCGACTCAGAACCCGATCGAGTACGAGGGAACGTACCCGCTTCCCGAGGCGCAGCTCGACCGCTTTCTGCTGCGCATGTCGGTCGGCTACCCGGCACGCGAGGACGAGTGGCGCGTGCTCGCCGAGCGGGCAGAGCGGCGGACGGACGAGGTGCAGCTCTCGCCGGTGGTCGACCGCGACACGTTGCTCGCGATGCAGCTCGCCTGCGAGGACGTCTTCGTCTCCGAGCCCGTCGGGCTGTACATGGTCGACGTCGTCGCCGCGACGCGCAACGCGCCGTCGATCCAAGTCGGTGCGTCGCCGCGCGGGTCGCTCGCGCTCTTGAAGCTCTCTCGCTGCCGTGCTGCACTGGACGGCCGCGACTACGTGACACCCGACGACGTCAAGGCGGTCGCGGTGCCCGCGCTCGCACACCGGCTCACGTTGCGCCCCGAGCTCTGGGTGCAGCGCATCTCCGCCGAAGACGTGGTGCGGGAGCGCCTCGCGACCGTGGCCACACCGGTCGCCGAGGACCTCGCCCGCACGTGACGCGGCGCGCGACCTCGAAGCTCGGCGCTTACGCAGCGCTGTCGGGGTTCGGGCTCGTGGCGGCACTCGTGCTCGGGCGGCCCGAGATCGTCGCGCTGACCGCACCGTTCCTGCTCGCGGTCGGCGTCGGCCTCGCGCTCGCCGGATCGCCACGATTCACCGCCGAGATCGAAGCCGGCGAGCGCGCAGTCGAGGGCGACGAG
>Ga0308175_100000642_pt1 | contig 23446 bp, 28 predicted proteins | sample PhyCR1_3_FD_203893 | JGI IMG/M metagenome (GOLD analysis project Ga0308175, IMG submission 203893) | Soil microbial communities from UC Gill Tract Community Farm, Albany, California, United States - DLSLS.C.R1 | ecosystem: Environmental > Terrestrial > Soil > Agricultural land | place: USA...
ACCGGTGTGTCCGTCCAGGAGCAGCGGCTCATCGCCACCGCGGTCAAGAACGCCCGCGAGATGGCGCTGCTGCCCTACTCGAGCTCGTCCCGCTGAGCCGGACCGACGGAGGGAACTGACAGATGAAGGTCATTCTGACCCACGAGGTGTCCAGCCTCGGCAACCCCGGTGACGTCGTCGACGTCAAGGACGGCTACGCCCGCAACTTCCTGTTCCGCCGTGGCCTGGCCACCGCGTGGACCAAGGGCGGCCAGAAGCAGGTCGACGCGATCGCCAAGGGCCGCGAGGTCCGCGCGATCAGCTCGCTCGAGGAGGCCAAGTCCGTCAAGGGCAACCTCGAGAACGGCACCGTGAAGGTGGTGGCCCACGCGGGTGCGTCCGGTCGGCTCTTCGGCGCGGTGTCCACCGCGGACGTCGCCGAGGCCGTCAAGGCGGCCGGTGGTCCCCAGCTGGACCGTCGCAAGATCGAGATCACCCACCCGATCAAGGTCGTCGGCACCCACGAGGCACTCGTGCGCCTGCACCCCGAGGTGCAAGCCAAGGTCCAGCTCGACGTCGTCGCCGGCTGACAGCCCGCACGGAGTCCGGCCCGGTCCACCCTGTGGTGGGCCGGGCCGGCGTCGTTCTCGCGGAAGGCCGTGGCACAAGGCCCGATTCAGCTGGTCAGGTTCGCCGGGTCCAGCCGCCGCAACCCGGGCACCGACCCGAGATCCTTGTCGGCGCTGACGATCTCCGTGAACCCAGCGAGCAGGGCGGTCGCGGCGTGGACCGCGTCGCGACCGCGAAGGGGCCCCGTCGCCATGAGGGCTAGAGCTCGTTCGTATGCCAAGGCCAGCGTGTCACGTGCCCGACGGACGGCACCTTTGGCTGGTTCTGGTCGCGCCCTCGGCCGGGTCGCGCCATTTGGTCACGGACGGGTCCGACGGCTCTCTAGACTCGCGGCCGCCGCACCGCACGCGGCCCATCGAGATCTTGCTTCGGGGAGCCACCATGACCACGCCGTTCGACCCTGCCCAGTCGCAGGCGCCGCAGCCCACGCCCTCCGGCAAGGGCCGTACCGTCGCCCTCGTGGGCGGGATCCTCGCGCTCGTCGGCCTTGGCGCCGGGGGCGCGTTCGCCTGGCAGCAGGTGGGCGGTGGCGGCGCCCAGCCCGAGTCGGTGCTGCCGTCGACGACCATCGCCTTCGCCAAGGTCGACCTCGACCCTGCCGGCGGGCAGAAGCTCGACGCGATCCGGTTCGCACGCAAGTTTCCCAAGGCCAAGGAGCAGGTGCACGAGGACTCCGACCTGCGCGAGGTCGTCATCAAGGGCCTCCAGGAGGACAGGGCCCTTGAGGGGGTCGACTACGCCAAGGACGTCGAGCCGTGGCTGGGCAAGCGTCTCGGGTTCGGCCTGGTGCCCGGCAAGGACGCCGACAGCAAGCCGGTCCCCGTGGTCGCGCTGGCGGTCACCGACCAGGACGCCGCTCGCAAGAGCCTTCCCAAGCTGGCCGGCTCGCTCGATGGTGAGTGCCAGGTCCTCGACGACTACGCCGTGTGCACCGAGCAGGGCAACGGCCAGCTGGCAGCGGTCGTGTCGGCGGCCCGGAAGAGCTCGCTGTCCGAAAGTGCCACCTTCACCAAGGACATGGCCGACCTCGGGGAGGACGGCATCGCCGCGGCCTGGTTCGACGCGAGCAAGCTCTCAAGGGCAATGGGCGACTTCGACACCTCTCCACTGATGGGGCTGCCCACCAAGGCGAACGCCGCAGGGCACGGCGCGTACGCCCTGCGCTTCGACGGACCCAACCTCGAGCTCGCCGGGCACATCAACGGGCTGTCGACCGCGATCGCCCCCGGCTCGACCGGCACCACCGGCCTGACCGAGCTGCCCAAGGGCACGCTGGCGGCGGTTGGGGTTGCGAACGCCGGTGAGCAGCTCCGGACGGCGTGGCCCGGCATCGAGAAGTCACTGAAGTCCATCGCCGGCGAGCAGCAGTTCGCCGACGGCCTCGCCGAGGCGCAGAACGCGCTCGGGATCACGCTGCCGGAGGACCTGTTCAAGGCGCTCGGCACCCAGCTCACCCTTGCGTTCGGCGGCATGGGCGAGGGCCACGGCGACCCACAGGTCGCCATCGTCACGAACGGTGACCGCGCGGTGCTGCAGAAGCTGGCGAATCTCGGAGGAGAGCAGACGATGGGCACCCCACTCACGCTGAAGCCGACGGGCAACCGCAGCGTCCTCGCCCTGTCCGACGGCTACGCCGACACGGTTGCGAGCGGGTCGGGTCTGGCCGGCACCGACACCTTCAAGGCGGCCCTGCCCGACGCGGCCAAGGCGAAGTTCGCGGCCTACGCGGACATCGCCGGCCTGGTCGCCGAGTTCAAGGACGAGGCGTCGCCGGAGCAAGCCAAGGACCTCGCCCCGCTGGCCGCCTTTGGTGTCACGGCAACAGGGAGCGGCGACCATGCCGAGTTCCGGGTGCGGCTCACCACGAAGTAGCCCCACTCACTCCTGCCGAAGCACCACGAAGCGCGGTGGCTGGGCCAGGCTCTGCGCCACCACGCAGTAGCGCTCCGTGGAACGGGCGAGCCGTTCGAGCGCGGCGTCGTCGGCGTCGGTGTCCAGCTTGGCGGTGACGACGACGTCGGTCATCCCGACCGGGACGTCCCGGGCCACGCCGAGGGTGCCGCGGGCGTCGAACCACCCCTCGGCGGCGAGTTCCGCGCCGCGCACTGACACGCCCATGGCGGTCGCGACGCTGCGCAGGGTGACGCCGGCGCAGGCCAGCACGGCCTGCAGCAGCATGTCACCGGAGCAGGCGTCCGAGCCGTCCCCACCAGCGGACGGGTGCAGTCCGGCGCGCACCGGTCCCGCGAAGCCCTCGATGGTGGCCGTGATGCCGAGGTCGGTGAACGCCCCCCGCGCCGAGAGCCGGTGGCGTGCCGCCTGCGGGTCGGTCCGGTACCTGTCCTTCAGTGGCGCCTGCACAGCGCGCAGGGCAGCAGCGTCCATGGGGACAGTCTGCCCAGCCTGGGACAGAATCGGGGCCATGACGAGGCGCGTCGCAGTTGCTGCCACGGGCCCGGCGTCCGCGGATGCCGGGATGGCGGTTGCCGCTGCGGGCGGCAACGCCGTGGATGCGGCGATCGCGGCCATGGTCGCGGCCATGACCACCGAGCCCGGAATCGTCTCCGTTGCGGGCGGCGCCTTCGTCACCGTCTGGCCGGCCGGCGGCGAGCCCGAGGTGGTCGACGGCAACGTCGAGATGCCGGGTCGAGGGCTGCCGAGCGAGCGCTTCGGTGAGGGCCTGCGCGAGGTCCACACCACCTACGGTGGCGGACTGACCCTGTATGCCGGTCACGGCAGCGTCGCGACGCCAGGCGCCTTCGCAGCGCTCGGGGTCGCCCACGACCGGCACGGCCAGGCGGCGTGGCGTGACGTCATGGCGCCCAGCGTGGCAGCCGCCCGCGGCGGCTACCGGATCGGCGGCGCCGCCGCCGCCTACCTCGCCATCACCGGCGACTCGGTCTTCGGCTGGGACCCGAGCACCCGTCCGCTGGTCACCGGCGCCGGCGGCGGCACCCTCGCCGCGGGTGACCTGGCCACCAACCCCGACCTCGCGGACACCCTCGAACAGGTCGTCGAGGAGGGCGCCCGGTGCCTGTACACCGGGAGCCTCGCCGCCCTGATCGCCGCCGACAGCGAGCAGCGAGGTGGGCTGGTCACGGCAGCCGACCTCGCGGCATACCGGCCGCAGGTGCGAACCCCGTTGCGGCTCAGGCTGCACGACTGGGACGTTGCCACCAACCCGCCCCCCTCGGTGGGCGGACCGATGCTCGCGGTGATGCTTGGCCAGCTTGCGGCCACCGGCGACTGGGACTGGGCCAAGGTCATCGACACTCAGCGGCAGGTGCTGTCCTACCGCCACCGGGTGCACGACCTGTCCACCGACCTCGAGGAGGACGGCTACGCGCTGCTCGAGACGATCGAGCGGCACGGCCTGGCCGGGCTGCCGACCTCGTCATCGACGGCGCACGTGTCGGCTGCGGACAGTGACGGAACCGTGTGCGCGATCACCGCCTCGAGCGGATACGGTTCGGGCGCAACGGTTCCCGGCACCGGCATCATGCTCAACAACTGTCTCGGCGAACCCGAGCTCAACCGGCTCGGCCTGCACGCGCTCGCGCCCGGCACGCGGCTCGCCTCCAACATGGCGCCCTCGGTCGGGCGACGTCGCGACGGCGCTGCCCTGGCCGCCGGCAGCCCCGGCGCCGACCGCATCACTACCGCCCTGATGCAGGTGCTGGGACGGTTCTGCCTGCACGGCGACGAGCTGCAGGACGCGATCGACGCGCCCCGCGTTCATGTGCGGATCATGGACGACGGGACGCCGCGGGTCGACCACGAGGACGACGAGGCGATCGCGGCTGCGGTGGGCGAGCTCGGGCTCGCGTCGTACTCGCACGGGCTCCAGTCGATGTTCTTCGGCGGCGTCGGGGCGGTGGTGCGCTCGCCCGACGGTTCGCTGGAAGCAGCGGGCGACCCTCGCCGCGAGGCCGCCACCAGCGTCTCCTGAGGCGCCCTCATGGGCTACCGCGTGTTGGGTTCCGCGACCATGGTCGTGCACTTCGGCTTCCTGGTCTTCGTGGCCCTCGGCGGGTTCCTCGCGTGGCGGTGGCGGCGGGTCATCTGGCTCCACGTCCCGGCTGCGCTGTGGGGGCTCGTCATCGTGGTGTTCCACGTCGTGTGCCCGCTCACCGACCTGGAGAACTGGGCTCGAACCCGGGCCGGCGAGGCGAAGCTGGCCGGTACCGGGTTCATCGACACCTACATCGAGGGCGTGCTCTACCCGGCGCGGTACACCGGGCTCCTGCAGGCCGCCGTTGCGGTCCTGGTCGCGGTGTCGTGGCTGGGCTGGTGGGTCCGCTGGCGTCGCCGCCCCGTCAGCGGAAGGCGCCCGTGACTGCCCAGCGGTCGGAGCGGACCCGCCACCAGAAGAACCCGGCGCGGATCCCCATGAAGACCGTGAACGCCGCCCACAACACCGCCACCGCCGACGGCGCCCCGATCGCGAGCAGCTTGCCGCCGTCGACGTGCAGGGCGAGCACGAACGGCAGGTAGAGCACGAACGTCGCCACCATCGCCCGGGCCAGCCACGCCCCGTCACCGGCCCCGATGAGCACCCCGTCCACGACGAAGACGTAGCCGGACAGTGGCTGCCCGATCGCCACCACCACCAGGGCCGCCGCGAGCGCCGAGCGCACTGCGGGGTCACTGGTGAACGCCATCGGGATGACCCGGTGCAGCGCCAGGATGAGCAGCCCGAGCACCGCACCGCCCCATACCCCCCAGCGCACCATCGTCGAGGTGGCCGACCGCGCAGCGGCCACGTCCCCAGCGCCGAGGGCCTTGCCGGTGAGCGCCTGGGCGGCGATGGCGAGCGCGTCGAGCGCGAAGGCGAGGAAGCTCCACACCGTCGCCGCGACCTGGTGCGCCGCGAGTGGCACGTCACCGAGGCCGGCCGCGACCCAGGTGGTGACGAGCAGGATCGCGCGCAGCGCCAGGGTGCGCACCAGCAGGGGTATGCCGGTGAGCCCAGCGCGCAGCACGCGTCCGGGGTGTGGGTGCAGACCTGCACCCGCGCGGCGGGCGTGCACGACCATGACGACGACCAGTGCAGTGGCCATGCCGGTCTGGGCGATCACCGTCCCCCACGCGGATCCCGCTATGCCCCAACCGAACCCGTAGACGAACAGCACGTTGAGCACGACGTTCGCCGAGAACCCGGTGACCGAGGCGACCAGTGGGGTGCGGGTGTCCTGGAGCCCGCGGAGCACGCCCATGGCGGCCAGCGCCACCAGCATCGCCGGAATGCCGAACGCCGCGACGCGAAGGTAGGTCGCGGCATACCCGATTGCGTCGTCGGACGCCCCGAAGAGGCGACACAACGGCTCTGCCGCCAGGGCGACCACGACGGTGGTGGCCACGCCGAGGGCGATGGCCAGCCAGGTCCCGTCGATGCCGGCCTCGAGCGCCCCGCGCTCGGAGCCCGCCCCGATCTGGCGGGCCACGATCGAGGTGGTGCCGTAGGCGAGGAACACGAAGATGTTCGCGGCCGTGATGAGGGTGGCACTGGCGACGCCGAGTCCCGCGAGCTGGGCGGTGCCGAGGTGGCCGATGATCGCGGAGTCGGCGAGCAGGAACAGCGGCTCGGCCACGAGGGCGAGGAAGGCAGGGACGGCGAGGCGCAGGATCTCCCGGCTCTGCGCCGGGTCGCGCACGGTCCTCACCGGGCCACGCTACTTGCCACCTGCGCGATGATGTCCGCGTGTCCACCATCGTCTTCCTGCACGCACACCCCGACGACGAGGCCTCGCAGACGTCGGGGTCGATGGCTCGGGCGGTTGCCGAGGGGCACCGCGTCGTCACGGTGTTCGCGACCAACGGGGACCACGGCGAGCTGCCTGTCGAGGGGCTGCCCGAGGGCGAGACGCTGGTCCACTGGCGACGGCGCGAGGCGCAGGCGTCCGCGGAGGTGCTCGGGGTGCAGCGGATCGCGTGGCTCGGCTACGCCGACTCGGGCATGACCGGCTGGGAGCAGAACACCGCCGACGGTGCGCTCCTGGGCGCCGACCTGGACGAGGCGGCACAGCGCCTGGTCGCGGTGCTGGACGAGGAGGACGCCGACGTGTTGGTCGGCTACGACGCGCACGGAGGCTATGGCCACCCTGACCACGTCAGGGTGAACCAGCTCGTGCACCGCGCTGCCGATCGCGCCGCGCGCCGGCCCCGGCTGCTCGAGTCGACCTTCAACCGCGACCAGATGCGCCTGCTCTACGAGGCGGCGGTCGCGTCGGGGCAGGGTGACGCGGCGTTCGACCCGGACCAGCCCCAGGACGACGGCAACCCGATGGGCACCCCGGAGGCGGAGATCGACTGGCAGGTCGACGTCAGCGCGTACCTGCCGCAGCGCCGGGCGTCGCTGGAGGCCCACCGCAGCCAGGCGAGCGACATCGAGATGCTGCTCGGCATCCCGGCGGAGCCGTTCGCAACCCTGTTCGGTGTCGAGCACTACGTCGAGCCGGGGCTGCACCGGCCCGGCGTCCCCGAACGTCGGATGCGCATCGGCTGGCCCTTCGGGACACTGCCCCGGTGAACCAGCCGCCCGCCCCGCTGCAACCCCCACCTGAGCGGTATGCCGCGTGCGACGTCGCCGTCGCGGGTGGCCCGCTGCGCGTGGGGACGTGGGGACCGGTTGTGGCACGGGGCGTCCCGCGGCTGCCGGTGCTCGCCGTGCATGGCGTCACCGCGAGCCACCTCACCTGGGTGCGGCTGGCGGCACAGCTGCCCGGGCGCTCGGTCATGGCGCCCGACCTGCGGGGGAGGGGACACTCCAACACCCTGCCCGGCCCGTTCGGCATGGCGACCCACGCCGACGACCTCGCGCGCGTCCTCGACGACCGCGGCTGGGACCGCGCGGTGGTCGTGGGGCACTCCATGGGCGGCTTCGCCTCGATGGTCCTCGCCGACCGGCACCCGGACCGGGTCGCCGGCCTCGTGCTCGTCGACGGCGGGCTCCCCTTGCGTGTGCCCGAGGGGCTCAGCCCAGAGGAGGTGGCCAAGGCCGTCCTGGGCCCCACGCTGGCGAGGCTGGGCCTGACGTTCCCCGACCACGCGGCATACCAGCAGTTCTGGCAGCGGCAGCCGGCGTTCGCCCACGACTGGGACGACGTGGTCGCCGCCTACGTCGACTACGACCTGCAGGGCGAGCAGCCGCAGCTGCGACCGCGCACCACGACCGAGGCGGTGGCAGGCGACAACGTCGACATGCTCACCGGTGATGCCGTGACCGGGGCGGTCGAGCGGCTGCGCCACCCGGCGTGGTTCGTGCGCTCGCCGCGCGGGTTGAAGGACGAGGTGCCGCCGCTCTACCCCGACGACGTCGCGGCCGACTGGCAGCGTCGGCTGCCGCAGCTGCGGATGAGCACCGTCGAGGACGTCAACCACTACACCATCGTGCTGGCCGCGCGGGGTGCCGCCGCAGTGGCGGCCGCGGTCGAGGAGGCCGCTGCCGCAGCCGAGTAGGGTGGCGCGACCATGACGCCGCTCGCCCTGCTCCGCCTGCCGCAGGTGCCCCGGCTGCTCGTGTCGGCACTGGTGGGCCGGCTGCCGAACGGCATGGTGCCGCTGGCGCTCGTGCTGTTCGCCCGCGCCACGGGCGAGAGCTATGGCCGGGCCGGGCTGCTCACGGCTGCATACTCGCTCGGCTGCTGTGTCGGCGGACCGGCCCTGTCACGCGTGATGGACCTGCGCGGCCAGCGGGAGGCGCTCGTCCTCGGCGGGCTCGTCTCGTCGCTCGCGCTGGCCGTCCTGCCATGGACCCCCGATGCGCCGGCGCTCCTGGTGGCGCTGGTCGCCGGGCTCGCCACCCCGCCACTCGAGCCGGCCCTGCGGACGCTGTGGCCGTCGGTGCTGTCCCCGGCACAGGTGCCCTCGGCGTTCGCGCTCGACGCGGCAGCCCAGGAGCTGGTCTTCGTCCTCGGTCCGCTGGTGGTGCTGCTCGCCCAGCTGACCGGGGCCGGTGGCGGGCTGGTCGCCGCATCGGTCGTCGGCCTCGCCGGCACGCTGTGGTTCATCTCGTCGCGGGTCTCGCGGGCGTGGCGCCCGCCGCTGACCGAGGACCGGCACTGGCTCGGGCCCTTGCGCTCTCGCCGGCTGGGCGTGCTCTACGCCTCGCTCGTCTTCCTCGGCGCCACCATCGGGGTACCGGCAGTCGCGCTCGTGGCCTACGCCGAGTCGACCGGCCACCGGGCGCTCGCGCCGTGGCTGGTCGCCGGCAACGCACTGGGCGCCCTGGTGGGCGGCCTCACCTACAGCCCGCGCGCGCCCCACCGCGATCCGCGCCGTGACCTCCTGCTCGGGCTGGCCCTGCTGGTGGTGACGTATGCCGCCCTGGCCACCGTTCCGGCCAACGTCGCGGTCATGGGGCTGCTCACCGTCGCCAGCGGTTTCGGCCTGCCGGCCGTGCTCACCTGCGTCTTCCAGCTCGTCGACCGGCTGGCGCCGGTCGGCACCACCACCGAGGCGTTCGCCTGGCTGGTCAGCGCGTTCCTCGTCGGGTCCTCGCTCGGGGCCGCTCTTGCCGGGGTGCTCTCCGATGGTGGTCACGTCGGTGGGGCGTTCCTGATGGCTGCCGGGTGGTCGGTGCTGGCCGGGCTCGTCGCCGCCGGGGTGGTCAGAGGTGTCTCAGCGCCTCGCGTCGGCTCAGCCCGCTGATCCGCTCGCCGTAGCCAGCCACCGTGTCCCGCACCCAGGCGGGATCGGTGCGGCCGTGCTGGCGCAGCGCCCACCCGATCGCCTTGCGGATCCAGAAGCTGGGGTCGGGGAGGTTCGGCTCGATGGTGGCGCGCAGCAGCTCAGAGTCGGTGCGCTCCTTGAAGGTGAGCTGGCTGAGGATGGCCGTGCGGCGCAGCCAGAGGTCCTCATCGGTGGCCCACTTCGCCATGAGCGGTGTGATGACCTCCCTGTGCGACAACAGGATTGGTCCGACCCGACGAGTCGCGACCTCGTCCACGTGGTCCCACCACGCGCCGGTGGTGACGAGGTGCCGATATAGCGGGACGCTGTCGGGGTCCTGCCACGCGCGGTAGGCGCGGTGGCCCGTGAGTGCCGTCGCGGCATACCTCTCCTCGCGGTGGGTGGCACCGTCCCAGAGCTCGCGCACTGCCGCCTCCCACTGGCCACGTTCGCTGATCCGATGTGCCGGATCGCCCAGCAGCGGGCGCAGGATCGCCCTGAGCTGCGGCGCAGCGACGCCGTGGTAGGGCATGGCGGACTTCATGTACGCCTGCTGCTGCGCCGCCCGTTCGGGGTCGCCCGATGCGGCGAGCGCCGCACGGATGGCGGGAACGACCGGGTGCGTCACGGGAGCCAGCATGCCGGGCGATGCGTCACACTGTCGCCACCGTCAGGTCTAGCCCAGGGGGAGACATGTCCGACCGGTACCCACCCGTCCCAGCCCCGGCTGCGTCCGGCAAGCCGCCGATCGTGCGGCTCCCGCAGTGGGTCAACGTGGTGCTCGTCCTGATCCTCCTCGCTTCGTGCGGCGCCGCGGGCGACCGGTCCCCGTCGGCGGGCGAGATCGCCAGCCAGGTGTCGACGGGTGGGCAGTCCGCCGACGCGGCCAGTGCGCAGGAGGTCGAGGACCTGTGCCGCCTGCTCGGGGCGGTCGCGGTGAAGCAGGGTGTCGACCCTGACAAGGTCATGTCGCACGACGCGCTCACCCGGTGCCACGAGCTGGCTCTCAACCCGGGCACGCCCTGACCGCCTCAGCGCTCTGCGGTCACCTTGGGAGTGCGGACCGCGAGGGCAGCCAGGACCACACCGACCGAGAGCAGGGCGCTCACCCCGAAGCCCCAGCTGACACCGCTGCCCAGGGCTTCGACAGCGCCGCTGCCGTGAGCCGCGGCGCTGGCGGCACGGGCCGCCATGACGCCGACCACGATGGCGGTTCCGGCTGCCGCAGCGACCTGCTGGAGCGAGCCGAGGAGCGCGCTGCCATGCGCGTACAGCTGGGGCGGCAGCACCGACAACCCTGAGGTGAAGACCGGGGTGAAGATCGCGGCGAGTGCCACCATGAGCACGACATGGTCGGCGAGCACCAGCCAGGTCGAGGACTGCGGGGTCACCCGGGTGAACAGGGCGAGGCTCGCCGCCAGGGCCACGGCGCCGGGGACCACCAGACGGGCCGGGCCGACCCGGTCGTACGCCCGGCCGACGACCGGCCCCAGCAGCCCCATCGCCAGGCCGCCCGGCATGAGCAGCAGGCCGGTGTGCAGGGTGCTCAGGCCGAGCACGTCCTGGAGGTAGAGCGGTAGCAGGATCATCGCGCCCATCATCGCCATGAAGGCCAGGCACATCAGGGCCAGTGAGACCGTGAACGGCTTGAAGGTCAGCGTGCGCAGGTCGAGCAGTGGCGCACCCCCGCGCTGGAGTGAGACCTGACGCAGGGTGAAGGCGACCAGCGCAACCAGGCCCGCCACCGTGACGAGCCACGGTGAGACCGCGTGCGCCACACGGCTGCCCTCGCCCAGGCCGCTGAGGCCGTAGACAAGTGCCCCGAAGCCGACCGCCGACAGGGCGACGCTGACGAGGTCGATGCGCGACGGCGTCGGCTCGGCGACGTCCATGAGCTCCCGCGCGCCGAAGGCGGCGACCAGCCCGGCGACAGGCAGGACGACCACGAAGATGAGCCGCCAGCTGCCGAGTTGGAGCAGCACGCCGGACACGGCGGGGCCGAGCGCCGGCGCGACGGACATGACGAGGGTGACGTTGCCCATGACCCGGCCGCGGTCCTGGGGGGCCACGACGGTCATCAGGGTGGTCATGAGCAGCGGCATCATGACCGCGGTGCCGCTGGCCTGCACGACCCGCGCCCCGAGCAGCACCGCGAAGGAAGGCGCGATCGCGGCGAGGCCGGTACCGGTCAGGAAGAGGCCCATCGCCAGGCCGTAGGCCGCACGGGTGGGCACGCGCTGCAGGAACCAGCCGGTGGTCGGGATGACGACGGCCATGGTCAGCATGAACGCGGTCGAGAGCCACTGCGCGCTGGTCGCCGGCACCGCGAAGTCGCGCATCAGGCGGGGGATCGCGTTGACCATGATCGTCTCGTTGAGGATCACCACGAACGTGGACACCACGAGCACGCGCAGCACGCTCGCAGTGCGCGTGGCGCTGTCCCTCTCGTCCAGCAGCTGCCCTGGTGCCGGCAGGCGCACCAGGGCGGGCTGCTGCGGTTGCGTGGCGGTCTCGGCGATGCACTCGGTCATGCCGGGGTAGACCGGGACCCCTCCGGGAACTCATCGGTGCCGGAAGGCGACCTCGCTGGAGACGGTCGCGTCGCGGCGTAGGATGATTACCGATCGCGTTGCAGCGGTAAGGAATCCGGCGTGACCGGTTGGCTTGAAGCGCGGGGCCCCGGGCGGCGGACTCGCATCGAGCCACATCGTCGCCGGCAGTCGACGCCGCAGCCGTGCGAGCGTGGACGACCCGCGGGCCGCGGAGCTGGCCGGCAGCCCGAGGCGGGTCCACAGGTCGCGGCCCAGGATCTCGCCCTCGGGGCCGACCAGGCCGTTGGCCTGGGCACCGATCCACACGAAGGCACCCACGGCGGTGTCGTCGCGGTCGCTGCGCTCGAGGAAGCCGGGGTCGGTGGTGAGCACGGTCTCCAGGACCCGGCGCAGCACCGCGTCGAGCTCCGGGTCGGTGAAGGTCGTGCCGGCGTGCCGGTCGCACTCGGCGCCGATGGCGGCCGCCCGCTCGTGCAGGTGCGCGGGTAGGTCGTCCAGCACCGGTGGGGTGGCGACGGTCGGCGCGTCGGTGAGGGCGGCGAGCGCCTCGTGGCCACCGACGAGCGCCTCGAGCCAGCGCAGCTCGTGGTCGTGGGCGTCGGGGAGGTTGCCGCCGACCGTCGGGCGACGACGTCGGCCGGTGCCGCCGGACTCCCAGGAGCCGTCGGGGCTGTCCTCGACCCAGTGGTCGGCCGGCAGCCCGTCGACCAGGACCAGGTGGGTGACGCGGGGCCGGTAGCCCTGGACCTCGGCAGGTACGGCCTGCCCCTCCGGTTCTCCCCACCGTGTGTCCCACTCGGCGTCGACGAGGCCGCCGTCGGCAGCTGTGGTCCCGGTCATGGCTCCCCCTGGTGGTCAGTGGTCTCGCCCCAGCGTGTCACCACGGGCACGGGGCGCCGCCGAGTTGTCCACAGGCCCGGGGAGCCGGCCCCGCGGCATACGACCAGCTGTGTATGCCGCCTGGTTCAGGCGGCGCCGTAGCGCGCCTGGGACCGGGCCCGCGCCTTGGCCGCCTCGACCTCGCGGTCCTTGGGCGGGGCGCTCGTGGTGAGGTGGTCGAGCAGGTGCTGGGTGGCGTGGGCGACCTCGGCCACGGCCGCGTCGAAGGCGGCCTGGTTCGCCTGCGAGGGCCTGGTGCTCCCGCTCACCTTGCGCACGTACTGCAACGCGGCCGCGCGGACCTCCTCGGACGTGGCAGCGGGCTCGAAGTTGTGGAGCTGGCGGATGTTGCGGCACATGGGGTCAGGCTACGTCCATCGGCCGTTCGGTGTGGTCCGGGTCAGGTGGACTGTCCAGTCGCCGACACGCCCGAAACTTTCTCGGGTCCACACCCGGTGGACGACATCGTGGCAGGTCAGCCGGCTGTGGCGGGACGGTCCGTCGCGGAATCCACAGGGTTGTCCAGAGGCTGTGCACAAGGCGTTCGGGCGTTCCCCACAGGTTGTCCACGGCTTGTCCACACCACCGGTTTGAGTGCTCCGGGCGGCGCCCATAACGTGAGCCGGTCGCAGGTGGTCATGGCGGTTCGGACCGGTGTCGCCGGGGTCTGGTCTACTCGAACCACACAGGTGTTGTTCGTGCAGGGAACGGGGTGTGGGTTGTCCATTGCGGAGCTGAGCACGAGTGCGTTCGGCCGGTCCTCGGACGGACCGCCGGACGAGCGGATGCCGCCGCAGGACGTCGGCGCGGAGCAGTCGGTGCTCGGCGGCATGCTCCTGTCCAAGGACGCCATCGCCGACTGCGTCGAGGGGCTCCGGAGCACCGACTTCTACCGCCCGGCTCACGAGCTGATCTACGACGCGATCCTCGACCTCTACGGTCGCGGCGAGCCGGCCGACGCCATCACCGTCTCCGACGAGCTGACCAAGCGTGGCGACCTGCAGCGGGTCGGCGGGCAGGCGTACCTCCACCAGCTGATCCAGGCGGTGCCGACGGCGGCGAACGCCGGCTACTACGCCGAGATCGTCCGCGAGCGGGCAGTGCTGCGCCGGCTCGTCGAGGCGGGCACGCGGATCGTCCAGCTGGGCTACGCGCAGGGCAACGGCGACGTCGAGGACATCGTCAACGCGGCCCAGGCCGAGGTCTACGCCGTGGCCGACAAGCGGGGCGGCGAGGACTACATCGCGCTCGGCGACGTCCTCGAGGAGACCCTCAACGAGATCGAGGTCGCGGCGGGGCGCACCGACGAGATGATCGGGGTGCCGACCGGGTTCATCGAGCTCGACGAGCTGACCCACGGTTTGCACCCCGGCCAGATGGTCGTCCTGGCGGCCAGGCCGGCCGTCGGCAAATCGACCATGGGACTGGACATCGCGCGGGCGGCGGCGATCAAGCACCGCATGGCAACCGCCATCTTCAGCCTCGAGATGAGCCGCTCCGAGATCACCATGCGTGTGTTGTCGGCCGAGGGGCAGATCCAGCTCCAAGACCTGCGCAAGGGCACCATCGGCGATGCCGGGTGGAAGAAGCTGGCCAGGATCCTGGGCCAGATCTCCGACTCGCCCCTGTTCATCGACGACTCACCCAACATGTCGCTCATGGAGATCCGGGCGAAGTGCCGCCGGCTCAAGCAGCAGCACAACCTCAAGTTGGTCGTGATCGACTACCTCCAGCTGATGAGCTCGGGCAAGAAGGTCGAGTCGCGCCAGCAGGAGGTCTCGGAGTTCTCGCGTGCGCTCAAGCTGCTGGCCAAGGAGCTCGAGGTCCCGGTCATCGCGATCAGCCAGCTGAACCGTGGCCCTGAGCAGCGCACCGACAAGCGTCCCCAGATGTCGGACCTTCGCGAAAGCGGATCGATCGAGCAGGATGCCGACGTCGTGATCCTGCTCCACCGCGATCGCGACCCGGCCGCGGGCCGCGAAGGTGAGGCGGACGTGATCGTGGCCAAGCACCGAAACGGTCCGACGAAGGACCTGGTGCTCGCCTTCCAGGGCCACTACAGCCGCTTCGCCAACATGGCTCGCGACGTCGGCGGCTACTGACACGAGGCGATTCTGCGAAATGCAAGTCGAAACTGCGTTGCGACGCAATTTGTGCTCGCGTTGTGCCGCGACACGAAAGTGTCACCAGATAGCGGACGGGCTCAGCCTGTTGGACGCCAAGGCGGTCGCGATGCGCGCCTGCTGCGACAGCACGCGAGAGACCGATGTCGAGCCCGTCCTGTTCGTGGTCGCGCAGACCTCGGCGAGGCGACCGAGATCAGGGATCTGCTCGCCGGAAAGGACATGCTTGGCTCGCCTGAGAAGGTCCTACTCGTCACCAGCGAGGAACCGGGCACCGCCTTGGCTGCCCTGGACAGCCTCGAAGACCCGGTTCACCCATCCGCGCAGTCGTCTCCGTGCCATGCTCAAGGAAGGCTGGGAAGTTGCCGGGGTTGCTCAGCGGACCTACGAGCCCGACTTCATCGTGATCGACGACGAGGGTACCCACTGGATCGTCGAGGGCCAGGCCGACACAGAGATGACCAGCGCCGTGGTCCTGGCCAGGCGCGACGCTGCCAAGGCGTGGGTCTCCGCGGTCAACGCCGATCCCGACGTGCAGGACCGGTGGGGCTACCCGCTTGCCAGCGAGTCAGTCATCGCCAACTCGACCACCTGGAACGCCCTCCGAGACGGAGCCCAGACCTATCAGTGGGAAGAGTCGACGGCTCTGTCGGCGCGAATAGATACCGTTCAAATCGGGGACACATCAACCGCAAGGAGCAGTCCAATGGCTTTGCCAAGAGGGTTCGTGAGTTTCGATTTCGACCACGACTCGACGCACAAGATCCTTTTCGCCGGACAGGCGAAGAAGGACTCGCCCACACCGTTCGCCGTGGAAGATTGGTCGTCGAAGTCTGCCCTCCCCGAGCGGGAGTGGGAGGCGGCCATCAAGGAGAAGATGGCAAAGTGCCACATGCTGGTCGTCCTCGTGGGCACGCACATGGCAACGGCAACTGGCGTGCGTAGGGAGATCGAGTTTGCGAACGACCTCTCCCTGCCGCGGTTCGGCGTCTACGTCAATGGGGCCGATGCCAGTAGCACCCTCCCTAGCGGACTTCCACGGAACGCCTGCGTCCCGTGGAACTGGGCCAGGATCGCCGCCATGGTCGACAAGTGCGAGTCGCTGGGCAAGAACGCGCGCGTGACTGGCTGGGCCTAAGGGTGGGTCAGCGCAGGGCTCTCGTAGTGGGCATCGACGACTACACCACGGCGCCACTCACAGGATGCGTGGCAGACGCTGAAGCCATGGCGTCGCGACTCGAGAAGAACTCGGATGCGAGCCCGAACTTCCACGTCAAGCGCCTGGTCAGTCCAGGCTGGATCGACCGTCACGCGCTCCGAGAAGGACTGGACGAACTCTTCTCTAATGCCCAGGGCGCCGACCTTGTCTTCTACTTCTCTGGACACGGTGGGCAGTCGCGGACGGGCGCGTTCCTCGCGACTTGCGAACTCGACGAAGTGCCCATGGATCACCTCCTCACTCTCGCCAACCAGTCGCCCGCAGTGACTACAACGATCATCCTCGATTGTTGCTTCTCGGGCGATGCAGGAAACAATCCCGGCTTGCAGTCTGCGCAGATCGCGGAACAGTTCCGCAAGAGCATCGGTGTCTTGGCTGAAGGCGTCACGGTTCTGGCAGCAAGCCGCGCGTCCCAGGTGTCCATGGAGATGGGCGGACACGGGGTGTTCACACGTCTCCTGCTGGACGGACTAGATGGCGGTGCTACCGACCACACTGGAATCGTCACCCCTCTGTCCCTCTACGGGTATGCCTCGCCCGCGCTGGGAGCGTGGGAGCAACGTCCCGTGTTCAAGTCCCACGTCACCGAACCACCACGCCTTCGCCTCGGGCCGCCTTGGCTTGACGTGCAACTCCTGCGCGACCTGCCGAATCATTTCGCGGAGCAGTCTTCCCGTGTCGCCATGACACCTGCCCATGAGGGGGATGGGCGTCCGATCCCCTATGGAACCGGAACTACGGAACAGAGGCAGTACGACTATTTCAAGCGGCTGAGGAACGCTGGGCTTCTCGCAACCGACGACGAGGAGGATCTGTACTTCGTCGCAATGCACGGCCGTGAGGTGTATCTGACCACCCTTGGCATGTACTTCTGGCGGCGAGCGAATGAAGGCAAGGTGTGATGCGCCTCGGCATTACAGGTCATCGCGACCTACCGCGTGATGCGTTGGGATTTCTGCGGCAGGAGATCCGTCAACTCATCGATAGGGCCGAATCGCCGGTCGCGGTGTCGAGCCTGGCCGTAGGGGCTGATCAACTGTTCGCCCGGGAGGTCCTTGCTGCACGCGGCGCCCTTGAGGCGATTGTCCCCTCTGAGGACTACCGCATGCTCTTCAACGAATATGAACGTCCCGAGTATGACGCCCTGCTTGCGTGTGCATCCCGCGTGTTTACTCTGCCGTTTTCGCACGGGAATGAGCAGGCGTTCATGCAGGCAGGAAGGGCGGTGGTCGAGTCCTGCGAGTTACTCGTGGCAGTCTGGGACGGTGCACCCGCCGGAGGTTTGGGCGGTACGGCAGACGTTGTGGACTATGCAAAGAGTGTGGGGCGTGAAGTCACGATTGTCTGGCCTGGTGGTCTAGGCCGTTAACGCCCTTTGCCGTGGTTCAGCGGCTCCGTCGGACCAATGGTCTACCGTGTCGACTAACACTGAGGCCGGGTCGAACGGAGAGGGCCTCCCCCGCCAGGGAGGTAGTTATGGGGGACCTGGTCTGGCTGGTCTGGGACCGGTGGCACCTCAAGGGGATGTTCGCCGACTTGGCGGATGCGAATCGTCGCCAGGGTGACGTTCGTGCCGAACTCGCCACCGAGTCCTTCGTGGACCTGCAGTGGTCGCAGGTGCGCGACTACTTCCCGAAGTTCGACCCAGGTCTCCTTGAGGATTGTGCCTTTATGGCCGCAGTCGCGAATGATCCCTTCCCGGGATCCGGGCCCTGTTCGAGGGTCGAGACGACTGCGAGGCCACGACCCAGGCTTGCGCCTGAGGCGACCCCTTCGCTGCGCGACGCCACCGTCGGTGGGTGAGGTCCGGGAGGGTCAGGCAGTTGCGGTGATGCCGAGATCGGAGATGAGTGCTTGGACGCGCTTCTTGATGTCGTCGCGGATGGGGCGGACGGCGTCGATGCCTTGTCCGGCGGGGTCGTCGAGGGTCCAGTCCTCGTAGCGCTTGCCGGGGTAGATGGGGCAGGTGTCGCCGCAGCCCATGGTGATGACGACGTCGGAGGCCTGAACGGCGTCGGTGGAAAGGATCTTGGGCTTCTCGGCGGAGATGTCGATGCCGTCTTCGAGCAGGGCGTCCCGGACGGCCGGGTTGATCTGGTCGGCCGGTGCGGACCCGGCGGAGCGGACCTCGATGGCACCTCCGGACAGGTGGTGGGTGTATGCGGCGGCCATCTGGGAACGTCCGGCGTTGTGGACGCAGACGTACAGGACGGCCGGGCGGGCGGTGTCGGTCATGGCTGGCTCCGTGGACTGGCTTGGGCTGGGTGGGGGATGACCACGTCGTCGGCGGACTCGCTGGCGTCGGGGTAGAGGCCGAGCGTCACACCGACACCGACGGCGAGGCCGATGAGTTGGGCGGCGATGAACGCGGCTGCGTGTCGGAGAAGACCCGGCCGATGGTGACGGCGGGGTTGGCGAACGCGGTGGAACTGGTGAACCAGTAGGCGGCCCCGATGTACGCGCCGACCGCGGGGGCGGCGATCGCGCCGCGGCCGCTGCGGACGAGGGCGAAAATGAGGACGAGCAGGAACGTGGTGGCGACGACCTCGGCCAGCAGGTGTCCGCCGGTGGCGCGGTCCTTGGTGGAGATCGACGTGCCGACCTCGAACATCGCGTTGGCCAAGACGGACCCGGCGATGGCGCCGAGGACCTGGACGAGGCTGTAGGCGCCTACGTCGGGCAGGGTGAGGCCGTGACCGGTGCGGCGGCCGAGCCACCAGTCCGCAGCCGAGACGACCGGGTTGAAGTGGGCGCCCGAGAGGGGCCCGAACAGCAGGATCAGGACGGTGAGCCCGAGCACGGTGGCGGTGCTGTTCTCTAGTAGTTGCAGGCCGACATCGTGTGGGGACAGTTGCTGGGCGGCGATCCCGGACCCGACGACCACCGCCACCAGCAGTGCCGTGCCGAGGAACTCGGCCAGCAGGCGGCGGGGCAGCGACGGTGGGGTAGGGCGCACACCGCCATGTTGACGCCAACACGTGTCTCAGTCAAACTTGAGACAATGAACATTGAGCGAACTGGGGAATGGGAGGCGCGGGCTCGGGTGCACGCGGCGCTGGGCGACGTGACCCGCCTGCGGATCGTCGACCTACTCTCCGTCGGGGACGCCTCTGCGTCCGCGGTCGGTGGGGCTCTTGGTGTCCCGTCGAACCTGCTCGCGCACCATCTGCGGGTGCTGGAACGGGCCAATCTCATCGGGCGACGCCGCTCCGAGGGTGACGGGCGCCGCTGGTACCTGTCCTTGGGTCCGGCGGCGGACCCGACCATGACCGGCGGTTCGCTCCTGGGCTCGCCCCCGCGGGTGGTGTTCGTCTGCACCGCGAACACGGCCCGCTCGCACCTGGCCGCGGCGCTGTGGCGGCAGGCCAGCCCGATCGCCGCCGTCTCGGCAGGGACCCATCCGGGGGAACGGATTCACCCCGGCGCCGTCAGGGCCGCGGACCGACACGGGTTGCCGATGGCGGAGGTCGCCCCCCGACGGCTCGACGCGGTCCAGCGCGACGGGGACCTGGTCATCACCGTGTGCGACCGGGCCCACGAGGAACTCGGCCGCCTCGGCTGGGCGCACTGGTCGGTCCCGGACCCCGTCCCGGACGGCACGAAGGCCGCCTTTGACGCGGCCTACGACGACCTCGCATCACACGTGACCGCACTGGCTCCGCGGTTCACCCCCGGGGCCTGACCACTTGAAGAGGCCCGAGCCACCGTTGGTGGTTCGGGCCCCTTCGGTTCCGGTCCGGTCAGGCAGGGCAGCACACGGGCTGGGCGGTCGAGACGTTCTCGGGTCCGGCCACGGCCCGAACCCTCGTGGTCACCGCGGCCGCGGTGGCCTGCCAGGCGGCCCGGATGGCTCCGGCGTGCCTCGGGACCTGACGGGCCAGGCGACGCTCGGCGGCCTCCCTGTGTAGGTCCTCGATGTGGGTCTGGACGAAGATGTCGGTGGCGAAGGGGTTCATGCTGGGTCTCCTTTCAGCAGCAGGCCGCGGCGGTCTGCTGCTCCTTGGCGTTTAGGTCGGTATTGGCGTCGGTGGTGCAGCAGGTGCCGTCGCCGGACACGTCCGAAAGGTCGAGGCTGGTCTTGCCCTCCAGGTCGGGGCGGGCGTCGCCGGTGACGGTGTAGACCTCCCACGGCTCGCTGCCGGGGCCGTTCACCCAGACCTTGTCCTGGACGGCGTAGCAACAGGTGGTGTTGTCCTCGATTCGGGTGGCGAGCCCGGCGTCGGCGAGCCGGTTCGTCGCCGCGGCGACCAGGTCGGTGGACTCGACCTCGACGCCGAGGTGGTCCATCCGGGTGTCCTGGCCGGGCTGGCCTTCGAGCAGGACCAACTTCAGCGGCGGCTCGGCGATCGCGAAGTTCGCGTAGCCGGGGCGGCGCTTGGCGGGGGTGGTGTCGAACAGGCGCGAGTAGAACTCGATCGAGGCGTCGAGGTCGGATACGCGCAGGGCCAGTTGCACACGAGACATGAAGGCTTCCTCCTAAGACTTAGATGGCGATCTATGTATCGGCACCTTGCCACCAGGCATATACGTCTGTCAATATAGATGCATGCCTAATTCTTCGACACTGACGCTCAGCCCGACCGAGAGTGTGCTGGCGTGCTGCGCCCCGCTCGCGCGCGAGCCGATGACGAGCGAGCACGCCGAGCAGGTGTCCGGGCTCCTCAAGGCCATCGCCGACCCGGTCCGGCTGCGCCTCATGTCGATGGTGCTGTCCCAGCAGGGCGGCGAGGCGTGCGTCTGCGACCTGACTGCCGCCTTTGACCTGTCCCAGCCCACGATCAGCCACCACCTCAAGGTGCTGCACGAGGCGGGGCTGCTCGACCGGGACAAACGCGGCGTGTGGGTCTACTACAAGGCCAAGCCCGAGGCGATGGCCGCGATGACCAGCCTGTTCGCCACCGTCAACGGCGGCACGACCGGCTGCTAACCCCTGCGCCGCAACGACCCACCACGCCTTGCGGCCCAGCGTGTCCTTACACCCACGCCGGGCGCTGCGGCGTGAGGGCTACTTCACGAACGGGCGAGTGTCGTCCGGCCAATTGATGTGGTGACCGCGGGGAAAGACCCAGCGGAAGGCGCTGAGGCCCGGCTTCTTGCACCAACAGTCGTCGGCGCAGCCGCACGAGCGCATGCCCATCGCCTCAGCCAGCCGCGTCATCAGAGCAGCGGTCAGGTACATCCCGGCCAGGCCCGCAGCCACACGTCTCATGCCAACACCTCCATGAACTGCTCGACCGTCGGCGACCCGGACAGACCCTCGGGGCCGGTGTAGACCCGGCAGGCGAAGCCAACCGTTTCGGTGCCGGTTGCGAACGGGTCCCGACCGTTGACACGAACCGTCGGGGACCCGGTGAACCCGAGCCGATCGGCATGCTCAGGGCTCTGGACCTCGATCCGGTCCACCGCCACCTCGTTGCGACCCATCCGTCGCAGGGCCACCCGCAGTCGGTCCTCGGCGGTGGCCGAATTCGGACAGCCGTCGAAGTAGAGGAACTCGATCGTCACGGCTTCATCATCTCCCCTGGGCCTGAGGGTGGGACCGTCAGGTGTGGCGGCGCACCAATGTCATCGGCGGCCCCCATGGGCGCCGCGTCGAGGATTAGGGCCCAGACGGCGCGAGGGTCAACTGGTGGGCATGGAAGTCGAAGTGCTCGGTGCCGTAGTGGTACACCTCGGCCACGGTCATGGTGTCGCGGAAGAACGGGTCCCAGTCGACCGGGAAGTGCATGCGTCGGGCCAGGCTGCTCTCCGTCTCGCGGTCGAGGTGACGGTGAAGGGCGGCGATGACCCGGTCCGCCTGGCGTTCGAGCCGCGGGCCGTGGAAGACCAGGGCGCCGCCGCAGGAGCCGAGGTAGTTGACCAGGTGGAACGGTCGCCGGGCCGAGTTCAGCGCGTGCGCGAACCGGCGGCTGTAGCCGTCCGGTAGTCGCCCGAACAACCGCACCAGCCAGAGCAGCCGCAGCGCGATCATGTAGCCGAAGACCAGGTGGAACAGCATCTGCTCATTGGTCCACCTCGTTCCGCTCGTGCGACGTTTCAGGTCCACTTGGGACGCCCCGGAAGCCATGTCGTGCAGTGTCGTGCGGACGCGCTCCAGTTCGGCGTGGATTGCCTGCCTGTCCACCGATTGGTTCATCCGTCCCTCTGCCCGTGAGCCGACCGCAGGGATGGCCCCGCGATAACGTTGCACAAGTGCGCCACATGTTAAACTTTAGGATGCTAAGGTTTAAGGAACCGGCTTCATGTGAAAGGTTACGCGATGGCTGAGCGGCTCGACCTGCTGTGGGAGTCCTCCTTCGACGCCCCATCATCTCGCGACCGCAGGTCCGGCCGGTACCACCCCCACGTCCCCGACCGCCTCTGCGACCTGCCACTCCTCGTGGACCACACACTGTCCCAGAAGGCCGCGAGCGTGGAACGCGCCGTCATCGACCTCGTGTCCGGCCCGGGCGCACCGGGCCTGGAAGGCCTCTCCCGGTTCCTGCTGCGTTCCGAAGCCATCGCCTCCTCCCAGATCGAAGGCCTGCAGGTCAGCGCCCAACAGATCGCGATGGCCGAACTCGCCCAAACCGAGGGCGGCACGATCCGAGGATTCAGCGAGAACGCCCGGCTGGTGGCCAACAACATCACCGCACTCAGGACGGCCTGGACCGACCTAGCGGCCGAACCCTCGATCACCCCCGAGGCCATCGAGAACCTGCACGCCGCCTTGCTGCCCGGGCATCGGCCCGCTGGCCTCCGTGAGGTGCAGAACTGGATCGGTGGCAGCGGGTGGCACCCCCTGAACGCTGACTTCGTGCCCCCACCCCCCGAGCACGTCAGGCCCCTCATGACCGACCTGACCGACTACATCAACGGCGCAGTCCATGCACCACTCATCCAAGCCGCACTCGTTCATGCCCAGTTCGAGACGATCCACCCGTTCACCGACGGAAACGGTCGCGTCGGCCGGGCGCTCGTGCACACCGTCTTGGCCCGTCGCGGGCTGACCCGCGTGGCCGTGCTACCGATCAGCGTCGTGCTACTCACACGGTCCAACGCCTACATCGACGGCCTGACCGCTTACCGGTACACCGGCGCACCGAACACCACACACGCCACCGAAGGCATCCGCGCGTGGCTCGACACGTTCCTGGACGCCGTCACCATCGCCGTGCAGCAGGCCAGCACCTTCGCCGCCGACGTGGCCAACCTGCACACCGAATGGGAAGACCGCATCTCCGCCCACCGTGGCGGCAGTGGCCTGCGAACCAGGCCGCGGGCAGACTCCGCCACGGCACGGCTCATCCACGTCCTCAGTGAAGCGCCCATGCTCACCACAGCCACCGTGCAGCGCCTCTTGGGCGTGTCCTTCCCCGCAGCACGCAAGGCCGTGGAAGAACTCGCTGAGGCAG
>Ga0308175_100000643_pt1 | contig 23427 bp, 16 predicted proteins | sample PhyCR1_3_FD_203893 | JGI IMG/M metagenome (GOLD analysis project Ga0308175, IMG submission 203893) | Soil microbial communities from UC Gill Tract Community Farm, Albany, California, United States - DLSLS.C.R1 | ecosystem: Environmental > Terrestrial > Soil > Agricultural land | place: USA...
GCCTGGCGCCCATCGGGGTGCGGCAGATGCTGGCCGGGATGCTCAAGGGGGTGAAGGCGGAGTTTTATGCAGCCTCCAGCCGCGAACCCGAGGTCTACCGCGGGCGGCCGTTCCAGATCGAGGCGGACATCGCCTTTGGCGGCGAACTGGCGGCGGACGATTCGGCCCGCGTGATTCGCTTTGCCAACCGCGTGCCCCTGCTGTTCCAGCAGTCGGCGTGCTCGAGCTTCAAGGCCGTCACCGAAACCGGCTGGCGCAACTACAACCTCTCCCAGCCGCGCGGCTCGCTGCCGGTCGGGCCGCTGGTCATCATGATCCACATGGCCAGCGTGTGGGTGCCGTTCACCAGCGAGTCGAAGGAGGCGGTTGCCGATTACGACGAGATCCGAAAGGAAATGAAGCTGGCCTTGATGGAGTGCGGGCGGAAGCTCGGCACGTACCTCCGCAAGCGGCAGAAGATGCAGCGCGAGGCGGCGAGGCGGGACGTTTTCGAGCGATACATCGGGGAGATCGCCAAGGCCGTGAATTCCATCAACGGCACCGACGCGAAAAAGCTGTACGAAGCCTTGTTGAAGGAGGCCAAGAAGCGCACCGCGATTGCCGATGCGCAGCTCGACGAAGAGGGCAAGACGGTGAAGAAGGACGAGCACGAGGAGTTGAAGAACGACGAGGGGGTGGTGATGGTCGAATCCCGGGCGGCGCACCTGAACGAGCAGAACGCCGAGGGCAACGGCGAATCGGCCGGTTCGGAAGCCGTGTCGGATGGTTCAGACGGCGACCTCGTCCGCCTCAATGGCAAGCCGAAGAAGGCGAAGAAGAAGAGGTCCGCCGGCGGGGATGAGTTGTTCTAAATCCGATCTAACACAGCCAGAGAAGACCCATGGCCAAGAAGAAAACCGAAACCACACGTTCGGCCGTCAACAAGCGCATCCAGGAACGCGACAAGGTCACGATGCACAAGATCGTGGACCTGGCCGACGGCGTCGCCAAGGCCGCGTTCAAGGGCGGCGACATCGCCGTCGAAATCCCCCAGCGCACCCGCTCCAACACACTCTGGAACAAGAAGCAGCGCATCCTCCAGATGGGCGACGGCAAGGCCACGCGCGAGCTGTTCAACTTGAACCAGGCCAAGCAGTTCATGCAGACGATGCTGCACGGCAACAGCATCAAGGAGCTGATCGGCGCCGAAAAGTCCCTGAGCCTTCGAGGCATGTATTACAAGGGCCTGCACACCGTGGCAGGCACGAAGGAGAAGACCTTCACCGACCAGGGCGAGTCCGACGGCATCCTCGAAGACCTGGAAGTCTCGCTGGCTTCGCTCCGCGAGGAACTGCACATCTTCGCCGAGAACCGCGGCGCGATGGTGGGCAACATCACGATCGTGGACAAGGGCGACGAGATCGACTGCCGCCGAATGGGCTCCGGCGGTTACGCCATCCCCAGCATTACCGAAGGCGACGTCATCCAGTTCAAGAAGATCGACGCCGACTTCGTCCTACACGTCGAAAAGGGCACCGTCTGGAACCGCTTCAACGAGGACCGCTTCTGGGAGACCCACAACTGCATCCTCACCCACGGCGGCGGCCAGCCCCCGCGCGGCGTCCGCCGGCTCCTCCAGCGCTTCAGCAACGAGGCCAAGCTCCCGGTCATCTGCCTGCTCGACTGCGACCCGTGGGGGCACTACATCTACAGCGTCATCAAGCAGGGGTCGATCAGCCTCGCGTTCGAGTCGGAGCGATTGGCCATTCCCGACGCCAAGTTCCTCGGCATCCGCGCGAAGGACTATGAAGAGTGCGAGCTCACGGACGACGTGCAGATCGAGCTGAACGACAACGACAAGAAGCGGGCGAATGAGATCGCCGCGTATCCCTGGTTCAAGGACCACAAAGGCTGGCAGAAGGAAATCGCCAGGATGCTGAGCAACGGCTTCAAGATGGAAGTCGAATCGCTCATCACCAAGGACATCAGCTACGTCACCGAGGAGTACGTGCCGGAGCGGCTGAAGAAGAAGGATTGGCTGGATTGAGCGGCCGTACGCCGGGAGAGCCGGAGCTCCCCTTGCGGCGAACGCACGGGGAATTTTGCTACAATGGGAACCATGACGCTCGCGACTGAACGGCCACTCGACGCCGGGGGATTTGGCCACCAGCATCTGGTGCTCGACGGCATCTCCTGGGCCTTTTACGAGCGCCTGCTGGACGAAATCGGCGACCGCCCTATCCGCGTGACCTACAGCCACGGGAGTCTGGAGATCATGCCCCCCCTGCCGGAACACGAGATCGCCAAGAAGGCGATCGCGCAACTCATTGAACTCCTGACACTGGAACTTGGAATCCCGCGGGCGTGCTTCGGCTCGACGACGTTCCGTCGCGAGGACAAGGGCGGCGGCCTGGAGCCGGACGAGTGTTACTATTTCGACAATGCCCCACGCGTGCGCGGCATGAAGCGGTTCGATCCGGCGGTGCACCCCGCGCCAGACCTCGGGATCGAGATCGACATCACCCAGCGGTCGATCCCCCGGGATCCGATTTACGCCGACTTGGGCGTGAGGGAACTTTGGCGCTTCGATGGGGAAAAACTGACCGTGCTTCACCTCTTGGGCGGCCGCTACCACCCTGCTCACGCCAGCATGGCTTTACCATTTCTCCCCATGGCCGAATTTGAGAAATTCGTTCACCGCATGCTCGGGGACGAGGATGAGACGAAGGTCCTGCGCGAGTTCCAAGCATGGGTCCGCTTGCTGCGGCCGGAATAATCGGCTTGCCGGTGGTTCCTGCTTAAGGCCGGGTCCTACACTCGTGTCGCGCAGCGCAAAAGGAGCGCCATGGAAATCGCCAAGGACAAGGTCGTCACCATCGATTACACGCTCACCGGCGAGCAGGGGCAGGTGCTCGACACGTCCGACGGCCGCGAGCCGCTCAGCTACCTGCACGGGGCGGGGAACATCATCCCAGGCCTTGAAAACGCCCTGGAAGGAAAGGCGGCCGGCGACCAGCTCACGGTCTCGGTGCCTCCGGACCAGGGCTACGGCCAGCGCGACGAGCGCATGGTGCAGACCGTCCCCCGCGGCGCCTTCGCCGGCGTGCCCAACGTGGCTCCCGGCATGCAGTTCCAGGCCAACACGAACGGCGGGCCGCGGATCATCACCGTCCGCGACGTGCGCGACGACCAGGTCACGATCGACGCCAACCACCCGCTCGCGGGCGCGACGCTCAACTTCGACGTCAATGTGAAGCAAGTGCGCGACGCCACCCCCGAAGAGCTCGCCCACGGCCACGTCCACGGCCCCGGCGGTCACGAACATTGATCGATACCCGGGGCGGGCGGCCTCGACACTTCCGGCAGCGCCGATTAGTCTCCCCCGGATGATCATTTCCCGCATCGGGCGATTCCTGCTCGCGTGCATCACGCTCCTGTCCTTTGCCGCCGCGGCCCGTCCCGGCGACGCGCCTTGGAAGGTCGGCATCGCCGCCGTGAAGATCACGCCGCAGAAACACATCCCGCTGGCGGGTTACGCCGGGCGGAATAGGCCGTTCCAGTCGGTGGAGCAGGACATCTACGCGAAGGCGATGCTCGTGGAAGACGGTTCGGGCTCCCGCGCGATCTTAATCACGCTCGACCTCGTCGGCATTCGCCCGCCGGTGGCGGAGCCGGTCTGCCAAAGGATCACGGAAAAGACCGGACTTCAGCGGCACCAGATCCTCCTCAATTGCTCCCACACCCACTCGGCCCCGCTGCTGCACTACCCCGACGATCCGAACGCGCCCAAGCTGCCCACGACGCCGGATACGGCCGAGTACACGCGCTGGCTCGAGGACCAGCTCGTCGATCTGGCGATTCGCGCGGCATCGAACGTTCGCCCGGCCAACATTTCCTGGGGCGTCGGCGTCGCGCCGTTCGTCATGAATCGCCGGGAGTACAGCGAGCGCGGCGTGCTGAATGCGCCCAACCCGCGCGGGCCGGTGGACCGGGCCGTCCCCGTGCTCCGCGTCGAGGATCCGGCCGACCACAAGCTCATCGCCATTCTCTTCGGCGCCGCCTGCCACAACACGACACTCACCGGCAACAACCTCCGCCTCTGCGGCGACTACGCCGGCTTCGCCGAGCACGACCTGGAGGCCCAATTCGCCGGGGTGCAGGCGATGTTCATGCAAGGTTTTGGCGGGGACGCAAACCCATACCCGCGCGGCACGCTTCCGCTCGCGAAACAGCACGGTCAGACCCTGGCCGACGAAGTAGCGCGCGTGCTAAAAGACGGCAAGAAGCTCAAACCGGTCGCGGGGCCGTTGAAAACGGTCATGGATTACGTTGACCTTCCCCTGCGGCAGGTGCCGCGCGAAGAGCTTGAAACTCTGGTTAAGACCGAACCGAGCTGGATCCAGTTCGGGGCCAAGACCCGCCTGGCCCTGCTCGATCGCGGCGAAACACTTCCCGCCTCTTACCACGCCCCGATCGCGGTGTGGCAGTTCGGGGAGGACCTTACACTCGTGGCGGTCTCCGGCGAGGTTGTGAACGATTACGTCCGGCTCGTCGAGAGTGCCATTGGCCCGCTCCGCCTCTGGCCGGCGGGGTATTGCAATGACGTCTTTGGATACCTCCCCTCCGCGCGCGTCGTCCGCGAAGGCGGGTACGAGAACCGCGGCCTCAATACCGGCAAGGGCTGGTTCACGCCCGACGCGCAGGACCTGGTCGTCAATAAGGTCAAGGACCTCGCCCGGCAGGCCGGACGACAGTTGCCCGACCGCTAAGGAAGAGGGCGCATCGTGACCTGCGCGACGGGGCTTTGTCTCGCGATTGTGGCAACCGCGGCGTCGGCCGCCGACGCTCCACCGCGCGCGGCGCGGTCGGTCCACCTCTGGTACACCGCGCCTGCTGCCGTTGCGTTCTACAACGAAGTCACGGTCGATCAATCCACGCCGGGCTCGTATTTCATGGCGTGCGGCTTCGGCCACGGGTATTTCGGCATCCAGGACCGCACCGGCGACAAGGTCGTGCTGTTTTCCGTGTGGGACCCGACGAAGGGAGACAACCCCAACGCCGTCGCGGCCGAGCAGCGTGTGCAGGTCCTGCATCAGGACCCGCGGGTCACGATCAAACGCTTCGGCGGCGAGGGGACGGGGGCGCAATGCTTCCTGCCGTACGAGTGGAAGACGGGTGAGACGTGTCGGTTTCTGGTGACCGCCTCGCCGGCGCGCGACCAAACCGCGTACGCCGCGTACTTTTTCCGCAACGACACCCACCAGTGGCGGCACCTGGCGACGTTTCAGACGCGCACGGCGGGCGATCCGCTCAAGGGGCTATATTCGTTCGTGGAAGACTTCCGCCGCGACGGCCGCAGCCCCGGCGAGGTCCGCAAGGCGCGCTACACCAACGGCTGGGTCAAGTCCGGCGACGGCCGGTGGCTTCCCCTCACGAAGGCGAGATTCACCGCGGATAAGACGCCGCTCGACGACATCGACGCCGCGCCGGTCGAAGGCGGCTTCTCCCTCGCAACCGGCGGGGAAACTAGAACCACACACCCGCTCGGTTCGACGCTCACGCGGCCGGCGGACCACGCGTCGCCGCCCGCCGATCTAGCCGAGCTGACGGACGGCCGCGTACCCGACCCGGGGCCGATCAAGTAACCCGAACCGAAGTGCTTATTTCTTGGTCTCTTTCTTTTCCCCGGTGTTGGGCTCCATCCGGTTCCAGGTGTATTGCCCGTCGGGCATCTGCACGCGGTGACCGTCGGCGACGACGATGACCTTGCCGGCCACGTCGGATTCGAATCCCAGCGGCTCCCCCTGCTCGACGTGGAAGACCATGATCGGGTTCTTGGGGTCGCTCGCCGCGTAGAGTCCGAATTCGCCGGTGCGGCTGACGGTGAGCGTATTGTCGCTGCCCTGGCCGCCGCCCCAGGAGATGTTGTCTTTATTCTTGTTACCGGAGCAGCCAAGGGCGGAGAAGGCGAGCAGGGCCGAGAGGCCGATAACGGAGGTGGACCGCAATGGCGTGTGGGTGTTCATAGGTGATTGGATCAAATAGGTGAAAAGGTTTTGGCGCGGCCACGGCGTCCGGCCGCGGGATTGGCGACAGTGTAGACAAGATGACCGCCGCATGTCGATGGATGAAACGCTTGGCGACAGCTTGACCGCCGGCACTGTTAGCAGTGCCATGTACGTCCCGGCCAGATACCCCGGCGAGAAAGGCGGAAGGGGTGATCGCGATCAAGGATGTGGACCTCCGGGTGGTGAACATGCGCACGCGCATGCCGTTCCGCTACGGAATTGCGACGCTTACGGCCACGCCGCACGTGTTCGTACGGCTGCTGGTCGAGGTGGACGGGCGGCCGCAGTGGGGCATCTCCGCCGACCACCTGCCGCCGAAATGGTTCACCAAGGACCCGCAGTCGAGCGTGCGCCATGACACCGAGCAGATGATCGCGCAGCTTCGGTCGGCGGTGCACATTGCCACCTCGGCGGGGCCGGCGGGGACGGTGTTCGAGTTGTGGCGGAGGATCGAGAGCGGGCAGCGCGAGTTCGGCCGGCGGAACAATATGCCGCCGCTGCTGTTGAATTTCGGCGTGAGCCTGGTCGAGCGGGCGGTGATCTCCGCCTGCTGCCGGGCATGGGGGAGGGCGTTCCCGCGCGCGGTCCGCGAAAATCGCCTCGGGATCGACTTCGGCCAATTGCCGTACAAGGACCTCGCCGGCAAGGAACCCGGCGACCTCTTGCCGCCGCAACCGCTGCGGGCGGTGGCCGCGCGGCACACCGTCGGGCTGGCTGATCCTTTAACGGATGGGGACATCCCGCCCGGCGAAAAGCTCGACGACGGCCTGCCGCAGTCGCTCGAACAATGCATCCGCTATTACGGCCTGACCCATTTCAAGATCAAGCTGCTCGGCCGGATCGAGCCCGATCTCGAGCGCCTCCGGCGATTGGCGGAGGTCATCAGCCGCGAAGTGCGGGTAGGCGATTACCGCTTCACGCTCGACGCCAACGAGAATTTCAAATCGATCGCACCGTTCGAGCAGTTCTGGCGGCGGCTCACGGCGGAGCCGGCGCTCAAGCCGTTCCTCGCGAAACTCATCTTCGTCGAGCAGCCGCTGCACCGCGAGGTCGCTTTGAGCGACGACGTGAGGCGCGAGATGCTCGCCTGGGCCGACCGCCCGCCGATGATCATCGACGAATCCGATGGCGACCTGGGTGACGTGCAGCGGGCGCTGGACTGCGGCTACGTCGGCACGAGCCACAAGAACTGCAAGGGGATCATGAAGTCCGTCGCCAACGCGTGCGCCTTGGAGCTACGCCGGCGCAAAGACCCCGCCGGCACCTACGTCCTCAGCGGCGAGGACCTGGCCAACGTCGGGCCGGTCGCGCTGCTCGAAGACCTTGCAGCCGTGGGTACGCTCGGCGTGACGCACGTCGAGCGCAACGGCCAACACTACTTCCGCGGCCTGAGCATGTTCCCGCCGCAGGTCCAGGAGCAGGTCCTGCGGCATCACGGCGATCTCTATCGCCGTCATCCCCAGGGCTTCCCCGCCCTCAACATCCAGCACGGCCAGCTCGACATCGGCAGCACGATCGACGCGCCCTTTGGCATCGATTTCGACCTCGACACGTCGGCTTTTACTCCGTTGAGCGAGTGGAAATACGAGTCGCTAGAATAGTGATGTCAGTCGCCAAACCGGGCAGCCGGCCCAGGCAAATCCCGCCGCATCTCGCCCACGCGATACCCGAATCCCGGCCCCCGGACGCTGGCGATGTCGATCGCGCCGCCCCGCCGCCGATACACGCCCGGGTGCACATTCGCCTCGGGTTCGCTGGCGGCCGGGTAATACTGCGGCGCATTCGTCTCCACCCCCATAATCGTGCCGGCGTGAGCGGCCAGAAGCGCGTGTGGGATCATGGCGAGCATCGGGTTGGTCAGGTCCTGAACCATCAGCGGCATGCCGTGCGCCCTGGCCCAGCAGAGACTCAGCAGCGCCCCCGTTTGCGTCTTGCAGGTCTTTAGCGCTACGCCGGACCAGCCGAGGGATCGGCCGAGCTTCACGAACTGCCAGTCGTGCGCGGACTCGTCTAAAAACAGCGGTTTGCGCGCCGCTACGCTCCGCACGTCGATGGGGTATTTCTCCAGCTCGTAGGGGAACGGTTGCTCGACGTACAGCACTTGGCCGTACAGCCGCGGCTCGTGGTCGCGGAGCTTGTCCAGAATGTCGTTCACGTAGTCCGGTTCGCTGACGGTGCAGTTGAAGTCGGCCGTGAGCCAATCGACGCCGTTTTCCAGGCCGATGCGGCCGACATTCACGAGGCGGTCGTAGTCCCAGGCGGCGTCGTTGCCGCGGAGCTTCACCTTGAGGCATTTGAGTCCGTCGGTGCGGATCCAATCCTTGAGGAGCACGGGGTAGCCGTCGCGGGGCTCGTTGCCGGCGAGGTCGGATTCGACCAGCGGGTCCACGCCGCCGACGAGGTGCCACGCCGCCAGTTTTGTCGGCGGCTGCTTCAGCAGGTAATCGCAGATGAAGCGGCCCTTGAACGAGACGCCGGAGCCTTCGGCGGGCGTGAGGAACGCCGCCAGGTCGCGGCTCATGTGCTCGGGGCCGTAGGTGTGGTAGGTGTCCACGTCGTGGAGTACGCCGTAGGCGTCGTGCGCGGCCTGATCGATGACCGAACAGCATACCAGCGCGCCCAGGTACGAGAGCGCCTCGCCGCCGACGCGATTGGCGTGTGCGAACTCCTCGCTCATCCGCGGCAGAAGCTGGTGCTGAAAATCATGGCTCACCTCGACCGGGTGGCCGTATTGGCCGAACGCGACCCACCGCTCGGCCACCAGCGCCGTGAACCGCTTCATGATCTCGTGGCGCGGCTCGTACGGCTGCTTGCTCGGCCAGACCCACTGCACGCTCAGCGGCGTCTCGCCCCAGCCCTCGGCCGTGCGGCCGGCGCGGTCGGCGACCTTCACCTTCGCCCGCGCGACGGTGACGTAGGAAACGGTTTCCGGCCCGAATTTGAGCGGCATCCGCGTCTGCACGGGGATGAAATACAACTCCGCCCCGATCAGCCGAACGTCCGTAGGCTTGCTCATCAATGGAACGATAATCGAACGGGCGGGGGGTTGCACCGGTGCTACCGGCGGCGTTCGCACCACTGCCGCCACATCGATCGATACGCCGCTTCGATGCCGCGCGTCCAGCCGACGGCGTCGGTCAGCGGCGATCGTTGCATACGCGGGCGCAGAGACGCCCGAATGGTGGCGAGCCGGGGCAGGTCCCTGGCCAATGCGGCGGCGATTTCAACGAACTCTTCCGCCGAACGCGCCGCCAGGTCTGAGAGCCCGAGGTTGCAGAGCTGACTATACCCCGCCCGCGAGACCGCCGTCGGCCCGGCCAAAGTCACCATCGGCACGCCCATCCACAACGAATCGAGGCTGGTCGTGTGCCCGTTATAGGGGAACGTGTCGAGGGCGATGTCGATCGCGAGGTATTGTTCCAGATACCGCGGGCGCGGCAGGCGCGACGCGAACTCGACCCGGTCGCGGGAAATGCCTTCGCCCTCGATCACGTCCAGCACTCGCCGGCGGCTGCTCCCCTCCGGTGCCAGCAGGATCAGTCGCGATCGCTCCACGGCCCGCAGCACGGCTGACCAGACCCGCAGCATGGGCGCGTTGACCTTCGGGAAGTTATTGAGGCTGCCGAAGGTGACGTGGCCGTTCGTGAGGGCGGGAAGGGAATTGACCGCCGGGGTCTCGGCCGGCGCGTAACACCAGAACGAATGCGGCAGCCGAAATGATTCCTCCGTGTACCAGTGGTCGTTCTCGCCGGGCGGATCGAGGTAGGGATCGGTCAGGCGGTAATCGATGGCCGACAGGCCGGTGGTCCCCGGATACCCGGCGAACGTCGCTCGCACGGGCGCGGGCTTGCGGGCAAACGCCAGCAGCCGCCCGCCGGCGTGCAGGCCGAGGTCCACCAGCACGTCGATCCGATCCGCCCGGATCAGTTCCGCCAGGCGCTCGTCGGTGAAATTGTGCACGTCGCGCCAGTGGTCGGCGCCGGCGCGAAATCGCTGGGTCACGACATCCGACGTATCCGCCGCGTGATAACAGAACACCTCGACCTGCGATTTATCATGCTCCCGAAACAGCGGCAGCAGGTTTATCGCCACCACGTGCTCGCGAAAATCCGGCGACACGTAACCGACGCGCAGCCGCCTCTCCGGCGAAGCGTCGTTCTCGTGCGGCGGGGCGGCTTCGGTCAGGGCCGCGAAGCGCCGGGCCCACTGCTCGTGCTCCCGCAGGACCGCCTCCGGCGAATACCCCGGGTGCAACAGCATCGTGATCAATCGCTGGCTCTCCCCGCCGAGCTCCGGCCGAATCGCGGCGGAACGTTCGAAACAGGCGATCGCCCCGTCCAGCTCTCCCGTTGTCAGCAGCGCCTTGCCGAGGTTGTACTGCCCCTCGGCGTCGGAAGGCCGCAGGCGAATCACGTGCCGGTAAGCGGCGACGGCCTCATCGAGCCGATTCTGCCGCATTAACGCGCCCCCGAAGTTGTTCCACACCTCCGGCAAGTCCGGCCGCAGCGCCAGCGCGCGGCGATACGCCTCGGCCGCCTCCGCGTCTCGCCCCGCCGCGGCCAGCGCACGCCCCAGGTTCCAATGGGCCTCGGCCATCTGCGGCCGAATCGCCGCCGCCTTTTCGCACGCCGCGATGGCTTCCCCCGTCCGGCCCGCGTCGTTCAACACGCGGCCGAGGTTCGCCAGCGCCTCGGGTGATTGCGGCTTGATCGCAATCGCCCGCTCGAAGGCGGCGATCGCCTCACCGGCATCGCCCTTGGCCGAGAGCGCGTTGCCGAGGTTGCAGTACACGTCCGCATCCCCGGGCTCGAGGGACAACGCCGCCCGGTACGCGGCGATCGCGTCGTCCGTCCGCCCCATTGCCGCCAGCACCACGCCCAGGTTGCACCGGTAATCCGCCTCTTCAGGCCGCAGCGCAATCGCCCGGCCGATCAGCTCGAACGCCTCGGCATGATGTCCCGCCTGGTACGCCAACACGCCGAGCAAATTCAATGCCCGCGTGTTCTCCGGATCCCGCGCCAAGATTTGCCGGTAGATCGGTTCGGCCTCGCCCAGCCGCCCCGCGGCGTGATGCGCGTAAGCCGCGTCGAGCGCCTGCTGGACCGTCACCTCGGTCACGGCAAATTACCCGCGACGGGCCCGCCCTGCCCGTAGATGAAGAAGTTCGCCGTCGGGCGGACCGCGACATCCCACCCCAAATGCGCCAGCCGCCCCTGCAGCGTCGGCGGGTCGTAAAAGATCTTCACGATCCTGAACTCCCTCCCGTCGTTCAGCCGCCGCGTCATCGTCGTCGCCTCCGGCCCGTCCAGCGTGTGATCGCGCGCCGTCGAGGTCTGCGTGTACGCCGAGTCCATGAAGAACACGCGCCCGCCCGGAGCCAGCGACGACCGCACCACATCCCAGAACGCCTCAAACCGTTCCGGCGGCACGTGCGACAACCAGAAGCTGAAGAACGCCACGTCGAATCTCTGCTGCGGTCGCCACGCGAAGATATCCGCCTGCACGTACCGCACCTTGCCCGCGCCCGCAGGCCCCACCCTCCGGCGGTTGATTTCCATCACCTCCGCCGACGCGTCCACCGCCGTTACCTCGTCCGCGTGCCGCGCGAGCTGTTGCGTCCACCACCCGGTCCCGCAGGCAAACTCCACCACTCGCCCGCGCGGCCCGAACGCCTCCAGCGCCTCGGTCAACTGTTCGACCTCGACCCACCACTGCCGGTTCAGCACTTCGCCGCGGTCGTAGCGGCCCTGCCGCATGAACCACTGGTCGTATTCGCCGGCGCGTTGCCGGTAATACTCGATCTGGTCACGAACGAGTTGATCTTCCCGCTCGTCTGCCAAGGTCATCCTCCTTCCACGCGCGACGTGACGATTCCCCGCGCCGCCGCCCACGCCGCCAGGTCCTGCCGCTGGATCGCCGCCGCCATCAGCTCGGGGAACTGGTCCGGCGTGCAAGCGAACGCCGGCGCGCCGATCGCCGTCAGTGCCGCGGCGTTGTGATGATCATAACTCGGCGCGCCGTCGTCGTTGAGCGCCAGCAGCGCCACCATCTGCACGCCCGAGGCGGCCATCGCCGCCGCCCGCTTGAGCATCTCCTCGCGGTTGCCGCCTTCGAAGAGGTCGCTGATGAGGATGAGGATCGTCTCGTGCGGCTGGCGGATGAGCCCCTGACAGTACGTCATCGCCCGGTTGATGTCCGTGCCACCGCCCAGTTGGGTGCCGAAGAGCAGGTCCACCGGGTCCTGCAATTCGTCGGTGAGATCGACGACGGCCGTATCGAAGACGACCATTTGGGTCCGCACTGCGGGGAGCGACGCCATCACCGCGCCGAAGATGCCGGAATAGACGACGCTGCTCGCCATGGACCCGCTTTGATCGACGCAGAGAATGACCTCGCGCAGGCTCGACCGCTTGTGGCCGTAGCCGATCCGCGTCTCGGGGATGATCGTCTTGTACAGCGGCTGGTAGTGCCGCAGGTTGGCGCGAATGGTGCGGTTCCAGTCGATCTCGTTGTGCCGCGGGCGGCGGTTCCGGGCCGCCCGATTGAGCGCGCCGGTGATCGCCTGCCGCAGCGGGTCGGCCAGTTTCCGCTGGAGCTCCTCGACGACCTTGCGCACGACGAGCCTGGCCGTATCTTTCGTCTTATTAGGCATCACGCCGCTGAGCGACAGCAGATTGGCCACCAAGTGCACGTCCGGCTCGACGTGCTCGAGCATCTCCGGTTCCAGCAGCATCTGCTTCAAATCCAGTCGCTCCAGCGCGTCCTGCTGCATGATGCGGACGACCGGGGACGGAAAATAGTTGCGTATGTCGCCTAGCCACCGGGCGACGTTTGGCGCGCTTGCGCCGAGGCCGCCGCGGCGGTCGCGCGCCTTGGCGCCCGGTTCCTTGTCCGCGTCGTACAGCGCCCGCAGCGCCGCGTCGATGGCCGCGTCGGCCCCGCCGAGCGTCACGCCGGTCCCGTCGGCCTGCTCGCCGCCGAGGACGAGTCGCCAGCGTCGGAGGCGTTCGTCCACTGTATCCATCATCAAACCTCTTGACTGCGACGGGCGGCTCGCCCGCCCATCGGACTAGCTGCGCATCGATATCTCTGCAGTTCAACGACCGACATTCCGAAGTTCGACAGTCGGGTTTCGGACGTCCGGCTTTGCACTCGCGACCTCCACTCCAAACACCGGAAAGATCATCTTCCCGCCGACACCTACCTGGCAATACAACCGGTAATACCCCTCCGTCGGAACGTACAATCGAAACGGCAACACCGGCCCGCCCCTTTCCTCCGCCCGCGTCGGGTCGGCCATCGCCGGATGAATGTGCACCACCGTTCTTTCGTCCTCGTTGAAGCCGACGAGGTGCGCGAAGGCGCCCATCACCGGCTCCAGCCCGGTGAACGCCTTACCCGTCGCCGCCTCGGTGACCGTCACTCTTCCCAGGTACGTCTCCTCCGCCCGCACCTCGGCGCCTCCCGACTCAATCTCCAGCGTAAACTTCAAGCCGTCGAGCACCGCCGAGTTCGACAGGACCTTTGCCGGCGGCCCGCCGTCGCTGCTTCCCAGGATGTCCGCGACGACGTACTCCTGCACGCTGGTCGCCGCCGGCACCACGTCCGCCCACATCCGGTACGGCCCCCCCCTCAACGGCGTGAACGAAAACACGTATTCGCCGGGCACTTCCGTCGGCGCGGGATGCTCGTGGTGATAATCCGTCAGCGTCCGGTCATTGATGAGCAGGTGGATGCGCTGCGTGTGCATTACCAGCAAATCGCCCGGCCGCACCGGCGTTCCGTCGTTTCTCGCCAACCGCAGGCGCACGTCGGCCCGCCGCCCCGCCGCCAGCGGCGCTCCGCCCAAGACTGTCAGCTTCATCGATCCCGCGCCGGGCGCCTCGTACACGCTGCTGGCCGGGATCCGCCGCCGGATGAGCCCCATCCCGCATTTCGGGCACCGGTCGCTCGCCTCCAAACTCCTCTCCAGCGGGTGCATCGGACAGATGTACACGACCGCGTTGAGCTCTTGTGGCCGATAATACCGCTCGATCCGCTCCCACCTCCGGCGGTACGCCGCGAAACTGATACTCCCCTTCTCGCGCGCCCCCTGCCTTTCCCGCGTCGCGACGATCAAATCCCCACCCGCCCCAAACATCCCCTGCAACTCCGACCGCAATTCCGCCGCGTCCGCGCGCCCCTCGGCGCGCTGCTGGAGCGTCCGAATCGCGGGGCTGCAGATCGACACCTGAAACGCGACGTCCGGCAACTGGTGGCAATCAAGCAGGGTTTGAATGTTGCCCAGCGCTGCGTGAACCACATTCCACGCCTCGCCCACCGACCGCGGGTCGGGCAGGTCCAGCAGCGGATCGTGCGCCAGCACGGGCAGCACCGCCACGAGGACGCCCCATACCGACACGCGCCAGTATCGTAACCCGTTAAAGTGTCTCAAAAGCCAGCTCCATCGAGCCCCCCGGCTCTACCGCCTCCCATCGCCCGACAATTCGGCGAGCATTAAACGAATCCGCCCGAGCTGCTCGTCCCTAATCGTCGGCACACCAGACGCCCCTCGCTCGGCATAAAACTGAGCCGCGCACGCGTTGAACCCCGCCGCGGAAGCCACCTTCCCGCGCGGCGGCCCCCGTAGCGCCATGACCAGAACCATACGCCAACCCCCCCACCCCGGCAAACTCCCGCCGGCCAGGCTCCGTCTTGACAAGATGCCGTCAAACTAGGTAGATTCCCTATACGCACTCGGTCGGACGTTTCTCGTCGAAATCCGGAGGTTGTCACGGCTCCGTCGCGAGAGTCACTCGCCTCGTCGCCGACGTTGCATTTGTTTCACGCCCCCCGCCAGAGGCGCGATTTCGCTGGTCCCCTACATCTTGATCCCCCCCTGCTGACCCGGAGGACGTCTATGGCGCCCCGCCGCTTCGCAATGGCTCTGCCGCCGGCCATCCTGCTCCTCGCCGTTGGCCTAACCACTTTCGCCGCTTCCGCCGCTCCCCCGCAGCTTGTTTCCGCCGTGTCGCGCCAATCCCACGGCGCGGCGGGGAACTTCGACATCCCCCTCCCGCTGACCGCCAACACGGGCATCGAATGCCGCAGCCTCTCGGGCGGGATGACGCTTGTGCTCACCTTCGACCAGCCGGTCACCGCCGGCGCCGCCGCCGTCACAGCCGGTACGGCCTCGGTCAACGGCACGCCGAGCTTCTCCGGCAGCACGATGTCCATCAAGCTGTCGGGGGTCGCCAACGCACAGGCGGTCACCGTCACGACGTCCAACGTGGTCTCCGCCGGCGGCACGCTAGTCTCCGCCGACGTCTCCTTCCGCACACTCCTCGCCGACGTCAACTCCGACGCAAAGGTCTCCCTGTTCGACATTGGGGCCATTCGTGTCAACAACCCCTCTGCCACAAACGGTGCAAATTTTCGCTCCGACCTCGACCACGACGGCTCGATCGGTCAGTCCGACGTGGACCTTTTCAGGACCGTCTTCGGCACCTCCGTGGCCGGCAACCCCACCGACAATACGGCCCCCACCATTAGTACCGTCGCCGACCAGACCGCCTACAGCGGGCAGACGACCGCCGCGGTCGGCTTCTCCGTGAAGGACGCCGAATCCACCGCCTCCGCCCTCGCCGTGTCCGCCTCCTCCAGCGACCAGACCCTCCTCCCCGACTCCGCGATCACGCTCGGAGGCTCCGGCGGCTCACGCACCGTCTCTCTGACGCCCGCCGCCGGACTGACCGGAAAACTCACCGTCACGCTGAGTGTCTCCGACGGGCTGGCAACGGCGAGCACGAGCTTCGGGGTGACGGTCGCCAAGCCCCCCACCCTGTTCCTCGCCACCATGACGCCCCAGGCCGCCGGCAACAAGACCGAAGGCACGGGCTCCTCCTCGCTCCTGCTCGACGGCGACGAAACGGGCGCGACCATCCGCATCACATACTCGAACCTCTCGACGCCGAAGGTCGCCTGGCACGTGCACGGCCCGGCCGACCCCGGGCAGAGCGGCGGCATTCTTTTCGATCTCGACACCACCACCCCCGCTGCCGACGGGTCGTTCCGCTGGGTCTTCGCGCCCGTCGGCACCCTGACCGTGGCGGACATCGTCGCCGCCATCAAGGCGGGTCGGACTTACATCAACATCCACACGTCGCAGTACCCGGCGGGGGAAATTCGCGGGCAGTACACGCTTGCCAGCGGGTCGCAGAACTGGACTCCCCCCGCGCCGCCCCCGCCGCTCCCCTCCGGCCCCCCCACCGCCAATGACGCCGCCCGATTCCTTACGCAAGCCACGTTCGGCCCGACCGAGACCGAGATCGCACGCCTGCAATCGATCGGCTTCGACGCCTGGCTGAACGAGCAATTCGCCATTCCTACGACGTCAATGTACGACGTCGTTTACAAGCGCTGCACCACGTCCTCCGCCACCACCGACGCCCTCACCACCGACCGCATTACCGAGACGTGGTGGAAGAACGCCCTGACCGCGCCCGACCAGTTGCGCCAGCGCGTCGCCTTCGCCTACAGCCAGATCTTCGTCGTCTCCGCCGTTGACGGAAACATCAACAACCAGCCCGCCGGCCTGGCAACGTACTGGGACACGCTCGCGAACGACGCCTTCGCGAATTTCTCGCAGATCCTAAGGGACGTCACCCTCCACCCCATCATGGGGCAGTACCTTAACATGCGCGGGAATGTCGCCCCGACCGCGCCGCTTTTCCAGGCGCCCAATGAAAACTACGCACGCGAAGTCCTGCAGCTCTTCACCATCGGGCTCAATTTCCTCCAGCCCGACGGCACCCTGAAGCTGGGGACGGACGGGCTGCCCGTCCCCACGTACGACCAGACGACGATCCAGAACTTCGCCAAGGTCTTCACCGGGTGGAACACCGACCCCACCGCCGTCAAAATCCCCACCTCCCAACCCGCCCCCGCCACCCAGCCGGTCATCGTCAATAGCTTTTACAATAAGCCGATGGTGGTGACCGCCAGCAAGCACTCCAACGCCCAGAAGATACTCCTCTCCTATCCCAGCTACTTCGGCCGCTCGCCCGCCAACGTCATCGACGCCGTCAGCAAGTCCACCACTTCCAGCTCAAACGTCGAGCTCGACCGCGCCCTGCAGAACATCTTCAACCACCCCAACGTCGGCCCGTTCATCGCCCGCCGGCTCATCCAGCGCCTCGTCTGCTCCAACCCGAGCCCCGCATACGTGTACCGCGTCGCCAGCGTCTTCAACGACGACGGCAGTTACGACCACATCCGCGGCAACATGCAGGCCGTCATTCAGGCCATTCTCACGGACTACGAGGCGCGCACGACCGACCTGCTCGGCAATCTGGGCTACGGCCACGTCCGCGAGCCCGTCATCCGCGCCACCAACGTCATCCGCGCATTCCACCCCACCTCCGTCTCCGGCTATTTCAAGATCAGCCGCACCGACACGCAGCTCGGCCAGACCGCGCTGCGCGCCCCCACCGTCTTCAACTTCTACGAGCCCAACTACGTCCAGCCCGGCGAAATCGCCAACGCCGGCCTCTTCTCCCCCGAGCTCCAGATCGTCTCCGAGACCACCTCCGTCAGCTCCCTCAATTTCATTTACACCGGCATCTACAGCTCCAACGGCTGGCTCGGCAACGACGTCAAGCTCGACCTCACCACGGAGCGATCTCTGGCCTCGGACCCTTCGGCCTTGCTCGACCGCCTCAACCTGCTGCTGATGGCCGGGCAGATGCCGGCCGACATGAAGCAGCGCGTCGTGACTTACGTATCCAGCCTCTCGGCGACGGACACACTCGCCCGCGCCCGCGCCGCCGTCCACCTCGTCGCCACGTCCTCGCAGTTCACCGCCGAAAAGTGACGGGCGGGTACGGGCATCGCCGCCCCGCACAAGGAAACTCACCGACCGCTCCCAAAGCGTTAGACATCCCGGAGGATCAGCCATGAGCCGACGCCGCACCGCCAACCCCGACCCGACCCGCCGCGACTTCCTCTGGCACGCCGCCTGCGCCGCCGTTGGCGCGACCGCGATGGCGTCCACCGTCTGGGACCTGCGCTTCATCAACGCCACCTTCGCGCAGCAGGCCACCGCCGCCACCGACTACAAGGCGCTGGTTTGCCTGTTCCTCTACGGCGGCAACGACGCCAATAATTTCCTCGTCCCCACGGACTCGACCACGTACTCCCAGTACACCTCCGCCCGCGGCTCCCTGGCCCTGCCCGCGCCCGGCACCACCGACTCAACCGGCAACAACATCGGCCTGCTCCCGCTCAACCCCCTCACGTCCGACGGCCACACCTACGGCCTGCACCCTTCCTGCACGGAACTGGCGTCCCTGTTTAACTCCGGAAGGCTCGCCCTGCTCGCAAACGTCGGCACCCTCGTCGGACCGATTACCCGCACCCAGTACCTCAACAAGACCGCCGCCGTCCCGCCCCAGCTCTTCTCCCATAACGACCAGCAGGTCCAGTGGCAGACCTCCGTGCCCGACCAACAGTCCCGCACCGGGTGGGGCGGCCGCTGCGCGGACCTCCTTTACTCGCTTAACAACAACAACACGGTGTCGATGTCCATCTCGCTGGCCGGCTCCAACACCTGGGAGGTCGGGAACGTCGTCAACGAATACAACGTCTCCACCGGCGGCGCGGTCGCCCTCAGCGGCCCTGGGACGGCGCAGGTCCAGGCGCTCAAGGACCTGATCGCCCTCAGCCATAACAATCTTTTCGAAAAGTCCTTCGCCAACACGACGACCAACGCCATCAACAACGCCGCCGTCGTCAACTCCGCCACCGCCGGAGCGCCCACTTTCACCACCGCCTTCCCCAACACTTCCCTGGGCAACCAGCTCAAGATGATCGCCAAACTCATTTACGGACGTAACAATCTCGGGCACAACCGGCAGATCTACTTCGCCGCCATCTCCGGCTACGACCTCCACGGCTCGGAAGGCTCCTACACCGGCAGCCACGCCAACCTCCTCCGCGACCTCTCCCAGAGCCTCAAGGCCTTCTACGACGCCACCGCGCAGCTCGGCGTCGCCGACTCGGTCGTCACCTTCACCGCCTCCGACTTCGGCCGCACCTTCCCCGTCAACGGCGGCGCTGGCTCCGACCACGGATGGGGAAACCACCAGCTCGTCATGGGCGGCTCCGTCAAGGGGCAGAACATCTACGGCACATTCCCCACCCTCGTCGTCAACGGCCCCGACGACACCTCCACCGGCCGCTGGATCCCCACCACCGCCGTGGACGAATACTCCGCCACCCTCGCCAAGTGGTTCGGCGTCAGCCCCGGGAACCTCTCGACGATCTTCCCGAACCTCAGCCGCTTCGCCCACCAGGACCTGGGCTTCATGGGCTGATCGGCCCGTCACTCGATCGGTTCGGGAATGGGCGTTTCCATCGGCCTGCGCCAGAGCTGGTGCAGGCGGAAGTGGGGGTCGTCGCGCTGGGGGTAGTCGGTGCGGAAGTGAGCCCCCCGGGATTCGGTACGGGTGTACGCGGCGGTGGCGATCAGGTAGCAGGCGGTGAGCATGTTCTGCAGCTCCCAGCCGGCCACCGCGCCGGGGCCGAGCGTGGCGAAATCGAACGTCTTGTCCATCACGTAACGGCTCCAGAAGGCGATGATCTCGCGCGTCTCCGTGAGGCGGTCGCCGCTGCGCTCGATTCCGACGTTGCGCCACATCACGCTGCGGAGGGAGTTTTTGACGTCGTGAACGTCGAGCTCGGTCTTGCTGGAAGGGCGGATGCGGTGCTCCAGCGATAGCGGGAACTTGGGCGCGTCTTCCTTGGCGGCCTTGGCGGCGTCTGCGCCGGCGCGGGCGCCGTAGGCGAGGCCTTCGAGGAGGGAGTTGCTGCCGAGGCGGTTGGCGCCGTGCAGGCCGGAGCAGCTCGCCTCTCCGATGGCATAGAGGCCGGCAAGACTGGTGCGGCCGTCGAGGTCCACGTCCACGCCGCCGATCATGTAGTGGGCGGCCGGGTGGATGGGGATGAGGTCCTTGGAAGGGTCGATGTCGAACTGGTCCACGAGCTTGGCTAGTTGCGGGAAACGCTCGCGGAACTGCTGTTGCGGGAGGTGGCGCACGTCAAGGTACACGTGCGTGAAGTGCGTCTTGCGGATCTGCTCGACGATGGCGCGGCTGACGACGTCGCGCGGGGCGAGCTCGGCCATCTCGTGGTATTCCTTCATGAACCGGTAGCCGTTGCGGTCCACGAGGTACGCGCCTTCCCCGCGGACGGCCTCTGTGATGAGGGCGCGGCTGCTCCCGGCGACGTACAGCGTCGTCGGATGAAACTGCACCATCTCCATGTCCTGCACGGTCGCGCCGGCGCGGTAGGCCATGGCGTGTCCGTCGGCGGTGGCGATGGCGGGGTTGGTGGATTCGCGGTAAAGCTGTCCGGCGCCGCCGCTGGCCAGGATCGTGCGCTTGGACCAGATGACGTTGACCTGGCCGTTGATCAGCGCCAGCACGCCGAGGCAGCGGCCCTCATCGGTGAGCAGGTCGATGACGAAGCTGCGCTCGGAGATGCGGATGGATTCACGGCTGCGGACGGCGTTGATGAGGGTCTGGGCGACGTCCTTTCCGGTGGCGTCGCCGAACGCGTGGACGATGCGTGCGAAGCTGTGGCCGCCTTCGCGGGTGAAGGCGAGGTCGTAGGCGTTGCCGGACTGCTTGTCGAAGTGGGCGCCCCAGGAGAGCAGCTCGAGGACGCGCTGCGGGCCTTCGCGGATGACCATCTCGACGGCCTTGTGGTCGCACAGGCCCGCGCCGGCGACTTCGGTGTCCTTCACGTGCGATTCGTAGCTGTCCAGCGGCTGGAGGACGGCGGCGATGCCGCCCTGGGCGTACCAGGTGTTGGATTCGGCGATGGTGTCCTTCGTGAGCAGGAGAACGTCGGCGCCGCCTTCGGCGGCGGCAATCGCGGCGCGGAGTCCGGCGACTCCGCCGCCGATGACCAGTACGTCGGTGAATTGTTGTGGAAGGTGCGCGGCGCGGAAGGGAATCAGATATCGGCGATGGGTAAGGGGCTCGAACATCGGGGCTCACGCCCCTTCCCGCGTGACGATTTTATAGTTCTCCCGCTCGCCGATGCCGCGCAACGGGTAGTCCTTCCTCAGCGGGTAGCTGCCGTAGCCGTTCCAGGTGAGGATTCTCCGCAGGTCGGGGTGGCCGGTGAAAATGATGCCAAACATGTCATAGACTTCGCGTTCCATCCATTCGGCGCCGGGCCAAACGCCGCAGACGCTGTCCACCTTGAGGCCGGGATCGCCATTTTCTATCGCCTCCTCGTCGCGAACGTCGGTACCCGGGGCGGTGTCCCGCTCGGGATCGAGGAAGACCTTGAGCCACAGGCGGTTGTTGTTCGGCACCGATGTGAGGCCGTAGTTGACCGCGAAGCGGTGGGGGGCGCCGGGGAAGTTGAGGTAATCGACGCCGTTCAGCTCGGCGAGCATGTCGTAGCGGAGGGCAGTGTCGTCGCGGAGGAAGGTACAGACGGGGACGATGGCCTCGCGCGGGACGACGACGGTGGTCATGTCGCGGAACTCGCCGACGAGGAATTTCGTTTCGGGGAATTTGGCCTTGAGGGGCTGGAGGGCGGGGTGGTTGATGGTGCGCGGCATATACGTAAGGCATTCTTGTGGGTCGCCGCGGGGGCGTCAAGGCGGGCGAAGATGGGTGAAGCCTTAGCCGCAGATAAACGCGGACGCACGCAGATAAAAAACGTATTCCCTTGTTTGCCTCATCTAGGCTCATCTGCGTGTATTTGCGGCTCATCATCCGGGCTGTCCCGGCGTCGGGCGAGAATCACGTCCACGAGTTTGAGGCCGTCGTTGTAATGCCAGCCGCGGATGATCTCGACCGGGGCCCACATCCGCCGGATGTGGGGTGGGCTTTGTTCGAGGAGGTCTCGGGTGACCAGGATCCATTGCCGGAAGAGGCGGGGCTGCCCGTTGAGGAATCTTTCGCCGCCGTCCTCCCACGTGCCGGGGTAGTAGAAGAAAAGGGAGGGTTCCTTGTAGCCGATGAGCGTGACGGCGCCGGATTGCGGGACGTTGTGGCGGATCATGGCGGCGGCGGCACGGGGGGAGATCTGGAGGAAGCCCGCGCGGGGCAGGTAGAGGGTCGTCGTTGTCACGACGGCCACGGCCATCCCCGCGGACATTGCCGACAGCCCGAGCGTTGGCCGGCGTTGACGAAAGAGGACGTACACCGCCAGGGCGCATGCGACGCCCACAGCACTCAGCACGACCATCGCGATCAACGGTTGGGGCCCGAAGTTCCATTTCGGGTTAGTCGCCGCCCACGGAGCCGCGGCGACGAGGGCGACGATGATTGCCCACGCGGCGACGGCTCGTACGAAGCCGCTCGTCTCGAGGTCTCGGTATTGCCCGCGCAGGCAGCGCACCACGCCGTCGGCAGTGAGGAACGACAGGGCCGGCAGGACCGGCAGCAAGTAGTGCGGCAGTTTTTGGCGCACCACTTCGAACGCAATCCAGGGGCCGATCGTGGCGGCGACGGCGAAGCGTACCTGCGGCAGGCGGCGGTTCTGCCAGCCGCGCCAAAGGGCCATTGGGATGAGCAGGCTCCAGGGCATGAACGACGGCCAGACGGTCAGCAGGTAATAACCCGGCGGGCCGGCATGGCCTTCGAGGGCCTTCTTCGCGATGGGCACGAGCATCTTGTCGCGCAAGGTCACGCGCAGGAACGACGGGTCGCGACGCTGCACGGCATTCGCCCACGGCCCTACGACCGCCAGCACCACAACCAGGCCGCTCAGCGGACGGACCTTGGGCCACCAGTTGGCGGCCCCGGCCCAGGCGGCAGCGGAGCGCCATCGGCCGGCGACGTCCAGGAGCAGGAGGACAATGGCGGTCATTCCCAGCACGCCGGCGACCACGGGGCCCTTTGTCAGGACGGCCAGTCCGACCGAAATCCATAAGGCGAGCGCCACCCACCGCCGGCGCGATCCGAGGTAGATCGCGGCGAGGCAGAGTTGGGCGGCGGTGATCCACAACGTGAGCAGAGCATCGGTCAGGCACATCTTCGCGCAGACCATGGTCAGCGCGGACGTGCCGAAGATCAGCACGGTGCAGATTGCGCGGCGGCGGCCGATTGCGATTGTGATCACGACGGCGAGTAGCACGAGCGCCAGCGTAACGGCGACGGCAGAGGGAAACCGTGCGGCGAACACGTCACCGCTGAGCGTTCCCATAACCTTCATCGCGGCGGCCTGGCACCAGTACGCCAGGGGCGGCTTGCCGGGGAAAGTCTGGCCGGCGGCGCGGGGGACGACCCAGTCGCCGGTGCGCACCATCGTTCGCGAGATCAGCGCGTACCACGGCTCGTCGCGGTCCCAGAGGGGCATGCGGCCGTTGCCGATCAGGTAT
>Ga0308175_100000644_pt1 | contig 23405 bp, 18 predicted proteins | sample PhyCR1_3_FD_203893 | JGI IMG/M metagenome (GOLD analysis project Ga0308175, IMG submission 203893) | Soil microbial communities from UC Gill Tract Community Farm, Albany, California, United States - DLSLS.C.R1 | ecosystem: Environmental > Terrestrial > Soil > Agricultural land | place: USA...
CGGTGACGCCTTGCGCGCCGGCCGCGGCGGCGCTCGCGGCCAGCACCGCCACCAGGCATGCGGCGCGGGCCTGCCGGGCTCCACTCATCCCCGGGGTCGGAAGAGATCGCGATAGGCGGTATCGGCCCGGAGCGGCGCGAGGTCCGGATCCAGGTGGTCGGGCACGTGCAGCCCCTGGCCGTTGGCGCGGCGGAGGAATCCGGCGGCGGCCCTGGTGTCTCCCGCGAGCAGGGCCATGCGGGCACGGGCATACGTCGCCCTCTCGTCGCCGCGTGCCGCGAGCCAGCGGTCCATCCGCCGGGTCTCGGCGCGATCGCCCTGGCGGGCGGCGAGCGCGCCGAATGCGGCATGCGCCAGCAGATCGGTGCTGTCCTGCGCCAGGCGTGCGCGGTAGTGCCCCCGTGCCTCGGCCCAACGTCCGGTGTAGTAGTCGGGACTGAACAGGAACCAGAGACAGGGCAGGCGGTCCTTCCCGTTGGCGCGCTCCCATCCCAGCGTGTCGTACCATGCGGCCACCCGATGCATCAGGCGGCGCGATGGGCCGGCCGATCCATGGGCCGACAGCTCGAGCGCCACGCACTCGGCCTGCTGGCCGCTGAACGCGTGCTCGTCCGGGGTGCGGGACAGCCACGCGACCGCCAGACTCTCCGCCGCCGCGGTGTCGCCCAGCGCGGCCAGTGCGAACCCCTCGTCATTCTCGAGATGCAGGTAACCGGGGTACGCCCGAAGTCCCTCCCGCGCCGTGGCCAGCTCCCGCAGGTGATCGCCGACGGCATGGTAGGCCCCGGCGAGCCAGTCGAGGTACACCGCCACCGACGTGCCGCTGATCCCGATGCGGCGGGGATCGCTCCGGAGCAGCACCTCCAGCGCCTCGCGAGGGCGGTTGGTCTGGGTCGCGGCCAGCGAGGCCAGCACCGCCGCGCCGACCGAACGGGGTGCGGACGCGAGCATGGCGTGGCTGGCCAGCCGCTGCCCCTCGAAGTCGTGCCGACAGCTCGCCGAGCTCCAAGCCAGCTGCGCGCGCTGAAGCGGGGACAACGCTGCCTGGCGGCCCTCGAAGCCGCCCACCACCGAGTCCGCCTCGCCGCATCGCTCGGCGAGGGCCAGCGCTTCGGCCAGCGCGGTCCGTGCCCCCACGTAACTCGAGTCTAGCCGGGCCGCGGCGGTGAGGTGTCGCGCCGCGTCGTCGAAGTCGAAAGTCCAGCCGGCCTGCTCGGCGGCAAGGACCTCGAGATACGCGTCGTAGCTCGGCGGAACGCTCGGATCCTGCCACGGTCCGAAGTCCCGGCTGACTGCCACTGCGAGACCAGCCATGACCCGCTGGCGCAGGAGCTCCACGACCCGCGTCTTCTCGGCGGCGAGCCCGACGACCGGCGCGGGCGAGAGGATCACCCGGCCCGTGCCCGCGTCCACCAGCTGCGACTCGAAGTGGAGACTGTCGCCCTCGCGGTAGAAGTTGCCCCACAGCACCATTCCGGCCCCAACGCGGCGGGCGAGGTCGCGCGCGGGCGCCGGCCCCGGCTGGTGGATCCGGCCCAGCTCGGCCGCGGTGGCGCGAGCATCGTAGACCTCGTGCACCAGCCCGGTGGCGGCGAGACCGCGCGCGATGTAGTCCGAGGCGATGTCGCCCACCGGCGCCAGGGCGCTATCGCCGGTCCGGTTCTCGAACTCGGCCACCACGACGGCGCGGGAGTCGGCGCGCGGGACGCTCCGGGTCGCCAGAGCCAGAGCGGTTGCCGCCAGCAGCAACACCGCCGCGAGAGCACCGAGCCAGCGGAGGGGCTGGCTTACCTTTCTCGCCCGCGCTCCCCGGAGAGCGCGGGCGAACTCCTCGGCCCTGCCATAGCGCTCGCCGGGAGAAAGCGCGAGCGCGCGCGCCAGCACCGGGTCGATCCACGGGGGCACCGCCGGGCGGAGCCGGTGGATCCCGGGTAACGGCTCAGTGAACCGGCGCGCCAGCAGTCCCCTGGCCACGCTACCGTCGCCCGCAGCGGTGAGCAGCATCTCGTAGAGCACACAGCCGAGGCTGTAGATGTCGCTGCGACCGTCCGCGGCGGCGCTGCCGGCGGCCTGCTCCGGACTGGCGTAACCGGTCGTCCCCAGGGGCTGGCCCGAGTCGGTGAGCTGGCTGTCTCCCGCGGCCTTTGCGATTCCGAAATCAGCCAGGAGGGCGTGGCCCTGGTGCAGCAGGATGTTCTCGGGTTTCACATCGCGATGGACCACGCCCCGGGCGTGCGCGTAGGCCAGCGCATCGGCCACTTCCGCGCCCAGTGCCATGGCCTCTTCCACCGAGAGAGTCGGCGACCGGGCCAGGCGCTCGCGGAGCGACTCACCCTCGATCCAGGGCGACACGAAGTAGGGCATCCCGGCGGCGTGGCCGGAATCGTGGAGCGGGAGGATGTTGGGGTGACTTAGCCGGGCGACGATTCCGATCTCGCGCAGAAAACGCTCGGGCCCAAGCGCGGCCGCGAGGTCGGGGGGTAGGACCTTGATGGCGACCGGTCGCTCGTGCTTCCGGTCGCGCGCCAAATAGACCGTACCCATGCCGCCACGACCGAGCTCGCGCTCGATGGTGTAGCGACCCGACAGGGCCGCGGCAATACGGGGCAGGGAGTATGTCAGGGGCGGCCGCCACCCGTGCGGGATGGCGACTAACATGCGGCCCCGCACCCGGCCCCGCCAGCCGGGCTGCTCCACTGCCCCCCGTCAGGGCCAGATGCACACCACGTTGAACCAGGCGCGGCCGGTCGGCGCCTCGGGCGTGAGGGTGAGCACCTGTGGGTTGGGTGACTTGGGGATCTCGAGAAAGCCGAGACCGCAGCCGGCCGGCACGGCCAGCCGGACTTCGTGGGAACCGAAGGTGGTCGTTAACGTGGTCCTGCTGCCGACGGCGGCCGGGAGCGGAATTCCGTCGAGGTACACCGTGAGCGAGGGAAAAGGCGAGCCGATGCCGAGCACGCGCATGGTCAGATCCACGTCGATGGTGGCGGTCCCGGTCGGCGGCGGACACACAAGCACGAACACCACCGTGTCGGCGACGCGCCCCAGGGTGAATGCCGCCGTATCAGGCAGGAAAGCGCAGGCGGTGGTCGAATCCAGCCTGAGGGTGAGGCGGTGATCGCCGCTGGCCACCCGAGGCAGAGTCTGAATGCCGGGTACCCCGATGCTGCCGTAGGAGCGGCCGTCCAGCATGACCTCAGCGCCGGTCGAGGAAGACAAGGAATCCCCGGCCGTCCACACCGTGAACGTTCCCGGCACGATCGAGTCGCACTCGGCGGCCAGCGCGAGCGCAGTGACCGTGCCTCTCCGGACCACGCCCGAGGCGCTCCACACCGTCGGCGAGCAGCGCGCCTCGGGAATGTCGAGACGAACGTCGTGGGGCCCCTCGGGCACCGGGCCGAGGGTGAACGGCCCCATACCATCGTAGCGCTCGGGCTGTCCGGCATCGAGCGCGAGGAGTACGCCCGCCGGAGGAGGTCCGGAGCCGAACAGCGACAGATGCACCTGCAGCGTACCGGTTCGAGGAAGAACGACCGGCGGCTCAGGTGGGCGGGCCGGCGGCTCCGGTGGACTGGCCGGATCGCCGGCACAACCCGTGGCGACGGCGAGCGCGATGGCGATCAGCGGGGCAGGGGCAAGGCGGGACAGGGCGCGCATGGAACCTCCCGATGTCGAACAGCAGACTGGGTTGGTGTCCAGGCTAGTTCGGGTGGGTCAATCGGAGGTCAGCTCCGGGTCAACTGGGTTGCGCAAAGCAACCCTGGGCGCCCCTTCCACTTATACTACGTCCCGCCCCTCTGTTGCTCAGGTCACAGTATCTTGGCCCTCCGGCGGCTACTATGGGCTGGTAGAGTAACGCGTTGGGGACCGATGAGATGAATGCCGACCATGTACGGAACGCCCATCCTGAACCGAGAGCGCACATGCCTGCGAACACCTTATCATCGTCCTTCACGTGGTGTAGTTGCTCGGTGTCGGTAGCTTTTTCTTCCGTGGGCGCTGGGCTCTCCATCGGCAACCGGTAGTGACCATACCGTTCGACGGTTCCACCCACGACGCCCGGGTACTGGAGCAGCGCGAGCGTATCGCGCGAACCAGGGCGAAAATGCAGCAGGAACAGGAGGACCTCGTCCACGCGTTGGCCGAGGCCCTCGCGACGTGGTATCCGAAGGAGGCGGAGCGAATTGCCATCGCCGAACCGGAGATCACGGCGGCCGTGCGGCACGCAGGTACCGTAGAAGAGGTGAAGGCGAACGTGAGCCTCACCGTCGCTCGGGCCGAAACCATTGCCCGCCAGCATCTGGGGGCCGGGCACCTGTGGTGGCATGTGGGGGAGGGGCAGGGCATGGAGCGCACCGGATCGCCGCCGTACAAGCTCGCGCGCGGCGGGCCGCTGCCGCAGATCTTGCTCGCACCGCTGCGGCGGGCCTTCGGGGCGTTGGCCGTCGCGCTCGAGCCTTTCGGCTATCTCAGGGTGGCGGGTCAGCCGGACCAGTATGCCTGGCGTGAGGGCAGGCACTCCAGCTACTCCACCAGTCCCAATCCCGCTCAGACGCCGTACTATCACGGTCCGCTGCCGACACTGCCCGAGGAGTTTCACCAGGGCATCGCCCGGTACGACCGGCTGCTCGACGAAGCGCTGAACGCGCTCGCCGAAATTCGGGCCATCGAGGCCGCACGCAAGACGGCCACGGCCAAGCACCTCCAGGAGCAGCAGGCGGCCGCGAAGAGGGGGCGGCCGAATCGGCCCACCGGCTAGCCCGCCCGGCCATCTGCACCCATCTTTCGCTCCGACCCCTTCCATTCGAAGGCCCATGTCCCGATCGCAGCGCCGCTGGACCGGCCCGGCCGACGCCTGCGCGGCGAAGAGACGGCTCGCGGGATGACCGTGCCCGAGCGTCTCACCGCCGCGCTGGCCGACCGGTACCGGGTGGACCGCGAGCTGGGCCAGGGCGGCATGGCCACGGTCTACCTCGCCGAGGACCTCAAGCACCGCCGTAAGGTGGCCATCAAGGTGCTCCGGCCCGAGCTGGCCGCCGTGATCGGCGCCGAGCGGTTCCTGCGCGAGATCCACACCATCGCCACCCTGCAGCATCCCCATATCCTGGGCTTGATCGACAGCGGCGAAGTCAACGGCACGGCGTACTACGTCATGCCGTACGTCGAGGGCGAAAGCCTGCGCGACCGGCTCCGGCGGGAGAAGCAGCTCCCGGTCACCGACGCGGTCCGGCTCGCCACCGAGGTCGCCGCGGCGCTCGACTACGCCCACCGCCACGGGGTGATCCATCGGGACATCAAGCCCGAGAACGTGATGCTGCACGACGGCAGCGCGCTGGTGGCCGACTTCGGCATCGCGCTGGCGGTGTCGAGCGCGGGGGGCAGCACCCGGATGACTGAGACCGGGATGAGCCTCGGCACACCGCACTACATGAGCCCCGAACAGGCGATGGGCGAGCGGGAGATCACCGCCCGGAGCGACGTCTACGCGCTGGGCGCCATTACCTACGAGATGCTGGTGGGCGAGCCGCCCTTCACCGGCCCCACCGCGCAGGCGATCGTGGCCAAGGTGATGACCGCGGAGCCCGCCGGGCTCATCGCCCAGCGGCGGAGCGTCCCGCCCGCGGTGGAGGACGCGGTGCTCACCGCGCTCCAGAAGCTGCCGGCCGACCGGTTCGCGACCGCGGCCGAGTTCGCCGCGGCACTCGAGGGCCGGGCCCCGAGCGACACCGTCGGCCGGGCCCGTGCGGCGATGCGCCCCACCCCTTCGGCCGGCCGTCCGGCCGCGCTCTACCTGGTCGGCGCCATCGCGCTCGTCGCCACCGCGGCCGCCCTCCTTCTCGGCCTTCGGCCCCGGCGGCCGGCGCCGCTTCCGGTCATCCGGATGACGCTCGACATCCCCGATCTCCGGGTCAACTTCACCGGATTCTACGGTACCTCGCTCACGGTCGCGCGTGACGGCTCGCGCATGGCCTTCGTCACCCGCGCCGGCGAAAACGTGACCCAGCTCGTCGTCCGCGACCGGGCCGACCTCCAGCCGCGGCTCCTGACCGGGACCGACGGCGGCGACGCGCCCTTCTTCTCACCCGACGGGCAGTGGATCGGCTACTTCGCCGCCGGCAAGCTGTTCAAGGTCGCCGCGGCGGGCGGTACGCCGGTCCAGTTGGTGGAGCGGACGAGCCTGTCGGTGCCGAGTGGGATCTGGCTGAACGACGGGCGCATCGTCTACACCGGTCCGGACTTCGCGGTCATGGCGGTGCCGTCCGAGGGCGGCACTCCGTCAGTGCTGGTTCCGACGCCCACGTCGGGCGCGCTGGGATATCCCGCCGCGTTGCTCCGGCCGGACGAGCTGCTGCTCACCCGGTGCGGTAACAACTGCGCCGGCCAGGTGGTGGTAGCGATCAATCTCAAGACCCAGAAAGAGGACACCATCCTCCCCGGGGCCGCGCGGGGCTACTATCTGCCGAACGGCACCCTGTTCGGCCTCCGCACCGATGGCACGCTGGTCGGCGGGCCGTTCGACGTCGCCACGCTCCGGTTCACCCGGCCGCCCATGGTGTTGCTGAGCAACGTGCAGCTCGAGATCGGCATCACGCCCGAGATGGCTCTCGCCGACGACGGCACCCTGATATACCTCCCCTCCAACGCCTTTGCCGGGGTGTCCACGGCGACCGAAGTGGACCGCGCCGGCCGGACCCGGCTGCTCGACCCCGACTGGAAGGGACGGTTCATCAGCGCGAACCTGTCGCCCGACGGGCGCAGCGTGGCCGTCAGCACGCAAGAAGGCGCGGGCTCCGCGATGTGGGTCAAGCAGCTCGACGCCGGTCCGCTCACCCGCCTCACCTTCACCACCGGCTCGACCAACTATCGCGGCGCCTGGTTCCCCGACGGGCGCACGCTCAGCTTCTGCTCCGACGTGAAGGGCGGCACCCATCTCTACCGGATCAGGGCCGACGGTAGCGACAAGCCGGAGCGGCTGTTCCCCGCCGACACGGCCCAGATCGACGAGGCCAGCTGGTCGCGCGACGGACGGTGGCTGGGCTACCGCACCGGCACGGTCCCCGGCATCCGGGACGTGTACCTCCGCCGGGCCGACGGCCAGGGGGCGCCCATTCCAGTCGCGACCAGCCAGTCGGACGAGTACATGCCGGCGATGTCACCCGACGGCCGCTGGATCGCGTATGTCTCGCTCGAGTCGGGCCGGGAGGAAGTGTACGTGCGGCCGGTGCCGGACGTGGACCGCGCGCGATGGCAGATCTCGCCCGGCGGCGGCACCAGTCCGGTGTGGGGGCCATCGGGGAAGGAGCTGTTCTACGTCGCGCGCGGCGACAGCATGATCGCCGTGGGGGTCGGCGGAACCACCGACTTCCAGATGACGGGGCGCCAGGCCTTGTTCAGCACCGCCCCCTTCGCCTTTACACCCTGGCACCAGAGCTTCGGTCTCCGGCCCGACGGGCAGTCCTTCGTCATGCTTAAGCGGACCGCCGAGTCGGCGGGACCGGAGGCGCGCCGGCTGGTGGTCGTGTTCAACTGGCTCACCGACGTGCAGGCCAGGTTGGCGAAGGGCGAATGACACCATTCGATTGATCGACCGCACCGCAGCCGACGCTCATCTTGGCAGGCGTGCGCTTCCTGCCCGACGTCACGTCTCGCCGTCGCGCTTCCTCTCGACCGCCTCGGCCGCCTGGTCGATCTGTTGGCTGAGTGCCTCCGGCTGGGTCGCTTCCGCCAGTACCTCCACCTCGGGGCCGGAACAGAACTCGGCCCCAACCGACCGGCCGATGTCTTCCAGCATTTGAAGCATCTTCGTGTTCTCCTGCTCCGTCAGCATGTTGAGCTGCAGGTCGAGGTGCCCTCGCTTGTCGCTGACCTTCGCCGCCCGGTTCTGGCTCATCAAGATGAAGATCGACAGGAAGATCGCCTCTACCGACAGGACCAGCGTGAGGAGCGGGAATGGGAACGGGTCGACCCGATCGTGCCGCGGGAGCATGAGATTGGCGGCGATCCAGCCGCCGACCAGGATCACCGTGATCCAGACGAACCGGATGGATCCCGAGAACGTCGTGATGGCATCGGCGACGCGGTCGGCGGCGGTGGCCTTGGCCTGTTCGGAGGACTCGAGGGCCATCACCCGCTCGACATTCCGGCGCGTCAGTTCCCCGGCGGTGATCGGCCTGGAAGGACGGTCCGGTTCCGCCTCGACCGAAGGATCGGTAGACATGGGAGAGTCTCCATTGCGTTATATATCTCACTGCGCTATAGTAGGCCCGCACGCCCGTTTCACGCACACCCGGCGAAAGCCGGGGTCGCAAAGCCACGGGTCCTCGCCTCCTCCGCGACGCCGGCCACCCGGCCAGCTACCGACGCCTCTGGGGTTTCAAGATCGCCGAGCTGCCGGCACCCAGCTCGGCTTTTGTGTTTGGTCCAACGTCGGTGCCGCGGCCTCAAGCCTTTGTCCACTCGCCTGCAACCCGCACTGCCTCGTCGGAGGACCTCATGTACGTTCTCGTGCAACACACCATCACCGATCCGGGCTCATTCTGGAATGACGCGGATCCCCGGGCTCTCGAACCCAAAGTCAAGCTCCACCATACCTTCCCGACCCCCGACGGAACTCGGGCCGTCTGCATCTGGGAAGCCGATTCGGTCGACACGCTGCGGAACCTGCTCGAGCCGATCCTGGGGAAAGTGAGCCGCAACGAGTACTTCGCGGTCGAAAATCGGGAAGGGTTCGCGTACCCGTCGCGGGTTCCCCGGTCCGCCGCTGCCGGGTCTGAAACTGCTCGGTAGAATCGCAGGCGTGGGCGCGCAGTAAATCGAAACGAGAAGGGCGCCGTGTGGCTAAGCCTGGCGCCTAGCGGGGTGCGCGCGGGCTCGACAGCATGGTGTGCGGGCCGGCATTCATGTGCGTGTGGGCCCGCAGCACCGCATCGAGTGCAGGGATGCCGGCAGCGGTATCGAAAATGTCGATCGGGTAGCCGCAGAACAGGCTGGCGCTGCTCCCGGCCAGGATGTCGTTCCAGCACTGCTCCAGGCGAATGGCGGCAGATTCCTGGCCGTCGACCCAGAGGATACCCACCATCTCGCCGAAGGCGCGGATCTTTCCACTCGGGGCGCGGGCGGCTACCTCCGCCAGAACGGCGCCGATCACCTGGCGAAACCGCTCTTCGTCGGGCACACCATCGACCATGAAGCGATCCAGGGTTCCCTGGGCGTCGAGCAGCACCAGTCGGCCGTCCTGGAGCGCCACCGCCGCGTCGGGGCTCTCGGCCTGCAGGTGCCGCAGAACGGCGTCGGCATGCTCCGGCGTGGCGATGACGACGAGCCCATCGCCTCGTCTCAGCCCCTTGCCGAGGAACCGCGCGACGTTTCGCGTGAGCAGCTGATCATCCCGGCCGTACAGTTGAACGACATGTTCCTCAGGCTCGGCCCGGTCGAGCAGCTCGTTCCAGGAGGACATCGGGCGGCTCCTTTCCCGGCTGGGTCAAGCCTGTCGACGATGAACCATTCCGCTGGTTTAACTATAGGAAGCGCATCGAGATACTGCAACTTATCCACTCGCCGGCACCGACGTGACACCGGTCACACCGTGCCCCGTTCTCGGCGGGTATCTTCGATCGGGGTTGGAGCGCCGGCAACCCTAACCCTGCCCCTGCACCTCGCCTGTACACAAGCATCCCAATTCGAGGACCTTCGCCGCCCATGCGCGCCGACGCCAACCCGCTGGATGTCTTCCCATCGTTGCCCGACGGCCCGCTGGCCGAGGAGCTGGCGACAGTGCGGAAGGCGCTCGAGCAGGCGCAGCGGCGGGAGCACGAGCTCGATGACACCTTCGAGAACGGTGCGATGCCGCTCCACTGGGTCGGGCCGGACGGCACGATCCTGCGCGCCAATCGGGCCGAGCTCGACTTGCTCGGGTATGGCCGCGACGAGTATGTCGGGCACAACATCGCCGAGTTTTACGCCGACGAATCCGTCATCACCGAGCTCCTGCGCCGGCTCCACGCCGACGAAGTGGTGCGCAACTATGCCGCACGCATGCGGTGCAGGGACGGCTCGATCAAACACGTGCTGATCGATTCCAGCGTGTATCGCCACGACGACGAGTTCATCCACACCCGCTGCTTTACCCGCGACGTCACCTCCTCGGTTCTTGCCACGGAAGCGCTGCGGTACAGTGAGGAGCGGTTTCACCGCGCCGCGGAGGCCACTCGCGATCTCATCTGGGACTGGGACCTCGTGGATGGAGCCGTGTCATGGGCGGGGGCGGTCCGGGAATACCTCTCCCCCTTGCCCGGGGATGCCACGTCGGGACGTCGGCTGGATCATCGCGCCTGGGCGTCGCGGGTCCACCCCGACGATCTGCCGCCAACCGAAGCCGTGGCGCGGACGGCCTTCGAGAGCGGGGCCGGCTCGTGGGAGCACGAGTACCGGTTTCTCCGGGCCGACGGGACCTACGCCTGCATGACCGAGCACGCGTCCATCGTGCGCGATGCCGCCGGTCGTCCCATCCGCGTCGTCGGAGCGATGCGGGACGACACCCAGCGCAAGGCCAGCGAAGAGGCGACCCTCCGCCTGGCGGCCATCGTCACCTCGGCGACCGATGCGATCGTGGGTAAGACCACCCAGGGCATCGTCACCAGCTGGAATGCCGCGGCCGAGCGCATGTTCGGCTACAGCGAGCAGGAGATGGTCGGCCAATCCATCTTCAGGCTGATTCCCGAGGAGCTGCACGAGGAGGAGCGGACCCTGCTGGCGCGGGTGCAGCGGGGCGAGCGGGTGGAGTATTCGACGACCGAGCGCGTGAGGAAAGACGGGAGCCGCCTCGTGATCGCGCTGTCGGTGTCGCCCATCTGGGATGCGTCCGGCCGCGTGGTCGGCGTCTCGTCCATCAAGCGGGACGTCACCGAGCGCCAGCGCGCCGAGCTCGAGCTGGCGCGCCGCGAGGAGCGCTATCGGGCGCTGGTGATGGCCACGACGTCGGTGGTCTGGACTACTGATTCGCAGGGCCGCTTCGTAGAGCCGCAGCCGGGCTGGGAGGCGTACACCGGCCAGCCCTGGGGCGAGCATCGCGAATCGGGATGGCTCCTCGCGCTCCATCCGGACGATCGCGACGAATTCAGGCGGGCGTGGCTCGGGGCCGAGCAACGCCGCGCGTTCTTCGAGGCCGCGGGCCGGATCTGGCACCATGCCGGCCACCGGTACCGGCGGTTCATCGCGCGCGCGGCACCGGTGCCGGACCCCGACGGCGGCATCCGGGAATGGATCGGCACGCTCACCGACGTCGAGGAGCAGCGACAGGCCGAGGAGCGCCTGCGGCAGGCCGACCGTCTGGAATCCGTCGCACGGCTGGCCGGCGGCGTCGCCCACGAGGCGAACAACCAGATGACGGTCGTGCTGGGCGCGGCCGCGTTTCTGCTTCGGCACATCCGCGATCACACGGCCGTCCAGGACCTGGAGCAGATCCGGGACGCGGCCCAGCGGACCGCCGCGATCACGCAGCAGCTGCTCGCCTTCAGTCGCCGGCAAATGCTTCAGCCGCAGCTCGTGGACCTGAACGCCGTCGTCAGCAAGCTGGAGCCGGTGCTCCAGCGCGCGTTGGGAGAGACATCGCGCGTCGTTGTGCGGCTGGCCCCGGACCTGGGCGCCGTGAAGGCGGATCCTCGGCAGCTCGAGCAGGTGCTGCTCAACCTGACGTTCAACGCCCGCGACGCCATGCAGGGCGGTGGTATCCTCACGGTCGAGACGGCGAGCGTGCTGCTGGAGCGGCCCTACGTCGCGGGAGAGGGGCTGCCGGCGATGCCGCCCGGCCAGTATGCCAGGATCGTGGTCGGAGATACCGGCCACGGCATGGATCGCGCAACGCTCGGCCGCATCTTCGAGCCCTTCTTCACCACGAAACCGGTGGGAGCGGGCACCGGTCTCGGTCTCTCCACCGTGTACGGCATCGTGAAACAGAGCGGCGGCTTCGTCTGGGTGTACAGCGAGCCGGGGCGGGGGACGACATTCAAGATTTACCTGCCGGTAGTCGCCGCGACCTCGGGCCAGCCGCTCGCTCCGTCGGCCGAGCCGCCACAGGGTGCGCAAGAGGTGATTCTGGTCGTGGAGGACGACGAGGCGGTGCGGGGCGTGCTGGCCCGCTCGCTCCGCGAATACGGGTATACAGTGGTCGAGGCCCGGGACGGTGTGGAAGCGTTGGACGTAATCTCCAAGCAGACCGTGGCGCCGCGCCTCGTCGTCGCGGATGTCGTGATGCCGCGCTTTGGTGGCCCTGAGTTGTCAGCCGAGCTGCTCAAACACTGGCCAGATCTGCCCGTGCTGTTCATTTCCGGCTATACCGATCTCGATTCGGTCAGCCGCGGCCTGGTCGAGGATGGCCGAGAGTTTCTGCAGAAGCCGATCGAGCCGCAGGCGCTGGCGAGGAAGGTGCGGGCAATGTTGCAGATGGCGGGCAAGGCGGAGAAGGCGGGCGGCAAGTAACCGCCGGCTCCGGTGACCGATGTCCCGGTCGGGCTGGTCGTGCCGGAGCGGCGTCTGCGATCCCTGCGAGAGCGGCCTGGTGCCGGGAGCAGCTCTCTGCGGCCGGGTCCGAGCGGCTATTCCGCCCGATCCGCCCCGTGTCCCCACGGCTTGACGTGGATCTGCTTGTCCTCCTGCACCACCATGAACCTCCGTTTCGGCGTGGTCCGCATCCGCTCACCGACTCCCAGGCGGTCCAGCGCGGCCAGCAGCGTCGTCGGCGAGTCGTCCTCGAGCACCGTGCGCGCTATCCACAATGTCGGCGCGCCGCCCTCGGACGAGCTGGACGAGCGTCCTTCCGCTTCGTGCCGCCAGGCGTAGACTTCCTCGTCCGGGTAGTAGCGCGTGGATCCGGCCCGCAGGCCCTGCGCCTTCATCCATTCGCGAACCGCCGCATCCGTTGCGGGCGACGGCTTCCATTCGCTGTTCGACCCCATGACACTGCCTCCTCGCGATCTCTGTCGCTGCTGTCCCGCGGCACGTGACCTCAGGCAATCCGCCACTCGGCCAACGACGCACGCGCCGGGCCGCCCGAGGTGTCCGGTACGATGGCGAGCTCGACCCCGAACACCCCCTCGAGCTCGACCCGGTAGTCCTCCGATTGTACCGTGGCGCCCGCGGGGCTGAAGGTCCATTGCTGCCGGATGATTTCGCGGAACCAGAGGCCGTTGCCCGACCACCGCAACACGAACTCCTGGGTGCGGGCGATCGCGTCCTCGTGGAACCGAAGCCAGAGGCGTCGCACCCGCGTCGGTGCATCGAACAGCAGCCGGATCCTCTGGAGGCCGGGGCCGGCGGCCCGCCAGCCCGCCGGATGTCCCGGCTCGAGGGCCGCTTCGATCGGAAAGTCGGGGGCTTCGGAGCTGACTTCCACCTGCGCCAGGGACGTCAGTGCCAGCCACGGCGAGGTGCCCGCCTGAGGGTCACCGCCTCCCGCGGATACGACACGCTTACGGACCGGCGAGGCGGGCCCGTGGGGACCTGGCAGCGGCGCCCTGGGCTCGGTCCCGAGGCCCGGGTGATGGAATGATGAGATGTAGGTTCCTAGTGTCCCGGCGTAGACAGCCGGCCTTGGCAGGGCGAAAAAGAAGGATCAGCATGGAACCTACACGCGCGCGTGGTGAATACAAACCCTGGTTGCACTTATGGCGACGACGTGCTCACCGCCGCCGACGTGCGCCACGCGGACGACTCGGTCTCCCGGACCCCGCCGCTCAAGCGCTGGTGCGCGATTCCTTCACCGCGTAGGCCTGCCGCGCCTCCAGCCGAATGCTCTCCAGCTCCGCCTGCAGGTCGCGAATCTCCTCCTCGATCTGCGCCAGCGACGTGCACACCGGCGTGACCGACAGCATGCCGTTGGATTGCCGGACCATGCGCTGCAGGAAGATGTGGACCGAGGGATCCGTCTTGCGCATGGCGCGATGGACGTTCAGCGCGAGCCGGCGGTCATTGGTGGACATCAGATAGCCTCCAGGGGCGAAGACGACGTGACGGCGCTCTCGCGCGGGCGCGCGGCCCGGCGCCCGGCCGCGGGCAGCGCGACGATCGAGCTCATGGCCGAGCTCCGGAGGTAGGCGTTGGGATCGTGCATGACCGCCCCCGCCGGCAGATGCGCGAACAACGCGCCCAGCTCGTTCTTGATCCGGTCGTCGTAGAACGCCGGCAGCCGGTCGGTCTCGCCCTCCATGAACCCGCGCACGCTCGGGTCCCGTTCGAGCAGCCGGCGGATGGTGGTGTGGTACGCGATGCGTCCCCAGCCCTCCGACGACATCGCGCGCATCACGTTCATCCACTTGGGAATGGCGCCGGCCGTGGCGCCGAGCCGGCGGCCGATCGCGCGCCAGGAGAACGCGTAGCGGGTGAGGTCCACCAGCCGGTCGTAGAACGCGGGCCAGGAGTAGTTCTTGGGCCGCACGTTCATGGCGTGATTGTTGTTGAGGAAGGTGAACGGGAACGGTACCACTCGGCCCGCGCGCTGGTACTCGAGGTTGAGCGGCGCCGCGCGGCCGAAGGCCGAGAGCAGCGAGAAGGCCGGAAAGGCCCCGGGCGCCAGGTCGAGGAACCGCTTGGTCAGCTCGAACGGCTCGGGCCCCTCGTCGGTGTCGAGGCCCAGCACGAAGTTGGTCTGGATGTAGGGGATGTAGCGCAGGATCAGGTTCACGTGCTCGGCGACCTGCTCCACCTTGTCCATGCCGGTCCGGCGGGTCTTGGACTTGTTGCCCAGGTCGTACCACGACTCGATGCCGGGCAGGATGGCCTGGAACCCGTTCTTCCGCAGCCGCGCCAGGTGCGGCTCGGAGAGGAGCGACAGGCTGCTCTCGGCGATGTGGCGCATGCGCCCCGGCGGCACCGCCGCTTCGATCGCCTCCATGTAGTCGTCGAACCGGACCCCGAAGTTGGGGTCGTGCCAGCCCACGATGGGGTGCTTCATCTTGGTGAGCAGGAATTTCAGGTCGTCGCTCACCTGCGCGAAGCCGAGCGGCTGGTACTCCACCGTCGAGTCGATGCAGAAGCTGCAGGTGTACGGGCAACCCAGGCTCCCGATCATCGGCACGAACTTGATGCCGGGCGCCTTGGTGAGCGCGGCCTCGACGAACTTCCAGCGGTCCCGCAGGCTCGGCAGCTCGCCCGGGTGGCGCTCCGCCGCCAGGAGACGGCCCTCGGGCCGGTGGGGCGCGCACTCGGCGAGCACCTCGTGGGCCACGGTCTCGTCGGTGAAGCCGAGCACGTAGTCGAAGTACTGCCGGGCGTCCTCGGGATAGCAGCGGGCGTGGGGGCCGCCGAGCACCGTGACCGTTCCGCGCTCGCGATAGAGATGGCTCAGCGCGTAGGCGAGCTGCGCCGCCTGCGTGAAGGCGCCGATGAAGAGCACGTCGAGGTCGCGCGGCAGCTCGTCGAGCAGGTCGGTACCGCCGGTAAAGCACACGTAGCTCACCTCGTGGCCGGCCTGCTCGCACCAGACGCCCAGCACCTGGGGCATGATGCTCGCCAGGTTGGCGTTCATCACCCGTCCATAGAGGCTGTTCTTCGGGCTCTTGGTGACCAGGTCGAGGATGCCGACCCGGCGGCGACGCGGCGGGCGGAAACCATGGGAGGGTGACCGGCTGGGCGACACGGGCATCGAGGCCCCTTTCGAGGCGGGAGGCGGACACTCGAATCGCCTGGGTCCCGCAAGCGGGGCGGAGGAATCGGAGTGGGAGGCGCGAGCAGGGCCGGAGATCGATCGACCATGGCCCGGAGTGCAGATGGAGAGTATACTGCAGCGCTACATATCGCAAGGCTGCACCCTGCGGCGGCGCGATCCCACCCGAAAGGCCCCATGGTTCGACTCCGGATTCACCAGCTCATGGCGCGGCGCGGCATCAGTGCCTACGCGCTGAGCCGCGGCGCGGGGATCAGCTACCCCAGCGCATACCGGCTCTCGCGCCCCACCGGGCGATTCGGGCGGCTGCACGCGGACACCTTGAACCGATTGTGCATCTTCTTCGGCGTGCAGCCGGGCGCCCTGCTCGAGTGGGTGCCGAAGAAGGGCTGAGGGTGGTTCGACGCAGCGGCCGGATCGCTCGAGGCGACCCGGCCGCTGGTTCGTTCGATCGGCCTGTAGCTGTAAGCGTTACAGCTTGACGACGTTCTCCGCGGCGGGGCCCTTCTGGCCCTGCACCACGTCGAACTCGACCCGATCGCCCTCGGCGAGGCTCTTGAAGCCCTGCGCCTGGATGGCCGAATGGTGGACGAAGCAGTCCTTCTCGCCGCCTTCAGGGGTGATGAAGCCAAAGCCCTTGGCGTCGTTGAACCATTTGACCGTTCCGGTGGTGCGCATTGTCCTGCTCCTGTGGTCCTGGTAATCGGAGGTGGGGACAAGCCGCACGGCCGACTACGGTGTGCGTGGATTCCGCCTCCACGCGGGGCCCGGCTGCCGCGGCGCAGCACTGCGCCAGGAACGACAACCAAAACAAAAGGGGCCGGCGTCAACGCCAGCCCCTGACTGATCACGTCTACACGCGCGCAATATATCGCCCGGGGGATGACCCGGCAAGTGGGGAGTTCCGCCGGGTAATGTCCGGCCCAGCACTGAAGTGCATTCGGTGGGTTATCTTTCGGCTTCCTACCTCCTTCTCCCTCCCATGATCGAAGGGCCCGGTGTATGACCAGAATGAAATTCATCAGACATGTGTCGAGGCCGTAGCGACGGCTCGCAGGCTGGTCCAGGACAGCAATGCACTCCGTGCTCGTGTCACGGACGCTCTGGCACTGGCTCGCACAGGACTCGTGAGCGCCTACGCTGATGTTCGAGACCGCGAGCGGCGGGCGGAGATACCGGCCAGCCAATAGGCTGCTGCCCATTCTGGGCCCGGGCCGCGCTCGCGGTCGTCACGGCCAGCGCTATCCCGGAGCAAGGAGATCCGCGGTGACCCTGACTTCGCCCGGCCCGGAGGGAAGCAGCCTCCAGCTTCCCTGGGCCTTCGATACCACCCCCGTGTGGCATACGATCCTCAAGGCCGCCTTCGGCCTCAACGCCCTGCTCGGGCTGGGCCTCATACTGAAGCTCTTGGGCCGGCGCTGGCTGGATGCCGCCGGCCTCTGCGTGGCCGAGGCCATGGTGGCCGGCTTCACCGTCATCTTCGTCCGCCGTCAGGAAGGCTCGCGCGGGACGCTGTTCCGCGACCGGCTGACGGTCGAACCCAACGCCGTCCTCGGCGTCCCGCTCCCCGGCCCCCGCGGCTCGTACCCGCTCCACCAGTTCCGAGCGGTCGAGGTCGAATTCCGAGCCGGGAGACCGAGCCCGAGCCCGAACGCCGCCGGGCCTCACGAGCTGGTCTGGCTCATGGGGGGTCCCGGAACGCCGAACGTCGTGTTGGCACGAACGCGGGAGGGGGCCGGTCGGAGGCTCGGGCAGGCGGTCGCTGCCGCGCTGGCGCTCCCCGTGTCCGAGATCACCCCCCAGCGGACCATTCGAGCCTGAAATGAAGCAGCACTGGGCTGTGCGCTCTGGCATGACCCAGACCTGACGAGCATCTTCCCTCCTTCATGGACACCCTCCAGCATCAGCTCGAAGCCGGACTCGCCGGTCGCTACCAGCTCGAGCGCGAGCTCGGGCAGGGCGGCATGGCCGTCGTGTTCCTGGCCCAGGACCTCCGCCACGACCGCAAGGTCGCCCTCAAGGTCCTCCGTCCCGACCTCTCGGCCGCGATCGGCGCCGAGCGGTTCCTGCGGGAGATCAAGCTCGCCGCCGGCCTGAACCACCCGCACATCCTCCCGGTGTACGATTCCGGCCGAGCCGGCGACCTCCTCTTCTACGTCATGCCCAACATGGAGGGCCACTCCCTCCGGGAGCGGCTTGAGCGGGAGCGGCAGCTCCCACTGGGTGAGGCGCTGGCCCTCACTCGCGAGGTCGCCTCGGCCCTCGACTACGCCCACCGTCACCACGTGGTTCACCGCGACATCAAGCCCGAGAACATCCTGCTCCACGAGGGCTCGGCGATGGTGGCCGACTTCGGCATCGGCAAGGCGCTGAGCGCCGAGGGCTCGCTCACCCAGACCGGCATGGTGGTGGGCACCCCCACCTATATGAGCCCCGAGCAGGCCTCCGGCGAAGGCGACATCGACGGCCGGACCGATCTTTATAGCCTGGGGTGCGTGCTGTACGAGATGCTGACCGGCGAGCCGCCGTTCACCGGCGCGACCGCCCAGGCCGTGATCGCCAAGCGGTTCGTCTCCCCGGTCCCGAAGGTGCGGGTTACCCGCGACGTGCCGGAGGCGGTGGACGATGTGCTGTCCCGCGCCCTGGCGAGGACGCCGGTCGACCGTTTCACCACCGCGGCGCAGTTCGTCGAGGCGCTGCGCCAGCTGAACGGCATCGGTTCGTCGGGGCAGGCGACCACCGCGGTGCGGACGCCCCCCGCCGCGCCGGCGCGCAAGGCCATCGCCGTGCTGCCGCTGGCCAACCGCAGCGCCGACCCCGAGAACGAGTACTTCAGCGACGGCATGACCGAGGAGATCATCAACGCGCTGGCCAAGGTCCCCGGCATCCAGGTGGCCTCGCGCACCTCGTCGTTCACCTTCAAGGGGAAGGAAGTGGACATCCGCGAGATCGGGGAGAAACTGGGCGTAAGCTCGGTGCTCGAGGGCAGCGTGCGGAAGGTGGGGAGCCGGGTTCGGATCACGGCGCAGCTCATCAACGTGGCCGATGGCTACCACCTCTGGTCCGAGACCTACGACCGCCAGCTGGAAGACGTGTTCGCCATCCAGGACGAGATCTCCCGCGCCATCGTCGATGCGCTCAAGCTGCGGCTGGGCAGCGATGCCGACACCCTGGTGGCGCCGGCCAAGAACATCGAGGCCTACACGCTGTACCTCAAGGGCCGCTTCGTGTTCAACAAGGACACCGAGCCCTCGACCCGAAAGGCGCTGGATCTGTTCCAGCAGTCGCTGCTCCAGGATCCGGGCTACGCCCGCTCCTATGCCGGCATTGCCGACTGCTGGACCCAGCTCGCCGACGACTTCGTCGTGCCGGACGACGCCTATCCCCGGGCCAAGGCGGCCGCCACGCGGGCGCTCCAGCACGACCCCGACCTGGTCGAGGCGCTCACGTCGGTGGGCAAGGTGCTGTGCTGGTATGAGTGGGACTTCGCCGGAGCGGAGCGGCAGCTCGGCCGCGCGGTGGCATTGAACGAGAACCACGCGGAGGCGCACTGGGCATTCGGCAGCGTGCTCCCGACCGTGGGACGGTTGGACGAGGCGGTCGCGGAGATGCGGAAGGCGCTCATTCTGGATCCGCTGTATGCCGTGTATAGCCGCTGGCTGGGGCGGTTCCTGCTGTTCGGCGGCGACTATGCCGGGACCATCGCGCAGTCGCGGAAGACCATGGATCTGAATGCCGACTACGCGTACTCGTATCTCGACATCGGCTCCGCCTACCTGGAGCTGGGCGATGCCGAGGCGGCACTGCAGTGGTTCCAGCGGGGACAGGGGATGGAGACCAGCGTGCGGTCCTACGACGCCCTGATCGTGCGGGCGCTCGCGCCGCTGGGCCGCCGCGAGGAGGCCGAGGAGATCCTGCATCGGCTGGACGAAGAGTCGCGCCAGCACTATGTGCGATCGGAAATCATGGCGATGGGCTACGCCGCGGTGGGCGACTTCGACCGCGCCTTCGCCTGCCTCGAGCGCGCGTTCCAGGTCCGGTCGGCGGGACTCATCTACCTGCACGTGGATCCCGGCTACCGGCCGCTGCGGGGCGATCCTCGCTTCCGGTCGTTGCTGGATCGGATCGGGCTTCGGTAGGCCCCGCGTCCGCGCCGGCCGCTGCCCGGAATTGATCGCACCCACCTCCGCATGGAGCTTGCGCCCATGACTTCCACCACACCACGTCTCCTCGGCCTGGGCGCGCATTTCCCCGATTTCTCGCTGCAGGCCTGCGTCTCCGCCGACCCGGGCTCCGAGTTCCGCACCGTCGACGCCCACGAGCTCGAGGGCAGCTGGGCCGCGGTCTTCTTCTGGCCCCTCGACTTCACCTTCGTGTGCCCCACCGAGCTGATCGAGTTCAATCGCGCGCTGCGGGAATTCCGCGCGCTCGGGGCCAGGGTGTACGGCATGAGCGCCGACAGCCATGTCGCCCACCTCGCCTGGCGCAAGGAGAATCCCGACCTCCGCAATCTCGAGTTCCCCATGGTGGCGGACGATCGGAAGGAGGTCGCCGGCGAGCTCGGCATTCTCGATCCCGTCGAGCAGGTCCCGCTGCGGGCGACCTACCTGCTCGATGAGAACCGGCTGATTCGGTGGCTCTGCGTCAACGACCTGAGCGTGGGCCGGAGCACCGGAGAGGTGCTGCGGGTTCTCGCCGGGCTCCAGTGCGGCGAGCTGTGCCCCGCCAACTGGCGGCCGGGTCAGAACACGATCCCGCGGCCGAGGAAGACGGAGAAGACGGTGCGGTGGGAGACCAAGGAGCGTCCTGCCGTTCGCTCGGACGGACCGGCTGGCTCGGCGCCCGTAACGCCCCCGTCCCGCTCGCGCTAGATTGGAGCAACCCGCCACACCCGGGATCCCGACGACCGAGCCGCGCACCACCCTCCAGTCCGCCCTGGCCGACCGCTACCAGATCGAGCGTGAGCTCGGTCAGGGCGGCATGGCGACCGTCTACCTCGCCCACGACTTGAAGCACGATCGCAAAGTCGCCATCAAGGTCGTGCGTCCCGACCTCGCCGCCGTGATCGGCGCCGAGCGGTTCCTGCGCGAGATCAAGACCATCGCCAACCTGCAGCACCCCCACATCCTCGGCTTGATCGACAGTGGCGAGATGAACGGCACGGCGTACTACGTCATGCCGTTCGTCGAGGGCGAGTCGCTCCGCGATCGGCTGGTCCGGGAAAAGCAGCTTCCGATTCCGGATGCCATCCGCCTCGCCACCGAGGTGGCCGGCGCGCTCGACTACGCCCACCGCCACGGGATCATCCACCGCGACATCAAGCCGGAGAACATCCTGCTCCACGATGGCTCTGCGCTCGTGGCGGATTTCGGCATTGCGCTGGCGGCGAGCAAGGCCGGCGGCAACCGGATGACCGAGACCGGCATGTCGCTCGGCACGCCGACCTACATGAGCCCCGAGCAGGCGATGGGGGAGCGCGAGATCACCGCGCGCTCCGACGTCTACGCGCTCGGCTGCGTCACCTACGAGATGCTGATCGGCGATCCGCCGTTCACCGGCAGCACGGCCCAGGCCATCGTCGCCAAGGTAATGACCGAGCGGCCGGCATCGCCCCAGCGGCAGCGGGAGCGGGTGCCCGACGCGGTGGAAGACGCTGTGCTCACCGCGCTCGAGAAGCTCCCGGCAGACCGATTCGCCACTGCCGCCGCGTTCGCCGAGGCGCTCCGCGGCGGCGGCACCCCGGGAACGGCGCGCACCCGCGTCACCCCCGCTTGGCGCGCCGCCGCCGCACCTCGTTCCCGGCTCCGCGATCCGGTCGTGCTCGGCCTCGGCGCCCTCGCGCTCGCCGCGATGATCCTGGCCGCCGCCCGGAGCCGGCGACCCGCGCCGGCCGCGCCCGCCCCGGTGGTGCGCTTCACCCTGCCGGCGGCGCCGAGCAGCCGCACCAGCACCCTCGGCTACAATTCGCTCGCGGTCTCGCTCGACGGCCGCGCACTGGTCTACCTCGGCCAGGGCGACGGCGGGCGCCAGCAGCTGATGCTGCGCAGGCTCGATGAGACCAAGGCGAAGCCGCTGCCGGGCACCGAGGATGCCGGCAGTCCGATCTTTTCGCCCGACGGCCGCTGGGTGGCGTACATCCGCGGCAATGATCTGTATCGGGTCGCCATCGATGGCACGGCGCCGCAGCTGCTCGGGACGGCACCGGGCACCTTCAACGGCATGAGCTGGTCGTCCTCCGGCGTGATCGTGACCTCCGGCAACACGGCGCTCTACGCCGTGCCCGAGGCCGGTGGGCCGGCCCGGCTGCTGGGCAACGACGGCCATGTCGCCGGCGAGCAGTTTCAGGACGGGCCGCTGGTGCTGGACGACTTCCGGAGCGTGGTCTACTCGAGCTGGGCGGGCAGCTCGCCCGGGAGCGCCAGGATCGCGATCGCGCCGATGGGCCCGGGCCAGACCACCGTGCTCGACATCAAGGGCGTCATGCCGCTCGGCGTGATCGGCAACACGCTGGTCTACGTCACCGCTGCCGGCGCCATGATGGGGGCGCCGATCGACGTCGCCAAGCGGCGCCTGCTCGGGCCGCCGGTCCAGCTCATCGACGATGTCTCGCTCAACTTCGGCACCGGCCTGGCCCGTGCCTCGCTGTCGCCGCAGGGCACGCTGTTTTATCAGAGCGGCACCCAGCTCTCCCGGGTGGTCGTAGCCGGCCCCGGCGGCTCGCGAGCTCTGCTGGACGAGCGGCGCGACTACTCCTTTCCCCGACTCTCGCCCGATGGACGCCAGCTCGCGCTCACCATCGGGTCGGCCGATCATCGCGACATCTGGCTCGACGACCTCGCGTCCGGCGCCCTGACCCGGCTGACCACGGAAGGCCTCAGCAACGAGCGCCCCGAGTGGAGCCCCGACGGGCGCAAGGTGCTGTTCCGCACCGACCGGGCCGGCAATACCGCCATCTGGTGGCGCCCCGCCGACCTGAGCGCCGCGGCCACGGTGCTGCTGAGCGGGCGGCGCCTGGACGTGTTCGAGGCCGTGATCTCCCCCGACAACCGATACCTGGTGTTCCAGTTCGACACCGCCGGGGCGGACATCTACTACCGCGCCCTGACCGGCGACACGGCGATTCGCCCCATCGCCAACAGCCAGACGGCCATCGAGACCATGCCTCGGCTCTCACCCGACGGCCGCTGGGTCGCCTTTTCCACCAACGAGTCGGGTCGAGACGAGGTGGTGGTACAGCCGTTCCCCGGCCCCGGCGGCCGAGTACAGGTGTCCACCGGCGGCGGCACCGAGCCGGTCTGGTCGCGGGACGGCCGGCGCCTGTTCTATCGCGGCGGTCGGCAGCTGATGGCGGCGACGATCCGTCCCGGTCCGGGCTTCACCGTCGCGTCGCGCGACACGGTGCTGACCGACACCTACGTCTATGCCTCGAACCCGCACGCCAACTACGACGTGATGCCCGACGGCACCCACTTCATCTTTCTGGAGCCGGATAACGTGGGGGAGCTGATCGTGGCGTCGAACTGGGAGTCGGTGCTGCGGGCGCGGATGCGGAGCGAGGGCCGGCGATAGCCGAGCGGCGTATACCCCCGCACTTCACCCCGCGAGAAGCCCGTCGAAATCGAACCGCCGCCAGGAGGTCATGACTTCCTGGCGGCGGTTCATTTCCCACCCGGTCACCCCGCCCCCCGCTGCGGGTTTCACATCTGCGCCCACCGGCTCCGTCGCCCGTGATGGGAATGACCCGGCG
>Ga0308175_100000645_pt1 | contig 23404 bp, 21 predicted proteins | sample PhyCR1_3_FD_203893 | JGI IMG/M metagenome (GOLD analysis project Ga0308175, IMG submission 203893) | Soil microbial communities from UC Gill Tract Community Farm, Albany, California, United States - DLSLS.C.R1 | ecosystem: Environmental > Terrestrial > Soil > Agricultural land | place: USA...
CCGCGCCGGGCGCGCGCCGGCCGAGAGGCCGCCCAACGACAGTCCCGTCTCCACCTCGTCCAACCCCCGGATGCCGGGGAGTATGCCGTCCGCGAAGGTGCCGAGCAGGGCCACCACCTGCAAGCCGCCCGCGGCCCCCATGGCCTCGCCGAGCATCGATTTGACCGCCGTCACCGGCAGGTCCGCCGCGCGCTCCCCCAGCGCCGCGACCACGCCGAGCGCCTCCCGGCGGTCGACCTCCACGCTGCCGCTGGCCGAGGCGCTCAGGCAGTCGAGGTCCCCGGGCGCCACCTCCGCGTCTTCCAAGGCGAGGCGGACGGCCCGAGCCACGGCGCCGGCGCCCCCCTCCTCCGTTCCCCAGGGGTCGAAAGCCGCGCCGTGCCCCAGCACCTCGGCGAGCACGGGGGCGCCCCGCCCGGCCGCCGCCTCCTGATCCTCCAGCAGCACCAGGGCCGCCCCCTCGGCCAGGGCGAAGCCGTTGCGCCGGGCGTGGAAGGGGACGGGGACCTCCCCATCCCCACCGCGCGAGCCGCACAGCCGGCCCGCCCGGTAGTGGCCCAGGAAGGACTCGAAGCAGAGCTCCTCGGCCCCTCCGGCGAGCAGCGCCGCGGCCCGGCCGCCGCGGATGTGCCCCACGGCGTAGCCGATGGCGGCCAGCCCCGAGGCCGCGCCGGCGGAGATCGTGGAATTCAGGCCGCGCAGGCCGAACCAGATGGCCGCCTGCCCCGCCGCGGCGTTGATCACGCTGTTGGCGAAATCGAGCGGGCTGGCGTAGGAGGGCCCGAGCTGCAGCCCCCGGCGGTCGAACTCCGCGATCGTGCGGACGCTGCAGAAGGTGGTGCCGAGCACCAGCCCGGCCTCCCGCTCCGCCAAAACCTCCGCCGTCCAGCCCGCCCCCTCCAGGGCCTGGCCCGCGGCCACCAGCATCAGCCGCGAGGTGCGGTCGATCGGCCGCAGGTTGCGCTCCCCCAGGTAGTCGCGGGGCTCAAAGGGGCGGATCTCGCCCGCCTGATGGCAGCCGATCCCCTCCGTGGAGAAGAGCTCGACGGGCTTGAGCCCGCTCACCCCCGCGCAGAGCTCCGCGTGCAGCCTGGCGGGGGAATCCGCCACGGCGGAGATCGCCCCGGCTCCGGTGATGACGACGCGCCGGCCCATGACGCTCAGACCTCCGCCTTGCGCAGGAGCACAGAGGCGTTGTTGCCCCCGAAGGCGTAGGCGTTGTTCATCGCCAGCCGCACGGGAAGCTCGCGCGCCGCGTTGGGCACGAAGTCCAGCTCCTCCTCCGGCTCCTCCAGATTCATGGTGGGGGGGATGCGGTCCTCCGCCACCGCCAGGGCGCAGACCGCCGCCTCGATGGCCGAGGCCGCCCCCATGGTGTGGCCGATCATCGACTTGATCGAGCTCATCGGCGTGCGCCGCGCCGCCTCGCTGAAGACCCGCTTCACCGCCAGGATCTCCAGGCGGTCGTTGGTCGGCGTGCCGGTGCCGTGGGCGCTGATGTAGCTGACCTCCTCCGGCGTGGCCCCGGCGTCGGCGAGCGCCCGCTCCATGGCCCGCGCCGCCCCCGCCCCCTCGGGGTGGGCGGCGGTCATGTGGTGGGCGTCGCAGGAGAGGCCGTAGCCGGCCAGCTCGGCGTAGATCCGCGCGCCGCGCGCCAGGGCCCGCTCCAGCGGCTCGAGCACCAGCACGGCCGCCCCCTCGCCGGGAATCATCCCCTTGCGGTTCTTGTCGAACGGCTGACAGCGCTCGGGCGCGATCGCCCCCAGGCGGTGGAAGCCGGTGTAGGTGATGCGCGAGAAGGCGTCGGCGCCCCCCGCCAGCATGACGTCCGCGCGGCCGGCGCGCAGCATGTCGACGGCGTTGGCAATGGCATAGTTGCCCGCCGCGCAGGCGGTGGGGATCATCGTGTTGGGCCCGGCAAACCTGAGCTCCCGCGCCACGTGGGCGGCGATCATGTGACAGGGGTAGAGCGAGATGAACTCCGCTCCCACCTTCTCGAGCTCGCCGGCCAGGAAACGGTCGTCGAAGCGCTCGACCTCCCGCGGCTCGCCGGAGGTGGTGCCCATGGCCACTCCGGCCCGCTCGGACTCTACCGCGTCCGGATCGAGCCCCGCGTCCTCCAGGGCCATGCGGGCGGCGGCGATGGCGAGCTGGGAGGCGCGGCCGAGCGCCGCGGCCTCCTGGCGCCGCACCCAGGGGGAGGGGTCGAACCCCCGCACCTCCGCCCCCAAATGGGTGGTGAACGCCCTGGTGTCGAACGACTCGACCGGCGCGAAGCCGCTGCGGCCCGCGAGGAGCCCCTCCCAGACCTCCCGCCGGCCGGCGCCGACCGGGGTGACCAGCCCGAGGCCGGTCACCGCGATCCGGGATGTCACGCCTGCACCGCCCGCGGCTGCCCGGTGAGCTCGCCGAGCCGGGCCTGGACCAGGGAGACCATCGCGGGGATGCTGTCGATCTCTTTGTAGCGCTCGTCCGGCAGCTCCAGCTTGAAGGCGAGGTCGACGTCGACGCCGATTTCCAGCAAGGAGAGCGAATCGAGCTTCAGCTCGTCCCGCAGCGTGGCCTCATCCGTGATGCGGGCCGGATTCAGCCCCGCGACGTTGCCGATGATCTGCTTGATCCGGGTCCTGATCTCATCCGTGTTGGTGCTCATGCCTTCCTCCGTCCTCGCGGGCGGAATCACCTCCCCTCGGGTGATCCGGCTCGCGCTTTCAAAGGGATCGGCAGCTCCAGGCTACCGGTCCAGAATTCAGTGAACAACAGACTACGAGCTCAAAAGGGGTCCAGCTCCCCCTTGTTCTTCTTCACAAACTCCAGCTCCCCCAGGGGCGGCGGCCCCTCCTGAGGCTCCGTCAGGAGCCCGAGGTCGTACGCCAGCCGCACGGCTTCCCGCCGCCGGTGGCACTGGAGCTTCTCCAGAATCCTGTGCACGTGATTCTTGACGGTCTGCACGGTGATGCGGAGCCGCCGTCCGACCTCCTTGTTGCCCAAGCCGGCCGCCACCAGCGCCAGGATCTCCCTCTCCCGCGCGGTCAGCGGCTCCACCTCGCGCGGCGGCGGCTCCGGCCCCAGCCTCGCCAGTGACGTGATGCGGGCCACGACGGCGGCCAGAATGCGCGGCGAGCAGAGAGTCTCCCCCTGATGGACCCGCTGGATCGTCTCGATCATCTCGTCGAGCGTCGCCCCCTTGAGCACATAGCCGAGCGCCCCCGCCTCGGCGAAATCGACGATCTGCTCGTCTTCCTCGTCGAGCCCGACGGCGATGATCTTGGCGTCCGGCCACCGGGTGCGCACCTCCCAGGTCTGGGAGAGGGACGACTGCCGGTCGAAGCTGGCGTCGATCAGCACGATTCCAGGGACGCTCTGGAGATCCAGACCTCCGGCCCCACCCGGCGCCGCGATCGCCTCCAGTCCCTCGCGCCGCGACAGGGAGGCCGCCACGACCTCGCAAAAGATCCGGTCGGCGCTCACGATCACCACCGCAATCGAGGGCTGCATGAGACTGGAGATATGGTCCGGGTGGAGAGGCCAGCAATGAACCGGCGGGACCAAAAACGGTTCACCCCACCCCTGGAGAGCCGCGAGGCTCACCGCTGCCTCCGGTCCCGGATCCAGCCGTGCTCGACCGCGTAGCGCACCGCGTCCCAGCGGCTGTGGACGCCGAGCGTCTCGAGAATCTTGTGGACGTGATTCTTCACCGTGTGCACGGAAAGGAAAAGACGGCTCGCGATCTCCTGATTGTTCAGGCCGTCGCCGACGAGATGCAGGATCTCGAGCTCGCGGGCCGTCAGCGTCAGATAATCCAGCCGGTCGCGGCGGCGGCGCTCCCGGCCGAGCCGCGCCAGGCGCGCGAACAGCGAGTGCGCCATCCCCGGCGTGCAGACCGTGTCCCCCTGCGCCACCGCCTCGAGGGCCGAGCAGAGCTCCGACAGCGATTGATTGCGGACGAGATAGCCACTGGCCCCCGCCTCCAGGCAGGTGAGCACCTCGTCCTCGGTCTCGTCGTGGCCGAGGAGCACGACCCTCGCCCGCGGGAACCGCTCCTCGACCCCCTCGATCAGGTCGCGCACGCCGTCGACGGTCGCGCTCAGCGCCACCAGCAGGAGGTCCGCGCCCGTCTGCGCCAGCCGGTCGAGCGCCTCCGGGCTGCTCGACACCTTGCCCACGATCTCGAACCTCCCCTGCTCGGCCAGCGCCGACGCCAGGCAATCACGGAAAAGCTGATGATGATCCAGGATGATGAGCTTCAGCTTCCCTCCGGCGTTCCCGCCATCCACCATCAAAAACCTCCATCCCGGTAGGAACATCTCCGGCAGCCTCTCCTGAATCCTCTCCATGGCAAGAGGGTTAGGCGCCCGGATCACCGGTTCGTTACGGGTCAGGCTCCATTATCGTTCGCCGGACCGCGGATTTGACAACGAATTTTTGACATTGCGAAGCATCATCAAAAGTCGTTCCATTGCGAATGCTCCGGCCTGTCCTTTTATCGTTTGTTGCTACCCGTGACCCGCGCCGCGGCGGCAGAGCCCTTCAATGGAGGAAAGCACAAAACCCAGGCTCCACAATACTCCCGTTGCCGCCGCGCCGATACCCTCGACGAGCAGCCGGGCCAGCCAGACCAGGAAGACGCACAGGGTCCAGGCGAGCAGCCAGAGGGCGATGAGAGGCGAGCCGAGGAGGGCGAAAGCGCGGAGCCGCCGGGCGTCCTCTCCCATGCACCGCCTCGCCAGCGGCGTGCTGACCGCGAGCTTGCGCCAGAGCTCGAGACCGCTGGAGCGCGCCGCGAGCCTCTCCACCTCGGCGAGATCGGGGGCCGCCGCCGCGAAGGTGGACTCGAAGAGGCTGTGGGGGCGGCCCGCGAGGCGGTAGGCGTCCTCCTCCAGAGGGTGGCCTTTATATCGGAACCGGTTGGCCGCGCCGCAGGCGAAGTACAGCGTGAGGAACGGGCGGAACGGTCCCAGACCCCAGCCCGCCTCCTGCGCCTGGAGGGCGTGGTAGGCCTCGTGGAGCAGCGTGCCGATCCCCTCGACGCTCGACGGGTCGTAGTACGCGGGCTCGAGGTAGACGCGGGTGCGGCGGCGCGCGAGCAGCGCCGGGATGGTGATCGCCTGGCCGCCGAGAAGGCGCGTCAGGTGCGGCACGCCGCGATGGAAGGTGACCGCGCCGAGGTCGAGGCCCGGATACAGGGCCCGGAGAAAACCCGTCACCTCCTCCGGCAGCTCGATCCGTTCCGGGAAGAGCCAGCGCCAGAGCCGGCCGGCCCGCTCCTGGAGGCGGCTCCCGAGCCCCCTCATCTCTTCCCGTAGGTGATCCGGTAGATCGCTCCCGCCCGGTCGTCCGACACCAGGAGCGCGCCGTCGGCCATCACCTGCACGTCCACCGGCCGCCCCCAGGACTCGCCCCCCTGAAGCCATCCCTGCGCGAACGGCTCGTAGGAGACCGCGCGGTCCCCCTGCAGACGCACCAGGGTCACCCGGTAGCCGATCGGCGTCGAACGGTTCCAGGAGCCGTGCTCGGCGATGAAGATCTGATTGCGATAGGTTTCCGGAAACATCGTGCCCGTATAAAAACGCATGCCGAGCGCCGCGACGTGCGGCCCCAGTTCCCGCGCCGGCGGCGTGAATTCCGAGCAGGCGTGCTTCCTGCCGAATTCGGGATCGGCGATCCGCCCCGCGTGGCAGTAGGGGAAGCCGAAATTCATCCCCGCCTTGGGAGCGCGGTTCAGCTCGTCCGGCGGCACGTCGTCCCCCAGCAGGTCCCGCCCGTTGTCGGTGAGCCAGAGCTCGTGGGTCTTCGGATGCCAGTCGAAGCCGACCGTGTTGCGGATTCCCCGCTCGATGATCTCCGGCTTCCCCTGGGGCGACAGCCGGGTGATGGTGCCGTAGATGGGATTGTCCTTCTCGCAGACGTTGCAGGGCATCCCCTCCGGCACGTAGAGGTTGCCGTCCGGGCCGACCCGGATGATCTTCCAGCCGTGGTGCCGGTCGCCGGGAAAGGCGTCGCTCACCACCACCGGCTTCGGCGGATTGGCCAGCCGGTCGTCGATGCCGTCGAAGCGGAGCACCCGGGAGACCTCGGCCACGTAGAGCGCGCCGTCCTTCCACGCCACCCCGTTGGGCGTGCTGAGCCCCGAGGCGATCGTATGGACCTCCTCCGCCACGCCGTCGTGATTGCGGTCCACCACCGCGTAGACGTTCGACCCCAACGTCCCCACGTAGACGATCCCCTTGGGCGACAGCGCCAGCGACCGCGCCCCCCGGACCTTGTCCGAGAACACGGCGATCGAGAAGCCGGGGGGGAGCTTAATCTGGTCGAGGTGGATGCCGCCCCTCGGGGCGGCCGGCGCCAGGCAGGCGAGGGCGGGGAGGAGGACGGCGGAGAAGAGAAGGACCGATTTTAGATTTTGGATTTTGGATTTTGGATTGGAGATTCCCATCGCGCACACTCCCTTCTCCCTTCGGATCCTCGCAAGAATCATGCACCCTCGCCGCCTCTCCCCCAATCCAAAATCCAAAATCTAAAATCCAAAATCAACTCAAGATGAGCCCCACCCCCACCGCCATCACCCCCACCGCCACGATCTTGCGCCAGGTCACCGGCTCGCGGAAGAAGATCCAGCCGGAGAGCAGGGCCATAAAGTTGCCGATGCTCCGCTTCAGCGTCTCGATCGTGCCCACGTAGACCCGGGGGAACGCCAGGAACTGCAGGCCGAGCGCCGCCGTGCTGACCACCAGGGCGAGGACGTAGAGGCCGGGCACCCTGCGCACCTCGCCGAGATCGCCGAGCCGCCGCTGGAGGATCAGCACCAGCAGCACCCCCGCCGCCACGCCGGCCGTCACCACCACGCCGTGGAACGGCGCGTCGGACCGCTCCACCGCCAGCTTGTCGAGCGGAATGGTCAGCGACCAGAGCAGGGCGGTGAAGGCGATCATGAGGGCCCCCTTCACCGTCCCCTGATGCCCGTCGTCCGCCGCGGACCGCCGCCGCCAGTGGAGCGCGATCGCCCCGGCGACCACCAGCAGGATGCCGGACGCATGGAGCGGCGACGGCCGCTCGCCCAGGAGAGGCACCGCCAGCAGCGACGCGAAGGCGGGGGTGAGCGACAGCAGAGGCACCGTGACCGAGAGGGGAGCGATCCGCATCCCCTCCAGATAGAGGAGGTTGGCCACGATGTTGAGGATCACCGAGCCGAGCGCCGGCCACAGGTACCCCGGCCGCGGCGCCGCCGCCCCCTGGACCGCCATCCAGGCGGCGAACAGCGGCGCCGACCCGATCGTCAGCAGGAAGACCAGCGCCACCGGCGGGACCTTCCCCACCAGCAGCTTGCGCAGCAGGTCGAACCCCGCCCAGCCGAGGCTGCAGGCGACGACCAGGAGGAGGGCTGGGAGAGGGAGGGACATGAGTGGGGGAGCATATATCGAGCGGTGGGGGTGCTAAACTGTCCCCGCATTTCCGCTTTTTTCCCGAAGGACGCCCCCATGAACCTCACGCCCGAGCTGGTCTCCGACATCCTGGTGCGCCAGGGCTACCTCACCCCCGAGCAGGGGGACACCATCAAGGCGGAGGCCAAGGGCCTGCCGAGCCGGATGCGCAGCGCCAGCGCCTTCGAGCAGAAGGCGCTCGCCTACGAGCTCATCCTCCAGCTCCGCCTGCCCAACGGCCGCGACTCGGGCGCCGCGCTGACCGAGGTCGACATCGCCCAGGCGATCGCCGGCGACGCCAAGCTCGACCACATCCGCATCGACGCGCTCTCCCTCAACGCCGACCTCATCGAGTCCCGGATGTCGCGGCCGTTCGCCAAGCGGCACCGCATGATCCCGCTCGACATGACCAACGGCAAGCTGCGGGTGGCGCTCGCCAACCCCTACGACATGGAGGGGATCGACTTCTTCAAGCGCATCGCCGGCCGGGACGTGCAGTTCGTGGTCGCCTCCGAGCCCGACATCCTCAAGGCCCTGACCGAGTTCTACGGCCTGCGCCACTCGGTCAAGCGCGCCGAGCGGGACCTCCGCTCCGGCATCGACCTCGGCAACCTCGAGCAGCTCGTCCGCATGAAGAACGAGACCGAGATCGAGTCGTCGGACCAGCACGTGGTCAACGCCGTCGAGTTCATGCTCCAGCATGCCTTCGAGAGCCGCGCCAGCGACATCCACATCGAGCCCAAGCGCGAGGACAGCCTGATCCGCTTCCGCATCGACGGCGTCCTGCACGACATCCAGAAGATGCCGAAGATCGTCCATGCCGCGGTCACCTCGCGCATCAAGACCATGTCCCGCCTCGACATCGCCGAGAAGCGCCGGCCGCAGGACGGCCGCGTCAAGATGAACCGCGGCGGGCGCGAGGTCGAGCTGCGCGTCTCCACCCTGCCGGTCGCCTTCGGCGAGAAGATCGTGATGCGCATCTTCGACCCTCAGGTCGTGATGCAGGACCTCGAGGGGCTGGGTTTCTACGCGGACGAGCTGCAGACCTTCAACGACTTCATCACCCGCCCGCACGGCATCGTCCTGGTCACCGGCCCCACCGGCTCGGGCAAGACCACCACCCTCTACTCCGCCCTCAAGACCATCTGCACGCGCGAGGTCAACGTGACCACGATCGAGGACCCGATCGAGATGGTCTACCAGGACTTCAACCAGACCGAGGTGCAGCTCAAGGTGGGGATCACCTTCGCGGGGGCCCTGCGGCACATCCTGCGGCAGGACCCCGACGTCATCATGGTCGGCGAGATCCGCGACAACGAGACGGCCCAGTACTCGATCCAGGCGGCGCTGACCGGCCACCTGGTCTTCTCCACCCTGCACACCAACGACGCGGCCTCCTCCATCTCCCGCCTGACCGACCTCGGCGTCGAGCGCTTCCTGATCAGCTCGACCGTGGTGGGCGCCATGGCCCAGCGGCTGATGCGCCGGATCTGCCCCCACTGCGTCACCGAGCGCTTTCTGGAGCCGGACGAGATCGCGACGCTGCGGCTCTCGGTGCCCCCCGGCAAGCGGGTGAAGGTCAAGGAGGGGGAGGGGTGCTTCGAGTGCCGCAACACCGGCTACTTCGGCCGCACCGGCATCTTCGAGATCATGCCGATCGACGACGCCATCAAGAACCTCGTCATCGGCGGCGCCGACTCCCCCGAGATCAAGCGCGAGGCCGCTAAGAACGGCATGCGCACCCTCCGCCAGTCCGCCCTGCGCAAGCTCGCCGAGGGGGTCACCACCTTCGAGGAGGTGGTGCGGGTTACGGGGCTGTGACCTTCAGCGTCGTCTTCATCCCCTTGTTCTCGTGGCTGCCGACCGGGCAGTAGACCTTGTATTCGCCGGGCTGGAGGGTGACCTGAAGGCTCTCCGTCATCTCGGGCTCCACGGGCTTCGCCAGGATCTCGGAGAGACCCGGACCCTCGATCCGGAAGCTGTGGATCTTCTTGCCGTCGTTGTGGACCACGAAGGTGGTCGGCCCGGCGGGGAGGGTCTGCGGCATCTGGATGGCGTACTCGCTCAGGTGGACGTCCACCGTGCCGGCGGGTTTGTCCCCCTGCGGCTCCGCCGCGCCCGCGGCCGTGAGGCTGAGGAGGAGGATCGGTACCAGAAGGCTCGGTCGCATTCTCATCGCATGGCTCCTCGATTCGTGCTGAGGACAGTATAGCGAGCCGCACGGTTTTTGCATCAAAATACTCAGCCATGGCGCGAGGTTGGGAGAGCAAATCCGTCGAGTCGCAGATCGAGAGCGCCGGATCCCTGGACCGGAGCGAGGCCGCCACGCGCGAGGAGCTCAAGCGGAGACAGAAAAGGGAGAGCCTGGAGCTGTCCCGGCGCCGGGTCCTCCAGGAGATCGCCACGACCCGTTCCGAGGTCCGCCGCGCCTCCCTGGAGCAGGCGCTGGCCTATCTGGACCACCAGATCGAAGAGCTCGGATAGCCTCAGGACGAAGCCCGGTCCGCCGGCGGCTCCACGCTCTCGCTCTGCGTCTCCTCCGCCGCCGCCTCGGGCCTCGCCGCCACCTCGGGCCGGCTGCCGGGCTTCTCCGCCGGCAGGGCGCCGGAACGGCACGCCGGGCAGTCGGCGGGCCCATAGGAGGGCAGGTCGAGCTGCAGGAGCGCCCGGAACGGCACGTCGAAGGGGTCGCGCCCCGCCGTGCGGTCGATGATGGCGCCGATGGCCACCACCCGCGCGCCGCGGGCGGTGGCGAGCGAGGCGGTCTCCAGGGTCGAGCGGCCGGTGGTGACGACGTCCTCGACGATCACCACCCGCTCCCCCTGGCGCAGGTTGAACCCGCGGCGCAGCCCCATCTCCTCCCCCTTGCGCTCGGTGAAGCGGAAGGGGACCCCCAGACCGGCCGCCACCTCGTGGCCGATGACGACGCCGCCCAGCGCCGGGGACAGCACCGAGTCGGGGTGGAACTGCCGCAGCAGCTCGGCGAGGTCCTGCCCCACCTTGCGGGCGCGGACCGGGTCCTCCAACAGCAAGGCGCACTGCACGTACGCCGAGGAGTGGAGGCCCGAGGAGAGCAGGAAGTGGCCGCGCCGCAGAGCGCCGCTCTCCTCGAGCATCTGGGTCAGGATCTGCTTGTCACGGCTCACGGATCGGCTCCTCCCGGTGGATATCATACTGGTCGAGCTTCTTATAGAGATTGCTGCGCGGCGTGTCGATCGCCTGGGCCGTCTGGGTGACGTTCCAGTTGTTCTCCTCCAGCTTGTGGAGGAGGAACATACGCTCGGAGAGGTCGCGGAACTCGCGCAGGGTCCCGACCGCCAGCAGCGAGGTGGAGAGCTCGGGGCGGGCGCCGCCGGTGGCCGCGATCACGTCCTCGCGGGTGATCTGGTCGCCCGGCGAGAGGATCAGCATGCGCTCGACCAGGTTCTTCAGCTCGCGGACGTTCCCCTTCCAGGGCAGGGCCTTGAGGTGGGCCATCGCCTCGGGGGAGAGCTCCTTGGGCCTGTAGTTGTTCTGGTCGGCGTAGCGCCGCACGAAGTAGTCCACCAGGAGCGGCAGGTCCTCCAGGTGCTCGCGCAGGGCCGGCGTGCGGATCGGGATCACGTTCAGGCGGTAGAACAGGTCCTCGCGGAACCGCCCCGCCGCGATCTCGTCCTCCAGATTACGGTTCGTCGCCGCCACCACCCTCACGTCCACCTGGATCGTCCGCTCGGCTCCCACCGGCTCCACCTCCCCGTTCTGGAGCACACGCAAGACCTTTGCCTGCGTGCGGGCCGACATGTCTCCGATCTCGTCGAGGAAGATGGTGCCGGTATCGGCGGCCACGAACTTGCCCATCGCCTTGCGCACGGCGCCGGTGAAGCTCCCCTTCTCGTGGCCGAACAGCTCGGACTCGATCAGCTCCTCGGGGATGGCGGCGCAGTTGACCTGCACGATGGGGCGGTCGCGGCGGGCGGAGAGGCGGTGGATGGCGCGCGCCACCAGCTCCTTGCCGGTGCCGCTCTCGCCGGTGATGAGCACGGTGGCCGGGGTGGGGGCGGCCTTCTCGATCATCTCGCGCAGCCGCCGCACAGAGGGGGCGGTGCCGATGATCTGCTCGGGCTCCGGGCGCAGGGTGCGGTTCTCGGCCTGCAGCCGGAACGCCTCGATGGCGTTGCGCAGGGAGAGGAGGACGCGCTCGCGCTGGAGCGGCTTCTCGAAGAAGTCGAAGGCCCCCCGGCGGGTGGCCTCGACCGCGGTCGCCACGTCGGCGTGGCCGCTGATCATCAGGACGGGCATCTCGTAGCCACGCTCGCGCAAGGCCTTCAGAAACTCGAGGCCGTCCATCTCGGGCATCTTGATGTCGAGCACGACGGCGTCGGGGGCGCGCTCGCCCACCTTGGTCAGGGCCTGGGAGCCGCTCGCCGCCTCCTCCACCCGGTATCCCTCGTACTCCAGGATCATGTGGAGGCTGTCGCGGATGGCCGCCTCGTCGTCGACCACCAGAACGGAGGCGCGGTAGCTGCTGTCACCTGGTCTCGGCATGGCTCAAAGCATAACAAAGAAAGAGGCCGGCCCTCGCGGACCGGCCTGCAACCACCAGAGTGTCTGTCTGTCTCGTCTGACTGTCGATATCGGTCAACGGGCCTCTAGCGTCCGCTCGGCACCTGCACGACCGCGAAGAACGGCGTCGCGGCGCGGCTGCCGCCCCGCGGGTCGTACTGCAAGGTGTAGAAGCGGAGATAGCTTCCCGGTTTCGCGCTCTTGACTACCTTCTCGAAATCCGCGGACCCCTTGATGGCCTGGCCGTTGATCTCGGTGATGATGCTGCCCGGCCGCACGAACTGCTCGTAGAGCGGGCTGGTCGGCGTGACGCTGGTCACGATGATGCCGCTCACGTCGCTGGGGATGCCGTGGGCGCCGCGCAGCGAGCTGGAGAGGTCCTGGTACTGGATGCCCAGCCACTCGATGCCGCTGCTCCCCTCGGGCTTGGCGTTGTTGGTGTCGTCCTCGGTCTGGCCGGTCACCGGGCGCTCGCGCAGCTTGACCTGCTTCTGGATCTGCTTGCCGTTGCGCCAGACGTCGAGCGTCACCGTGGCGTTCGGACCCTTGTTGGACACGTAGTTGATCAGGTCGCGGGTCTGCTTGACCTTGCGGCCGTCGACCGAGAGGATCACGTCGCCGTGCTCGACGCCGGCGTCCTTGGCGGGGCCGTTCTCCACCGACTGCACGAGGGCGCCGTCGGGGGTGTTGAGCCCCCAGGCCTGCGCCTGCGTGTAGTCGAGGTTGCGGACGCCGAGGCCGAGGTAGCCGCGGCTGACCTTCCCCTTCTCACGGAGCTGCGGCAGGACCTCCTTGAGGGTGTTCACCGGCACCGCGAAGCCGATGTTCTCGGCCCCCCAGTTGATGGCGGTGGCGATGCCGACCACCTGCCCCTGCATGTTGAGCAGCGGGCCGCCGGAGTTGCCGAAGTTGATGGCGGCGTCGGTCTGGATGAAGTTCTCGAACGAGGCGTCGCTGATCCCGATCGAGCGCCCCTTGGCGGAGATGACGCCGGTGGTCACCGTCTGGTCGAGGTTGAGCGGGTTGCCGATGACCATCACCCAGTCGCCGACCCGGATGGCGTCGCTGTCCCCCAGCTCGACGTAGCGCAGCGGATGGCCGGCGTCGATCTTGAGTAGGGCGATGTCGGTCGCCTTGTCGACGCCCTTGACCTGGGCCGGATAATCCCGGCCGTCCAGGTGGACCTTGACCGCGGTGGCGCCCTCGACCACATGGTTGTTGGTGATCACCAGGCCGTCGGGGCTGATCACGAAGCCGCTGCCGCCCGCGTCGGAGCGGTACTCCTCGGGCTGGCCGGGGCCGCCGGGGCCGCCCTGTCCGGGCCCGTCCTCGTCATCCGGCTGCTGCTGCGGCTGCTGAGGCCGCTGCTGCCGGTTGCGGGGCCCGAAGAAGAACTCGAACGGATCGACGCCGCCCCGGCCGCCGCCGCGGTTGGCGGGGGCCTTCTCGATGGTGGCCGCCTGGATGGAGACGACGGCCGGCTCGACGGCTTCCGCCAGATCGGCGAAGCTGGGCAGAGTGGCCGTGGCATGCTGCGCGGCGAGACGGGTCGCCGAGAGATTGGGGTTCTGGTCGGCAGCCTGGCTGGGAACCGTCATCTGCAGGCCTCCCGCGAGGACCATGCCGAAGACGACCGCCCCCAGCACCAGCAGGAACGTCGCCAGATTGCGGTTGCGATTGATACTCATAAACGGTGCTTTCTCCTTTCGAAATCACTTCTCGCTCCACACTCTAAGCAAGCATCTTGCCAGGCAAATTCCCGAGGGAGAGCGCGGAAGGGAGAGGCCGGAAGGCGTCAATTTGGCATGCTTTTGGGCAGAGCAAGGACAACACGGACAAACACGGACGGGCAAGGACCAGCAGGGACCGCGGAGCCCATTTCTGTGTCCGTGCTCGTCCGTGCCTGTCCGTGTTTATCCGTGTCCCCTGCGTGTTCCCTGCCCGGGAAGAATCCCCCGCCGGACTCTGTTATCCTCAGCGAACGCGGTTCGCCCGCTGCCCTGTCCGCTCCCTCACCGGCCCGGATAACCCCCGGAGCTGGCAAGGTGTTGCTCTGTCGCAACTTGACGGACGTGCCCATTCCTCTATAATGGGACAGCCAGCTTGCCCTGACCGGCGACGGTCGGTAAGAAGTGGGCGTAGAGCCCACTTTTTTTGTTGGGCGGGCGCAAAGACCCGACAAGCGAGGAGACCCAGAACGAGCACATGGCCGCCACCCCCAGCCGCATCGCGGAGATCATGCCCGAGATCGAGGCTGTCGCTCAGGCCGCCGGCTGCGAGTTGGTGCACGCCGAGCTCAAGGGGGGCGTGCTGAGGCTGTTCGTGGACAGGCCCGAGGGTGTGACGCTGGCCGACTGCGAGCTCGTCTCGCGGCAGGTATCGGCGCTGCTCGACGTGCTGGACTTCGGCTCCGGCCGGTACGTCCTGGAGGTCTCCTCCCCGGGGCTCGACCGGCAGCTCTACAAGCCGCGGGACTACGAGCGCTTCGCCGGCCGCCTCGCGCGGGTCACCTACGAGGACCCCGAGACCGGAAAGAAGAGGACGGACGTGGCGCGCCTCCAGGGGCTGCGCCGCGCCGAGGGGGAGCCCGAGGAGAGCGCCCGGGTGCTGCTGGAGGACGGCAGGACCGGCGAGGTTCGGGAGCTGCCGCTGAACAACGTGAAGCTGGCTCGGCTGGAGATCGAGCTGTAGCGCCGCTTTAGAGGAAAGAGAGCCATGCCCCAGGCACAGACTGCTGAGCTGAACCTGAACGAGATCCTGCGCCAAGTCGCGCGGGAGAAGGACATCGACCTCGAACGGTGGATCTCCGCCCTCGAGGACGCGATGGCGTCGGCGGCCAAGAAGCAGCACCGGATCAAAGAGCCGGTGCGCGCCCATCTGGACCGCGAGACCGGCAAGTTCGACGCCTTCATCGTCAAGAAGGTGGTCGAGACGGTCGAGGATCCGCTCGCCGAGTGGACGGTCGAGGAGGCGCGGGACCACAAGGCCAAGGCCGAGGTGGGGGACGAGATCCACCTGCCGATCTCCACCGACGGGCTCGGCCGCATCGCCGCCCAGAACGCCAAGCAGGTGCTCTACCAGCGGGTGCGCGAGGCCGAGCGCGAGAACATCTACAACGAGTACATCGACCGCGTGGGGGAGATCCTCAACGGCACGGTGAAGCGCTTCGAGCGCGGCGACGTCATCGTCGACCTCGGCCGCACCGAGGCGGTGGTCCCCCGCTCCGAGCAGGCGCGCCACGAGCGCTACAGCCAGGGGGAGCGCATCCGCGCCGTCATCGTCGACGTGCACAAGCAGCCCAAGGGGCCGCAGATCGTGCTCTCGCGCACCGATCCCCGCCTGCTGGTCAAGCTGTTCGAGACCGAGGTGCCGGAGATCTACGACGGCACGGTGGTGATCAAGAACGCCGTCCGCGCGCCCGGCGAGCGGGCCAAGGTGGCCGTCTTCAGCCGCGAGCGCGACGTCGATCCGGTCGGCGCCTGCGTCGGCATGAAGGGGTCGCGCGTGCAGTCGATCATCCGCGAGCTGCGCGGCGAGAAGATCGACATCATCGAGTACAGCGACGACCTGGTGACCTTCGCCCAGAGCGCCCTGGCGCCGGCCAAGATCACCCGCGTGTCGGTGACCCACCAGGGGGAGGTGCCGCACCTCGACGTGATCGTCGAGGACGAGCAGCTCTCGCTGGCGATCGGCAAGCGCGGCCAGAACGTCCGCCTCGCCTCCGAGCTGATCGGCTCGCGCATCGACATCAAGAGCGAGAGCGACGTCAAGGACGAGGTGGCCGACGCCCTCGCCCGCATGCTGCAGACCGCGATGTCCCAGACCCCCGGGCCGAAGCAGGCCGACGTGCTCTCCGCGCCGGGGATCGCCGCGGCGGCGGCCGGGCAGCTCCAGGAGGCCGGCTACGGCGACGTCGAGGCCCTCGCCGAGGCGGAGCCGGAGGCGCTGCTGGCGTTGGAAGTCGAGGATTTCGACCGCGATCAGGCCGAGGGCCTGGTCGCCTGGGCGAAGGAGCAGCGGGAGCAGCGGATGGCCAACCTGGACATCGGCCCCTTCCGGACCCCCGAGACGGCTCCCGCGGCGGGGACCTCGATGGGTGACGAGGACTTCATGGCGGCCCTCAGCCGCGCCTTCGCCGAGAGCGAGCAGCAGCGCAGCAGCAGCGCGGCGGCGGCGGCCTCGTCTCTCCTCGGCGGCGAGGACGAGCCGGCTGGGGAGGCGGAGGAAGTCCGTTCCGAGGACAACGAGTAATACCCCCTCGGGGAAGACGGGCGGCCCCCGTTCATTTAGAGGAGTCACGATAAAGATATGGGAAAGATTCGAGTCCAGGACCTCGCGAAGATGATGGGGATCTCCAACCAGGACCTCGTCTTCAAGCTGAAGTCCATCGGTGCGCGGGTCGAAGGGGATGACGCGCAGATCGACACCGAAATCATCCAGGCGATCCTCCAGGGCAAGAAGCTTCCCCACCCCAGGGAGGTGATCCTGCGGGACGAGACGGCGGGCTCCGGCGCGCCGGACCGCCGGCGCACGGCCGCCGCGCCGCCACCTCCGGCGGCGGCCCGCCGGCCCCCCGCGAACCCCCTGGGCTCGCGGCGCCCGCGCACGCTGATCCAGAAGGTGGAGCCGCGCATCCAGACGCTGCCGATGAGCGAGCGCCCCGCGCCGGTGATGGCGGAGCCGGCGCCGGTCCTGGCCGAGCCCCTGCCCGAGGCGGCCCCCGAGATGGCGGCGAGCGCCGCCGCTGGAGCCGCCACGGCCGCTCCGGTCGAGGCGCCGCCCGCCCATGTCACCGAGATCCCGGCGCCCCCGCCGCCCGCGCCTCAGCTCCGTGAGACGCCCGCGCCGCCCCCTTCGCGGCCGGCCGCCGGCCCGCCCCCGTCCTCGGCCCGCCCCGCTCCGTCGGGCGGCGGCCGTCCCGGAGGCCGTCCCGACGGCCGGCCCGGCATGGCTCCCGGAGGCCGGCCCGCCTATGGCGGCTCTCCGGGCGGTCCACGCCCGGGTGGGCCCGGTGGTGGTCCCGGCGCGCGCCCCGGCATGCAGGCCGGCGCCCGCCCCGGCCCTGGGAGCCAGCAGCGCCCCGGCGGTCCGCCGGCGCCCACGCGTCCCGGCCAGGCCGTTCCGGTCTCGACCGAGGAGCAGAGGCGGCGCGCCGCCGAGCGGATGCAGGAGCAGATCGAGCGCGACAAGAAGAAGAAGGGCACCAAGAAGCCCGGACCGCGCGCGGGGGGCGAGGAGAACCTGACCAGCTTCAAGGGGACTCTCGAGGACCTGGAGGAGGAGGATCTCGCCTCGATGAGCGGCCGGCGCCGGCGCCGCACCGAGCTCAGGAAGGATGAGGCGGAGGGGGGCAAGGTGCTCACCTTCAAGAAGGACAAGCCCGCGGGCCCGGTGATGATCGGCGAGGGGATGACCCTGCGCGAGTTCGCCGAGAAGCTCGGCGTGCGCGTCCGCGACCTGATGGGCTCCCTGTTCCGGCGCGGCATCATGGCCAACATCAACCAGGTGCTGGACCCCGAGCTGGCCCAGGACCTGGCGCGCGAGCTCGGCGTGGAGACGATGATCGTCTCGTTCGAGGAGGAGGTGCAGCTCCAGGCCGAGAAGGCGGGAGTGGGCGCCGGGCAGCCGGACACCGAGACCCGGAAGGTCTCCCGCGCCCCGGTGGTCACCATCATGGGCCACGTCGACCACGGCAAGACCTCGCTGCTCGACGCCATCCGGCAGTCGAAGCTGACCGAGGCCGAGTTCGGCGGCATCACCCAGCACATCGGCGCCTATCACGTGGAGGTCAACGGCCGGCAGATCGTCTTCGTCGACACCCCCGGCCACGAGGCGTTCACCATGATGCGCGCCCGCGGCGCCCGCATCACCGACATCGTCATCCTGGTGGTGGCGGCCGACGACGGCGTGATGCCGCAGACGATCGAGGCGATCGACCACGCCCGCGCGGCCAAGGTGCCGATCGTGGTGGCGATCAACAAGATCGACAAGGCGAACGCCAACCTCGACCGCGTCAAGAAGGAGCTCTCCGACCGCGGCCTGATGGCCGAGGACTGGGGGGGCGACACGGTGATGGTGCCGATCTCGGCCCTCAAGCGGCAGGGTATCCAGGAGCTCCTGGAGATGATCCTGCTGACCGCCGACATCCTCGACCTCAAGGCCAACCCGGAGATCGCCGCCCAGGGCGCCGTGCTGGAAGCCCGCAAGGAGGTAGGCCGCGGCACCGTGGCCACCGTGCTGGTGCAGAACGGCACGCTCAAGGTGGGGGACGTCTTCGTCTCCGGCTCCGCCTGGGGGCGGGTGCGCTCGATGAGCGACGACCTCGGGCACCGGGCGCAGCAGGCCGGCCCCTCGACTCCGGTCGAGGTCACCGGCTTCAACGACCTGCCGGACGCCGGCGACATGCTCCAGGTGGTGGAGGACGAGTCGAAGGCGCGCGGCATCGCCGAGTTCCGGGCCCAGGAGCAGCGCCGGCGGGGCCTCGCGCCCAGCCAGGCGCGGATGTCGCTCGACCAGCTCTTCACCCACATCCAGGAGGGGGAGGTCAAGGAGCTCCCCGTCATCCTCAAGGCGGACGTGCAGGGGTCGGTGGAGGTGCTGCGCGAGGCGCTCGGCAAGGCGAGCACGGACAAGGTCAAGGTCTCGGTCCTGCATTCGGGGATCGGCGCCATCTCGACCAACGACGTGCTCCTCGCCTCGGCCTCGAAGGCGATCATCATCGGCTTCAACGTCCGGCCCGAGCGCAGCGCCGTCGACCTCGCGGAGAAGGAGGAGGTGGAGATCCGCCTCCACACGGTGATCTACGAGCTGATCGACGAGCTCCGCAAGGCGATGACCGGGCTGCTCGAGCCCACCTTCCGCGAGGTCTCCGCCGGCCGCGCCGAGGTGCGCGACACCTTCAAGGTGCCCAAGGTGGGCACGGTCGCCGGCTGTCACGTGATCGAAGGGGTGATCCCGCGGACCGCCGCGGTGCGCCTGCTGCGCGACAACCGGGTGATCTACGAGGGGAAGATGGCCTCCCTGCGGCGGTTCAAGGACGATGCCTCCGAGGTGCGCACCGGCTTCGACTGCGGCATCGGCCTCGAGCGGTTCCAGGATTTCAAGCCGGGCGACATCATCGAGGCGTACACCAGCGAAGAGGTGGCGCCGGTCCTGTAAACAGTGTGTGGAGGCGCGCCGGGCACGCTCGCGCGCGCCCACCGCCTCCGGTGCGCGCTGCCGCGCACCCTTTCAGCCGATGATCGTTGGAATTTCCGTATTCGAGCTGCACCTGCCCACCAGCCGCAGCCTCAAGGACAAGCGGCGGGTCGTCAAGTCGTTGATCGAGCGGGTGCATCAGCGGTACCGCGTCTCCATCGCCGAGACCGACTTTCACGACCTGCACCAGCGGGCCGAGATCGCGATGGCGGCGGTGGTGGCCGGCGGTGAGAACGAGATGGAGAAATTGATGGATCAGGTCCGCGACATCCTGGAGAGCGACCCGGAGGTGTATCTCACCCGCTGGGACCCGCAGCTCCTGGAGGGTTTGGAGGGGGGAGAGCCGTGAGCCGCCGCACCGACCGCGTCAGCGACCTGCTGCGGGCCGAGCTCTCCGATCTCCTGCTGCGGGAGATTCACGACCCGCGGGTGAAGCTCGCCTCGGTGACGGCGGTCGAGGTGACCCCCGACCTGCGGCGGGCTCTGGTGCGGATCTCGGTCCTGGGGGACGACGCGCAACGGCAGGAGACCCTCGAGGGTCTCCGCCACGCCAAGGGGTTCCTGCGCACGGAGCTGGCCCACCGGCTGCGTACGCGGGCGACCCCGGAGCTGGTCTTCGAGCTCGACCGTGGGGCCGAGCACAGTCAACGAATCTCAGACATTCTGGAGGGCCTCCATGGGCGGGATGAAAGCTCCTGAGGACCTGCTGCGGCGCATACGGCAGGGCAACCGGTTCCTGCTGACCAGCCACATCAACCCCGACGGCGACGCCATCGGCTCCGAGCTGGGGCTCGCGCGCCTGCTGCGCGGCCTCGGCAAGGGGGCCGTGGTGTGGAACCGCGACAACACGCCGACCATCTACCGGCCGCTGCCCGGCAGCGAGCGCATCCACATCGGCGAGGAGCCGCCCGCCGGCTTCCCCGACGTGTTCGACGCCATCATCGTGCTGGAGTGCCCCAGCCCCGACCGCACCGGGCTCGAGCAGCACCTGAGCGCCCGGCCGGTGATCAACATCGACCACCACCTGGGCAACCAGTGCTACGGCGCGGTCAACTGGGTCGACTCCGCGGCGCCGGCGGTCGGCGAGATGGTCTTCCGGCTCGCCCAGGGGCTCAAGGTGCCGCTGGAGCCGGAGGTGGCGAGCTGCCTCTATCTGACCCTGGTGACCGACACCGGCGGCTTCCGCTTCTCGAACGCCACCGCCGTCGCCTTCGAGGCCGCGGCCTCCCTGGTGCGCGAGGGGGCCCACCCCGAGCAGGTCGCCCAGTGGCTCTACGAAAGCCAGCCGCTGGCGGTGGTCAAGCTCACCGGCGAGATGCTCCAGTCGCTGCAGACCCACGACGGCGGCCGCATCGCCACCGGACGTCTGACGCGCGAGATGTTCGAGCGCGCCGGGGCGGCGCCGGGGGACTCCGAGGGGCTGATCGACCAGTTGCGCTCGATCGCCGGGGTGGACGCGGTGGCGCTGATCCGCGAGCTCCCCGACGGCGGCGGTCACAAGGTCTCTCTGCGCAGCCGCGGCGAGGTGGACGTCGAGAAGATCGCCCGCCACCACGGCGGCGGCGGGCACCGCAACGCGGCCGGCTTCACCATGCCGGGGGACGGCGAGGAGGTCCGCCGCGAGGTGGCGTCGGAATTGGGGGCGGCGCTCGGCTCATGACGGAGATGAAAGACGGCCTGCTGCTGCTCGACAAGGAGCCGGGCTTCACCTCGCACGACGCCGTGCAGAAGACGCGCCGGGTGCTGCGCCAGAAGAAGATCGGCCATTGCGGCACGCTCGATCCGGACGCCACCGGCCTCCTCCTGCTGACCCTGGGGACGGCCACCCGGCTGACCCGCTTCCTGATCCGGGCGCCCAAGGTCTACGAAGGGGTGATCCGCTTCGGTTCCGCCACCGACACGTACGACTCCTCCGGGCGAGTGACCGCCGAGGCGCCCGCGGAGGCGGTGGCGGCGCTCGACGCCGCGGCGGTGGCCGAGGCCATGCGCGGCTTCCAGGGGGAGATCCAGCAGCAGCCGCCCCCCTACTCCGCCAAGAAGATCCAGGGGGTCAAGTACTACGAGCTGGCGCGCCGGGGGGAGGAGGTGCCGTCCGAGCCCAAGGAGGTCACCGTCTACGAATTCGTCCCCCTGGGGGAGATCGAGGACGGCCGCCTGCGCTTCCGGCTCGCCTGCTCCTCGGGCACCTACGCCCGGGGGCTCGCCCACGACCTGGGCGCCGCCCTGGGGGTGGGAGGGCATCTCGCCGAGCTGCGCCGCACCCGCATCGGCGGCTTCCGGGTGGAGGACGCGCTGCCGTTCTCCCGGCTGGAGGAGAAGGTGCAGGCGGAGGAGGCGCTGGGCGCCGCCTGGATCCCGTTCGATCAGATCCCGCTCCCCTTCGGCGAGGTCACCGCCGACCCCCAGCAGGAGAACCGGATCAGCCACGGCCAGACCGTGCTGGTGCGCGAGCTGGCGGGCGAGGAGGGGGACTGGGTCAAGCTGGTCAACCGCCGGCGCGAATTCATCGCCGTCGGCACCGTCATCGAGAGGATCGGCTCCGCCGGGGTCGGCATCGTCCAGCCCAAGGTGGTCTTCCGCTAGTTGTCCTCATAGAAGCGAAACCGCCGCGCGGGGGCCTGTGCTACAATATCGCGCGGAAAGAAATGTAAGGAGGAGTTTGCATTGGCGCAAACCGTTGAAGTCAAAGGAAAAATCATCAGCGAATACCGGACCCACGATACGGATACCGGCTCGCCCGAGGTGCAGGTCGCTCTGCTGACCAGCCGTATCAACGAGCTGACCGAGCACTTCAAGACGCACAGCAAGGATCACCACAGCCGCCGCGGCCTGCTCAAGCTGGTGGGCCAGCGTCGCCGCCTGCTCGACTACCTGAAGGGGAAGGATGTCGAGAAGTACCGCTCGACGATCGAGCGTCTCGGGATCCGCAAGTAGCACCCCACCGACCGACTCGGCAGGAAAGAGCTCCGGGATCCCCTGAACGACGGATCCCGGGGCCCTGCGATCTTCCGGACCTTTCGACTCCTCGGCCCCTCCGAGGACGACGCCCAGGCGCTCAGGGCCGGTCCGAAGCTGTAGGCAGACGAGAAAAAAGCGAAAACAAGAGAAAGAAAAGACATGCCCATGAAGCAACGCAAAGAAGTTTCCATCGGCTCGGGAACCCTGGTCATCGAATCGGGGTACCTGGCCAAGCAGGCCAACGGGTCCTGCACCGTCCGGCTTGGCGACACGGTCGTGCTCGCCACCGCGTGCATGGAAAACAAGGGACCCTCGGACCGCGACTTCCTCCCGCTCACGGTCGACTACCGTGAGTACACCTACGCCGCCGGGCGCATCCCGGGGGGCTTCTTCAAGCGCGAAGGCCGGCCGTCGGAGAAGGAGATCATCACCTCCCGCCAGATCGATCGCCCCTTACGCCCCCTGTTCCCCGAAGGCTACATCGCCGACACCCAGATCATCGCCTTCTGCCTCTCCGCCGACGGCGAGAACGATCCCGACATCCTGGCCATCAACGGCGCCTCGATCGCGCTGGTGCTCTCCGACATCCCGTTCTACCACCCGGTGGGCGCGGTGCGGGTGGGGCTGATCGACGGCGAGGTGGTGATGAACCCCACCAACAGCCTGCGCGACGTGTCGGACCTCGACCTGGTCGTGGTCGGCACCGAGGAGGCGGTTGTGATGGTGGAGGCCGGCGCCAACCAGGTCTCCGAGGAGCTGCTCCTCGAGTGCATCTGGCGCGGCCATCAGGAGATCCAGAAGATCATCAAGGCGCAGCACGAGATGTTCCGCGACGGGAACCGCGAGAAGCCGTCCTGGAGCGCCCCCGAGGTCTACCCCGAGTCGCTCTACGAGGAGGTCAAGGGGGAGATCTACGCGCCGCTCAAGGCCGCCCTCTTCACCAAGGGCAAATTCGAGCGCAAGGACGCGGTCAACCGGGTGGTCAAGCCGTACGTCGAGCAGATCCCCGAGGACCGGACCGACAAGAAGCTCCACGCCAAGAAGATCGTCGGCCGCCTGGAGGAGGAGATCCTGCGCGAGGTGGTGCTCAACGAGCGCACCCGCTTCGACAGCCGGCGCCTCGACGAGATCCGGCCGATCACCATCGACGTCGGGGTGCTCCCCCGCACGCACGGCTCGGCGGTGTTCACCCGCGGCGAGACCCAGGCCCTGGCCTCGGCGACGCTCGGCACCAGCCGCGACGCCCAGGTGATCGAGGAGTACGAGGGGGAGAGCATCCAGAAGTT
>Ga0308175_100000646_pt1 | contig 23403 bp, 29 predicted proteins | sample PhyCR1_3_FD_203893 | JGI IMG/M metagenome (GOLD analysis project Ga0308175, IMG submission 203893) | Soil microbial communities from UC Gill Tract Community Farm, Albany, California, United States - DLSLS.C.R1 | ecosystem: Environmental > Terrestrial > Soil > Agricultural land | place: USA...
AGGGCCTGCCTGTCCGTATGAATCCCAGAGGCCCGTCGGGAGGCGATTGAGTTGCCGATCGCTGGACGGAAGCCGAAGCCTGAGGGGCAGGCACGGAACCGCACGAAGCCGACGATCGACTGGACCGAGGTCGTCGACGCGCCCTTCGCCGGCAAGCGCCCTGAGCTGCCGAAGAAGCGGCGCGTGCTGCTGCAGTTCGGGGAGACGAAGGACATCAAGCTCCACGACCTGACCCGCGAGTGGTGGGAGACGGTCTCGACGATGCCCCACTGCACGCTGTGGACCGAGTCGGACTGGCGTTTCGCGCTGTCGACGGCGCTCGTCGCGGATGCTTTCCACTACGGACACACGCCGTCGGCGACTGAGCTCGCCCGGCGCGAGAAGGTGCTCGGCACGACGGTCGACGCTCGCCGCGACCTGCGCATCAAGTACGTCGCGGCGCCCAGCGAGCAGGTCGACCCTGCCGGGGTGACGAAGCTCGATGACTACCGCGACCTCTGACCTACTCCTGCCCGGCTACTGGGTCGACGAGCCGTCGGGCGCGTGGTGCACGCTGCCTTGGCCGACTGACCCGGAAGAGCGGATGGCGCTGGTTCGCTCGAGCCTGGGCCCGCAGATCATCGACTGGTCTGAGGGGCGCACAGACGAGCCGGGCCTGATCCACTACATGACGGGCGATGACTGGCGTTGGACGCCGGGCCAGAAGCGCTTCCTGATCCTCTGGTACCACGTCAGTCCGGACGGGCGGTTCACGTACCGCTCGGGTGTGAAGCGTGGCGCCAAGGGCACGGGCAAGGACCCGATGGCGGGCGGCATGTGCAACACCGAGCTCTGTGGCCCGGTCGAGCTGTACGACTGGGACGACAAGACGGGCCGGCCGATCGGTCGCCCTCGCGGGTTCCCGCTGGTGCAGGTGCTGTCCAACTCGGAGGCGCAGTCGAAGGACGTGCTTCGCGTGGCGAATGCCATGTGGGGTGCGGAGGCTCGCGAGTTCTACGGCCTCGACTGTGGCGAGACGCGCACGATCATCAAGGGCTCGGGCGCTCGGTTCGAGATCCCGCCGTCGTCTGAGTCGTCCGGTGAGGGTGACCCGGCGACGTTCGTCGCGCTGAACGAGTCGCACCACATGACGGAGTCCAACGGCGGCAAGCGCGTGGCGGCGATGGGTCGCCGCAACGTTGCGAAGTCGCCGGCGTCGATCCAGGCTCGTGTCTGCGAGTTCACGAACGCTCACATCCAGGCCGGTGCGTCGGTCGCCGAGGACTCGTTCACGGCGTGGCAGGCGCAGCAGGCCCCGAAGTACCGCGGCAAGCGGGACATCCTCTACGACTCGATCGAGGCGCCCCCGGGCACTGACATCCTGACCGCCGAGGGTCGCATGGCTGGCCTCCGGGCCGCGTACATGGACGCGGCGTGGGGCGACCTCGAGCGCCTGTCCGACGAGATGATGGACGCGCGCACGTCGGTCGCCGACACGATCCGGTTCTACCTCAACGGCCTCGCGGCCGAGGAGGATGCGTGGGTCGACCCGACGACGTTCGACGGCCTCGCCCGTAGCGGCGAGGTGCTCGCGGACGGTGAGCAGATCGCGATGTTCCTCGACTGCTCGAAGTCTGAGGACGCGACGGGCCTCGTCGGCTGCCGCATCTCCGACGGGCACGTCTTCGAGCTCGGCGGGTGGCAGCGTCCGCACGGTCACCGCGGGAAGGACTGGCTGGCCCCTCGCGGCGAGGTTGATGCTGTGGTGCGCTCGACGTTCGAGCGGTTCACGGTCGTCTGGTTCGGGGTGGACCCGTCGCCGGCTCGTGATGACGAGACTGAGGCGCTCTACTGGGGTCCGACGATCGACCAGTGGCATCAGGACTTCCGCGAGCGCCTGCCGGTCTGGGCTACGCCTGGCGCGAACGGCAACTCGGTCCTGTTCGACATGCGCCTGCAGACCCCTGGCGGCGCGCGCCGGAACGAGCTCTTCACGGAGTCGGCGATGGCTACGGCTCTCGCGATCGACGAGGAGAAGAGCCTGACGCATGACGGCTCGGCGATGCTGCGGATGCACGTCCACAACGCCCGCCGACGCGGGAACAAGTGGGGCGTCTCGCTCGGCAAGGTGACGCGCGACTCGAACAAGCTCGTGGACCTCGCGGTCTGCATGGTCGGCGCCCGCCTGGGTCGCCGGCTGTTCCTCAACTCTGGCAAGTCGATCCAGCCGAAGCGAAGCGGAAAGGTGTGGTGAGCGTGCTCAGTCAGGCCAGCGTTGTCGAGCTCGCTCGCGAGACCCTGATCCCGCAGTTCGTCAAGGAGCGCGCCCGCGTCGACGCCCTCGACCTCTGGGTCCGTGGGATGGGCGAGGACGTGCCCCTGCCGCGCAAGGCGAACGCCGAGCACCGCAAGCTCGCCGAGCTCGCCCGCACGCCGCTCCTGGGTCTCGTGGTCACCACCACGGCTCAGGCGCTCTTCGCTGACGGCTACAAGTCGCCCGACGCGGCCACCGACGCCGCTGCGTGGACGACGTGGCAGGCCAACGACCTCGACTTCCGCCAGTCGGCCCTCCACCGCGGCGCGCTCGGTCATGGTCTGGCCTACGCCACGGTCATGCCGGGCGTCGATCAGGACGGGCCCCGCTCGGTCATCCGTGGCATCTCGGCGCGCAAGATGCTCGCCGTCTATGCGGACCCGGCCGAGGACGACTGGCCGATGTACGCGCTGCGCGTGGACACCTCGGGCAGCAAGAGGATGCTTCGCGTCGTCGACGAGGAGGCCGTCTACTTCCTCTCGGCCGACGGCGACTTCGGCGACGTCCAGTACCTCGATGACCGGGTCCACGGCTCCGACGTCTGCCCGGTCGTGCGCTATGCCAACATGCTCGACCTCGACGGGCGTGCGGACTCGGACATCGAAGACCTGATCCCGCTCGCCGGCCGCTACAACAAGACGGTCTATGACCGGCTCCTCACGCAGCACTTCAACTCGTGGAAGGTCCGCACGATCGCGGGCCTGCAGGAGTTCGCCCCGGACGAGGCGACCGCCGAGCGCAAGAAGCTGAAGCTCGCGCAGGACGACATCCTGATCGCCGAGGACGCCGACACGAAGTTCGGCACCCTCGACGAGACGCCCCTCGACGGCTTCATCAAGGCTGGCGACTCCGACCTCGAGACGCTGTCCGTCGCCGCGCAGGTTCCCTCGACGGCACTGTCCGGCAAGGTCGCGAACCTGTCCGCCGATGCGATCTCCGAGCTCCGTGCGGGCCTGACGCAGAAGGTGTTCGAGCGGCAGATGTCGTTCGGCAAGTCCCATGCGCAGGCTCTCCGTCAAGCTCACATCCTCGAGACCGGTGAGGCTCCCGAGGTCGAGGCGCGCATGACGTGGCGCGACATGCAGCCGCGCACGATGGCTCAGGTCGTCGACGCGCTCGGCAAGGCCGTGCAGATGCTCGAGGTGCCCCCGCGGGCAGTGTGGCACCTCATCCCGGGCGTCTCGAAGTCCGACGTGAGCGACTGGAAAGACGAGTCGGCCACGGCGCAGGCTCGCGCGGCACGTCAGGGCATCGCTCAGGCTGCAGCTGCGGCTCGGGCGAACGGAACGGTGGCAGGGCTGAACGGTGCCGGCACAAGCGCTGGTTGAGGCGCACCGGCAGGAGGTCGCTGACGTCGTCGCGGTCGCCCAGGCGGACCTCGTCGAGTCGTGGCCGACGCTGCCGCTGGACGACGCGAAGGCGTCGAAGGCGCGTGCGTCGTCGCTGTTGACCGAGCTGCTGCAGACCTACGGTCCGATGGCGGCCGGCGCTGGCGCGGACTGGTACGGCGAGGCCCGCGCCGAGGCCGGCACTCGTGGCTCCTACTCGCCACGGCTGGACGTGCCGGTCATCCTGAAGCAGATCGACACGAACGTCGGCTGGGCGCTGTCGCCGCTCTACGGCGACGCCGAGCCGGACCTGGCACTCTCGAGAATGGCCGGCGTCACGCAGCGCCTCACGGCGAACGCCGACCGGGCGACGATCCTCACGAACGTGCGCCGCGACCCGGCCGGCGTCCGCTGGTATCGCGGGACGTCGGCGAAGTGCTGCGCGTTCTGCGCGATGGTCGCGAGCCGTGGCGCCGTGTACCGCTCGGAGCAGACCGCCGACTTCAAGGCGCACAACAGCTGCCACTGCTTCCCGGTGGTCCTCTTCCCGGGCGACGCGCACGAGCTGCCGTCGTACTACAAGGACTTCCGCGACGAGTACGAGACGGCCGCCGAGAAGGTCGCCGCCGACGGTGGCAAGCGCACCCAGAGTGCCGTGCTGCGCGAGTGGCGCCAGCAGACCGGCCGCCACTGAGACTTCCCGCCCCGGAGGCGTGGATGGCACCACCTAAGAGACGACGATCCCTGGAGGGTCCATGTCTGAGCAGGACACCCAGCCCGAGGAGACGCAGGACGTCACCGAGGACACCACCGACGCCGACACCACTGACGCCCCGGAGGCGGACGAGGACGCGGAGCCGGACTGGCGCAAGAACTTCGACCCCGAGAAGGCTGACGCTCGCATCAAGAAGCTGCAGTCCGAGGCGAAGAACCTGCGCGAGCGCACCAAGGCGGCCGAGGAGAAGGCCACTGGTGTGGACGAGAAGGACACGCGCATCACGGGCCTGGAGGCCAAGGTGCTGCGCTACGAGGTCGCGTTCGACCTCGGACTTCCCCGCGAGCTGGCCGACCGGCTCAAGGGCAACACCAAGGACGAGATGCTCGCCGACGCTGAGGCGCTGGTGAAGCTCGTCGGCGGACCCAAGACTTCCGCGTCGCGCAAGCCCTCCGAGGCGCTGCGTGGCGGCGGCGGCGCTGCCGGGGACGCCGAGCCCGTTGAGACCGATCTCACGAAGATCGGCGAACGGATGTTCAAGCGCTGAACCACCCCGCACGGGACCGCCACGGTCCTCGCTCGCGGCAAACCCAACCTGACCTAGGAGGTCACCGTGGCGAACGTCCTTTACACCCCTCGCGACGCTGCGCGTTCCACGCTCGCAGCGCTGCGCTACCTGACGGTCCTGCCGCGCACCGTGCGCCAGGACTTCTCGCAGGAGTTCGTCGCCGGCCGTGGCCGGACCGTCGACATCGTCCTGCCGTCGACCGTCGGCTCCTCGCGCTCCTACACGGACGCGAACCGCACGGCTCGCGACGCGATCGTCTTCGATGACATCGCCCAGGCGACCATCCCGGTCACGATGGACACGCAGGTCTACAAGGCCGTCCGCCTGCCGGACGACTTCGCGACCTTCACGCTCACGAGCCTCGAGCAGCAGGTGCTCCGCCCGCAGGCCGAGTCGGTCGTCGATGGCGTCACCGCGCCGCTCCTCGCCGTCATGAACGCGGTCGCCACCGCCCCCACCACGGGCGCCGGCAAGGTCCCCGCGCTCCTCGCGGACGGCTCGAACGCCCTGCAGGTGCTCATCGCCATGCGCGCCGTGCTCAACGCGAAGAAGGTCCCGTTCACGGACCGCTTCCTCGCGCTGACCCCCGCCGCCGAGGCTGCGATCCTGTCGCTGCCGCAGCTGCAGAAGGTCAACGAGTCCGGCACCGACGGCGTGCTCCGTGAGGCGACCCTCGGGCGCCTCTTCGGCTTCACCATCGTCACCGACCCCGGCCTGACGAAGTCCGTCGCGTACCACCGCGACGCCTTCGCCCACGTCACCCGCCCGAGCAAGCAGCCCCAGGGCGCTGCGTTCTCGGCGACGGTGGCGCAGGACGGGTTCGCGCTCCGCTGGATCCAGCACTACAACCCGCTCCAGCTCGAGGACCAGTCCGTCGTCGACACGTTCGTCGGCGCGAAGACCCTCGACGCGAACCGCGCGGTCGCCATCGCTGACCCCGCCTGATCGGAGCTCTGACATGCCCACACTGCCCCCGCTCGCGACCGTGGCCGACCTGGCTGCTCGCGCTGGCGACACCATCGACGCTGCGGACCCGCAGGCGGGGGCAGTGCTGGACATGGCTTCGGCGCTGGTCCGGGCCTACGTCGGGTCGAGCCTCGTGCCCGAGCCGACGCCGGACCCCCTCGTCTTCCCTGACGCGGCCGTGCAGGTCACGGTCGACGTCGCCTACCGCGTCTGGACGAACCCGGACGCGCTCGTCGCTGACGGCATCGACGACGCGACTCGCCGCTGGTCCGATCGGGCCGGAGACGGGTTCTACCTGACCGCGGCGAACAAGATGATCCTCGACAGTCTTCGCACGCCGGCCAGCAACGGCGGGCTGTGGACGCTGGGGACGACCCGTGGCGATGACTACCTCGACACGATCTACGTGCCGACCGGCCCGCCCCCTTCCGGCTACCCGTTCCCCTGGTATGCCGCCGACGACCCGCTGATCCAGTGAGGGCGGCCACGGCAGCGGGCCGGCGCCGCGCCGAGTCGCTGATGATCGACGCGTGCCGGATCACCCGCCCCGGCGAGGGTCGCGGCCCGTGGAACGACGAGATCGACGACTACGACCCCGCGCCGCGCGTCACTGCCTATGAGGGCAAGTGCCAGGTGCAGGAGCGTGACACGCAGGAGAACGCCGCGATCGCGGGTGAGGCTGACCTCGACACGCAGCGGTACACGGTGAAGCTGCCGGTGGCGACGTCGACTGGTGTCCGCAAAGACGACGAGGTCGAGATCACGTTTGCGGCGCTGGACCCTGACCTGCTCGGCAGGAAGTTCACGGTGGGCGCCCTGCATCACAAGACTTACGCGACTGCGCGTCGCCTTCCCTGCGTCGAGGTGGTGTGACATGGGTGCTGATTCTCGGAGCATCCGCGGCGAGATCGCCCGCCTGAACCGTGCCGTGTCGCAGTTCCCGGTGCAGGCCCGCGCGGTCATGCACGTGGACGGTGCGGCGTTGAAGAAGACGTTGCAGGCTGAGGCGAAGGGTGTCGGTCACGCGCCGGGTCTGCCGGCTGCGATCACGTTCGAGTCCGGTTCGGGCGCTGAGCTGTTCTACGAGGCTGGCCCGGTTGAGGGTGGTGCTGGTTCGCTGGCGCTGCTCTACTTCGGCAACAGCAAGACGGGCGCCCGCCTGAAAGACCCGCGGTTCGCGCTGGAGCGGCAGGCGCAGGAGACGGACCGGAAGCTGCTGGCGCTGGTGGAGCGTCTCGGATGATCGACGTCCACGCGCACGCTGACGCGTTCATGGCTGCCCTCGTGGCGCGCGGTGTCCGCGTGTACGACTCGGGCGCCGGGAACAAGCCCGACGGCTCCTACGAGACGCCTGTGGCGCCGTATGCGGTGGTGTTCACCGACGCGGGCATCCGCTCGTCGGTGTCGGTCGCTGATGGGCAGGACGAGCGGGCCGAGTTCGACGTTGATGTCTACTCGGTGGGCACGTCCCCGAGGTCTGCGCGGTCGGTCCGGTCGAAGGTGCTGGATGTCGTCGGCGCCGAGCTCGCTGTCGCCGGTCGTGTGGTGCGGGTGCGGTCGGTGTTCTCGGACCAGATCAAGCCGGACCGTGACGACCCGCGCACTGCCCTGTATGAGGGCCGCGACGGTTTGACCGTCGACTCGCTCAAGGCGTGACCGTCTGAGCGTCCCATATTCGTGCCCTCGTCTGGGGGTGCGCCCGGCCTGCACGTCCGTGCACGGTCCATCTCCCCATTCAAGGAGGGCCATTCACATGGCGATCGAGAACCCGGACCTGGTCGTGGCATACCACCAGGTCAGCGGCGAGTCCCGCGAGGTGCCCAGTCACTGGCTCGGCGCGCACTCGCCTTTCCCCGGCCAGTGGGCCAAGTCCGAGCCGTCCGCGGCTGACAAGCGCGCCGCCGAGAAGGCGATCGCATCCGACTCCACGAAGGAGAAGTGACCGATGGGTCTCTCACTCGCTGACGGCCGTATCAAGCTGTCGATCATGTCGGTGAAGCCGGCGAACCCGCTCTCTCCGACGGTGACGGAGCTCGAGGCCGGCATCGACGCGGCCATGCGCATCCTGTCGTCGGACTTCAAGCTGGGGCCGACTGCCTCGGACACGGTCGACGAGAAGCCGGTCGGCGCCGAGGGCAACGTGAAGGTGCTCACGACGAGCAACTACGAGGGCAACCTGACGCCGTTCCGCTACTTCGACGGGACCGGCAAGGCCGAGACCGGCACGGGCGGCGAGATCGGCGACAACGTCTTCCAGGCACTGAAGGTCAAGGGCTCCCGCGTGTGGATCGCGAAGCGGTTCACGTCGAAGAAGTCGACGGATGCGTGGGCGTCGGGTGACGAGGTCGAGGTGTACGAGGTCGTGACGGACAACGCCGTCGCAGCTGAGGCCACCGGCTACATCAAGTTCAACACCCCGGTCACCGTCGAGGACGCGTGGCTGAACGGCACGGTCGCGACTGGCGCCTGAGCCTCCCCCTGAACCTTGCTCGGCCCCGGTCTGTCACGGGTCTTCGGGGCCGAGCAAGTCAAGACCCGTGCAGACCCGTGGCCAGTAGGAGCATCATGCCCAAGCCTTCCCCGAACTTCGACGCGTGGCTCGAGGGCCTCGGCGCCGTCGAAGCCGACCACGTCTTCACGCCCGTCGGCAAGCAGTCTGCGGCGATGACGCGCCTGCTCGTCGAGCGCGCCGCCATCCTCGAGCAGGCCGCCACGGGTGGCGTGTCCAGCGACGTCGAGGGCGCCATCGGCGAGTCCGGCGTCGCAGAGGTCGAGCGTGCTGTCGGCGAGTCCTACAGCGAGACCCTCGACGACATCGACGCCCGCATCGCGGAGCAGCTCGAGAAGGACCACCCGGACGCGCCCCGCTTCAAGCTGCGCGGGCTGTCCGACGACGACTTCACGCAGGTGCAGGAAGAGCTCGAGAAGCTCACGCTGCGCAAGGGCGCGAAGTGGACTGACCAGCAGCTCCGCGTCGAGGCGAACCTGCGGTTCGTGCAGCGCGCGGTCGTCGAGCCGGCGATCACACTCATGGACGCCCGGACGCTGCACAAGCGCCTGAACCGTGGCGAGTGGGCGCGGCTGCTGTCGCACGTGACGCGCCTGGCGAACCTCGACGCCGAAGCGACTGACCTCCCAAACTGATTCAGCACCTTCGCTCCCCGGAAGGGTCAGCCCTCGCTCTCGAGTTGAGGGTGGCCCGGGAGTGGAAGGTGCCTCACTCGACACTGATCCGTGAGTGGACGTCGCGTGACCTGTCGTTGGCGATGGCTGACCTGCTCGCGCGTGACGACGTCGGCCGGTGCGGGCATCCACACAGCGAGTCAACGAAGCCTGAGAACCATGACCGTTACGAGGTCCGCGCTGATGTGGTGTGCGGCGCGTGCAGGGCTCACGCCCAGTACGTTTCGTCGCACGACGACGTCCCGCCCGGGGTGCTGCTGCGGGTCGTGGACATGCGCGACGGCGTGAGCGGCGAAGAGGACACCGCGTTCGGTCCGCAGTTCGACTAGATGCCCTTGAGTGCCGGGAGGTGCTCGGGGCACTGGCCGGCGACGGACGCGCTGATGAGCGCGGTGACTTCGACGGTGGAGCCGAATCCGCGGCGGACGAGGTCTGATCGGACGGCGAGGATGCCGGTCGGTGTCGGGTCGTGCGCGACGAGTTCGCACGTCGTCACCATCATCTGCTCGGCCTGGGCGACGGTCGCATCTGGCACGACGGTCTGCACGAGCGCCACGGAGCGCGTGTGCGCGTTGTCGGTGGTCGACGCCACAGGCGCCGCCTCCGTGGCTGCTGTGCAGCCTGTCGCGGTCATGACTGCGACGGCGAGCGCTACCCCTGCGGCGATCCTCATGCAGCCCAGTGTGCCCGACATGCCCCCTTGATACATCCCGAACCCTGCAAGGAGGCCGGTCCGTGGCTACTCGTTCCGTGTCGGTCCGGTACTCGGCGTCCGTGGGGCAGCTCGTCTCGGAGCTGAACCGCGCCGCACAGGCGAACGCCGACCTGGCGGATTCTGCGGAGGATGCCGGCAAGAAGATCGACAAGATGGCCCTTGCCGGCAGCGCGATCGCGTTCGGCCTCGGCATCGCCGTGGCGAAGTTCGCCGAGTTCGATGCCGCGATGTCGGGCGCGCAGGCGGCCTCGAAGGCCACGGGCACTGAGCTGAACAACATGCGCGATGCCGCGGTGAAGGCCGGTGCGGACACGCAGTATTCGGCGACTGAGGCCGCGAACGCGATCACGGAGTTGTCCAAGGCCGGCGTGTCGACGGCGGACATTCTGAGCGGTGGCCTGACGGGCGCCCTGAACCTCGCTGCGGCGGGTCAGATGGACGTCGCCGACGCTGCCGAAACGGCGGCCACTGCCATGACGCAGTTCGGTCTCAAGGGCGATCAGGTCAACCACATCGCCGACCTGCTCGCGGCTGGCGCCGGCAAGGCTCAGGGCTCCGTCGATGACATGGGGCAGGCGCTCAAGCAGGCTGGTCTCGTCGCGAACCAGACTGGTCTGTCGATCGAGGAGACCACGGCCGGCTTGACTGCGTTCGCCTCCGCTGGCCTCGTCGGCTCCGACGCTGGTACGTCGATGAAGTCGATGCTTCAGCGCCTCACGCCACAGTCAGAGGAAGCGGCTGGGCTCATGCGGGAGCTCGGCATCTCGGCGTATGACGCGTCGGGCAACTTCATCGGCCTCGAGAAGTTCGCCGGGAACCTACGTTCGTCACTGCAAGACCTCACCCCGGAACAGCGAAACTCGGCGCTGGCGACGATCTTCGGGTCGGATGCTGTGCGTGCCGCGTCGGTGCTGTACGAAGAGGGCGCCACAGGCATCGCCAAGTGGACGAACGCCGTGGACGAGCAGGGCTTCGCCGCGAAGCAGGCCGCGACCCTGACGGACAACCTGAACGGCGACATCGAGCGCTTCACGGGTGCGCTTGACACCAGCCTCATCCAGGCTGGTTCGGGTGCCAATGATGTTCTGCGCACGCTGGTTCAGACCGGCGAGGGCGTGGTGACCATGATCGGCACCGTTCCCGGTCCGGTGCTGTCCGCTGTCGGCGCGTTCGGCGCGCTGGTGCTGATTGGGCCGAAGGTCGGCGCGCTCGCGGCTACGGCCATCGCCCCGCTCAGTGCTGGTCTCAACACGTTCCGCTCCCGCGCCGCGCTCGCCTCCGCGGCCGCGCTCGGTTATGGCGCCGCGGCCCAAGGTGCTGGAACCCGCTCGCTCACGGCTGCGCAGCGTGTCCGCGTGCTGGGTGCGGCGATGGGTGGCCTGAAGGGCGCCGGTGCTGGCGCGATGGCTCTGCTTGGTGGCCCGTGGGGCGTGGCGCTGCTCGCGGCGACCGCTGGCATCACCATGTGGGCGCAGGGGCAGGCTGACGCACGAGCCGCGGCTGACGCGCTGTCGGAGACGATCGACAAGCAGACGGGCAAGTTCACCGACTCCTCACGCGAGACGGTCATCTCCGCGCTCCTTGGCGACCTTTCGCCCGAGGATCAGACGCTCCTTCAGGGCCTCGGCGTCGACTTCAACTCCCTCGCTGACGCGATGCTCAAGGGTGGCCCTGCCGCAGATCAGGCGCGGGCGAGTCTCGTCGCGCTGATGGATGAGCACCAGGCCGGCCTCGGGTTCCTTTCCTCGGAAGGACGGGCGACGGAGGGCCTGCTCCGGTCTTACGACCGGCAGAGCGAGGCCGCCGCCACGGCCGCGATCAAGCAGGAAGTCCTCAACAGGGCGCGCAACAGCGCAGCCGCCGCCGACTCCAACGGCGCGCAGTCTGCTGCTGCTGCGGAGCGTGGCATCACTGGCGTCGGGAACGCCGCCGCTGACGCCACGCCGAAGGTCGACGCCGCTCAGGCCGCGACGGACCGCATGAACGGTCTGCTGGCGAAGCTGGGCGCGAAGTCGGAAGAGGCTCTGGCGCAGATCGACGGGCTGTCGCAGGCGCTCGACCTGCTCGGTGGCGGCACGCGTGCTGTGGCTGCGGCGACGGACGCTCAGGCTGCGAGCATCGACAAGGTCAAGGAGGCCGCCGAGAAGGCGGCCGAGGCGACCAAGAAGAAGACCGACAAGGACTACTCGTCTGCCGAGAAGGCCCGTGACGTCGCGGAGGCTAACCGGACCCTGCGTGCGTCGCTGCGTGACGTGGCGACGGACACGCTGACGCTGATCGACAAGCAGCAGGCGCAGAACGCGTCGGTGGGCACGTTGACGGCGTCGTACAACCGTGGCCGTGCCGCGATTGAGACGCAGCTCAAGGCTCAGGGCTTGCACGGTGCGGCGTTGCAGCGTGAGACGGACAAGATCATCGGCACCCGCTCGAACTTCGAGAAGCTGCTGGGGGTCTACAAGCAGACACCCGGGCAGGTCGCGACGACTGTCAAGGCGAACGGGACCGCGACTGCCGCGGAGAACGTCCGCATGGTCATCCGCACCATCAACGGCGTGCCGACGCTCGTGCCGGTCTACATCTCCGTCACGTCGAACGCGTTCGCTGCGGTCCGGGCCGCGAAGTCAGCCATCTCCAGCATCGCAGGGTCGGTCATCGCGGGCGCCACAAAGAAGGCGACTGGCGGTCCGGTGTTCGGTGCCGGCACAGCCACTTCGGACAGCATCCCGGCGTGGCTGTCGAACGGTGAGCACGTCCTCACCGCGGCCGAGGTTGACGCCGCGGGCGGGCACGGCGCGATCCTGCGCATGCGGAAGGCCATCAAGACTGACGGTCTGAAGTTCGCGCAGGGTGGCGCGGTCGGCTTCCCCGGCCTCACCCCGGGCGCCTACGCGACGGGTGGCGCGGTCCGGGCGCCGCTGGACTCGTTCTACAGCGACTACGTCCAGTCGCTCGGCGAGCAGGTCACGGCAGCGATCCTGTCTGGTCTGCGCACCGCCGCGAGCAAGGCCGTGTCGGACCTGTCGCTGACGCAGAAGTCCGCGGCTACCCGGCGCGCCAACACGGCCACGACGCTCCGTCAGGACCGTGCACGGATCGCGGAGGCCCAGGCCGACGTGCGCCGCGCGAAGTCGAAGAAGGACCGCCTCGCCGCGCAGAAGCGGCTCCAGGCGGCCGAGGACAAGTACGACAAGGACCGCCGCAACGCCGCGCTGACGACGGTCAAGGAGGACAAGGCCATCGCCGACGGCAAGGCGAAGATCCTGTCGGCGACGAAGGCCATCAGCGCCGCGCAGGCGAAGCAGAAGGTCCAGTCGGAGTCGGCGCTGACGAAGTTCGACAAGGGCGTCGCGGGCGGCGTGAAGAACACGGGCGCGTTCATCGGCAACCTCGAGAAGCTCGCGTCGCGCGGCTACGTCACCCTGGCGCAGCAGCTCGCGCAGATGAGCAACGAGGACGCGGAGACGATCGCGGCGCAGGCTGCGTCGGCGTCCACGGGCACCCTCGACGGCATCGCGAAGAACGTCAACACGTCGCTCGTGCAGCAGCAGAAGCTCGACAACATCGAGGGCATCACGGCCATCCTCGGCCAGTTGCGCACGAAGAACGCTGGCGCGCAGGACATCGCGACCGCGACGGGCATGAGCCTCGACGACATCATTGCGGCCGCGAAACTGATCGACCTGAAGGGCAACAAGAACGGGTCACGTCTGCTCGCCGACCTGGCCGAGCTCGCGAAGAACGGCAGCCTCGGCGTCAAGTGGTTCGCGTCGGGTGGCTTCACCGGCATGGGTGGCACGTCGGACCCGGCTGGGATCGTGCACGGGCAGGAGTTCGTGTTCGACGCTGCTGCGACGCGGCGTTACGGGATCGCGAACCTTGAGGCGATGCGTCGGGGCCGGTTGATCCCGGCGCCGGCCGTGCAGGGACAGCAGGTCGCGGGCCGGTCATCCCTGGCTGGTCTCGTGATCGTCGGCACGCTCGATACGCCGTGGGGTCCGTCGCAGATCAAGGGCCTCGTCCGGTCTGAGATGGACGGTGCCGCTGCGGCGGCGAAGCAGGCGTCACGACAGATGAACGGAGTGAGGGCCTGATGGCGATCGTTTGGGGTGCCGCGCAGGCCGACTCGACCAACGCATTCCGCATCGGCTATGAGCTGACGATGTCGCCGTCGACCGTGTCTTCTGGCACGTCGTCGGTGACGTTGTCGGTGAAGCTGTACCTTGGCACGAAGTATTACGCGAACGACTCTGGCGTGGACTGGTCCATTGGGGCAGGGTTCTCGCCGGGGTCGGGGTCCAAGTCGTTCGACCACAACTCGGGCACGGCATGGTCGTCGTCGAATGTGACGCTGCTGGCGACGGTTTCGCGGTCGGTGAATACGTCGTACTCGGCGAACGTGACCGGGTCGGTCCTCGCGTGGGTGACGGGCTTGTCGGCCATCGCGGGTTCGGCGTCGGTGTCGGTGTCGTGGAACATCCCGAAGCGGCCGACGGGTACTCCTGCCGCGCCGACGGGGTGTAGCCACTCTCGCACGTCGGACACGCAGCACACGGTGACGTGGTCGAACACGTCCCCGACGAACGCTGCTGCGCCGTACCAGAACGTGCAGGTCGAGCGGCAGACGAACGACGGGTCGTGGGCGCGTATCGCCACGGTCGGTGTCGTCACGTCGTACACGGACAAGGGCACAGTCGCCAACCGGAAGTACCGCTACCGGGTGCGGGCGACGAACTCCGCTGGCGCGTCAGGGTATTCGACCGACTCATCGTTCTACACGACCCCGTCCGCGCCGTCGTCGGTTGCTGCTAAGAAGACGACCACGGGCGACATCGCCGTGACGTGGCCGGACCCGACCCCGTACAACACTGGAATCCAGGTCTGGCACGCCTCCGACGGCGTGTGGGAGTCGACGCCGCTCGCGACGCTCAGTGACGTGACGTCGTGGACGCACGCCTCGCCATCCACATCGGTGACGCACACCTACAAGGTGAAGTCAACGACCTCGACACCGTCGCTCGCATCGGCGTTCTCGCCGCAGTCGAACACCGTGCAACTGCTCGCGCCTCCGCTCGCTCCGACGAACCTGTCGCCGTCGAGCTCGGCCGTGGACGCCGTCAACCCGGTCGTCCTGTCGTGGCAGCACAACACCGCCGACACGACCGACCAGACCGCGTTCGAGGTGCAGCACCGCACGTCGGGCGGCGCGTGGGCGACGACGGGCAAGGTTACGTCCGGCGTCCAGTCGTGGACGCTGCCGGCGTCGACCTACTCCAACGGGTCGACGCTCGAGTGGCAGGTCCGCACGTGGGGCGACCATGTGGACCCGTCGCCATGGTCCGCGCTGGCGACGGTGCCGCTGTCGTCGGCGCCGACGGTCCTCATCAACACGCCCGTCGACGGCGACTCGTGGCTGACGTCGCGGGTGTCGGTGACGTGGGGCTACAACGACGAGGAGTTCAACCCGCAGGCGCGGTGGCAGGCCGTGCTCTACAACGCGGCTGGCGACGTCATGGAGCGCATCGACGGCTCGGGCGACGGTAACACTGTCGAGTTCGGGACCGCCGTCGCTGACGGGTTCACGTACTCGGTCGGCGTGATCGCGGCAGACTCGACGGGCATCTGGTCCGCCGAGGATGTCGTCACGTTCCCGGTCGCGTTCGCGAAGCCTCCCCGGCCCGAGCTGACGCTCGAGTGGATCGCTGACGCCGCCGCCGTGGCCGTCTCGGTGCACAACCCGCCGACGGAGATCGGCGAGGCTGACGCAGTGTCGGTGTCGCTGTGGCGGTCCGTGAACGGCGCCGACTGGGTGCTCATCGCGGACAGTATGGACCTCGACTCGTCCGCGACCGACTTCATCCCCGGCCTCGGCGTCGTCAACTACTACAAGGCGACCGCCGTATCGGACCTGCCGTCCGTGTCGGAGTCCATCGTTGAGGAGATCGTCACCGACCAGGCGCGCGCCGTGTGGGTGAACGCCGGCCCTGGCTTCTCGCAGGCGGTGCGTCTCGCATCGGCGGTGAAGGTCGATAAGACGTCGTCCCGGGCGAAGTCGCTGCGCAGGGTCGCCGGCCGGGAGTTCCCGCTCGAGGTGTCCGGTCAGCAGCGCACCCGCAGTATCAACCTGTCCGCGCGCCTGTGGGCGCCGACCCATCCGCGTGCGGCGTTGTCGTCGTCGTGGGACGAACTGGAGGAGGTGGCCGACATGATCGCGCCCGCCTGTTTCCGTTCGCCCGAGGGTGACCGGGTGTTCGTGTCGACGGGTGACCTGTCGGAGACGGACGCGCTGGACATGACGCGCGGCTTGTCGTGGTCGTTCGAGCGGGTCGACTATGCCGAGCCGACGGGTGAGGCGTTCGCGTGAGCGCCCTGTGGGTCTCCACTGACCCGAACCGCACGCTCGTCGCGGCTGACGATCCGCTGACTGTCAGCCGTGCCGAGTCGTGGCGGTGGGACATCCTCACCATCGACGACGCGCCGACGGACACCCTCGACGGCGTGGAGGGCGCGACGTTGAACTTCGTCGCTGACGCCCCGATGCGTGGCGGTGGCTCGCTGTCGTGGGCTGCCGAGCCGGGGCAGATCCGCCCCGACTGGCCCCGCATCCGTTTGCAGCCGTGGTATCGGCTCGAGACGCTCGTTGGGGTGTTGGAGTGGCCGCTGGGCGTGTTCCTGCCGGTGACGCCCACGGAGAAGTGGACCGACCAGGGCGTGTCGATCGACGTCGACCTGTACGACAAGACGCTCGTCCTCGACCAGGACCACACGACGCAGACGACCGGGGTGCAGAAGGGGTCGATCGTCACCGACGTCATCCGCACCATCATCACGGGCGCGGGTGAGGAGAAGCTCGCGATCGTCGACTCACCGGAGACGCTGTCGACTGCGATCGTGTGGGAGCCGGACACGTCCCGCCTGACGCAGGTCAACGACCTGTTGAAGGCGATCAACTACGCGCCGCTGTGGTGCGACGGGTACGGCACGTTCCGCGCCGAGCCGAACGTCGCCGCGAGCGCCCGCCCGGTGGCGCGTGCGTTCGCCGACGACGCGCGGGGCATCTACCTGCCGGACTTCTCCCACGCCCGCGACATGTTCGAGGTGCCGAACCGCCTGAAGCTCGTCGCGAAGGCCGACTCGTCCGCGCCGGCCCTGACGTCAGTGGTGACGAACGACGACCCACTGTCGCCAACGTCGACCGTGTCACTGGGCCGGGTCATCTCCGCGCAGGAGGACGACGTGGACGCGACATCGCAGGCGATCCTCGACGACAAAGCGGCCAAGCGGCTGCGTGAACTGTCGCGGGTCGCGTCCGAGGTGGCGATGGGCGTGTTCGCGCCGATCCCGCTACAGGTCCACGAGGTGGTGTCGTTCGTCAACGAGACGGCCGGCATCGAGGTTCTCGCGGAGGTGCAGAAGGTGTCCGTGTCGTTCGACCCGGACGGTTCGACCATGTCCCTGAACATCACGGAGGTACTGCCGTGAACTGGCGTTACGCGACCGTGACCGACGTGGCCCCGACGCGCATCACGTTCGACGGGGACGACGACGAGCTCGACGTCACCCCTGAGCACCTCGGATCGTCCTCGCCGCCGCTGGGTGCCCGCGTGTGGGTGCAGGTCACGGGCGGCGTGCCCATCATCCACGGCGTCATTTCCGCCTGACCCCACACATCTTAGGAGTCTCTCGTGGCGCTGCGTTCGTTCGCTCCCGGCCTCGCTGTCGACAAGGTCACCGGCAAGGGTGTGCCCGTCATGACGGCGAAGGTGCTGAACCTTGACACGGGCGACCCTGTCGACGTGTTCGACCCGGAGGACACCGTCAATCCGCGGTCGTTGACGACGAACCAGGCGGGCTACTTCGCGGCGTTCAAGGCTGACGCGGACCGACTGTCGCTCACGTTCGGCGGGGTGACTCTGTTCATTGAGGCGCTCGAGCTGTATGACGCGATCAAGGGTGACGCGGCTGCGGCAGCGTCGTCTGCGGCTGCCGCACAGACCGCAGCCGAGAATGCTGCGGCTGGCGCCACTGCGCCAACCAAGACGACTGTCGACACAATCATGGGCGGCGACACGACGAACCTCGTGCCGGCCGTGAACGCGCGGCGCAAGAAGGGGTCGACGATCACCCCCGACGACTTCACTGGCGCCAACGACAAAGCCAAGCTCCAAGCGTGCATCAACTACTGCGTTGCGAACGGTTACCCGACGATCGTGTTCGACCGGATGCTCGACATCACGGGGCAGGGGTCGGTCAGCATCGACAAGGTGCCGTCGTGGACGAACCGTACCGTCATCACGCTTGAGGGCTCTGGCGGCGGGATCGTCAAGAACGACGCCGGGATCATCTTCACCTCAGCGACCGCCAATACTGGCGACATCACGATCCGCGGACTGAAGTTTGCCTCCACGTCTGGCGCCGGCACCGTCGTCATCGACGGCGACAAACTGATCCGGCTCTCCCTGAGCGAGAACGAGTACCGCTCCGTCGACCGGGTCTTCTCGCAGACCACGGTCGGCCGATTCGCGCAGACCGTCCGGTTCCACAAGGAGCACGTGGTGGCGGGGACCGGGCCGGCAATCACGTTCCGCGAGTCCTATGACGTGACGGTCGACGACTGCCTGTTCGAGGACCGCACTGCCGGCGTGTGGAACAGCGACGGCACCATGACGGTGATCGCGAACCGCAATCTGCGAATAACCAAGAGCCTGTTCGAGAACATGTCCGGCGTCCCGATCAAGCTCGCCTATTCGTGGGGCTGCGTCCTCGATGGCAACTACTTCGAGTTCAACGGCGCAGCGACCGACCCGCAGATCGACCTCTACTCCCTGGCGGCGTCAGCGCGTCAGCGCGGCGTGGTGCTTCGCGCCAATCAGGTGCAGCAGACGACGGCGCAGAAGGCCGCTAAGGTCGGGTCGATCCTGATGGGGACGACGAACCCGCTGGCGCCACTGGTGTCACAGGCGAACGTCATGGACTCGGGCATCATGTGGCAGTTCGCTGCCGGCACGTCGGGCACCGTCGTGGGAACGGGTGACTATGTCGAGAACGGCGGGCTCGTCGTGTTCCCCGGCCAGGAGGATCGCTACCTCGCGCCGATCGGGCAGACCACGGTCACCACGGCGGGCCGGCCCAAGAGTCCCGTGATCGGGCGTGACGTCTACTTCGACACGACCCTCGGGAAGCCGGTCTGGCCGAAGACGGCGGGCACGAAGGGCGCTGTGGCGATCCGGTTCACGGCGGGCGCGACCGCGTCGGGGACGATCACCCTGACCATTTTCGGCGTCGCGTACAACGTGGCCGTGACGGCTGGTGACTCGACTGCGACAGTACAGAACAAGGTGGTGGCGGCGACGGGCACGTTCCTGCCGACGTGGTCACCGCGCGTCTTCGGCCTGTTCGCCATGCTCGACTCGTCCCAGCGCGGGCTCCTGTCTGGGGCTGTGACGTTCAGTGCGGGCGGCACGGGTGTCACGCAGGACTTTTGCGGCATCTACAGCCCTGGCACTGACCCCGTATGGGTGGATGCGACTGGTGCGGCGGTCTGACCCGGCGCATTCCCGCACGGCACCCATGAGCGTCCGCACCGAGTGCGGCACGAACCGTCCGCCGTCGAGTCGGATCGACAACCAGCACACCGGGCATTGCGCCCTTCCCCTGTCCATGCCTGCTCAGTACCCGAGCGGGCGTGGTTGATACATAGCGAAGACCCACCCCCGGCGCGGGCACGCCGAGGGTGGGTCGCCCGTCAGTGGCGCACGACTGGCTGCTGATACATCCCCGACCAGAGGGAAACCGTCATGCCCACATGCGAGAGCACATTACTCAGGGGAGACGGCGACGTGGACATTCCGCCTGCATTGATTCAAGGCATCGGCGCGAGTGGCCTAGTCGTCGCACTGTTCTGGATGCTCGCGAAAGAGATCCTCGTCACCGGCCCCGCGCACCGACGCGAGCTCGCCGAGAAGGACGCGCGCATCGCAGACAAGGACGCGCAGATCATCATGTGGCGCGCGGTCGGCGAGACAGCGCAGGCGCAGATGGCTGAGACGCTCGAACACTCCCGCCTGTCCGTGCAACTCCTGCAAGCCCTCGAGAAGCGCGCCCAGGAGAACTCATCCTCGCCGGGGGGTGGATGACGCATGTGGCGACGACACGACAAGCCGCCCAAGCCTGCCACCGCGCCGGCCAGACGTGACGAGGCCGACGAGCGCGGACTCGACGAGGCCCACGCCGCGCTCGAACAGGCCCTCTCACACTGGCCCGAAGTGACCCGAATCGCTGAAGACATCCGCGGCATCCGACGCCGCAACCACCTGGCCGACAAGGTTCGTGACGCGATGGGAGGCCACCCGCGATGAGACGGAAGATCCTGCGCCGCGTCGGCATCGGGCTCATTGTTGCCGCCGCAAGCGTGCTGCTGTGCGTTCTGGTGCCGCAGCCCATCCTGTACCTCGCAGCCCTCTGGTATGTGGCGCTGCCCTCGACGGCGTTCGTCATCGTCTACCACGCTCTGGCGCGCTGGTGGGAGTCGCCGATGGGGCAGAACATCATGCTCCTCATGGCGTCACTGGCGGCGCTGGCTGACCTGCTGCTCGTGAACGTGATGCTCGAACGCCCCGACTGGATGCGCTGGGTCTTCCTCGCGCTCTACATCGTCGTCGGCACTGCGATCTCGTGGCGCCTCGCCCTGCTCGTGAAGGCGCAGAGGCCCCGCTACCCACGCTCGTAACACTTCCGCTCGGGGACCACCGCTACATCTAGGAGGCTCCCGTGGCACTCAACGGCATCGACATCAGCGGCCACCAGGCCGACGCGACCGTGACGGAGTGGCTGCCCAAGGTCGACTTCGTCATCGTCAAGGCCACCGAAGGCAAAGGCGGCACGTCCGCGTCGTGGGCTGCCCGCGTCAAGCTCGCACGCGACGCAGGGAAGCTCGTCGGCCACTACCACTACGCCTGGCCCGTGAACGGTGGCGTGGTCGACGCGGCGCACTTCCTCGCCGTCGTGGGCGCGATCCCCGGCGAGGTCGCGGTCCTCGACTTCGAACCGTTCGGGCAGACCTCGCCCGCGTCGTCGTGGCCGCAGTACGTCATCGACTTCGCCGACGCCGTCCTCAAGGCGACCGGGCGCGAACCGTGGCTCTACAGCGAGGACTACCACCTGAGCGTCCTCGAGCAGCAGGCCACGCCGGAGCAGCTCGCACGCATCCGCCGTATGCCGTTGTGGAAGGCGGGCAACGGGAACGCCTACGTGGCTTCACCTGACGTCGACCCCGGCAACCTGCACGGCTGGCCGGCGTTGACGTGCTGGCAGTGGACGTCGACCCCGCTCGACCGCGACGTGTTCTACGGCACCGCAGCCGACTGGCGCGGCACGCCACCCCCGACCCCGACACCCGAGGAGCCTCCCGTGGCACGAGCAACCTGGCGCGGCGTGACCGTCGACTCGGAGACCGCCCTGTACCTGACCGCGGTCGCCAAAGAGGTGACCGTCATGGCGAAGGCTGCCGGCGTCCCCGACTGGACCGTCACCCCGATCCCTCGCTGCGGCTCCTACCAGACGACGACGGCCGCATCGGCAGGCACGCACGCGGGCGGTGGCGCGGTCGACATCAACGCGGTGGGACTGTCCGACCGGCAGGCCCGCGTCCTCGAGTCCGCTGCCCGGAAGATGGGCGGGACGGCTTGGTTCCGGCCCGCGATCTCGGGGCTGTGGCAGCGTCACGTCCACATCCTGCGTTCCGACTGCACCGACCTGTCCTACGCGGCCGGGAAGCAGGTCAAGGCTTACCGCGCCGGCTACAACGGCCTCGCGAACAACGGCCCCGACACCGGGAACCGTTCGTGGGTGAACGCGACGTGGGCTGCCGTGAAGGCCGCACAGAACGCCGTCGTCAACGTCGGGTCCGCGGTCGTCATCGACGCGAAGGTCAAGGGCATCCAGCACGCGCTCCGTCAGACCGTCGACGGCAAGCTCGGCGCCCAGACGTACCGCGCGGTGTGGCGTCTGTCGCTCGCGTCACGTGAGGGCCGGTCCGGGTTCCTGAAACTGTCCGACGCCGACCGGAAGGCGCTGCAGCGGGACATCGGCTGCCGCTGGGTCGACGGGAAGTGGTCGCTGGTCGGGTCGGAGATGCCTGGCCGTCTGCGTGACGCGGTCGGTGGTGTGCAGCGCGCGATGGGCCTCGACATCGACCGGGTGTGGACCGATGCCGACGAGGGCTACCAGTTCAAGCGGCTCTACACCGCGGCCGGTTTCAAGCCGTGAGCGTCGACCACCGTCCTTACCTCGCACGGAAGGCGCCGCTGATCCGGCGCGTCCTGTTCGCCGGCCTCGGGCTGTGCACTCTCGCTGGCGGACTGTCTGCCGGCGCCTTCGTCTACCTCACCACGAAGCCTCAGCGGCGCGCTACGTAGCGTTTCAGGGCTTCACGGATGACCTCGGAGAGCACGTCGCCGCGCTCCTCGGCCTTGGCTTTGGCGGCGTCCCAGAGTTCGTCCTCGACCTTCACGGAGCGCGGACGGCGCGGCGGACGCGGGGTCACAGCGAGCACTCTCCATCATGGTCGAGCAGGTTTGAGCATGGGCCTCGGTCGCAGCATGGGTTGTCAATGCGCCGCAACTGCTCGGGAGAAACGCTGACGATGAGTTCGATCTGCTCAACCACCTCGAACTCTGCTCCGTTCGGCATGGCTCGGCGAACCTCCTCGGCCGCCTCCCGAGTGGGGAACGGCTTGGAGAGGACTGCCACGCCGCGCGACTTGGCATAAAACCCTCCAGCGTCGAGGCGGATGCGAAGGCCCCACCCGCTCATGCGGCAAACCGGACCATGTCGCGGACCGTGCTGCACGAGACGACGTGGCCCGTCCGGTCGGTGATGTAACCGCCCTGGAACTTGCCGTCAACGATCGTGGCGCTCATGCGGGCGTTGCCAGCCGCATCGCGGGCCACGAGCTGCTGTCGCTCGGTGCTGACCGTGAGGCCGAGGGTCTTGGCGGTCTTGGTGATTCGCTGCGTCGTGTTCATGTCTCTAGTATGCGCCCCGTCCATACGTTCGTCAATACGTTTCTAGAAGAAAGTTGGGACCAATGCTGACCAAGGCATTCTGGCAGGCCACCGCCGAACGCGTCGTCTCGTCCATCGCAGGCGGCGCACTCGCAGCCCTCGGCTCCGACGCGATCGGCGTGTTCGACGTCGACTTCGGCAAGGTCGCATCCGTCGCGCTCCTCGCCGGCCTCGTGTCGCTGCTCAAGGCGCTCATCGTCGGGAAGGCCACCGACGGCGGCCCCTCGCTGGGTAACGCGGAAACCCTGAACCCTGCCGCGCCCGAGAAGGCCGTCGCGGTCCCCGAGGCGTCCCTCGGTGACAGCCTCGGCGATGGCGTCCAGGGCATCACGGATGGCGTCAACGGCATCGGGCGCGGCGAGTGATCGCACGCATCGTCGCCTGGCTGACCGAGCACATCCGCATCGGAGACGGCAAGTCCGGCGCCGCTAACGGCGGCTACTGGGGCGGCGTGTTCGCCCATGCGCTCGACATGCTCCGACGTGCCGGCGCGAAGGCCACCGCGTTCCTGCGCCGCGACAAGGGCGATGGCTCGTAAGCCCTGCCGCGCCGAGCTCGACCTGTACGGCGAGAC
>Ga0308175_100000648_pt1 | contig 23329 bp, 30 predicted proteins | sample PhyCR1_3_FD_203893 | JGI IMG/M metagenome (GOLD analysis project Ga0308175, IMG submission 203893) | Soil microbial communities from UC Gill Tract Community Farm, Albany, California, United States - DLSLS.C.R1 | ecosystem: Environmental > Terrestrial > Soil > Agricultural land | place: USA...
GGGGGCGGGGGGGGGGCCACCCCCCCCCCCGCCCGGCCGGGAGTTCGCGCCGCCTGCGGCGGCGGTGGGCCAGAGCTCAGCGAGGCGCCGGCAGAGCTCCACGTACGGCTCGTACGTCCCGACCATGAAGCACTGGTGGAGGTAGCGGTCGACCTGCTCGTGGATCGCCGCCACGACCGACGAGTGGCCGTGCCCGAGGTTCTGGCAGGCGATCCCGCCCGCGAAGTCGAGGAACTCTCGCCCGTCGGCGTCCCAGACCCGTGCGCCCTCGGCCCGCTCCACGACGAGCGTGGGCGTCGAGACACCGCGGGCGACGTAGCGTTCGCGCGCCGCGAGCACTCGCTCGGCGGCGCTTGCGCGTTCTTCCACGGACATCGGCCCCGGGGATTATCGCTGCGCTATGCGCCGCGTTCAAGCGGTAGCCGCCTCGCATTGCGAGGCTTTCCCCGGCCTCGACTGCGAAATGCGCGGCGTCAGCCCCAGACGGACTCGAACGTGCCCAGCCGCAGCTCGCTGTCGTAGTGGAAGCGCGTCGCGTCCACGCGCTCCATGTACTCCTCGCGCCGCTCGGCGACGAAGGCGTTGTACGCGTCAGCCGACTCCCAGCGGTCGATCACGAGGTAGCGGCCGGGCGCCTCGACGTCGCGGAGGAGCTCGGTGCCGATGTACCCGGGCCCCTGCCGGAAGAACTCCGCCCACTCGCCGTCGGCCCCGTAGACGCGCTCGAATCCGGTCGCGTCGCGCACCTCATAGCTGAAGACGAGTGCGATCACGCACGGGAGGATAGGGTCCTGCGCATGTCCGCCGAGGCCGTCCCTGCGGAGCCCGAGGCGCGCGCCGAGTACGCCGGCGTGCTCCGCTTCTACCACCTCGCGAAGCATCAGGAGTGGCAGGTCGACGACGTGCCGTGGGGCGAGATCCCGTTCATCCCGGAGGGGAAGGGGTCGCCGGAGCGGCAGGCGCGGCGGCGGGACATCTGGCGCTCGGTGATCATGCAGCAGCTCCAGGCGGACGTCTTCGCCTGCGAGATGGCGTCGCAGCTGCTGGCGGCAGCGCCGGACCCGGAGGCGCGTCTCTACTACTCGACGATGGTGCAGGACGAGTCGCGCCACACCGAGGCGTGGCTGCGGCTGATCGGCCAGGTCGGCGGGGAGGGGGAGCGCGATCCGTTCCTCGACGAGCTCGCGCACATGTTCCTCGAGGCGGATCTGCTCGAGGAGAAGGTCTTCCTCATGCAGGTCTTCTTCGAGCGGCTGATCATCCCGCGGTTCAGGCTGATCGCGAAGTCGTCGCGCGGGACGGTGCTCGAGGATCTCTGCAACCGGCTCGCCGTCGACGACGGCATCCACCACGGCGCCGGGATGGCGTACGAGCGTGTGCTGCTGCAGTCGGCGGGGAAGCAGGTGCGCGCGCGGCTGGTCGACGCGGCGAACACGATGCTCCCGATCTTCGCGAAGCACGTCCTCTGGCGCCCGAAGGCGCGCGAGATGATCGGGCACCTGATGGAGACCCGCGACCGGGAACGGCTCCACGAGGAGCTGAACCACGGCGTCCGGCTCGCGAGCTCCCTCGGCCTGGACGTCTCCGACGTCCGCCTACCCGCCGGCTGATTCTCTGCGGAGCCGGGCGAGGGACGCTCGCCCAGATGGAGCATCTGCACCCGTCTGCCACCCGCAGGAGCGCAGGTGGCAGACAGACGGGTGCGAAGGAACTACGCGACTAAAAGCCGCTCAAGAGACCTATGCACTGACCGGTCGTGTTGTGGCCGACGATGTTGAACTCGCCGGGGATGGCCCCTCCGGTCAAGCGCGGGCCGAGGTTCTCGCAGTTGAGGTTCTTCCCGATCGTGTTGACGACGACGCTGACCGCGGCGTTGCCGTCGTTCTCCGGGTCGGTCGCCGTGATGTTCGTCAGCGTCAGGTTGCCGCCGATCTGGCTGAACAGCACTCCGAGCCACTCGGGCATCACGTCGCTGACCGTGAAGTTGCCGCCGACCGTGTTGTTCTTCAAGGCCCAGGGGATGTCTCCGCCCCCTCCGGTCAGCGTGACGTTCCGGTTGACCGTGATCCCGTTCAACAGAATGGTGTCCGCATCGGTGGCGGTGACATTTCCGTTGACGGTGATGACGGAGTGGCCGTCCTCCTCCACGGCGCACGGGTGTGCCGCGTGAGGGACGTAGCCGAACGGCTAGCAGCCCAGGCCGAGCAGCGAGCCTGCGCCCGCGGTGACGTTGTGTCCGATGGTGATGGTCGAGGGCGCGCTCTGCGCGTCGAAGAATGCTCCGTCGGCGACGTTCAGATTGCCGACGACGTTGATTACGGCATCGGGAACTACGTCGCAAAAGCCTGTGACCGTGATGCTGGAGTAGCTCCCGGACGGGACGTCGCCGCCTGCGCACGTATAGGGCTGTGTGCCTGATGGCGCGGCGCTGGCGATACCTGTGATACCGAGCAACGCCACCACCGTGGCCGTGCCGAACAGGATGGAAAACCTCATACTCGCCCCTTCGTTTGTTGTGACAGCCTTTTGACCGTACAACCGGGACCGAATCCCGCCTAGAACCGCTCCGGCGCTCGGCGCTGGCGAATCGCAGCGAGTCACGGAACATTCCGGACCACTGGCCCAGGCGAGCGTCGCCGCCTCAGGCTTCGGCCGAGGCGATCACCTCGGCGAGGCTGCGCTCGGTGTCGCCGGCGAGAAGTGGCGTGATGTGCTCACGCATCCAGGGGCCCCCAACCTCTCGTGCCACGCGCTCCGCGGCCTCCGCCGTCGGGAACTCCAGGATCAGGATCAGGTGCGTGTCGTCGACCTTTGCGACGTGGGCCGCCAGGGCGCCGGCATCGACCACGAGCTGCACGCCCTCCTGCAGCGCCCCGACCGTCGCGTCGGGAACCGGCTTGCGCAGACGAAGGTGGTTGACCACGACGTGCAACGGGCCGACGTTATCGCGATTCCCTCGCTGCCCCGGTGGTTGTGCGGCCGGCGAGCGGACGAATAGAGTCGCCGACGGGATCAGTGGCCGGTAAAGGGATGTGAGCGCGTTCGTCCGCCGTACCGCGCGGGCCGTCCGGATCGTCATGCGCGACGGCGGGATTCCGCGGCCTCTCCGCTGGCTCGCGGCGGTCGGGCTCGCGCCGGTTCCCGGGCCGTTCGACGAGATCGTGTTGCTTCTCGTCGCGCTGATCCTTTTCGTCTTCTACCGCGGGCGCCTGCGCCGGGCGTGGCGGGAGGCGGCGGGCTAGGCTGCCCAGCGTGGGGGGTCGGCGGTTCACGATCAGGGCGCTCGACGAGTCGACCTGGGACGCGTTCGCTGTGCTCGTCGAGGCGAACAACGGCGTCTTCGGCGGCTGCTGGTGCATGGGCTTCCACGCCGACGACTGCAAGAACTCGGCCGGCGTGAACCGCGAACGCAAGCTCGCGCGCGTTCGGGCGGGAACCGCGCACGCGGCGCTCGTGTTCGACGGCGACGACTGCGTCGGCTGGTGCCAATTCGGGGCACCCGACGAGGTGCCGCGGATCAAGAGCCGCAAGGAGTACGAGAAGGGTCTGAAGGACCTGCCGGACTGGCGGATCGCCTGCAACTTCGTCGGCAAGGGCCACCGGCGCAAAGGCGTCGCCACCGCCGGGCTCAGCGGCGCGCTCGAGCTGATCGCCGGCCTCGGCGGCGGCACGGTCGAGGGCTACCCGGAGGGCGCCGACTCGGTGCCCGCAGGCTTCCTCTTCAACGGGGCGCTATCGACGTACGAGAGGGCCGGCTTCGGGCGCGACCGCAAGATCGGCAAGCACCGCTGGGTCGTGCGGAAGACCGTCGCGCCTGCAAAGCGCTAGCGCATGCCGCCGCGCTCGAAGTGGGCGCGGAAGAAGTTCTCGCTGCCGGCGGTCGCCATCGCGGCCGAGGCGCTGATCTCGAGCGCGAGTGCTGTGGCGGCCACGAGCTGCGCGAGGCGGTAGACCTTCCCGGGCCCGGCGCAGCCCATCAGCTCGAGCCACTGCTTCGGCCCGGGGAGCGTCGTGCCGCCGCCGACGGTCCCGACCTCGATTCCCGGGAAGCGGATCGAGACGTGGAGGCCGCCGTCGACGCGCTGCTCCGTCCCGTGCGCCATCGAGCTCGTGCCGACGAGCCCGAGATCCTGCCCGGTCGCCGCGAACACGGCCGCGATCGCCGACGCGGGCGTGAACGCGACGGACTGCATCCCCGAGGCGACCGCGCCGTGCGTCCCCGCCCACGCCAGCTCCTCGAGGTCGGCGACGCTCGTCCGCAGCACACGCTCGACCGCCGCCTCGGTCAGCGTCGTCTCCGCGATCACGGTCTTGCCGTGCCCCTGCTGGAAGTACTCGAAGGACGGCTTCTTGTCGCCGCCCATGTTCGCCTCGAGGATCGTGCGCTCCACCGGCACCGGCGCCTGCGGCAGGACGTAGGCCATGTTCAGCGCGTACGCGTTGCGGGTCATCATGTTCGCGCCGAACGCGTCCCCGGTCGTGAAGCGCCAGAGGACGTGGCACATCGGGCCGACGACGTGCGTCTTCGCCTCGCGCAGGACGGCGTAGCGCGAGAGCTCCGGGTTGTCGGCTTCGCGGAGGAACTCGCGCATCGCCGGCACCTGGTCCTCGACCCAGCGGGCGAGCACGAGCGCGTCGCCCGCGTCTTTGCAGACGAAGCAGGATGCTCTGGTGATCCTGTCGGCGATCACGTACGTTCGGGAGCCACCGGACTCCGCGATCGCCTTCGCGCCACGCTGTACCGAGGCGGTGAGCCCGCCCTCCGTGTGCGCGAGCGGGACGACGACCTCCTCGTCCGATCGACCCGTCTCGACGACCGCGCCGTCCTCCGACAGCTCGTACTCGCCGAGCGAGACCGCGAGCTGCGCGACCGAGACGGGGATCGAGACGAGCCCGGTCACAGACTCGGCCGCGCGCGCGTACGGCTCGAGGTCGACCTCGGGCAGGCCGAGCGCCGCCTGGCGGGCGCGCACCGAGTCGGCGTCGTTCTTGCGGGAAAGTCGCATCGAGCGGAGGCTATAACCTCGCTCCGTGACGGCAACGATCATCGACGGCAGGGCCCTCGGGGCGAAGGTGCGCGAGGAGGTCGCCTCTTCGGTCGCCGAGCTCGGACACGTCGGCCTCGCAACCGTCCTCGTCGGCGACGACCCCGCCTCGCACATCTACATCGACCTGAAGCAGAAGGCCGCGCGCGAGGCCGGGATGGATCCACGCGACCTGAAGCTGCCGGCGGAAACGTCCGAGGACGATCTGCTCGGGACGATCGCGGAGCTCAACTCCGACGACAGCGTCGACGGGCTCCTCGTCCAGCTTCCGCTCCCTGACCACATCGACGAGACCCGCGTGATCGAGGCGATCGCGCCGGTGAAGGACATCGACGGGATCCACCCGCTCAACGCCGGACGCCTGTACCTCGGTCGCCCGACGCTCGTCCCGGGCACGCCGCTCGGGATCATGCGGATGCTCGACGAGTACGAGATCCCGCTCGAGGGAGCTCGCGCCGTCGTCGTCGGCCGCTCCGCCATCGTGGGCAAGCCGATGGCGCATCTCCTCCTCCAGCGCAACGCGACCGTGACGGTCTGCCACTCGCGCACGCAGGACCTCCAGCGGCACACGCTCGACGCCGACGTCCTCGTCGCGGCCGTCGGACGCACCCATCTCATCTCGGCGGACATGGTCAAGGCCGGCGCGACCGTCATCGACGTCGGCATGAACCGCGACGAAACCAGCCGCAAGGTGCTCGGCGACGTCGACCCGGGCGCCATGGAGCGCGCCGCGTACATGACTCCCGTGCCCGGCGGCGTCGGCCCGATGACGATCGCGATGGTGCTCCAGAACGCCGCTAGCGCAGCGAGATTGCGCAGGTCCGGGGCTATTGCGTCCGCCCAAAACTGAGCTAGACTCCGGCTGTTTCAGTAACGGTCGGCGGCTCGGTGCCCGGGCCGTCGTTTTTTCTGCAAGGAGGAAGGGTTGGCTGAGGGCACCGTAAAGTGGTTCTCGAACGAGAAGGGGTACGGCTTCATCGAGCGTGAAGGCGGCGACGATGTCTTCGTCCACTTCTCCGCGATCACGATGGACGGTTACAAGTCGCTGACCGAGGGTCAGCGCGTGTCGTTCGAAGTCGTTCAGGGCGACAAAGGCGCGCAGGCCGCGAACGTCCAGGCGATCTAGAGAACCTGTCGGACTCAAGTGCTTGAAAGGGCCCCTGACGGGGCCCTTTCTATCTCGCTTTCGCTTTCGCTTTCCGCTCGCGAGACCGCTGACGACCGGCCGCTGCGTGCCGCGCACGCACCTGTCGGGCGCGGCTGCGAAACGTCTTTTGCGAGGATCGGGTAATGGGCATCGACCGCGAACAACTTCTCCACGTGGCGCACCTGGCGCGCCTCGAGCTGCGCGACGACGAGGTCGAGCGGCTCGAAGGGCAGCTGAACGACATCCTCGCCGCGGTGTCCAAGGTCTCCGAGCTCGACCTTTCGGACGTGCCGCCGACCTCGCACCCGCTCGACGTCGTCAACGTCTGGGACGAGGACGAGCCGCGACCGTGCCTGTCGGTGGAGGATGCGCTTGCGAACGCGCCCGAGCGCGACGGGAACTTCTTCAAGGTGCCGCCCGGAGGCACCGCGTGATCGACACGCTCCGCCTGACGGCCGAGGAGGCGAAGCGGCTCCTCGAGACCCGCCAGATCTCCGGCGCCGAGCTCTTCGCCGCGTACCGGGCCGCGATCGACGCGCACGACGAGGAGCTGCACTGCTACCTCCACGTCTGTGACGACCCCGGCGGCGAGGGGATCCCGATCGCGCTCAAGGACGTGATCGGGACGAAGGGGATCCCGACGACGGCCGGCTCCAGGATCCTCGAGGGCTACGTCCCCGTGTACGACTCGACGGTCGTCGAGCGGCTCAAGGCACACGGCCTCCGCATCCTCGGCAAGACGAACACCGACGAGTTCGCGATGGGCTCCTCGACCGAGAACTCCGCGTTCGGCCCGTCGCACAACCCGTGGGATCCCTCCCGCGTGCCGGGAGGCTCGGGTGGCGGCTCGGCTGCCGCGGTCACCGCCGGACTCGCGCCCTGGGCGCTCGGCTCCGACACGGGCGGCTCGATCAAGCAGCCGTCGGCGCTCTGCGGCAACGTCGGTCTCCGTCCGACGTACGGCACGGTCTCGCGCTACGGGATCGTCGCCTTCGCCTCGAGCCTCGACCAGGTCGGGCCGGTCGCGCGCACCGTCCGCGACTGCGCCTACCTCTACTCGATCATCGCCGGCCGGGACGCGTGCGACTCGACGACGGTCGAGCTGCCTCATGCAGTTGAGCTGCCGGAGGCCGAAGAGCTGAAGGGTCTCCGCATCGGCGTCCCGAAGGAGCTGAACGAGGCGGAGGGCATCGAGCCCGGCGTCGCCGCGGCGGTGCAGGCGGCGATCGCGAAGCTCGAGGCGCTCGGCGCCGAGGTGGGGGAATGCTCGCTGCCGCAGTCCGTCGAGTATGGGATGGCCTGCTACTACCTGATCACGCCGGCGGAGGCGTCCTCCAACCTCGCCCGCTACGACGGCGTCCGCTACGGGTATCGCGCCGACGCGACGGAGCGGCTCGAGATGTACGAGCGCACGCGCAACGAGGGCTTCGGCGACGAGCCGAAGCGGCGGATCATGGTCGGGACGTACGCGCTGTCGGCCGGCTACTACGACGCGTACTACGGGCAGGCGCAGAAGGTGCGGACGGTGATCAAACAGGAGCACGACGCGCTGTTCGAGACGTTCGACGCGCTCGTCTCGCCGACCTCGCCGACGGTTGCCTTCCCCCTCGGCGCCCGCACGGCCGACCCGATCGCGATGTACCTCAGCGACCTGCTCACGATCCCCTCGTGCATGGCCGGCCTGCCGGGCCTCAGCATCCCCTGCGGCCTCTCGGAGGGATTGCCCGTCGGCCTGCAGCTGATCGGGCCGCAGTTCGCCGAGAACGCGCTCTTCCGGATCGGTCATGCGCTCGAGCGCGCGATCGGCTTCGACGCGGTGCCGGAGCGGCTGCGATGACGATGCGGTTCGAGGATCCCGCGGCGGAGTTCGTGCTCGCGGTCGAGCGCGTCTTCGGCGAGCACCCGCGCGTGCTCGACGGCTCGCGCGCCGTCCTCGTTGGCGAGGTGAAGCTGCAGCTCGAGGCCGGCGAGCGGGAGCTGTGGCTGATCGAGACGCACGGCCCGCTCGAGCACCGGGTCGCGATGGTCCAGGTTCGCGACGACGTCGAGGACGCGCTCCGCGCGGCCAAGGAGAAGCTCGATGAGCGCTGAGGCCCCTGGCCGCGCGCCGCTCCCGGCCGGCGGAGCCGGCCTCCGCGGCGCGCTCTCGCCGCTCGCGGCGCGATCCTGCGCTCGCTCGGCGAGTCCGTACCTGACGTACTGTCCTCGCCTCGCTCGCTTGGCTCGCTTGCGAGCGACGAGCCAGGAGCCTCAGCGTGTCTGACTGGGAGCTCGTCTGCGGCCTCGAGGTGCACGTCCATCTCAAGACCCGGACGAAGATGTTCTGCCGCTGCGAGCTCGAGTACGGCGGAGCGGAGAACACGCACACCTGCCCCGTCTGCCTCGCCCATCCCGGAGCGCTGCCCGTCCCGAACTCCCGCGCGATCGAGATGACGATCCTGCTCGGCCTCGCGCTCGACTGCGAGATCGCCGAGCGCGCCGTGTTCGCGCGCAAGAACTACTTCTATCCCGACCTGCCGAAGGGCTACCAGATCAGCCAGTACGAGGCGCCTCTCTGCGGGCGCGGCCGCTTCCTCCTGCCGACGGAAGGCGGCGAGCGCGAGATCGGGATCGTCCGCGCGCACCTCGAGGAGGACGCGGCGAAGACGGTTCACTCCGGCGGCGCGACGGGCCGCTCGGTCGGCGCGGAGTACAGCCTCGTCGACTTCAACCGCGGCGGCACGCCGCTGCTCGAGATCGTGAGCGCGCCCGACCTGCGCTCGGCGGAGGAGGCGACGTGGTACCTCCGGCTGCTCCGGCAGACGATCGTCGACCTCGGGGTGTCCGACGCCGACATGGAGAAGGGGACGCTGCGGGCGGATGTCAACGTCTCGGTGCGGCGGCGCGGGGAGGAGGGCTTCCGGCCGCGCTGGGAGATCAAGAACATGAACTCGTTCCGGTTCATCGGGCGGGCGATCGAGGCCGCGTTCCGCCAGCAGGTCGAGGCGCACGAGGCCGGGGAGGAGGTCGTCCAGTCGACCTACGACTACGACGCGGACACCGACCGGCTCACGGTGCACCGCTCGAAGGAGGAGGCGGACGACTACCGCTACTTCCCCGAGCCCGACCTCGTCCCGGTCGAGCCGCCGGCCGCGCTCGTCGAGCACCTCCGCGGGCAGGTGCCCGAGCGTCCGGCCGAGCGGATCCGGCGGCTCGCGGGTGAGCTCGGGTTCGTTGCCGCCGCCGAGCTCGTCACTACCGGGAACGAGTGGAAGGCCGAGGCGCTCGCGGCCGAGGGAGTCGAGTGGAAGGCCGCAGCGGCGGTGGCAATGAACCGCGGCGACTTCCTCCCGGAGAACGCGGCGGCGCTCGCGCGGATCGTGCAGGCCAACGTCACGCGCGAGGCGCTCGACGAGGCGTTCGCGGCAGCCGCGGAGAGCCCGATCGCGGCGGAGGACTACCTCGCCAGGACGGCCCTTGCCGACGAGGACGCGCTCATCCCCGTGATCGACGGCGTGATCGCGGCGCACCCGGAGCAGGTCGAGACCTACCGCGGCGGCAAGGAGGGTGTGCTCGGTTTCCTCGTCGGCCAGGTGATGCGGGAGACACAGGGCAAGGCCGACCCGAAGGTCGTCAATCAGCTGCTGCGGGAGAAGCTTCGAGGCTAGGTAGGTCGCGGATCGCCGCGCTCAGCGTCCCCGCGACCGCGGCGACGACGACGGGGGCGGCGAGGACGAGCACGGCGATGCGGGCCGTCGAGTGGGTGAGGAGCAGCCCGGCGACGAGCGGGCCGATCGGCGCCGTGACGGCTCGCAGCGCGTTGGACGCAGCCATCGCGCGGCCGAGCAGCCGGTCGGGGATCAGCGTGTACGAGTAGGCGGTCATCGCGGAGTCCGTGTTCGGGAACCAGAACGCGTGCAGCGCGACCGCGGCGGCGAGCACGTAGACGTTCGGATACGCGACGAAAGCCGCGAAGACGAGCGCCATCCAGAACTCCGAGAGCAGGATCGCGCGCATCGGGAAGAGACGCCGCAGGAGCGGCGAGACCGCCGAGCCTGCGAGTAGGGCCGCTCCCTGAGCGGCGACGAAGCCGCCGATCGCGGCGCTCGAGAAGCCCTGCCGGTGGGCGAGGATGATCATCGCGATCGGCGCGCCCGAGGCAGCGAGATTGCTGACGGCAATCATCCCGATCGTCGTCCGGAGGAACGGAATCCGCCAGAAGTACGCGAGCCCCTCGCGGAATTGGGTGCGAGCGCCGGGCTCACGCTCCTCCTGGAACCGCGTTCGCATCAGGAGAAGTGTCAGCGTCGAGAAGCCGTACGACAGCGCGTCGGCGAGAAACGGCAGACCGCGCGCGACGCCGAAGAGCGCGCCTCCGGCCGCCGGCGCTGCCAGCCGCACGCTCGACGCACGCGCATAGGTGACGCTCGCCGCGTCCGCGAGCTGTGACCGGGGAACGACGGCCCTGAACGCACCGCTCGATCCGGCGCGGTAGACCGTCGCGGCCGTCATGTCGACGAAGGCGACGAGCAGGATCAGCCAGAACTGCGTGTGATGCGTGAGGACCGTGGCGGCGAGCGCGCCGACTGCGATCGCCCCGGCGGCGTCGGCCGCGACCATCAGCCTCCGACGGTCGAAGCGGTCGGCCGCGACTCCCGCGAGCGGGCTGAACAGCACTACCGGCGCGAACTCGACGGCGCCGACGTAGCCGGTCTTCGCCGCCGAGCCGGTGATCGCGAGCGCGAGCAGCGGATACGCGATCGTGGACATGTTCGACCCGAGGGCCGAGAGAAGCTGTCCGGCCTGCAGCAGCAGGAAGTCCCGGTTCCGCCGCAGCGGGAGAGGCTCGGTCACACCTCCATCGTCGCAGCCGCCGGCGCCGGCTCTCGCCGGGTCACGAGGTAGGCGGCGCTCACGACGACGACGGCCGCCATCACGACGAGGAGGATGCGGTAGTCGACGACCGTCGAGAGGGCGGCGCCGCTCGCGATCGAGATCGTCTGCGCGACCGATAGCGACATGTCCGCTGCGGACGAGACGCGGCCCTGGATCCGCAGCGGCGTCCGCGTCTGGAGCGCGGTACTGAAGGCGACGATCGCCCAGAGGATCCCGATACCGGCGATGAAGAAGCCGAAGAGCACGATCGGGAGTGAGGAGACCGTGAGGAGCAGGTCGCCTAGCCCGAAGAGCCCGAGTCCGAGGCCGACCGTTCTCACGTCGCCGAGACGCCTGACGACGCTCGCCGCCGTGACGCCGCCGGCGATCGAGCCGACTCCCTGCAGCGCGGCCATGACGCCGAAGAAGGACGGGTGCTTGCCGAGGTGCGCGATCACGCTGAAGATCAGCGTCTCGGCGAAGCCGACGACGAGGAGAGCGATCGCGGCGCCGGTGACGATCTGCCGCAGGGGCAGCGTCCGCCACACGTGCTCGATTCCGGCTGTCAACTCGCGCAGGAAGTGGTGCTCCGGCGGATCGGGGCGCTTCTCGCGCACGAGCATCCGCGACAGGAAGAGCGCCGAGCCGGCGAACGTGGCCGCGTCGAGAATCGCGACGGTGCCTCCGCCGAACACGGCGTAGAGCGCGGCCCCGACCGGCGGCGCGATGATGCGCAGGCCCTGCTGCGTGGAGGAGAGGGCTCCGTTCGCATCGGCGAGCAGATCCTCCGGCAGCATCAACCGCAGCAGGGCCGAGCGCGCTGGGTAGAAGACGGATCCCGCGACGCCGTAGAGGAACGAGACGAGGTAGATGAGCCACGCGTCGCCCTTGTCGTGCACGAAGAGGAGGACGAGGACCGACGTTCCAAGCGTGACGTCGGTGGCGATCATCAGCGGGCGCTTGCGCACGCGGTCGGCGAGCAGCCCGCCGAGAGGGCCGGCCAGGTTGCCGAGCCCGAGCACGAAGAAGACGAGCCCGGCGCGGGCGCTCGAGCCCGTGAGGGTCTTCATCCAGACCGCCATCACGATCCACATCGCCCAGTCGCCGAAAGCCGAGAGCGTCTGGCCGGCCACGAGGAGGCGGGCGTCGCGGTAGGAGAGGAGGCGGCGCATCAGGGTCGCTCCCCGCCCGCATAGCGGAGCGTGGTCAGAGCCGCGTACCCCATCGCCGCGAGCTGGCCCGCGGCGGCGACAGCGATCACGTGGCGGGCTCCGTATGCCGGGAACGCGAGCGCCGCGACGGCGAACGCGGCCGGCGTGCCGAGCGAAGACGCCGTCGTCGAGGCCGTCAAAGCCTTCGCGCGGACGGCTGCCGGTGGGCGCAGCGTGAGGAAGGCGTGGAGCGTCGGGTTGACGAGGCCGTTGGCGATCCCCGAAAGCGCGAGCGCGCCCGCGATCGCGGCGGCGGGAACCGGAGCGGCGAGCGCCCAGAGCGGCGCCGCCTGGACGAGGACGAGGGGCGCGACCTGACGGAGCCCGCCGACGCGGTCGCTCCGGTAGGCGACGATGTTCCCGATCACCGCGCCGACTCCCCAGAACGCCAGGAAAGCGCCGGCGAGCCGTGGATCCGCGCCGTAATGGGTGACGACGAGCACCGGAATCGCGAGGAAGAGGACCGAGAAGGAGGCGTCGCCTACGACGAGCGCGGCCGTCCAGCCTCGCAGCAACGGATCGCGGAGGAGGTAGCGGACGCCGGCGAGGAGGCCGCGGCCGTCTTCCGCCGGGTCCTCCCGGAGGGTGCGCGCGACGGGGACGAAAAGCGTCACGAGCCCGAAGGCCACGACATACGTCGCCGCGTCGACGACGAGCACGACCGGCGCTCCGATCGCGGCGATCAGGATTCCGGCGAGGGCCGGGCCGCAGAGCATCGTGATTCGCGTCGCCCCCTGCAGCACGGCGTTCGCGCGCTCGACCGACGCCGTGTCCTCGTCGAGGATCTCGGCGACGACGACGCGTTGTGCGGGGCCGTACGGCGTGCTCGCGGCGCCGAGAGTGAACGTGATCACGAGGAGGACCGGCAGCGTCAGGTCTCCGGTCCAGTGGAGCACCGGCACGAGCAGCATCAACGGGGCGCGTACCGCGTCGCAGAGCCGCATCGTCCGCTGCGGGCCGAGGCGTGTCAGCAGCGAGCCGCTCGGGATTCCCAACAGCGCATAGCCGCCCGCCTCGGCCGCGATCACGAAGGCCATCTGCTTCGAGCCGCTCGTGACGAGGACGAACCACGGCAGGGCGAGCCACGTCATCTGCGCGCCGGTGGTGGAGAGGACCTCCGCGGTGAAGAGCGCGGTGAGAGGCCGGCTGCGCAGGACCGATGGCCGCCCCGCTGTGGCCACTGCCGTCATCAGCCTGCCCGGAAGACGCGGACGTCACCGCTCACGGTGCGGCCGCGGAGGACGACGGTCGGCCCCGCCGGCGCCTCGCCGAGCGGCGGCTCGCTCGCGAGCGGCACCTCCGAGGAAAGGTCGCCGGAAGTCGAGCCGGCGTCGACGTCGAGCAGCGAGCCCGGCGCGATCCCGATCTCGATGTCGCCCGAGACGCTGTTGAAGCGCACGTCCCCGGCGGAAAGCGACTCCAGCCGGATGTCGCCGGAGACCGACTTCGCCTCCGCCGAGCCCGCGATGCCGCGGGCGCGGAGGTCGCCGGAGACCGTCTGGACGGAGACGTCGCCGCCGATCCGCTCGAGGTCGACGTCGCCGCTGACCGAGCGCACGGTCGCGTCCTCGGCCACCTCGCCGCGCACGCGGACGTCGCCGGACACGGAGTTGACGTCGAGCGCCTCGAGCCGCCCCTGGATCTCGGTGTCCGCCGATGCGGTCTTGACCTTGAGCCCCGCGCCGTGAGGCACGCGGGCCTCGACCCGGATCCCTTCGTTGCCGAAGACGATCGAGCCGAGCGACAGCGAGAAGCCGCCGAGCTTGTTCTTGTTGCGGAGGGCGACGACGACGCGATTGCCGTCCTGGCTGACCTCGAGGTGCTCGAGCATCCGCTCGTCGCCGGACACGGCGAGGTGCGTCTCGTCGCCGTCGACCGTCTCGACGTCGATCTCGCCGCTCGGGATCGAGACCTCGAGCCCGAGCGGGAGGGGAGTGTGGAAGGTGTGCTCAGGCATCCTCACGCCTCCCCGCGGTGCAGCGTGCGCTTGACGCGGAGCCGGATCTCGCTGGCGCGCGGGAGCGGGCGCCGATCCGGGCGGAGCGTGCGCTCCGGCTTGTCGAAGGGGAGATGCTGGTCCGGGGACATGGGTCCTCCTTTCAGCTCCGGCCGTAGCCTGAGAGCCGGTTGCGGCTGCCGGACGATTGGGAGCGGCGGGACTCGACCGCGCGCTGGAGCACCTGGACGAGCCAGGTGTTGACGGATGCGCCGTCTCGAGAGGCGGCCGACTCGACCCGCTGCTTGAGGCTCTCGGGGAGTCTCAGCGTGATCCGGGCCGAGTAGGCCTCGTCGGCCTGCTCGGAAGCCGTGCCGTCCTCACGCACGAGCACGAGTTGGAGATCGTGCCCGGCGATGCGCACTTCGACGTGCGCCGAGTCGAGCTGGTCGTTGAGCTCGAGGGCCGCCTCGGCGAGGACGTCCTGGATCCTCCGTCCGAGCGAAGCCTCGATCGCGACCGAGAGGAGATCGGCCGCACGGGACGTCGTCTCGTCGCCGAGTGCCGCCACGTGCGAGAGGTCCTCCCGGAGCGCCTGGATGAGACCGTCGATCTGCATGGCTGCACTATGACATCACTCTGATGTCATTGTCAAGTCAAGATGACGGCAACATGACAGCGGCCCGCTCTCGCGGGCCGCCGCAGGTCGAGCTCGAGAGGCCGGATCGCGCTACGCCATGCCGCAGTACCGCGCCGTATTGGGCCACGGCGAGAAGCCGCGAACGCGCGACGCGCGCACGGCCACCCAGATCTGCTCGAGCGGACTCCAGTGATCCGCCGTCCCCTTGTGCCGCAGGAGCCAGCGGCCGTAGGTCGCCTGGAACGAGAGATCCATCTGGAGGCCGCCCCAGTACGGGCTGCCGGAATCCCTCCAGCTCCCTTCGTAGCGATGGATGCACCGCCACGCCGCGAAGTCGGGCGGATGGTTCGCCTTCCACCAGACGGCGTGCTCGCGGTGCCGCCACCGGTTCGCAAGCCGCCGGAGCCTGACGAGCGTCCGGGCGGCGAGCTCGCGCCGCCTGTTCACCGGCGGACGGCCGCGAATCACCGTCAGCCAGCGCCGCGTGCCGGCCCGGAAGCTCCGGATATGGCGTCGCCACCTCGCGGCGGCGTGCGCCCTGGCGCGCAGGACGGCCTCGTCCGAGCCCGTCGTCGTGACGGTCCCGGTGGTCGTGCTCTCGGTTGTCGTTGCTTCGGTGAAACCTGCCCCCGCGGCGGCCGCCGCCGCAGTGGCCATGCCTGCGAACGCGAGCAGGAGCCCGCAGGCCAGGATGGAGCGCCGCAATTCGTCCTCCCCTGGGTCGATTGCAAGTCGGAGGCCGAGCGGGCGGGAAAAGTCGCCCTTTGGCGATGCACCGCTCGGCGCGGCTTATGCGATCGTTGGGACGAGGGTAGCTACAGGCGCAACGTTTGTGCGCGGAGAAGGCAACGCTTGTGACTCAGCGGGGCGCCATTTTCGGCCGGAAAACCCGCGGAATGTGCACAGGGGCCACGAATCCTCCGTAAAGCAGCACTGCGCCGACGGCGATGCCGATCGCGCTTCCGGCAGCACCGAGGCCCGCGAGACCGCTGCCCGTCGCGGCCGCGGCGATGCCCGCGATGACGAGGCCGTTCCCCAGCGGACGGCGCCGGAACGAGCGCAGCGCGACCGCGACGACCGCCAGCGTCCCGAGCGCGTTGGCCAGGATCGCGAGCAGTCGCGCGGGGAGGAAGGCGAGATGGTCCTGGGCCGCCGGGATCCCGTGGGCGGCGAACGCACCGTGCACCGGGACGGCGAGCGAGATGCCGATCGCCAGCCCGGCGTAGACGAGCGCCACCGGGGCCGCACGGCGGCGGCCGGCGAGGAGGAGGGAGCCCGCTCCCAGCAGCGGGGCCGTCAGCAGGGCTCCGGCCGCGTAGTAGACCCGGAAGGCACGGCCGTCCCAGCCCGCGGCCTCCCCCCACGCGATCGCGGCAGCGGCGACGGCGTAGGCGGCGAGGCCGGCCGACCACGCGAGAAGCTCCGGCCGCCTTCCCTCTCGATACCGGCCCGCGAGCAGACCGGCGAGACGGAGCGCGAGGAGCGCGGCGGCGAAGGCGACGAGCGCGTCCACGCAAGCAGACTAGAACGCTACGGTTGGGATCGGTGAAGCGCTACCTGTTCACGCCCGGCCCGACGCCCGTGCCGCCCGAGGTGCTGGCCGCCGTCGGCGCCCCCGTCGTGCATCACCGCAGCCCCGACTTCCTGCCCGTGTACGAGCGCGTCCTCACGCGGCTGCGCGAGGTCTGTCGCACGGAGAACGACGTGCTCCTCTTCGGCGCGTCCGGCACGGGAGCGTTCGAATCGGCAGTCGCGAACCTCGTCTCCCCGGGCGACCCGCACCTCGTCGTCTCGGCCGGGAACTTCGGCGAGCGCTGGGTCTCGATGCTCACCGCGTACGGCGCGGAGGTCGACGTCCTGCGCTACCCGTGGGGAGCGACGCCGGACGCCGGCGATCTGCGTACGCGCCTCGGCGAGCGGGCGGCGAAGGCCGTGTGGCTCGTCCAGTCGGAGACCTCGACCGGCGTCGTCGCCGACGTCCAGGCCCTTGCGGCGGCGGCGAAGGAGGCGGGAGCGCTCGTCGTCGTGGACGCCGTCTCGAGCCTCGGGGCCGTCCCCTGCGAGACCGACGCGTGGGGCCTCGACGTCGTCGTCGCCGGCTCGCAGAAGGCGCTCATGTGCCCGCCTGGGCTCGGGCTCGCAGCCGTCTCGGAGGAAGCGTTCGCCGCCCTGGGCTCCTCGCCGCGCTTCTACTTCGACTGGGAACGGACGCGCAAGGCTCAGCGGACGCTCGACGCGCTGTTCACGCCGCCGGTCTCGCTCGTCGCGGGCCTCGACGTCGCGCTCGGTCTCCTGCTGGACGAGGGGCTGGAGGCGGCCTTCGAACGCCACGTCCGGCTCGGCCGCGCCGCGCGCGCGGGCGTGAAGGCGCTCGGCCTCGACCTCTTCTCCCCCGACGAGGACCGCAGCGCCGTCGTGACCGCGGTGCGGGCGCCGTCCGGCGTCGACTCCGGCGACGTGGTCAAGGGTGTCCGCGACCGCTTCGGGATCACGATTGCGAACGGCCAGGGCGAGTACAAGGGCAAGATCTTCCGCCTCGGCCACATCGGCTGGTTCGACGTCTTCGACATCACGACGCAGATCGCGGCGGTCGAGCTCGTCCTCGCCGACCTCGGGGCCGACGTCGAGCGCGGCGTCGCCGTGACGGCGGCGCTCGAGGCATTTGCGGCCGCACCGTCCCCCGCGTGACGACGCGCGTCCTCGTCCGCGAGGCGATCTCCGACGCGGGGGTGGAGCTCCTCCGCTCCCGCTTCGACGTGGACGTCGACGTCGACAGCGCGCTCGAGGAGATCATCGGCGGCTACGACGCGATCGTCGTGCGCTCCGCCACGAAGCTGACGGCCGACCTGATCGACCGCGCGGACCGGCTGAAGGTGATCGGCCGCGCCGGCGTCGGCGTCGACAACGTGGACGTCGAGGCGGCGACGCGGCGCGGGATCATCGTTGCCAACGCGCCGGAGTCGACGGTCGTGTCCGCGGCGGAGCACACGATCGGGCTCCTCGTCGCGCTCGCCCGGAACATCCCGCAGGCGCACGCCGCGCTGAAGCAGGGACGGTGGGAGCGCAGCGCGTACGGCGGCATCGAGCTCGCCGGCAAGACGCTTGGCGTGCTCGGCTTCGGCCGGATCGGCCAGCAGGTGGCGCGGCGCGCCCTCGGACTCGGGATGCGTGTCGTCGCCTACGACCCGTACGTCGCGGCGGAGCGGTTCCGCGAGCTCGGCGCCGAGCATGCCGCGACGCCGGAGGACGTCTACGCAGCCGCGGACTTCCTGACGCTTCACCAGCCGCTCACCGCGGAGACGCGAGGCTCGGTCGGGGCCGCCGCGTTCGCCGCGATGCGCCCGGGAGCGCGGATCGTCAACGCCGCCCGCGGCCCGCTCGTCGACGAGGACGCGCTGCTCGATGCCCTTCGCTCGGGACAGGTCGCCGGCGCAGCGCTCGACGTCTTCGTCAGCGAGCCCTACTCCGGCCCCCTCCTCGAGCTCGACAACGTCGTCGTCACGCCGCATCTCGCCGCCTCGACGGGGGAGGCGCAGGATCGCGCGGGCGTCATCGTCGCCGAGCAGGTCGCCGCCGCGCTCGACGGAGGGCTCGTCACCAACGCCGTCAACATCCCGGTGATCGGCGCCGACGACCTCGAGGTACTCGGGCCGTACGTGCCGCTCGCAGCCCGGCTGGGGCGCATCGCGATGGAGCTGGCGGACGGCGTCGCCGAGGAGATCGTGATCACGGTCTACGGTGGGCTCTCCGACTACGACGCGCGGCTCCTCACCGTCGCGGCGCTCAACGGAGCCTTCCAGGGACGTGCCGACCGCCCCGTGAACTACGTCAACGCGCCTCTCATCGCGGCGGAACGCGGTATCGAGGTCCGAGAGGAGCGCTCGCGGTCGGCGCGCGACTACACGAATCTCGTCCGGGTGGAGGCTCGCAACGCAGGCTCGAGCTACCGCGTCGCAGGCACGACGATCGGCAGCGACCACCGGCTGTGGCTCGTCAACATCCTCGGCTTCGAGATCGAGCTGGAGCTTGCTCCGCTCTTCGTCCTCTGTCGCTACGACGACGTGCCGGGCGTGATCGGCCGCGTCGGGACGCTCTTCGGCGAGGCCGGAATCAACATCGCCGGGATGACCGTCTCCCGGAGCCGGCGCGGCGACAAGGCGCTGATGGCGTTGACCGTCGACTCGGCGCCTTCCAAGGAGCTCGTCGAGCGGCTCCGCGGTGAGGGCTTCGACGACGCCCGCGTGCTCGAGCTCGGCCCGCTCGCCGTCTAGAGATCAGGTCTCGCTCGGCGCAGCCCTTCGGCGGCGTGGATCGAGACGGATGACGGCCTGCCGCATCGCCGCCTGCACCTTCTCCACGATCCGGAAACGGCCTCGGTCGGACACCACACGCTCGATGTCGGTCTGCTCGTGGCCCGGGAGGACGAGGAAGGTCGCCGAGTCGTCCCGCACCTCTTCGTACTCTGCGAGGCTCGCCGACACGCGGTGCGTGCAGCTCGGGTCGGAGCACTCGCACACGAAATCGGTGCGGTCGGCCTCGAACCGCTCGGCGCTCTCGGCTATTCGCTCGTTCACGTCGCGGAAGAGCGCCTCGGTCGTCGCGCGTCGTTCGTGATCCGTCACGTTCGTCTCCCTTCGAGTTGTCGTCTCCCGCGGGAAGAACGCGCATCGGCATGACCGGGTTCCGCTCCGGTTACCGTGAAGCTATGAATCGCTGGCCCGAACCCGTCGCGCGGGTCGCCGAGGTGCTCAGGCACTCGGGCGTCGACGCGCGGGTCGAGGAGTTCCCGGAGGGGACGCCCACCGCGAGCGCGGCGGCGAAGGCCGTCGGGAGTTCCCGCGCGCAGATCGTCAAGTCACTGCTCTTCGTCTGCGACGGCCGTCCGACGCTGGCGCTCATTCCCGGCGACAGGCGCGCCGACGAGACGAAGGTGGCCGCCGCGGCCGGCGCCAAGGGCGCGCGCGTGGCCCGCCCCGACGAGGTCCTCGCCGCCACCGGCTTCGAACCCGGCGGCGTGGCGCCGTTCCCGGCTCCCGGCGTCGCACAGGTTCTCATGGCCGAAGAGCTCCTCGCGCACGACCGCGTCTGGATCGGAGCCGGCTCCGAGCGCCACATGGCCGGCCTCTCGCCGGTCGACCTGCTGCGGCTCGCGGAGGCGCGGACGGCGGATCTTTCCTAGCCGCGCGGGTACGATTCCCGGCGCAGCGCCAGCCCCCGACCGAAGGGACGTAGCCGCAAGATGCGCGAGACCAAGAAGATCTGGATGAACGGCGAGCTGGTCGACTGGGAGGACGCGACGATCCACGTCGGCACGCACGGGTTGCACTACGGCTCGGGCGTCTTCGAGGGGATCCGCGCGTACGAGACAGAGCGCGGCACCTCTGTCTTTCGCCTGACCGACCACCTCGAGCGACTGCACCGTTCGGCGCAGCTCCTCTACATGGAGCTCCCGTACTCGGTCGACGATCTGCGCGCCGCGACGTGGGACCTCATCGGCGCGAACGAGCTCCCCGCGTGCTACCTCCGGCCGATCGCCTTCTTCGGCTACGGCGAGCTCGGCGTCTCCTCGATGGGCAACCCGGTCGACGTCGCGATCATGTCGTGGCCGTGGGGCGCGTACCTCGGCGAGGACGGGCAGCGGAACGGAATCCGCGCCAAGATCTCGAGCTGGCAGCGCGTCGGCGCGAACGTCATCCCGCATGTCGCGAAGGCGACAGGCGTCTACCTCAACTCGATGCTCGCCGTCGGGGAGGCGAACCGCGCAGGCTACGACGAGGCGATCCTCCTCACCCGCGAGGGCACCGTCGCCGACGGCTCGGGCGAGAGCATCTTCCTCGTCCGGGACGGCGTCATCTACACACCCGACCTCGCCGCATCGATCCTCGTCGGCATCACGCGCGATTCCGTGATCCAGATCGCGCAGGATCTCGGCCATAGCGTCGTCGAGAAGCCGATCATCCGCACCGACCTCTACCTCGCGGACGAAGTGTTCATGGTCGGGACGGCCGCGGAGGTGACACCGATCCGCGAGGTCGACGACCAGCTGATCGGCCCGCCCGGCCCGGTGACGCAGGAGATCCAAAAGGCCTACCTCGACACGGTCCACGGGCGCAGCGACCGCTGGAGCCAGTGGCTCGAGTTCGCCCCGGCCGCGAATCACGCAGAAAAGGCGTGAGGCAGGAGATCCAGTCGGTCCCGCTCTCGGGGCCGTATCTCGGCGAGCGGGAGGAGGAGCTCGTGCTCGAGGTGCTCCGCTCGGGGCGCCTCTCGCTCGGACCGGCGATCGACCGTTTCGAGGAGCTCGTCGCTGAGCGCGTCGGCGCTCCTTACGCGGCGGCCGTCTCGTCCGGCACCACGGGGCTGCACCTGCTCTGCGTCTCGGCCGGCATCGCGCCGGGGGACGAGGTGATCACGTCGCCGTACTCGTTCGCCGCGAGCGCGAACTGCTTCATCTACGAGGGCGGGATCCCGGTCTTCGCCGACATCGATCCGCGGACGCTCAACCTCGATCCGGCCGCGGTCGAGGCTGCAATCACGGAGCGGACGAAGGCGATCGTCGCCGTCGACATCTACGGCTACCCGTGCGAGCTCGACGAGCTCCGCGCGATCGCCGACCGGCACGGCCTCGCGCTGATCGGGGACTCCTGCGAAGCACTCGGCGCGGAGTACCGCCGCGCGCCACTCGGCTCCCACGGCACCTCGTGCGTCTTCGCCTTCTACCCGAACAAGCAGATCACCACGGGCGAAGGCGGCATGGTCGTCACGCACTCCGAGGAGGAGTGGCACCTGCTCCGCTCGCTCCGCAACCAGGGCCGCCCTGAGCCCGGCGGCTGGCTCGAGCACGTCCGGGTCGGCTTCAACTACCGGCTGAGCGACATCGCCGCCGCGCTCGGGATCGGGCAGATCGAGCGCGTCGACGAGATCCTGCGGCTCCGCTCGGAGGCGGCGGGCCGCTACACCACGCTGCTCGGTGCCGTCGACGGGCTCGGGCTGCCGTGTCCCGACGACGCGGATCACACCCGCTCGTGGTTCGTCTACGTCGTCCTCTTCCCGGACGCCGCCGCGCGCGACCGCGGCATCGCCGCCTTCGAGCGGGAGGGCATCGGCTACAACCGCTACCTCCCGTCGATCCACCTGCAGCCCTACATGCGCGAGCGCTTCGGCTTCGGCGAGGGGCTGTGCCCGGTCGCGGAGGACGTCAGCTCCCGCTCGCTCGCGCTGCCGTTCTTCACCGGGATCGAGGCGGCCGTGCAGGAACGCGTCGCCGAGGTTCTCGCGTCGGCGCTGTGAACCTGCAGAGCATCGACCGCGCCGAGCCGTTCACCACGAAGGACGGCTCGACGATCCGGGAGCTCCATCACACGTCTGCGCAGAGCGTCGCGGAGGCCACGCTCGAGCCGGGCCAGGCGACGGAGCGCCACTACCACGGACGCACGGAGGAGATCTATCTCGTCACGAAGGGCTCCGGCGACCTCGAGGTCGACGGCGAGACCCGCCGGGTCCGGCCGGGCGACGCGATCCTGATCCCGCCCGGCGCATGGCACACGCTCGAGAACGACGGGACGAGCGAGCTGACCATCCTCTGCATGTGCTCGCCGCCCTACTCCCACGAGGACACGTTTTTCGAGTAGCCGCGGGCGCGTGCGATGATCCGGACGTGACGGACGGCGCGACGCGGATGGTCTTCCTCGGCTTCGGGAAGTGGGCGCGAGCCGATCGCATCTACGCGCTCGAGCCGATCACCGGTGACGAGCGCGGCGGCGGCAGGCGCACGCGGGTCTGGATCGACGGCGTCGCGGAGCCGATCCTCGCCGGCCGCACCGAGCGCACGATCCTCCACGACATGGGCCAGGACGCGGCGACGGCGACGGTCGTCCTCGACGACGCGCTCGACCTCGCCGAGCGTGTCGCAAAGGCGGTCGACGAGGGCCCGCTCGACCTTCGCGATCTCGGCCGTCGCGCGCGGCGGGTGCTCGAGAAGACGGCTAGGCCGGCCGAGCCCGAGCAGCTCTTCTAGGTGGAGCCGCGCCCGACCGAGGAGCGCCCGTCGTGGCGTGGATACGTCGCGCGCGTCGCGGTCGACTTCTCGCCGCTGCGCGACTACCCGGACTACCGCCGGATCTGGATCGGCCAGGCGGTCACCTTCGTGGGCAGCGAGATGGCTCTCGTCGCGCTGCCCTACCAGATCTGGCAGCTCACGCACTCGACCCTCGCCCTGGGCCTCTTCTCCTTCACCGAGCTCGTGCCGCTGCTCACGCTGACTCTCGCAGGCGGGGCCGTGGCGGATGCGTTCGACCGGCGGCGGATGGTGCTCGTCACCGAGAGCCTGCAGGCGCTCGGAGTGGCCGGGTTGCTCGTGAACGCGGCGTCGCCACATCCGAGCATCGTGGCCGTCTTCGTCTTCGCCACCGTCGTCGCGGCCTGCTTCAGCGCCGGTGTCGGCGGGATGCGCTCGCTGCCGCAGCAGCTGCTTCCGGAGGAGGTCTACGCCCAGGC
>Ga0308175_100000651_pt1 | contig 23305 bp, 20 predicted proteins | sample PhyCR1_3_FD_203893 | JGI IMG/M metagenome (GOLD analysis project Ga0308175, IMG submission 203893) | Soil microbial communities from UC Gill Tract Community Farm, Albany, California, United States - DLSLS.C.R1 | ecosystem: Environmental > Terrestrial > Soil > Agricultural land | place: USA...
ATTGGCACGCGGCGGGACGACGCTTGTTATCAGTCCGTTGATTGCATTAATCGAAGATCAGGTGGCTATCTTGCGGAAACGCGGCCTTTCCGCCGAGGCAATCCATTCTGGTCGCGACCGGGCCACATCACGACAGGTTTGTCTGGATTACCTGGCGGGCCGTTTACAGTTTCTCTTCGTTGCTCCCGAGCGATTCAAGATTGCCGGATTTGCCGAGATGCTCGCACGGAGAAAGCCAAACCTGATTGCTATCGACGAAGCTCATTGCATCTCTCAATGGGGCCATGATTTCCGGCCGGACTATCGCATGCTGGGACAGCATCTGCCGCTGATGCGTCCCGCACCTGTGATCGCGCTGACCGCTACGGCAACGCCGCAGGTGCAACACGATATCTGCCAGCAGTTGAAGCTGCCCGCGCCTTCCCGCTTCGTGCATGGATTTCGACGCCATAACATCGCCATCGAAGTTGTGGAACGGCGTGCCTCAGAGCGTCTGCTTCAGATCGAACAAGTTTTGTCCGACAGCGATCGCAGACCTGCGATTGTATATGCGCCAACGCGGAAGAAGACAGAGGAATTGGCCGCTGAATTGAAGCGAAGCTTTGGGGCAGCCGCCTATCATGCCGGTCTGGATTCGGAGCACCGCCGCGAGGTGCAGGAACAGTTCATTGAGGGGAAGACGGAAGTCATCGTCGCAACGGTTGCTTTCGGAATGGGCATCGACAAACCGAACGTCCGAACGGTTATTCACACAGGGTTGCCGGGCAGCCTGGAAGGGTATTACCAGGAGATTGGCCGTGCGGGTAGAGATGGACTTCCCAGCCGGGCGCTTTTGATGCATTCCTATGCAGACCGCCACACGCATGATTTCTTTCTCGACCGGGACTACCCGGAAGTTTCTGTGCTTGATCGCATCTACGGAGCTCTCAACGGCGATCCGGTGGAGAAGGGGAAGCTTCAAAAGCGCCTCAAGATTGACCCGGACCTATTCGACAAGGCACTCGAGAAGCTTTGGATCCACGGAGGCGCGAAGGTGGATTACGAAGACAGAGTGGGATGTGGAGAGAAGTCCTGGCGCGCTTCATATCTGCAGCAAACAGAGTTGCGCTCATCACAAATCGAGCATGTGCTCCGGTTCGCATCGACGAATGCATGCCGAATGGCAACGCTCGTTGGTCACTTCGGCGATGTGTCTGACAGCGGAGTGAGCTGCGGGCTTTGCGATTTCTGTGCCCCGGAAGCTTGTATCGCGCAACGCTTCCGCGCCCCTACTCAACAGGAACGTGCAGCTATGGATCGCGTCGTCGCTGCGCTCCGGTCCGGTGGTCCGCGAGGGACCGGCAAGCTCTACGCCGAACACTTCCCTGGCGCCGAGATGACGCGCAATGAGTTCGAGAATCTTCTGGGTGCCGCGGTCCGATCAGGTCTGATTTCGCAGGCGGAAGAGGTGTTCGAGAAAGATGGGAAAAGAATTCCATACCGGACAGTGCGACTGAGGCCGATCACCCGTGCCCCGGGCGAGAATGGAGCGGTCCACTTCGTCATGAAGGACGACGCGCCCGCCTTCGAAGTCGCCGTGCCCAAAAAGCGCAAAAAGAAAGCGTCAGCTAAGCGCTCCGCGGCGAAAGATGGAAAACAAGTTCAGCGGAAAACGAAAGCGGAATCTGCACCGGCCAGCCGGAGTGGGGAAGAACTCGAGAAGGCGCTCAAAGAATGGCGCCTGAAAGAGGCGAAGAGGCGAGGTGTTCCGGCATTCCGAATCTTCACAGACCGGGTGCTGACAAGCATGATGACCGAAGCGCCTCAGACCACAAACCAACTCTCCGCCATCTCCGGCGTTCCCACCAACTTCGTCAAGCAATATGGAGATCAGATTTGCGCCGTCATCCGGCAGCACGCGTCCTGAAGGCTGCGATGTAACCTGATTCGCGCACCCAGTTCTGGGGGTGATCTAGAGTGATGGAGGATTACGTTTCTAAGCGCCCAATCTGCTTGGCATTGAAAGCCTTCACCTTTTCGTTGATCACGGTTTCCTTGTTACGGGCGCAAGACATGAGGGTTCTGAAAACGCTCATCTGGAGAAATATCTTGCCTTGCGGGAGAGTTGGCAGTCACGGGTGTTGAAGCTCATCCAACAAGATATTATTTCGGTGCCGCGCTGGGCCATGTGTGGGCGCCCAACGAAGACCGGGGCATCTATCGATCTAAGGACGGTGGGAAGACGTGGAGAAAGTTCTGTCGCAGACCGAAAGCGGGCGCAATCGAACTTGTATTTCGATCCGACCAATCCGAACATTCTCTACGTGGGCTGCTGGGAAGTTTATCGGAAGCTCTCGGCAGTAACGCAAGCGGATGCGCAGCCGACTGCCTCTCAGCAACAGGTGTACGAAGATCTCGCAACCAACGTCAATGCGCAGATCAAACGGCTGAACGACGTGATGCGCACGAACGTTCCGGTGTTGAACAAAATGGAAGGATCAGGATATCCCCGACATCGCCATTAAGAGCAGCGAAGTGCCCCGTTAAGCATTGTGAGCAGGGTGGCCGAAATATGTTTCAGCGACCCTCCCGCCGTCTACGGCTGCACGTAGCTGATGCCCGACGTAAACTGGAACGAATTTTTTCTGAACCCCGGTGATGGATTGTTCAAGTAAGTATCCGCAACGCCGAATGTGAAACTCATCCGCTTCATGACAGGCACGGTCAGGTTCAGATCGCCTGTCGCGGAAACTGCGTTCAAGTTAGACCAGGCGGGTGTCGTAGAGAAGTCCTGGTGAAGAATGATCTTGTTTCGGAACTTGCGGTTGTACGCTTCAGAGAAGACACCGCTGAAGAGATGCTGATTCTGCGTCGCCAGAAAGAACTTCTGATCTTCGTATCCGATTGCGGCCCGAAGATCGAGTTGCTCCAGTTCGGATTTGATTGCTGACCAGCCGATACCCGACGAGTAGGTCTGTTGCAAGTCCAGGCCCTGCGAGTAGTCATGGTCGAAGTTTGCGGCCGCAAACAGGAACGCGCGAGGGCTGAAGTAGAGGTCGCGCTCGGCTTGCGCGTGAAAAATCGAGGTCTTCAGTGTGGGCGTGTTCGGCTGCTTCAACTGACCGTAGGCGGATGTGAATGACAGACTCGTTCGCGATTCCGGATCCATCCAGCTTTCGCCAGGGATGTCACGCGCGAAATTGATCGCGCTTGTATAACTTTGGCTGCTTTGGGTCGCGTTCACAAGGGCGATCCCTACAGTAGCGCTGCCCTTCCAATTCTGATACCAAGCTGGACGCGACAATACAACTCGCTCAAAGGTGGATTGGTCGATCACGTCGGCGGTTTGACTGAGGGGCACAACAAGAGGCGCAGTTCCATCAGACATTTGCACGTGCAAATTGCCGTCCTGCAAAGAAACGGAACCTTGCGGGATTTTGGCATCACTTTCATTGGTGCGGAGTTTGACGCCTTTCTCCACGACGGCAAATTTCTGTGTCGAATTCAGCTCTTTGACTTTGCTCCATTTCACCGTTACGTCGCCGAGGATATCGCTGTGAAACATCACCGAATCATCCATAGACCGAAGAAGATGGCCGACCAATTTCTCGCCGTCGACAAAGACCAGCGTGTCCGGACCGGGCTTGTTTGAACTCCCGTTGTCCTCGGCCAGAGCGGCCGTTGGAATCAAAACTGAGATTCCTGAAAAAAAGAGAATTAATCCATTTCGTTTAAGCTTGAAAGCAATCGTCATCAGCGCCAAATATGCATGGTAATCGGTAAGCGAATATCGCAGCCGATTCAGGCAAATTCACGCGACAGATTGACGCGCATGTAGAGCAACTGGAAACCCGCACGTTCGTAGTTACGGTGAGATGTGCTCCCGGGCAGGACCGAAACGACTGCGAGGTTGCATCCGCTCCAGTGCGCAATGGCGAGGCGCTCCCGGATCAGACGAGCCTGCCAGCCGCTGCGGCGGAAACCCACGATCACCGCATCACCGACGAACAGGGCCACACGATCGTAGATCGCGAGACCGGCGCCTCCCGTCGGGCTCCCGCCCGGCTCCACTCCGAGCAGGCAGAACATGTCGTTCGAAATCGTTGCCATCAGCCGAACCTGCTCATCCGAAACCGGCATGTACTCCGAGAAGCCTTCGCATATGGTGCGTGCCCAGAGCCCTTTTTCTTCATTCCCCAGGCAGCGTATGCCAGTGTCCGGCTCGAAAGTCTCCTCAGGCCTGATTGCTCGCACCAGCACATTGTTGAACTCGACGACGCGATAGGGCCGGCTCTGAACCATGGCGATGAGCGAATCATGAGCCATGGGGCAAAGGTCGATGAGACAACTGCTGCCCCGTTCCCGGTAGAAGGCTTCGAGTCGCTCGAACTCTTCCTCGGAAACTGAACCGCTCATGCCGATACCGACGGCGTGCGTCATCGGTGAACCCAACCCGGTGAAGATAGCAACCCCGCCGCCAATCGTCAGGAACGCCGAATGGGGGAACGAAACAGCTGCGAGTTGTGCCATCCGCTCCACATTTTGCGCTTCCGCCCGTTCGATCCTCGCAGCTAAAGAGCGGTCCGCACTCGAAAAGGAGTTCACGTCACAAGATGATAATCCGTGCTCCCTGGTTGGCTTCGAATTGAGCTAAAACTGGTATCCGGCCTTTAGCTGGCAGCGATACGTTTGGTCGCCTCCCGTTGAGGTGGCTACGTTGCAGTCGGCCCAGGACATGTCCAGTGTAGGTCCGAGTGGAAAGATGATCAACTTGCCGTCTACATTGGCTTCGATGCTGACAGCCTCCGAAGTGGGTGGCAGTGCGAAGTTCATCGTATTGCCGAGGATGAACGGATAAGACTGCCGGACGACGTTGGTCACCATTCTCCTGACCACGTCCGCCTCGACCAGGAAGGCGGCCGTGTCCGACCAGTTCAAGATGGAGACCTTTAGCTTTGTTCCACCATTTTCAAACGCGGGTGGATCTATCCTCAGGAAGTGGCACGGGCCTGCAATGCAGGAAACACGAACATTTCGAAACTCGTTTCCCGGGTCGGTGTCAATCGGCAGGATCGTGAGTGTCGCTTTCCACTTTCCGTCGGGCGAGCACGGCTTCAGGTTCCGGCAGGGAATATTGCCTTTGTTCGGCGCCATGAACTCCTTGGCCACAGCGCTTACCGATATAGTCGATTCGTTCTTGAACGAGTAGCGCACACGTACGTCCTTGATGGCAGTCAACTTCGCGGGAGGCTGCTCGCGCTGTGCTCTCACCAACTGCGTCGGCGGTTCCACAGGTTCCATTTGCACGATGTACAACTGATCGCCCGGGTTCGCAGGGGTCATCTGTACGGTCTTGTATCCGGTCTTCACGAATGTGAGTGTGAGATCTTTGCCGCCCTCGATGCCCCCACTAAAGGACAGGTGAAAATAGCCGGTGGGATCCGCCTGCGTCACCAGTTCCGTTTCACCTCGCGTGGCCGTCACGGTCACTCCGGGAATCGGTGTCCGTTTGCTCGGATCCGCATCCTGGTTCAAGATTGACCCTTCGAGTGTGATGGGCGGGTGCATCCGCGGAACTCCCGTCCTGGTTAGTCGCACGGCGATGCCGGCCGCTACCACCAATACAACCACGACCGATACGATGACAATGATGTTTATGCGTCTTCGACTCATGGCTGCACTATTCCGAGTCTAATGAGTCCTCATTGTTACACTGGCCGCAGGGTGGTTCGTCGAGCGAGTGAGGCACCGCATCGAGGAGATCACTCACATTCGACAACATACGTTCCCGGTGACCGCTCAAGATCCGAAATCTAGTTTCAGCCGCCGCGAACTGTTGGGCCTGGCGATCGCGGCCGCCGCTCTGGGGCAAACACCGGCAAATCCTCTGAAGCCAGACGACGATGCCTTTCTCGACGAGTTGGAGAGGGCCAATGTCCGGTTCTTCTGGGAACAAGCTAATCCGGATACCGGCCTGGTAAAAGATCGCTGTCACGTACGTAGCGAGGATAACGGTATTGTCAGCAGTATCGCTTCCACCGGGTTTGGGCTGACCGCGCTATGCATCGGGGCGGAACGCGGTTACATTCCCGCGGCAGATGCCCGCCAGCGCGTCCTCACCACGCTGCGCTTCCTGTGGAAAGCCATGCCAAATCACCGCGGATTCTACTTCCATTTCGCCAATATCAAAACAGGCGAACGGATTTGGGATTCCGAAGTGTCCTCCATTGATACGGCGATGCTCATGTGTGGAGTTCTGACCTGTCGTCAGCACTTTCGGAGCGCCGAGATCTCACGTCTCGCCCGCGACATCTACAACCGCGTGGAATGGACCTGGCTTTCGGAAGACACTACGTTGCTGCAGCACGGCTGGGCTCCGGAAGCCGGCTTCCTGCCCTATCGATGGGATTATTACAGCGAACTCGTGATGATGTATCTGCTGGGGTTGGGTTCGTCGTCCCATCCGCTTCCCGCGGAAGCATGGAAGGCCTGGCAGCGTCTCACGTTCGATTACGAGGGGCTGCGCTACATCGGTTCTTTTGCGCCGCTCTTCATCCACCAGTATTCGCATGCCTGGTTCGATTTGCGGAATAAACGTGACGCGTACGCCGACTACTTCGAGAACTCCAGGATCGCGACGGAAGTGCATCGCCGGTTCTGCATCGAATTGAGCAAGCGGTTCCCGGATTATTCAGACGACCTTTGGGGCATTACCGCCTCGGATTCCGAGCATGGGTACGTTGCCTGGGGCGGGCCGCCCGAGATGGGTCCGATCGATGGAACGGTGGTGCCGAGCGCGCCCGCGGGCTCTCTGCCGTTTCTGCCGGAAGCAACACTTCGCGTGCTGAGACACATGAAGTATACCTACGGCGATCGTTGCTGGTCCCGCTATGGCTTCGTAAATGCATTTAATCCGCTGAGAAACTGGTACGACGGAGATGTGGTCGGTATCGATGTGGGCATCACGGTGCTAATGGCGGAGAACCTGCGAACAGGTTTCGTTTGGAATACGTTCATGAAGAATCGTGAAGCGCAGGTCGGCCTGGAGCGGGCCGGTTTCAAAAACACCTGACCGAAGGGAGAACGCCATGAGCAATCTGCCGCCGGACGACCTGAGCCGAGACATTACGGTAGTCACGAGTGAAACGAAGCTGCGCCATCTGGGAGTTGCGGGCAACACCTATACGACGTTGTTGACCGGAAAGGACACAGCTGGCCGCTATTGCCTCATCGACATGTATGTGCTCCCGAACGGAGGGCCGCCTCCTCATCGCCACGATTTTGAGGAGTCGTTCACGGTTCTCGAAGGAGAGATCGAGGCAACGTTTCGTGGCAAGACGCTGACCGTGAGAGCGGGCGACAGCATCGCAATCCCGGCCAATGCTCCGCATCGCTTTCAAAACAAGACCGCGCAGCCGGCCCGCTTGCTGTGCATCTGCTCACCCGCCGGACAGGAAGACTATTTCGCTGAAATCGGCGTTCTGGTTGCGACTCGGACAACTCCGCCGCCACCCCTTGATGCGGAGACGCAAGCTCGCCTGAAGGCAAAGGCGGCAGAGCTGGCGACCAAGTACCGGACCGAGATGCTCGAGCATGCCTGACGCGTAGCCCGTCCAGCGCTGCCCGCGAGGCCACTGGGGAACCTTAAAGCCGAAGCGCCGTACCAACTTCCAAGGGCCGCGGTCGTAGTACCACAGATCCAGACTTTCCACCGACACTGTCCAGGGTTCGAACGATCCTGTTAAAACCTTCAGCAACTCCCGGGCGTTCTCCGGCCTCACTTTGTTCTGAACGGTGATGTGTGGCCGCCACCTCTGCGAGTCTTGCCTGGTCAGCCGCTTGCGAAAAGCGGAGGCAATCTCCTCGCGGAGTCTCTCCAGGTCCCCGGAGCAAATTGTGAAGGCAACCCCGTTCCCCAGTGATCGCACCTCGCAGACCTCCGCATCAGGTGAAGGGTTGCGATCTGTCACATCGGTGAGGAGCAGGTTCGCGTCCTCGATGGCGTCCGCGGGCAGCGCGTGAAACATCGTCAAATGGGCTGCAAGATGATTTCGTTCCGGTGGAAAGTGCTGCTGCCGCAATTCATCGAAGTAGGTTTGGCTTACCGGGTCTAATCGGGCGGTGACGATCAAGGGGCGCGTATCGGCCGGGAGAGATCTATGCATAAGATCTTGCCCGAGCTCTGAGAAGATCACGCGACCGAATGCGGAACACCTTTTGAGACTCTCATGAGAACGCAGTAGAAGCCGCCGGCAATCAGGAAGCCGACGAACCACGAATAGTCATACAAGGGTCGCAACTCCGGGACGGCGAGTCCGCTGAGTGCGACGGCGACACCCGCGGCAAGCGAGATCATGGCTTTCGCGTTCACGCCATTCTTGTATTCGTAAGCTCCGCCGCGCCGGTAGAGGTCCCGCAGGTCTAGATTTGTCTTCCGAAGAAGAAAATAGTCCGCGATCATAATGCCGGCCACGGGCCCCAGCAGCCCTGAATAACCTACGAGCCAGCCAAAGATGTAGCTATTGAAGTCAGACAGCAGTTTCCAGGGCATCATCAATAGGCCCGCGACTCCGGTGATGAATCCGCCAGTCCGAAACGAGATCAGCCGTGGATTCAGGTTCGAGAAGTCGTTCGAAGGGGAAACTACATTGGCCGCGACATTGGTATTCAGAGTTGCGACCAGGAGCGCCACGAGCGCTATCGATGCGACAACCGGCTGGTGAAATTGCCCCAGAAGTTTGACTGGATCCCAGATCGCCTGCCCGAAGAGGACGACAGAGGCCGACGTTACGGCAACGCCGATGAACGAGTAAAGTGTCATGGCCGGTGGCAATCCCAGGGCCTGGCCGACGGCCTGGGCACGCTGCGATTTCGCATAGCGCGTGAAATCGGGAATGTTGAGCGCCACTGTGGCCCAAAAGCCAACCATGCCAGTCAAACTCGGGACGAAGAAGTGGAAGAACTCACCCGAGGTGCGAAATTTACTCGGTGTACTGAGTACCGGTCCCAGACCGCCTGCCTTGCGGGTGATCCACCAGAGGAGGAGCAAGCCGATGCCCAACATAAAAGGCGCGCCAACCCCTTCGAGTACTTTAATGGCTTCTATACCCCGCCAGATAACCGCCATGTTCAAAAGCCAGAATGCAAAGAAGCACAACCACGGAACCAGGGGGGTTGCTGCCAGTCCGGGAACGAGAATGGTGAGCATCGAGTAGATCGCCTGGCCTCCGATCCACGCCTGGATGCCGAACCAGCCGCAGGCCACGATTGCGCGGAGTACCGCGGGTACGTTGGCGCCCCGCACACCGAAAGACGCGCGGACGAACACCGGGAACGGAATGCCGTACTTGGCGCCCGCATGGGCATTCAGGAGCATGGGGATGAGCACGATGAGATTGCCCAACAAGATTGTCCCGATCGCCTGCTTCCAACTCATGCCGCCCGCTATCAAGCCGGACGCAAGCATGTACGTGGGAATGCAAACACTCATCGCGACCCACAGCGACGCGTAATTGTAAATCCCCCACGTCCGCTTCTCCAGCGGTACAGGCGCAAGGTCTTCGTTATAGAGGCTGCTGTCGTACTGTACCGTCACTGGTCCTCGAACTATATCCCAGTTGAATTACCATCTAGAGATCTACGGCTGCGCCACCCACGTAGGTCCTAAGGAGGGAAACCTTGTTTCAAAATGCCGGGGCGACCGCGATGGGAGACCCACTGGGCGAGTTGCTGCCTCCTTTGACCGATCACGAAGCGCTGATCGAAGCGAATCGCTGCCTCTTCTGTTACGACGCGCCCTGTACGCACGCCTGCCCAACCCACATCGATATCCCGCGGTTCATCAAGAAGATCTCCACCGATAACGTGGTCGGTTCCGCTGCGACGATTCTAGAGGCGAACCTTCTCGGCGCGACCTGCGCGCGTGTATGCCCGGTTCAGGAATTGTGCGAAGGCGCTTGTGTTCTGGGTGCGGAGCATAAGCCGATTATGATCGGCCGGCTGCAGCGGTTCGCGACAGATCACGTCGCGGCGAGTGGCATTGATATCTTCCGGCCCGGTTTGCCTACGGGAAAAGCAATCGCGGTTATCGGCGCCGGTCCCGCCGGTCTTTCGTGTGCGGGAGAGCTTGCGAAGCTCGGACACCGGGTTACTGTCTTCGAAAAGAGACTGCTCGCCGGGGGCCTATCGACGCACGGGATCATAGCCCTCCGCGAACCGATCCCTGTGTCGTTGGCCGAGGTCGAAACCGTCCGCCGGTTGGGGGTCGAATTTCGTACCGGTATCGCGTTCGGTGAGGATCTGAATTTAACGGACCTACAGGAGAAGTACAACGCTGTTTTTCTCGGTGTTGGTCTCGGTGCTACGCCGGCCCTCGGTATCCCGGGCGAAGAACATATCGTCGACGGGCTCGAATACATCGAAGCGAGCAAGCTGAACGGGGCGTCGCTGCGAGTTGGCAAACACGTCGCTGTGATCGGGGCGGGGAACACGGCGATCGATTGCGCCACCGTGGCACGCCGGCTCGGAGCGGAGCGCGCCACGATTGTGTACCGGCGGACGGAGAGAGAGATGAGCGCCTATCCCCATGAATTTGAGTTCGCAAAAAGCGAAGGCATCGAGTTTCGGTTTCTGGCGCAACCGACTCGTGTGATCGCGACCGACACCGGTGTAGCGGGGCTCGAGTGTGCCTCGGTCAGCCTTGGACCCGTTGACAGAACTGGCCGTCCCTCGCCTTCTCCGGTACCCGGTTCAGCGTTCCTCATTGCCGCGGATCAGATTGTGAAGGCGATCGGGCAGGAGAAGTGGCCCTGGGCCGGCAGTCTACAACTCACCACCGACCGAGGGTTCGTGAACGTAGACGAGAACTTCGAGACGGCCGTCCCGGGCGTGTACGCGGGCGGGGATTCCGTTCGTGCGCGAGGCTCCTGCTCCACGGTGATGGCTGTCCAGGATGGAAAGCTGGCCGCGGCTGCGATTCACCGCAAGCTGTCACATGTTCAAAACACGGAGGCCGCTTAATGGCTAACCTGAGCATCAACTTCGCCGGTGTTCGTTCTCCCAACCCATTCTGGCTCGCCTCCGCTCCGCCCTCTAATTCCGGAGTGCAGGTGCAGAAAGCCTTCGAAGCCGGCTGGGGCGGCGTCGTTTGGAAGACGATCGGCGCGCCTGTGCTGAACGTCTCGAATCGCTATGGCGCCTGGCACTATGCCGGGCAGCGCATGCTTGCGATCAACAATGTGGAACTCATCTCCGATCGTCCGCTGGAAGTTAACCTGCGAGAGATCGCGGAGACAAAACGGAACTGGCCCGATCGAGCTGTCATCGTTTCCGCCATGGTCGAATCGAAACCGGAAGCTTGGGCGGATATCGTGCGGCGCATCGAGGACACAGGCGCGGACGCGATAGAGCTGAATTACGGTTGCCCCCATGGCATGAGCGAGCGAGGGATGGGATCCGCGGTCGGTCAGGTTCCGGAGTACTGCGAGCGGATTACCCGATGGGTCAAGCAAGCATCACGCATCCCGATCATCGTGAAGCTGACGCCCAACATCACGAATATAGTCAGTCCCGCAAGGGCAGCCGTAGCCGCTGGCGCGGATGCTCTATCGCTGATCAACACGGTAAATTCGATCATTGGAGTCGATCTCGACACCTTCGAAATCACGCCCAGTATCGGCGGGAGGGGCAGCCACGGCGGTTACGCCGGACCGGCCGTGAAGCCCATTGCTCTGAACATGCTGTCGGCGCTCGGAAGGGATGAAATGGTGTCCAGCGCGGGACGGCCGATTTCCGGAATGGGAGGTATCTCGAACTGGAAAGACGCTGCTGAGTTTCTTCTTCTGGGAGCGGGCAGTCTTCAGGTCTGTACCGCGATCATGCACTATGGCTTCCGCATCATCGAGGACCTTTGTGATGGACTGTCCCGCTGGATGGACTCAAAAGGGTTTGCAACGATCGACGAGGTCAGGGGTAAAAGCATCCCGCGAGTCTCCCATTTCAAAGACCTCGATCTCTCGTTTCGGGCCGTTGCTCGCATCAACGATGAGCGATGCATTAAATGCAACCTCTGCTACGTGGCCTGCAATGACACGGCTCATCAGTGTATAGACCTGGTTGGCAAGAGCGGCACTACTGTTCAGCCGCACTCGTACGATGTCCGTGAAAACGGAAAGGTTCACGCAGTAGACGGTCGCCCGCAACCACGTGTTCGGGAAGAGGATTGCGTCGGGTGCCGGCTCTGTTTCAATGTGTGCCCGGTCGAGAACTGTATCGAGATGGTGGAACTGCCTCCGTGCCGTCCTGCCACCACTTGGGATGAGCTCTCAAAGGCTCAACACGCAGTGACCGAAGATTGGGACGCGATGACACACTACCGCGAGCAGCAAGGCATTCACATTCACTGACCCTATGCCGCTGCTGATTAAGAACGGTGACATCGTTACTGCCGATGCGCGGTTCCGGGGGGACATCTACGTGGCCGGCGAAGCGATCACGAGCATCGGCAGCAACCTCGACGCGCCGCCCGGGACGGAAGTAATCGATGCATCCGGAAAGCTTGTTTTCCCGGGCTTTATCGATCCGCACGTTCATATCTATCTGCCGTTCATGGCGACCTTCGCCAAAGACACCCACAAGACCGCAAGCATTGCCGCACTAGTGGGAGGAACGACGACCTACATCGAGATGTGCTGCCCGGCACGAACGGACGATGCTCTCGAAGGGTACGAACTTTGGAAAGCAAAGGCGGATGGAAACAGCGCCTGTGACTACACGTTCCACATGTCCGTCACTAAGTGGGAGGACAAGACCGAAGATCAACTGCGAGAGATCGTTCGTGACGGCATCACCTCCTTCAAGGTGTTCCTCGCTTATAAAGGTTTTTTCGGTGTGGAGGACGGCGAGCTGTATTCGACGCTCCGGCTTGCGCGTTCGCTCGGAGTTACCGTAACGGCCCACTGTGAAAACGCCGAACTGGTGAGCCGGTTGCAAACGAAGTTGTTGGGAGAAGGAAAGACTGGGCCGGAATGGCATGAGCCGAGCCGGCCTGAGTCGGTGGAAGCCGAAGGTACCCATCGTTTTGCCACCTTTCTTGAGAACACGGGCGCAGTGGGTTACGTGGTCCATCTGTCTTGTAAGCGTGCGCTGCGTGCTGCAGTCGCGGCAAAGGAGCGGGGCGTCAAGATTGCGGTTGAATCCGTGCTGCCTCACTTCCTCCTGGACAAGACCTATGCCGAACGGCCCGGCGTCGAAGGCATGAAGCACGTCATGTCCCCGCCTCTCCGCGACCGCAGTAATCAGCGGGCACTCTGGAACGCACTGCAGTTGGGCCTCATCGATACTGTCGGCACGGATCACTGTCCCTTTGATACCAGCCAGAAGTTGCTCGGCAAGGACACATTTACTCAGATTCCGAATGGGATTCCCGGGATCGAAGATCGAGTGAATCTGCTCTATACGTACGGAGTGAAGCGGGGAACGCTCGATATTCACCGGTTCGTGGATGCCGCCAGTACACGGGCGGCGAAAATCTTCGGGCTCTTTCCCAGGAAAGGAACGATCGCGGTGGGCAGCGACGCGGATCTGGTGATCTATGATCCGGCGTACCGTGGCGTGATCTCTGCGAAGACTCAGCACGTGAACAACGATTACAGCGGGTTCGAAGGCATGGAGATAGAAGGGCGTCCTTCGGTCGTAACCGTACGGGGAAAAGTGCAAGTGAGGGACGGCACCTTCGTCGGTGAAGAGGGCCGCGGGCATCTCCTCCGGCGCGAGCCGGGCGAAGTCAGGAGCGCCGATGCCTCTTGACGCAAAGCGTGCGATCGCAGAACTCAAAGAGTTGCGCGAGCTGACTTCAGACAGCGACGGCGCCCAACGGGTGGCGTGGACCGACACCTGGCTAAAAGCACGAAGCTGGTTCCAGACGAAGTGGCGTGATCTGCCTGTGGAGCATCACGACGATGCGGCGGGAAACCGGTGGCTCACTATGCCTGGCCGCTCTCGACGCGCCCTGATTATTGGAAGCCATCTCGATTCAGTACCGAATGGTGGCTGGCTCGACGGCGCACTGGGAATGCTTGCCGGACTTGCCATTCTGCGGCGAATCGCAGAGGAGTACGGCGGGCGTCCTCCCGTGGCAGTCCGCCTGGTCGACTGGGCTGATGAAGAAGGCGCACGTTTCGGCCGCAGTCTGCTCGGTTCGTCAGCCTTCGCCGGCACGTCTTCGGTGGAAACCGATCGGGTACGAACCGATAAGGCAGGGGTCACCATGGAAGAAGCTCTGCGCCGCTGCGGCGTGGAGATGGCGCGCTTCCCTGAAGCGCAACGCGAACGCGAAAACGCTGCGGCTTACCTCGAATTACACATCGAACAAGGACCCGTTCTTGAGAGCCGCGGTCTGCCTCTGGCCGTCGTTCTCGGAACCAAGGGCGTCGAGCGGCACGCAATCACCTTCCATGGGCAGGAGGCGCACTCTGGATCGACTCCGATGAATGCCCGCCGGGATGCTCTCGCTGCCGCGGCGAAACTCGCGCTCGAGATTCGAACCATTGCGCGAAAGCACCCGGATGCAGTCTGTACGATTGGGAGCCTCAAGACTTTCCCTGGCATCGTCACGGCTGTTGTGGGACGTTGTGAAGTTACTCTGGATCAACGTGATCTGGACCCGAACGTCCTCCGCACCATGTATCGCGAAGCCCATGAAACAAGCGAGCGCTTTGCGCACGAAGAGGGCTGCAGGGTCGAGTGGTCTCGCATCTGGAACATCGAGCCCGTGCCATTTGATCCGACCCTGATTGCGCTATGTGAGCGAGTCATCCTGGAGGTGGCTCCGGAAGCGCCGCATCTGCCGTCAGGACCATTGCACGACGCGGCGGAAGTGGCCCGAATGGGCATTCCTACCGTGATGATGTTCGTCCAGTCGTTGAAGGGCATCAGTCACAACAAGATCGAAGATACTCGCGAAGAACACCTGGAAACGGCGATCGTTGCTCTCGATCGGCTCGCAACTGAGGTGATACGTTTCATGGAGAACGGAGCGGAATAGCTATGGAAAAGACCTCAAAGCAAGTAATTCAGGAGAACCGTGATTACACGCTGTTTCCCTGGGCCGTGCAAGGTGCTTCAACTCCGATTCACATTGTGCGGGGCGAGGGCTCCTGCTTCTGGGATGGCGACGGGAACCGATGGCTCGACTTCAGTTCCCAACTGATCAACTTGAACGTAGGCCACCAGCATCCGAAGATGCTCGACGCCATCAAGAAGCAGGTGGATGAACTCTGCTTCGCAGGTCCGAATCTCGCGACCGAACCACGCGGAGTTCTCGGCAGAAAGCTCGCGGAAGTCACCGGGCTGGCCAAGTCTTTCTTTACTCTTGGCGGAGCGGAGGCGGTCGAGAACGCGATGAAGATCGCCAAGCTCTACACTGGCCGCAACAAAATCATCACTCGTTATCGCTCGTATCACGGAGCAACCATGGGCGGAATGACGGCTTCCGGTGAACCGCGGCGTTGGCCGGTAGAACCGGGCATTCCCGGCATTGTGCGCGTGTTTGATCCGTACTGCTATCGCTGCCCGTTCGGAAAGACTCCCGATAGCTGCCGGCGCGAGTGCGTCAGTCACATCGAAGAGATCATCCAGATGGAAAATCCGGCTGCCATCGCCGCCATCATGGTGGAAGGCATCACCGGCTCGAACGGGATTTTGGTGCCGCCGGACGATTACTTCCCCAGGCTTCGCGCGCTTTGCGATAAGTACAACATCCTGCTGATTGACGACGAAGTAATGAGCGGATTCGGACGTACCGGAAGGTGGCTCGCGACGCAGCACTATGGGATTCAGCCAGACATCGTGACGTGTGCGAAGGGGCTCACCAGCGGTTATATGCCGCTCGGCGCCGTGATCGTCTCGAAATCGATCGCCGAATACTTCGAAACTCGCATGCTGTGGGGCGGATTGACGTATAGCGGCCATCCGGTGTCGTGCGCTGCGGGGGTTGCCAATCTCTCCATTTACGAAGAGGAGCAAATCTTCGAAAATGTCGACCGGCAGGGCGGCTATCTTGCCGGTCGGCTCGAAGGCATGAAGGAACGCTTCGCGTGTGTCGGGGACGTCCGCTATAAGGGCCTTTTCAGCGTCATTGAGCTCGTCCGCGATAAGACGACGAAAGAACCCCTAGCCCCGTTCAATGGGACAAGTCCGGAGATGGCCAAGGTTGCCGCTCACCTGAAAAGTCACCACGTCTACGCGTTCTCCCGGTTCAACATGCTATGGATCTGCCCGCCGCTGGTGATCACGGAGAAGGAACTCGGCGAAGGCCTGGACATCATTGAAGATGCTCTTCGCTCGGTCGATGCTGACCTCGCTCCTAGAAGCGAAGCGTTAGAAGAATTGCATTTGGCTGGCCGATGAGGATATAGGACCGAATAAGTCCGTTTGTTTTGTTGAAATTAGGATGATTTTCGGACGACACTTCGCCGCAATTTCAGGTACTCTATGAGGCAGGAGGAACTAGATGCTGCACGTTGAAAACGGACAATGCGGACTCTGCACCCACTTCGGGGAAGGGCATGCGGAGAACATCCTCACGCAAATCAGAACTTCGCACCAGGCAAAAGAGGATTTCCTCGAAGATTGCGGACATCCGAAGCACGCTCCGCTGCATTTGAAGGTGACGGCTGTTAGCGGTTGCGATGGGTTCGAGCCCGCGAGAACTCAGTAAGAAAGGAACAAAAGGTCGAGGAATCCTTGATTTGATCCAGGGCTCCTCGACCTTTTTACTAGAGGGAAATTAGGAGTTCACTCCTTCTGGGGTAAGACTTAACAAAGTTGGCAAACTCCGCTGAGGTTCGAAGTCCGGCTGTTCGGAAACCTGCTTTTCCGGGGTAGCATCCTGCGTGGATGCAACTTGTACGGTCTTCCTGAGAGTGTTGGCAGCGCGTAGACTACCGAAGGCCGTTTGGACCGTGTCCGAATCCACCGTAAATTTTAACGCCGCTCGCCGGGATACGAAATATCCGGCGACAAAAATTGCGCTCAATACTGATGTTGGAATTCCAGCTCCATCTCCCTCTTTCGAGCAAAATGCAGCTGCTGCTACGACGGAAAGTCCACTCGCGACCACTAATAACGCGGGATAGCTTGTTTTAACCGTTTGTATTTCCGATAACCTGCTGAGAGAAATCGCTGTCTCCGATGCGGCAGACGGGTCTCTGACGATTACGCAACCGGAGGTCACCGTAGTCATCAAATAGCTTTTCTGGGCGGCGTCTTCCGGCAACGCGCCAATAATCGTGTTTGCCATCCTGTTGAATCGTCCGATTCAAACCGTTCTTATCGGTTCTATTATGCAAAAAAGAACGGATAATAATTATGAATTTTTGAGGTTTTTCGAGAATGTCCGCAAGCTATTGAATTCTCAGCTGCCGGGCGTGATGAGAATATCGACGGGCAGGGCGCACCTTCTATTTACCAGGTCTCATGCGAACTGCCGCGCGTATTCTTCCTGTCCGATTAGTCCGCAATCGCCGCCGGCTGCCCCTCATTTCTGACGCATCCTCCCGCATTGCTCAAATCAGTCTGCCCGGCGTCCTTTTTGAGCGGGCATCTTACCTGCCGGGCACCGATCTGAATGCTCTCGCCGAATTCCGCCCGCAAGCGCTGGTCGGGTCGTCCGCCCACCTGATGGAACTCGCGGCTGAGGTGAACTCGGGCAAGATCTGGCTGACGAACCTGGATTGCGCGGTTTTCGTCATCACCGATTTTCGCGACGCTCCGCTCAGTGAGCGAGACAGAACCGCACTGTGGAACGCATTTTCCGTTCCCGTTTACGAAGTGGTCCTTGCTGATGACGGGGCTCTGCTGGCGTCGGGATGCGAAGCCCAGGAAGGATGGCACATTGAACACGGTGTGCGCTTTTCCCGGGTCAACGACCAACTCTGGTACAGCCGTCGCGGACATCAGACCGGAACGGGCCTGGTGGGCCAAATCCAGGATGAACCGTGCCCATGCGGAAGACCGGGTCAGCGGATTCTGAACGCCAGCATCGACTTCCGCGACGCGGTGCGGCAGAAACTAGCCTTTATCGCGTAATCTGGTGCTGGCTATCCAGGCCGGCGCGCAACAATTTCGGCCACCGAGCGGCGATGTTCGGGGTCGTTCGGCTTGCCCTCGTACTGGTGTAAAACGTCCCAATCCTTGAAGTAGCTCAGCAGTTCGCCCTGACTCGTCCTCGTTTCGGTCGGTAGTTCGTTCCCTTCGGTTGTGTGGACGATCACAACAATCAGCCCGCCTCGCCGAACACCAGCCTTGGCTGGTTCTAGCAGCCCGCGCTGCAGGTAATAGCAGATCGTGATCGCATCCCACATTCCGGGCTCGATCACGTACTCTCCTTTTTCGAGATCGGCCAAAACCGTGCGAACGCAAACTCCCGATTGTGCCGCGTACTTGTTCAGTGTCTCGATTGCGGTGGGGGCACCGTCGACAGCCGTAACGTCCCAGCCGTGCCGCGCAAGCCAGATCGCGTTCCTGCCCGTCCCGGCAGCCAGGTCCAGCGCAGTCCCGGGTTGGGCCACGCCCAGAAAGCGCTGAACGAGCGGAGTAGGCGGCGGGAGAGAGCCGTCCGGCACGCCAGCCTCGGTCCGATACCGCTGTTCCCAGCCTTCGACCTTCAACCAGTGGCCTCAGTCCGTGAGAAATGCAGTCGTCTTGATGCCTGATACTTCGAAGGTCCTTCGGCATCTTGGGTTTCTGCAGGCCGTTTTGTCGTCGAGAAGGACCATATAGCTTGCCGCTTTCGCGAATTTGGCCCGGTCACGCTCATCGGCCTGGCGCGGCAGCCGATCCACCTTGCGGCGGACAAGCCATCGCAGATCGTAGGTTTCGGAGGTGCGGCAGAATGGGCAATTCAGAGTGACCGGTTTTTTTGCTTCCGACTCTCGATAAAACGCACGTTCGTCCACTGCTGTTAGTCGCGTTTGCGTCTAGTTAGTGACTCGAAAAGCGGAAGTTGGAAACGGCAATTTCGTCGTTGCCCGGTATGTAGAATCCGACTTTTCCTTGCGTAAAGTCGTGACCGGTCCCCGGCGCTGCCGCTAACTCCGTCCATGGAGTCGAAGGTGTTTTGGCAGAAGCGGTGATCGAGTTCGGCTTCACAGAGAGATCCACCTGAACCCATTCGTCGTTATCGATGTCAAAGGCGACCTTACCAACGTCCGTCGACTTTCCGTCGCGCACTTCACGGGTCGTGGCGCGCTTACCGTCCAGCGTGAACAGGACATAGTTTTGCGCGTCGGTGTACCCCGCATACCATTGCAGTTTTCCGCGCTTGAAGAGTCCGCTCTTCCGGGCCTGAGCCTGGAATGTGTAGCGTCCTGAGGTCTTTGGAACGTGATAGGCGACAAACCCGCCGCCTTTGCGCACCTGCTGACCTTCGACTTCCATACTCTCGTTCGGCTTCGCTGCAGCATTCGTCGATGGCGCAGCCGCGTTGGGAGCAGGTTTCGTATCGCCCGTGACCTTCTCGAGCGTCACGTCGGGACCGGAGAGGACAACCACATCACCGGTGCGGAATGTGCGGTCGAATTTCTTCGGCAGCGCCTGATCCCGCCGGAGTTCAACAGCGTGCACTCCGGGCTTCACGGTGGAAATGTTTGCATTCCCATCATTCCCTATGGCGGCAGCGAGTTCACCGTCCAGGTACACCATCGTGCCGGGCAGAGCGCCTTTGATCTGCAGGGTAGCGATCTCCGGAATAGGATCAAGCCGGAACTCTACGGCTGATTCTTCGGCTTTCTTCACAGCCACGGTTTGCGGCGGCGGGTCGATGAACCCAGACTTGTGAACACGGATCGTGTATTCGCCGACCTTCAGCGGAATACGAACCTGTCCGCGGTCCGTTTTGCGGCGATACGGAAGATTGTTGATGAAGACGTCGACCCCATCCTGGCCCGTCATCACGATCGCTGTGCCCGCGTTGGGATCGGATTTCACATAGACAGTAAGCGTGGGCGCCGGGGAATAGGTCAGAACGAAGCGTTGCCGGTCTTTGCTCTCGGTGATTTGCAGGTCGTGGTCGATATTGCCGAGGTCTTCGAGCGTGATGTCGTCACTGGTCTGCTGCGCGATCGGCTTGCCATCGAGCAGAACTGCCGGTTTCTCGACGTTCGTCACCAGGCGTCCCTTCCCATCCTGGGAAGACACCATCACTGCCATGGCGTTCGAGGCGCTAGGCTGGCCTACGATCCGCGGGGCAATCTTATCCACTACATCGAAGCTAAAGGCGGCGCTCCCATTTCGTCCTACGACCTTCACCGAGTGCCGGCCCGGGTCCAGTTTATCGAGGATGAGTTCTCCGTCTTTGAGCTCCTGCGGTGCCGCATCATCGAGCGCGACGGTTCCCGGAACCAGGTCCGTGTATAGCCGGAGCGTGGGATTCAGAGACGGCGGAGTTGTCCCGGCCGTTGCTCCCTTCTCGGATCCTTTCTCGTTCGAGCCCAGAGATGATTGCGCGGCAGGAGTTGAGCCGGCCTGACTCTGAGCAAAGTTGAGCCGCCGCGCGGTTTGGACTAGGTAAAAGAATGCCGCAAATAGAATCAGGGCGAAGAACAGGGCAAGGTACGTGGCTCGCTGCCAGGTTTTCGCATCCAGCTTCTGCACGTCCGGCGGGACGTCGCCCGCTTCAAACTGCTCTTCCGGCTCTCTTCGATGGACTAATCGAGGCTCCTCCGGTTCGGGCTCGGAGCGAACGTGACCGTTGTCTTTGGCCACCGCCACCGACCCTTCTCGCAACCGGCGGGCGCGTTCGATAATCTCTTCCTGAACTTCGGAAATAATGATCTGGAGATCGAAATCTCCGACATAGGTTCGGCGGAGAGTCTGTACGCGATCGAAGTAATCACGAAGATTTTCGAGAGAGTGAGTACGGGCGACTTCTTCCCGGATGTGTCTCAGCTCTTCGAGTGAAGAAAATGTATTCTGCGACCGGTCCACCGGTAAGAGATCTTTCTAATGAATTATATCGAGGGAGGAATTAAGCCTGCCGGCTGGTGTAGTTTAAGTCGTAAAACTGCCTGTATTCTCCGGTTTTTACTCTTTGTACCCAGTCCCGATTCGCTCTGTACCAGTCCACCGTTTTTTGCAGCCCCGTTTCGAAGTCCATCCGGGGCTCCCAACCGGTTTTGGTTGTTAACTTCTTGCTTGTGAGCGCATACCGCCGGTCGTGACCTGGCCGGTCGGCAACTCTCTGGATCAGCGACTCTCCCTTTCCCGTGGCCCGCAGGATCCTCCGCACCACTTCGAGATTGGGCAGCGAGCAGTTCCCGCCGATGTTATAGACCTCGCCCCCATCACCCTTCTCGAGTACCGCGTGGATGGCATGGCAGTGATCTTCGACATACAGCCAGTCTCGAACCTGCTGCCCGTCCCCGTAGACCGGAAGTGAAACGTCTTCGAACGCGTTTGAAATCATGAGCGGAATCAGCTTTTCCGGGAACTGGTACGGCCCATAATTGTTCGACGCGCGCGTCACCGAGACATTCAGTTTGTATGTCGTAGAGTACGAGAGCGCCAGAAGATCTGAGGCCGCTTTCGATGCCGAGTACGGACTACTGGCCCGCAAGGGGTACGTCTCGTCCGCCTCGTGAGGAGGTTCGATGCTTCCGTACACTTCGTCCGTCGAAACATGTACGAATCGCGCAACCTTATTGAGTCGGGCCGCCTCCAGCAGCGCGAAGCTTCCGTTGAAATTTGTCAGAATCACCGGGGCCGGAGAATGGATGCTCCGGTCAACGTGGGATTCAGCCGCAAAGTGAACGACGGCATCCGGGGACTCTGACCGGAACAGATCGTCTATCGCGGGGCCGTCACAAATATCGAGCTGAACGAAGTTATAGCCCGGATGGTCGGCGATCGGGTGCAGGTTGTCCAGGTTGCCCGCATAGGTCAATTTGTCTACGTTGACGACGTTTTCAGCCCAACCCTCATTCAGGGCCATGCGCACGAAGCTGGATCCGATGAAGCCGGCACCGCCAGTAACGATCAGCTTCATTTGTGTTGAAGCTCCCAATCGTAAGCGATGCCTGTGTCGTTATAGGCGATCCTGCCCTCGTCGCTCGGATCGTAAGTGCGATTTGTGATGTATACGAGAACCGAAGGTTGTTCCCCGATGACTTTATAGCCATGAGCCACGCCGGGAGGGATCAACACTTGCCAGGGCCGGAGTGCTCCGATGTATAACGTGTTCTTGACGCCGTAAGTCTTGGAATCCAGCCGCAAATCCACAAGCGCCACCTGGAGCAAACCAGCGGCGGCTAACCAATAATCGGTCTGGTGCTTGTGATAGTGAAATGCCTTGATAATGCCTGGATAATTCAGAGCTGCCGAGACTTGGGTTGTAGCCGATGGGAAATCAGATACCAGACCCTGCCCCAGCCGGGCAACTTCCAGGAAGTACCCTCGGTCATCCGGCCAGAGAGCGAACGATTTGATCTGGACGTCCGCAATCAAATCAGGCGCAGTGGGCGACAGAATGACTTTACCGATACCGGCTTCACAGGTAGGAATTGCAATTTCAACTCCGGATCCGAGAACACCAAGAGCCATGACACTCATCTTGACAGCATCCGCGCATCGAGGTTCGCTTCGCTCTCACTCTTACGCCTCGTCTCATGCACCAGGTTGGCGGCACGCAGCAGCGAGTCGAAGGTCCCCGCGTCTGTCCACCAGCCTTCCAGATAGTTAAACGTCATGGTGCCTTCATTGATGTAGGCGTTGTTTACGTCCGTGATTTCAAGTTCGCCACGAGAGGAGGGAGTGAGCGTGCGAGTTTTGTCGAAGACGGTCTCGTCGTACATATAGATACCCGTGACCGCGTAGTTCGATTTGGGTTTCGCCGGTTTCTCCTCAATCCCGGCAATCCGATCCCCTTTGATTTCCGCCACACCGAAGCGCTCTGCATCGTGGACCTGTTTCAGAAGAATCTTGGCGCCCCGCTCCTGGGCTTGGAAATCACGTACGGCGCCGGCGATGGACCCTTCAATAATGTTGTCGCCCAGGATGACGCATACTTTGCTGCCCTCCGCAAAATGCTCAGCCAGCGCCAGAGCGTCGGCGATCCCGCCTTCGCCTTCCTGGTAGGTGTAGTTGATGTGCTTTAAGCCAAACTCTTTTCCATTGGCGAGCAGTCGAAGGAAATCTCCCGAGTTTCGGCCGCCCGTCACGATCAGCAGATCCCGAATTCCCGCGTCCACCAAGGTCTGGATCGGGTAGTAAATCATCGGCTTGTCATAGATTGGCAGCAGATGCTTGTTCGTGATCTTTGTGAGGGGAAACA
>Ga0308175_100000652_pt1 | contig 23304 bp, 14 predicted proteins | sample PhyCR1_3_FD_203893 | JGI IMG/M metagenome (GOLD analysis project Ga0308175, IMG submission 203893) | Soil microbial communities from UC Gill Tract Community Farm, Albany, California, United States - DLSLS.C.R1 | ecosystem: Environmental > Terrestrial > Soil > Agricultural land | place: USA...
CGACAAGCGGTCGGCCAACCCGTTCGGCGCCGAGAACGCGACGATGAGCCTCTCGCCGCAGGATCTCCGCGGCATGGTCGTGCCCGAGCCAACCCGGCCGGCCAACCCGTTCGGCGCCGAGAACGCGACGATGAGCCTCTCGCCGCAGGATCTCCGCGGCATGGTCGTGCCGCCACGCCTGCCGCCGGGGGCCAAAGGCCCACCCAGGCCTCCCCCGCGACCGCCCCAGATCAAGCCGGCCGGATCGGCAGCATCCTCGGCACCGCCCGCGGGCCGACCCTCGAGACCGCCCTTGCCGGGGCTCGCCCAGATGCGGCTCGCCGGCGGGCCGCCGCCCGCGCCACGCAAGGCCCAGGCGATCGTCCGCCGCGCCCCGCTGCCGGCCTTGCCGAACCGGCCGTTCGAGTCGCCGTGGGAGGAGCTCGCCGTGGCGTACGAGAGCCTGCCGGCGCCCGATACCGTGGCGCGGCTGCGCTGGCTGTATCGCGCCTCCGAGGTGTGGGAGACCGGCGGCAAGGACATCGTGCGCGCGTTCGACGCGCTGGCGCGTGCGTTCGCGCTGGCGCGGCGCGCGCCGGGCGGCGACGCCGACGTCCGCGCGCGGCTCCATCGCCTCGCCCAGGAGCACAAGGCGTGGGACCGGCTCGCGGACCTCTACGAGGGCATGGCGGAGCAGGCCGAGACCGCCGCCGAGGCCGCCGATCTGCTGATGGAGGTCGCGACGATCCGCGCCGAGCAGCACAAGCCGCGCGACGCCGAGGCGCAGCTGCGCCGGATCCTCGGCATGCTGCCGGGCGAGCCGGTCGCGCGCGCGCGGCTCGAGGCGCTGTATCGCACGGAGGGCCGGTACGTCGAGCTCGCGGCCTCGCTCGAGGAGCGCACCGATCCGCGGCTCGGCACCGCCGCCCCCGAGGCCGAGCGCGCCCAGCTGCTGCGCGAGCTGGCCGCGATCTACACCGACAAGCTGACCCGGCCGCACGACGCGATCGATGCGTTCGAGCGCCTGCGCCTGCTCGCGCCCGCCGACACCAGCGTGCTCGTCCACCTCGCCAGCCTCTACGGCTCGGTCGGCCGGTGGTCGAAGGTGATCGAGGCGCTCGGCCGGGTCGGCGAGATCGCCGAGGGCACGCCGGAGGCGCGCGACGCGTTGCGCACGATCGCGCGGATCTACGAGAACGAGCTCGAGATCCCCGAGCGCGCGATCGAGGCGTACAACCTCCTGCTCGCGACCTGGCCCGACGACCCCGACGCGTGGCGCGCGCTCGACGCGCTGTACGCGGCGAACGCGCGGTGGACCGAGCTGGCCGACGTGCTGCGCCGGCGCGCGGCGCTCGAGCGCGAGCCCGCGGAGCGCGCAAACCTGCTCGCCCGGCGCGCGTCCGTCCTGCTCGACTGGCTCGGCGCGCCCGAGGAGGCCGCCGCGGCGCTGCGCCACGCCCGCACGATCGCGCCCGACGATCCCGTGCTCGCCGACCTCCTGGTCACGGCGCTGGTCAAGGCGCAGCGCGACCGCGAGGCCGCGGCCATCCTGGAGGGCCGGATCGAGGCGCTCGGGGCGCTCGAGGCGCGCGACGCCGCCGGAGGTGCCCCGCGCGGCGACGTCGCGGCGCTCCTGATCCGCCTCGCGCAGCTGCAGATCGAGCGGCTCGACGATCGCGAGGGCGCGCGGGCCGCCATCGCGCGGGCGCTGGTGCTCGTCCCCGAGCACCCGACCGCGCTCGCGGTGCTCGCCGAGCTGGCCTCGCCCGACGACGATCCGCGCGCGTTCGCCGACGCCAAGCTGCGCGAGGCCGACAGCGCGCCCGACGAGGACAACCGGATCGCCGCGCTGATGGCGGCCGGCGACGTGCTGGCCGCGCGGGTCGGCGATACCCCGGCCGCGCGCGGGGCCTACGAGCGCGTGCTCGCGCTGCGCCCGTACCACGCCGACGCGACGTGGGCGCTCGCCGGCCTGGTCGAGAAGGGCGGCGATCCCGATAGCGCCGCGCGCGTGCTCGAGAAGCGGCTCGAGGATGGTTCGCTCACCCCGCCCGAGAAGGCGCGGATCATGACCCAGCTCGCGGCGCTGTCGCGGACCGCCGGCGTCGAGCCCGCCGCCGAGCGCCGGCTGCTCGAGGCGCTGGGCTGCGTGCCCGATCACCTCCCGGCGATCGTCGCGCTCTCCGACTTCTATGCCGACGCGGGGCGCTGGGCGGATCTCGAGGCGTTCCTGCGCGAGGTGCTGGGCGGCGACATGCTCGCGCCGGCGCCGGCCGCGCTGATCGCCGATCTACATCGCCGGCTCGCGAACGCCCATGAAAAGCTCGGCCGCGATGAGGATGCCTACCAGACCCTGGTGGCCGCCGATCGACTGCACCGCGGCCACCTCCTGATCAAGCTCGCGCTCGGCGAGAACCGCTACAAGGCGCGGCGGTGGCGCGAGGCCGCGCTGCACCTCTCGCCGCTCGCGACCCACGACGACGCCGCGCGCTACCCGAGCGAGGTCGCGCAGGGCCTGTACCACGCCGCGCTCGCCGAGATCCGCTCGCTCCGGCCCGAGAAGGCGCCCCCGCTCTACGCGCGCGCGCTCGAGCTCAAGCCGCAGTACGCCCCGGCGCTGCAGGCGCTCGCCGAGATCGCGATGGAGCAAGGCGATCACCGCCGCGCCGCGGACCTGCTGACGCGCCAGGCGACCGCGACCGAAGATCCGGCCGAGCGCATGCGGCTGTTCGAGGCGCTCGGCGACATGGCGCTGGTGATGCTGCGCGACGAGGAGCGTGCCCGCACGTGCTTTGCAGCCGCGATCGCCGCCGCCCACCCGCTCGAGGCCAAGCACGTCCCGCTGCTCGAGAAGCTGCTCGCGCGCCAGGAGCTGTGCGGCGACCCCGCCGGCTCGGCGCGCACCGCGGAGCTCCTGGCCTCGTTCGGGGCGACCCCGAGCGCGCGCGCCGCCCTCCACCTGCGCGCCGCGCGCGACTACCTCGCGGCCGGCGATGCCGGACGGGCACGGGCGGCGGCCGAGCGCGCGGTCGAGAGCGATCCGTACGACGTCGACGCCGTCGATCTCGCGTCGGGCCTGGCGATCGATCACGGCGATGCCGACGCCGCGGCGGGGATGCTGACCCGCCTCCTGACCGCCAAGGACGATCGGGTCCCGGCGGCGCAGACCACCCGCCGCTCCTCCTTGTCGTATCGCCTCGGGCACGCCCGCGCCCAGCGCGGCGACCTCCGGCAGGCCGTGGCCGCCTACGAGCGCGCGATCGCGATCGCGCCGGACGGAGCCGGGGCGACCCAGGCGCGGCGCGGCCTGGTCGAGGTGTTTCGCGGAAGCGACGATCCGGGCCGGCGCGAGGCCATCGTGCGCCACCTGCAGGCGATCACCGCCGCGACCGGCGCGCTCGACGACCTCGTCGCCTGGGCCGACGAGCTGCGCCGCCAGAACGCCGGCGATGCCGGCCGCGCCGCGCTCGACCTCGCGTTCGCGTGCGGCCACGTCGCCGACGTTCACCAGCGCGCGTTCCTCTCGATCCACACGCCGTACGTGATGCGCGACGACGAGGCGTTCAAGGCCACGCTCGACGCCGATCGCGCGCTGATCCGCGATCCGGCCGGATCGAGCCTGGGCCCGATCGCGGCCGCGCTGTCGGAGGCCGCGGCGCTCCTGTGGCCCGATCTCGACGAGTCCCTCGCGCGCAACGACGCCGCCGACGCCCGCCGCATCCCCGCGACGCGCAACGTCCCCGCGGCCGCGATGTTCTCGCGGATCGCGACCGCGCTCGGCGCCGGCGCCGTGATGCTGTACGAGCGCGACGCCGGCCCCGACGTCACCGTGGTCAACGCCGCGACCCCGGTGATCGTGCTGGGGCCCCGGATGCTCACCCTGGGGACCCCGACCGGCGAGGTCCGCGCGATCCTCACGCGCGCCGTCGAGCTCACCCGGCCCGAGCACGTCGCGTTCGCCGGGCTGCCGATCGCGGATGCCACCCGGCTCATCGCGTCGGTCGTCCGGTTGTTCGGCCCCGCGCCGCTGCGCGAGGCGGCCAACCCGCTGGTCGCCGATCCCGATGTCCAGCGGGGCCACGACGAGATGGTCCGGGCGGCGCTGCCGGTCAAGATCCGCACGCGCCTCGAGCAGCTGCTCGCCGGGGTGTCCTCGGCCGTGCTCGATGTCCGGCGCTACCGCGCGGCGTGCGAGCGCAGCGCCGATCGCGCCGCCTTGCTGCTCGATGGCGATCCCAGGACCATCGCCGACCTCGCGACCGCGCGCGGCGAAGGCCACGATCACCTGATCTCGGCGATCGCGCAGCCGGCGTGGCTGCCGCTCCGCACCCGGCTCGGCCTCGGCGTGCGCTGAACGCGGCCCACCCGCGATCGTCGCCGCGCGAAGCGACCGGCATGTGCAGCATGCGTCACAGGTGGTCACGGTCGCCATGATCAAACCGCCCGCGACCGGCCATGATGCAGCACATGCGCGTTGGTTGTTGGGCCGTCTTCGCCTCTCTTATCCTCTCTGCCTGCGTCGACCACAGGACGCCTGATCCAGATCCGGATTGGGATCCGGGTGCACCGCCCGATGCAGGCACTGCCGCAGGCACTGCCCAGCTCATGGGGGTCGACGCCACGGGTCAACCGATCACCGAGCTGACGTTCGATGACACCGAACCGAAGCTACTCCGCGTCACCAATCACGGCACCGCGCCCAGCAAGACACTCTCGATCGGCATCACGGGCGACGCCGTCGACGACTTCGCGGTGGATGCCTACACGACCTGCGGCCACCAGGAGCTGCGTGAGGGCGACTATTGCGACGTCGTCGTCGACTACCACCCCCAGACCTCCGAGCTCCGCACCGCGACCCTCACGATCTCCGACGCCTCGGGCTCCACCATCTCGGTCACGCTGCGCCCCCAGCCCCGGCCGGGGCTGCAGATCGCGCTCGCGGGCAACGGGATCGGCGAAGTGAACGTGAGCGATCCCACCACCGGGCTGGTCCTCGCGACCTGCACGGCCGCGTGTACCGTGCATTCGAGCACGGGGCAGATGCTCGAGGTGACCGCGAGCACGCCGTCGATCTTCGGCGGGCTGTCGGGCGCGTGCTCGACGCCGGAGGCATCCTGCAACGTGACGATCGGCACGACCACGGTGACCGTCACGGCGACGTTCACGACCGACCCCAAGGAGCAGTGGACGCAGCTGCCCGGCGGAGGCCCCATCCTGAGCGCGGCGTTCGACGGCTCGGGCAACCTCGTGGTTGCCTCGAACGGCGTCGTCAAGCTGTCACCGGCGGGCGCCATGATCTGGCACATCCCGCTCACGGTGTGCGCGGTCGCGACCGGCCCCAACGATACGATCTACGCACAGACGGCCACGCAGGTCGTGAAGCTCGGGTCCGACGGCACGATGCTGTGGGCGGCCCCGCTCGATCCACACGCGGTGGGCTGCGGCGGCACCGAAGGTTTCGTACACAACCTCGCCGTGGGCGGCGACGGCGCGGTCGCGATCCACGGCAACACCGGCGTCGCGCGCTGGGATGCCAGCGGCACCCTCAGCTGGGCGGCCGCGGTCACCGCGTTCGGAGAGTACGGCGTCGCGATCGACCCCGCGGGCGTCGTCGACGTCGCCATCCTGTCGCCGGTGACCGGCGAGACGGTCGACCTCGCACGGTTTGCCGCCGACGGGACGCCGCTCTCGACGCAGGAGCAGATCGCGAACCAGTATCACGGCATGTTCGTGGTCGACGCCACCGGCCGCCTGCTGGCGACCGGATCCGGCCACAGCCACACCGATGCCCTGGGACACTCCATCGACTTGCTCGACCCCGACTACGCCCCCAACGGGATCTGCGCGGCCGGCACCGACGCGGTGTGGCTCTATCAAGCCGACGACGAAAGCTCGATGGCTCGCGACTGGACGGTGAACCGCTACCACGGCGACGGCAGCCTCGCGTGGACCTACCACCTTGCCGCACTCCACGATGGCTTCTTCGATGATCTCGGCACGATCCCGTTCGACATCGCCGGCGCAGCGGATGGCCGCATCGCGATCGTCGGGTCATTTGCCGGTCCGACGTCCTTCGGTGGCTGGATCGCGGTGTTCGCCCCCTGACCCAGCCGCCGCATCGGCTGAAACCGTGCGTCCACCATCCGTGTCACCTGCCTCGCCTCCGCGAGGCCCGAGAAATATCTAAATATTCTATATATTTAGGTAGCGCAATATGTGGCCTACCGACATGTGGGCGTGATGTCGGCAATATGCATACCGTGCTAGGACCTGCCACCCAATGGCGTTGGGGGGCTGCCAGCCACGGTGATACAGTCGGCCAGCTAATTGCGCCCGGACCGGCGGGGTCGAGAGTTGCTTCGAGGGCGCTTGCGAGGGAACTGATGTCTGACCACCCAACTACACGCTTGGTCTCCGCGCTCGTGATCGCCGGATGGATGGCAACCGGCTGCTCGTTCGTGCTCGACAAGAACGCGAATCAGTGCACTGTCGATTCCGACTGCGACCACTTCGGCAGTCACCCGTCGTGTCAAGCAGGTGTGTGCGTGTCCTCCGGCCTGGGCCCCGCCGACTGTTTCTTCGGAACGCCGACGACCCAGGAGCAGTTCGCCAACCAGTGCACCACGGCGCACACCTATCAGTTCGACAACTGCGCGCGGCTCGGCCTGTGCGACGACGCGTCGCTCACCACCTCGTTCAGCACCTCGTTGACGCCTACCCAAGGGACGATTCCGCCGCCGCTCGTAACCCAGCTGAAGCCGTCGACCTTGTGCTCCACTGTCGCGCCCAACGTCGTCTATGTCACAGGGTCGACGAACCTTCCGCCGCTGCTCAAGGCGGTGCAGCCGCTCCTGTACGCCAATAATCCACCCTACGCCGCGATCTTCGCTCCCCAGACCTCCTGCAAAGGCGCGGGGTCGATGTACGACGGCGATCCGCTCAAGCGCATGATCAAGGACGTCCCCAACAACTATGCGTTCTACTACGACATGAACGGCGCCCAGCAGCTGTGTCTGCTCGATCCCAACGGCAACCCCGTTGCCGTGGATGTCGGCGAATCTGATGTGTATCCGCTTTCGTGTGGATATTCTCCTGCGGCGGGCGTCGCAGACTACGCAGGTCCGATCCAGGCGATCGTGTTCGCGGTTCCCGCCGGCTCGGGCCAGACCTCGATCAGCGCCGAGGCCGCGCACCTCGTCTTTGCCGCCGGTGGCGACAATGGCAAGGCGAGCCCGTGGATCGACCCGCAGTCTTACTTCGTGCGCAGCTCAGGCACCGGCACCACCCAGCTCCCGTCCCGAGCCATTGGGCTTGACCCATCCGCCTGGTGGGGCATCGACCGGCTGTCGGCCGGTAACCTGGTGGCCTCGATGGAGACGCTTGACCCGAAACTGGCCGAAGGGGGCATCGGGATTCTGTCGAGTGACTTTGCTGACAAGAACCGTACGAACCTTCGTGAGCTGGCGTTCCAGCAGCGTGGGCAGCGCTACGGCTACCTCGCCGATTCGACCCCGGAATCGCTGGACAAGGCCAACGTCCGCGATGGGCACTATCCGATCTGGGGAGCCATCCATTTCATGGCCGCGACCACGAACGGCGTGCCCTCCGATGCCGCCAAGGCGCTGATCAGTCAGTTCAACGTGCCCAAGCTCGACGAGAACCTGGTGAGCGCGATCATCGACGCCGGGTTCGTCCCCACCTGCGCGATGAAGGTGACGCACAGCTCCGAGGTCGGTCCGCTGACGGCCTACCAGCCAGCGTTTGGCTGTGGCTGCTTCTTCGACAAGAAGGCCAACGGCACCACGACCTGCCAGGCGTGCACGGGTAACAGCGATTGTCCGAGCAGCGCCCCGAACTGCAACTACGGCTATTGCGAGAAGCAATAGCTACTTGAACGTGCCCGCGAACTGGATGCCGTTCGGCGCCAGCGCGACGCGCACCTCGTGGGAATGCGAGCGCTGCCACCACAGCGTCAGCGTGACGCCGCCGGTGACCACCGCCGCGACCCCGAGGACATCGGCCACGGCCGACAGCGTGGTCACCCGCGATGACTTGCTGGCCAGGTCGGCGTGCGAGACCCCGAACGTTCCGCGCGCGTTCTTGAGATCGCGCGACGCCAGGATCGCGAGGACCCCGACGGTGGCCGTCCCGGCCCCGAGCACCCCGGTCGCGATCCACCCGGCGGTGATGAGGCCCGTCCCGGCCCCGTGTTCGCCGTCCATTCGCGGCGACGAGAGGGGGCGCGCGGTGTCGCCGGGCGCACCGAGCGAGAGCGACAGCGGGACGGTATCGCCCGCGGCGACGTCCACGAAGCGGGTCTCGGGAGGCCGCCCCTCGCACGCCACGGTGATCTTGCGATGCCCGATGCTGACCAGGGCCGGCTCGGCGAGCGGCGTCTTGCCGGCGGGCTCGTCGTCGATCGCGACCTCGCAAGCCGGCACGTTCGTCGAGATCGCGATCTTGCCGACGCGCGCCTGCAAGGTCTCGATCGTCTGCTCGACCTCGCGCCGGTGGGGCGCGGTCGCCTCCGACTCGGCCAGGTAGCGGTTGAGCGTGGAGAGCGCCGCCGCGTAGTTCTGGAGCTGGTAGTAGGTCTCGCCGATGTTGTAGAGCACCGCGGGGTTGGGGGCGATCTCGTAAGCGCGCCGGAACTCGACGAGCGCGGCGCGATAATCCGCCTCGGTGTACAGCGTCACCCCACGCTGGAAGTGCTTGCCCGCTTCCTTGGAAGACGAACCGGCCGGCGCATCGGCGTACGCCACGCCGGCCGAGCGGCCTTCGAGCGCCAGCCCCACCCACACGATCATCGAGAGACGGGACCTCCAGGAGCGCGATCGGCAACCAATCATCATCGTCCTCCGTACGGATTGTTGGGATCAATCGGGCGATGTGGCTTGGTGCCACCGGCGGGATCGACCTCGGGGGTGGCGCCCGCGGGCTTCGCTTCGTTCGCCGGCGGGACGTCGGCCGGCGGCGATCGGCCGATCGGCGGATCGGGCGGGTGAGCCGGCTCGGCGGGATGCGCCGGGTCGGGGTGTCCCGGCTGCGGGTGCACGGTCCCGCGCGCCACGGGACGCGCCGGGCTGGCCGGTGACGTCCCGACCCGCTCGAGGCTCAGATCGAGCGTGACGTTGGCGTTGAACGCGACCTGAAGCGACTTGGCAACGTACCCAGGGGCGGTGGCGCGCACGAAATGGATGACGTCGTCGCTGACGTACCGGCGCGTGACCGAACTCCCCCCGACGTCCCTTCCGTCGATCGAGACCTTCGCGGTGTCGGGGCTCACGTGGATCTCGACATCGACCACGTTCTGTTTCGCCACCGGAGGCACCGGATCGGAGGTTTGCTCGGTCGGCGTCGGCGGTGGCGTCGGAGTCGGTGTCGGTGTCGGCTGCGCAGGTGGGGTCGGGGTCGGCTGCGACACGGCCGGCCGGGGACCTGGCTCGACGCGCGACCCGAGGCCCGCCTCCTGGCTCGGTCGCGCGACGAAGAAGATGATCGCGACGGCGACCGTGGCAAGCGCAACCCCAGGGATGAGGAACACCCGGGCGGTGCGCCGGTGCGTGCTCCCGCGCGGATCGCTCGCGATCCCGCTGTCGGTGGCGATCTTGCCGACCGGCACGTCGAGGGACGTCATCTGCCCCGGCTCGGTGGGGAGGTTCGCCAGGGGCCGCTCGGACGACGGCGTGGGGCTGCCGCTCCCCATCCGGGACGCAACGTCGATGATCGGCAGCTTGTCGCGGACGGCTCCCCCCCGGGCGCGCGCGACGTGGGCCTCGATCACGCTGTTGGTGCTGGCGCGATCCTCCCGGAACAGCTCGGTGACGCATCCCCCGACCTCGCGCGCGCTCACGTTGGTGCCCGTGGCGGTGAGGTAGCGCTCGAGATCGTGCTGCAGGGCTCCCGCGGAGGGATAACGCTCGTCGAGATCGAGCGCCATCGCCTGCGCGCAGATCCGGTCGAGCTCGGGCGGCACCGACGGGCGCACCGACGAGGCCCGCGGGATATCGGCCGACACGAGCGCCCACAACTTCTCCTGGTCGTTCTTGCCTTCCCGCATGCGCTTGCCGGTCAGCGCCTCCCACAGGAGGACGCCCGCGGAGAACACGTCGGCGCGCGCGTCGACCTTCTGGCCACGCGCCTGCTCCGGCGACATGTACGCGACCTTGCCCTTGACCACGCCGGCGTGGGTCTCGTGCAACGAGTCGGAGGTCTTCGCGATCCCGAAATCGAGCAGCTTGACCTGACCGTCGAACGTGATGAACACGTTCTGGGGGCTGACGTCGCGGTGCACGATATGGAGCGGCGAGCCGTCGAAGTCGGGGAGGTTGTGCGCGTACTCCAGGCCCGCGAGCATGTCGCAGATCACGCGCAGCTGCATCGAGACCGATAACCCGAAGCCGGCGACCTTGGTCCGGCGGCGCACCTGATCGAGGCCGCGTCCGTCGAGGTAGTCCATCGCCATGAAGTAGCGATCGCCGTCGTTGCCGACCTCGTTGGTCTGGACGATGTTGGGGTGGTTGAGCCGGGCCGCCAGGCGCGCCTCGTCGAGGAACATCGTCAGGAACGCCGGCTCCTCGACGAACTCGGGCTTGAGCTCCTTGACGACCACGAGCTTGTTGAAGCCGCCTGGCCCCTGGATCATCGCGAGGTAGACGATCCCCATCCCGCCGCGCGCGATCTCCGCGATCAGCTGGTATTTCCCGAGCATCCTCCCGCGATCGGACAGCACCGGAGTCAGGGTACTACCCACCGCGCTGCCCCGAAAGTGCGTTTTGTGAGAACTCCGTTGGGCGACCTGTGACGTCGCGTCGTCGGTCGGTCGGGGGATGTCAGCACGCAGGTCATGGCGAGGCCGGTCGCCCCATGGCAAGGACTTGCGCAGCGTTTGACGACGCGCCACCTGCACATTACCCTCGCGGCGATGTATCTGGGCATCGTCAAGGGCACCGTGGTCGCCGCGCGCAAGGCGGCCGGCCTCGAGGGCAAGAAGCTCTTGCTCGTCCAGCCCGTCGACGAGCACGGGGCCGCGGTCGGCGACGTGCAGGCGGCGGTCGATACCGTGCAAGCCGGCGACGGTGACCTCGTCTACCTGGTCGGCTCCCGCGAGGCCGCGCTCGCGTGCGATCCGTGGTTCGTGCCGGTCGATGCCGCGATCGTCGGGATCGTCGATGGCATCGACGCCGGGGCCCCCGCGCCCCGCGCCGCGAAGGGACGGCCGTGAGGTACTGCCGGGTCGTCGGTCCGATCTGGGCGGCGGCGAAGCACCCGGCGTTCGCCGGCAAGACCCTCCTGGTCGTGCAGCCGCTCGACGAACAGGGAGGTGATGCCGGCCCGAGCTTCGTGGCGATCGATCATGCGCAAGCCGGCGCCGGTGACAAGGTCGTCGTGCTCACCGAGGGCAACGGGGTGCGCCAGATCCTCGCGGCCGGCGACATCGTGCCGATCCGCTCGATCATCGTCGGCATCGTCGACCACGTGGAGATCGCGTGAAGCCGCTGCGGGCGCAGGTCGCGGAGGCCGCCCGCCGGCTGCATGCCAGCGGCTGGGTCGCCAACCACGACGGCAACGTCACCGCGCGTGACGGCGCCCGCTTCGTCGCCACCCCGACCGCGACCTCGAAGCGCCTGGTCGGCGAGCGCGACCTGATCGAGGTCGATGCCAGGGGCGTCGTCCAGGGCGCCGGCAAGGTGTTCGGCGAGATCGGCCTCCACCTCGTGGTCTACGAGCGCCGGCCCGATGTCGGCTGCGTCGTTCATGCGCATCCCCCGAACGCTACGGCCATCAGCGCGAGCCGCGGCAACCCGATCGAGCGGCCGTTCATCGCCGAGGCGCTGGTCTCGCTGGGGCCCCGCATCCCCAAGCTCCCCTACGCCCAACCCGGTGACGCCGCGCGGGCCGCCCTGGCGCCGTGGTGCGAGCTCGTCGACGCCGTACTGCTCGGTAACCATGGCGTGATCGCCTGGGGGGCCGATCCCGAACAGGCGGTGCTGCGCCTCGAGCTCGTCGAGCACCTCGCGCGGATCGCGATCGCCGCGCTGGCGCTCGGGGGGGTCGAGCCGCTGCCGGAGGCCGCGATCGCGCCGCTCCTGGCCGCGCGGGCCAAGGCCAACATCGGCCGCGCCGCCGATCGCGCGGTCGCGACCGCCGCCCAGCTGCTCGGCGAAGCGCCCAGGGGATCCGGGGTGCCCGGGGTGACCGGAGCGGTCGTCGCCTGTGCCCCGGCCCCGCACTCGCCGGTGCCGACGATCCCCCCGGGCGGCCGGCCGGCCGAGCTTGCAACCATCGTCCGGGAAGAGATCGTCCGCGCGCTGCGCAAAGCATGACGACCAATGGACGAGACCCCGCGGCCGGCGCCGGCCCTTCCCTTGCACGAAAGTGTGCTAGCGCGGGAGGCTCCTCCTGAACATGCCTTCCGCGAGACGGCAACGCGCCGCGCAGCGACGCGGGCTGGGTTCGGCGCGAGATAAATTGCACGGCCGGGTGGTCAAGCGCCGGTCGGTCGTGGAGATGGCACCGCCGGTCACTCGCAATACGGCCGTCAACGGACGAGCGACGAGCCCAGACCCGCGGCGCAAGCAAGCGTGTCCGCGTTCTCCAAGAGCCCCGCGGCGGTAACCTTGGACGTGGTCGATCGTAGGCATGCCATGCGAGCTCCCCACGCCTACCGGACTCTCTGGGCCCTCTGTCTGCTCGGGCCGCTCGGGTGTGCCCACGCCGAAGGCGACCCGCGGCCGGCCAACGCTGCCGAAGGTCCCCTGGTGCTCGAGCTATTCACATCGCAGGGTTGCAGCTCGTGCCCGCCGGCTGACCAGCTGCTCTCGAAGCTCGCAAGTTCCGGTTCGCTCGCGGATCGCACGGTCGCGCCGCTGTCGTTCCATGTCGACTACTGGAACGACCTCGGCTGGGCTGACCCGTATTCACTGCCGGCGTGGACCGAGCGACAGCACCAGTACTCGCGGGCCATCGGTGACGATCGCGTCTACACGCCGGAGCTGGTCGTGGGCGGAGCCAGCGGCGTCATCGGCTCGGACCTCGCGGCCGTGACCCGGGCGATCCAGCGCGCGCCACGCCCGGCGTTGCTCGCCGCCACCGCGTCCTGGGCGAAGGACACCCTGACGATCACCGCGACCGCGCCGGGCGACGCCGATGTGTGGGTCGCCGTCTGGGAAGATGGCACGAGCACCAAGGTCACCCGCGGCGAGAACTCGGGTGGGACCCTGGGCAGTGATCGCGTGGTGCGGCGCCTCGAACGGGTCGCCAGCGCCGGCCAGAAGTCGTCCACGGCGGTCAAGATCGATCCGAAGTGGCGGGCCGCCGGGGCGGTCGCCTTCGCACAACGCGCGGACCGCCGGATCGTCGCATCCGCGCTCCTCCCACATTAGATCCCGCCGGCGCGCGTGCGCCATTGACGGGGATTCACCATACACCCCGCCTCCCCCTGGAACCACCCGGCCGTCAGATCGCAGCGGACTTGCGACCGATCTGCCGGCCCTTGCGCTCGCAGATACCGGTCCCGTCAAACACTGGCACGTGGCGTGCCCAGGCGTGGCTTCCGCCGCTTCCGGATAGCCCCAAGAAGTAGGCCTTGCGCCCCACGAACAGGTCGATCCGGTTCCCGGAGATATGACCACCGGTGTCATCGGCCACCACGCAGCCATCATGGACGTAACCGCCCCAGGGCTCCCGGCCGGGCATCGTCCGACCTTCTAGTAACGGGACGTAGAGCAGGGAGCCGAGCTTCACGATCCTGGGATCGACCGCAACCGTCCGGAACGGCTGCAGCGGCTTGCCGCTCCCCGCCGTTCCCCACTGGGCCTTGGTTACCTTGAAGCAAGGTGTGTGGTCGCAGTTACAGGCTCCCCAGATGTTGAGGACGCGTCCATCGTGGAGCTTACCGGTACCCTGCAAGGCCAGCTGCGTGGCGAACTCCTTGGAGACCTCGGCGATGGGCTCGCAGGTACCGCCGCCATCGTAGAGCGTGACCAGGTCGGGCGTGATCGCTGTGAGCTCGCTTTCATCGTCGCTGCCGGTGTTGCCACGGTTGTCGTTGGCCGCGACCACCACCGGCTTGGCCGTCACCTCGTCCTCGCCGATGACGTAATAGAAGGTGATCGTGAACTTCCCGAGCTGGCGGGGCCCGGTCTCTTCCGGGGCCGCGTCCGCGGGTGCGGGCACGGCCTCGCGAACGGGGGGAGCCACCGCGGCGATGTCGCTCGTCGACTGGCACCCAAGACCCAGCATCAAGGGCGCAAGGCATCTGATTCCATTGACGATTCGATCGATGAGATCGGCAAGCAGCCGCCTGCTCGACGGGATCACGCCGGCGATGGCCGCGAGCGCCTTGCCGGACCAGCTGGCCGGGTCCGCGGGGGTACTGCTCCCAGGAGGCTCCGGGAACTGCCCATCACTCGCTTCGCGTCCGCTCGCGTTCGTCATACACGGCCCCGGCGACACTTCTGCTTGGGCCACCGAAGTCTAGCCCCGATCCCAGACGCCCCCGAGCCCCCGGTCCGGAAAACTCACTGTCGCATGACAGAGACGATGCCCCCGACCGCTACCAATCCGGATCGGAAATTTGCCTAGAAGCGAGCTTGCAAGGTCGCGTTCAACCCGAGCTGGTTGAACTGTCCGAACTGGTACGCGAACGGGCACTGCAGCGGATCGCTACAGCTTCTTACAAACTGCGTCTGGTTGCCGTCATAGCTGTAGAACACCTCGAGCAGCGCCGAGAAAATCTTGGCAAAATCGACCTTTGCGGTGGCCTTGAGGGCGATCTGAGGAACCGCGTCCTGGCCTGCCGGCAAGATCGTGATCAGGGTATCGATGTTGTTGTTCCGGATGACCGCGGTGGAGGTTCCCATCGCGGTGGTCTGCGCTCCCGGAACCCCTTTCGGGGAGGTCAAGGTCGCCGGCTTCTCGATGCCGGCGATGAGCCCCAGCGTGAGCCAATCCCCCCAGTTCTTGTCGGCACCCAGCGCGGCGAAGTAATCCGCGGACGTGACGTAGTCCGCCGGGAACTGTTCGTACGGCGGCAGGCTCGGCTGGGAGTGCAGGATGAAGGCGAGGTCCCGATAGCTGAGATCCAGCCGCAGCCGGATCCGATCGATCTTCACGCGGACGTTCAGGTCGCCGGCCATGCCCCACTGGTAGACCGTGGATCCCGTGGCTTGCGGATCCTTCAGGGTCTGCCCGAGCACGGTAAACTCGGACTGCGCAAGCCATGCCAACCCGCCGGGGTACTGCTCCGGCGCGAACAACCCGCTCACCGACTCACCGTTGAACTTGTAGAGCCGGTAGTCGACCGATGACCGGAGCGGCATGCCCTGGTGGATCGATGCCTGCACGGACGCGCCGAACAGCCGTACCTTCTCGGCCTCGACGTCCTGAAGCTCGTTATAGCCGCGGTCGAAGTACCCCCCGTTGACCTCGAAGCGCAGCATCGGCGTGGGATCGAAGCCGGCGCCGGCGAGCGCCGCCAGCGCGCCCTTCTCCTCGCCGTCCTTGGGATCGACCACCAGGGCGCTCTTGGCACCGATGAACGCGTAGCTGTTGGGGCCGTCGAACTGGAGCTTGACCCCGGGGACCGACGAGACAGCCCGCTTGTACTCGGGGTTCCCGCCCCAGGACAGCCGGTAGGAGTAGCCGAGCCGGAACCGGTCGGACGACACCGGGAACGCCGTGAGGCTGATCCGGGTCGGGTCCTTGTGGGACGGGTCCTTCCAGTCCGTCAGCGTCAGGTACGTGCCGTCATCCGACAGGCTGATGTTGTTCTCGGACAGCTCGTTGATGCGGACGACGAACGCGCCCTCGGCCTGGAGGTGGCCGCTGGAGTACTCGCGGTACATGGTCGCGTGCGACAGCGTCTCGAACCCCGAATACCGGGTGTCGTAGTTGTCGAAGAACAGGACGCCCAGCGAGTTGGGCGTGCCGAACCGCCAGCCGGGGGCGCTCGGGATCGTCTGCCCGGGCTTCACCAGGATGTTCTCGTTCGTGAAGGTGAACGCGAGCCGGGTGTCCATGAAGCCGCTCGCCCCCTTGATCTGGTCGCCGTCCCCGGCCGTGCTCGCGTCCATCTCGGCGGCTTCCTTCGCCGCACGCTCGGCGGCTTCCTTCGCCGCACGCTCGGTGAGGATCCGCGCGACCTCGCGATCGACCAGCTCGCGCAGCTTGGCCTCGTCGATCGCCGGCGCCGCCGGCGCCGCGCTGCCCGCGCCGCTGCCCTGGTTGCCCTCCGGCGCCCCGGGAGGCTCGGCCGGCTGCGCCGAGGCCACGGCCGGGATGATGGCGGCGGCGAGGCCGATGGCAACGGCGTGCGCCGTGCCTCCTGGGAGTCGAGTCAATCTACGCACGCAGGTCTCCTACTCTTATTGCAGCGTCAAGTCAGCCGCGGACCGCGGATAAATGATCCATACATTGAAGGACCCGAACTCGACGGGCCGCAGCACACCGACGACGCGCGGCAAGGTCTTGCCCACCAAGGTGGCCGGATCGAGGGCCGCGATCACGCCCGCGGTGACCACGTTGATCACGTTGTTATTGCTCGAGCAGTCGCCGCCGACTCCCGACGGATCGAGCTTCCATTGATTGAAGGTCGCGTAGTCTTTGTCGAGCATGCAGACCGCGGCGTTGTCGATCTCGATCGCCGCCGCCTCGTTGCGCTCGAAGTTGATCATCCCCAGGCCCTGCGGATCGGTGAGCGGGCCAAACCAGGCGCTGTCGAACTTGACCGGCGCCGGCAGGTGATCCGGCGTCACCGCGGAGCTCGAGGCGGTCGTGCCCGGAAACCCGATCTCGGTCAACCCGTTGAACTCCGAGATCCCACCGGAGAACCCGTCGATCAGCTGGCCCTGCTTGAGCAACCTGCCGTTCTGATCGGCCGGCGCCGAGAACGAGAACACCTCGACGTGATCGTAGGCCGCGGCGGCGCATGGCGGCGTGCCGCTGGCGTCGCTGCACTTCACATCCGACACCGTGTAGCCCTGCGAGAACACGCTGGTCACCACGAGCCGCCCGGCGTCGCCGTAGCGCGACGAGTTGACCGTGATCTGCTTGTTCTCGAGCGGCGAGTCCACCAGCGCCGTCAGCAGGTCGTTGGGCACCTGGATGATGGGGGTCTGGATATCAGCGATGAACGGGTCGCGAAACCACAGGGTCGGCGACGCCCCGGTCACGTAGGTCGGGTGATAGCCCGGGTCGATCTTCCGGTTGCTCGGGCTGATGGGCTTGGGGCCATCTTCGATCCACAAGGTCGTCGGTCCGAACACCACGGGGAGCGTGACCGTCTGGTTCATCACCTTGCCGGCCGTCAGGTGAAACGTGGCGAGCGGCGTCGCGACGAGCTTCGAGAGGCCATCGAGCGTCGGCGTCGGGGTCACCGTGCCGAGGAACTGAGCGTAGACCTCCACGTCGCGCTCGAACGTGGGATCGACCGCGAACGCCGCGTCGTATGCGGTGAGGTTGACCGTGATCGTGCGCTGGCCATCGGGCAGGCGATGATCGATGTCGCCGGGGTCCATCGGCGTCACGAGCTCGACGCCGAGCGATTGCGTGCCCGTGATCGCGGCGTGGTGATCGACGCACCCGGCCAGCGCGTAACACAGCCCCAGGCCGTAGATCGCGTGCTTCATGGTCGCTCCACTTCCGGCGATGCGAATCACTCGAACACCGGCCGGATCCGGCCGTCGTGCGGCTCGATGGTCTGGTCGAGGCACGAGATCGACCCGTGGAGCTCGGCGACCTTGTGCGGTCCCATGGGGGTAGTGTCGGTCTCGTCGATCTGGTCGGTGCACTTGGTCTGCTGGTTCAGGTAGACCCGCAGGCCGTCGCGCAGCGAAACCTTGGTGTCCTGCTTGGAGGTGTTGCGCTTGAGCACGTCGAACCCCGAGCCGCCGGCCGCGATGTAATCGTTGACCGCGACGCGGTACAAGCTCGTCGGGACGAGCGGCGCACACTTCGTCGGATCGATCGGGCCATCGGGGTTACCGTCCTTGCGGCAGTGGTCCCCGATGTAGATGTTGCGGGCGCACGCCGTGTCTCCGTTCGGACAGCTGCCCTGGCAGACCATGTCGAACGTGATGCCCGCGACCTGCGCCTGGCTACGGCAGCCGCGGATCGAGGAGCGTTGCGCCACGAAGTCGAGCATCTCCTGCACCTCGACGCCCGACAGGTACATCACGACGATCGTGTTCTCGAACGGGAACACGTTGAACATCTGCTCGATCGTCAGCGGCCCGCGCTCGAAGTCGGCGCGGATGCCGAGCGAGTTGGTGACCGCGAACTCGGCCTGGACCCCCTGCTGCACTTGCATCGAGCGCGCCACCAGGTTGCCGAGCTGGGAGTCGCCGCCGCTGTTGTCGCTGCGCACGATCTTCGTGCCGTCGGTCGGGCCGACGTACGAGAACACGCCGTTGAGATCGATGTCCTGGTTGAGCTTCACCGAGTACGGCCACATCACGTTCGCGACGTCGGGGTCGTCCTGGACCTTCGAATCGACCGGGATGTTGATGTACGCAAACGACGAGATCCGGCTCCGCTTGGCGGGATCGTTGTTGTCGGAGCCGACGTGGACGACGAGGTCGAGGCGGCCGACGAACTTGGCGAACGCCCCGGAGTGCACGACCACGGTGTTGTGGCCGAGGTTATCGTTCGGCAGGAGCTTGGGGGGGTTGGTGACGATGTGGAGGTGGCCGCCGAGGATCAGATCGACGCCCTGGAGCGGCAGCGCCGCGTTCGGATCGTCGACCTGCGAGGGCGTGAGGTTCTCGTCCTCATCGAGCCCGAGGTGGCTGACGACGACGATCAGATCGACCTGCGGGCGCAGGAACCGCACCCACTGGTTGATCGCGTCGGCGTCGGCGATCGGCCGGAACCCGAGCGAGTTGCCCGCCTCGTAGATCGAGGTGAGCGTGCTGGTGTTGCCCATGCCGATCACCCCGACCCTGAGGCCCTGGACATCGTAGATCTCGTACGGCGCGACCACGTCGCGCAGCGAGCGGCCGTTGGCGTCGGTCGCGCCGGGCGGCGGATCGTCCCACGCGTAGTTGGCGGCGAGCAGCGGGAAGCTGGCCCAGTTGTCGATCTTCTGGAACAGGTTCTTGGCCCCCAGATCGAACTCGTGGTTGCCGAGCACGGCGCCTTCGAGCCCGGCGACCGTCAGCGCGCGCATCTCGGCCTCGCCCTTGAACTCGTTGAACACCGGCGCGCCCTCGAAGCAATCGCCGGAGTCAAGCCATAGCGAGCGGTTCGACGTGGCGCGGATCTGCTTGACCAGCGTCGAGATCCGCGAGATCCCCCCGAACGGCGCGTTGGCCGGCAAGAGGCCATAGCCCTGGTCGAAGGTATTCGGCACGAACGTGTAGGGAAACAGCCGCGAGTGAATGTCCGCGGTGTGGATGATCGTCAAGCGGATATCCTGCCCGACGAGGTTTGGCTGGGGCCGGTGCACCGTACAGCCACCCACGGCGAGCACGGCGGCAAGTAGGGCAACTACCCCCACGACGATCGAACGCTGCATCAGCCGGCGTCATAGCCCACTGGCTCCGATTTCAGCAAGACGTAACCGCGGCTGCCATGTGAAGATGTGCTCTACTGCGCGGCGTCATGCCACGCGCGAAGATCGTCTGCACGCTCGGACCAGCCTCGTCGACGCCGGAGCGTATCGGCGAGCTGATCGACGCCGGCATGAGCGTCGCGCGGCTGAACTTTTCGCATGGAAGTCACGACGATCACGCCAGGATGCTGCAGATCGTCCGATCGGAAGCCGAGCGGCGCGGCAAGGCGATCGCCGCGCTCCTCGATCTCCAGGGCCCCAAGATCCGGATCGGCAAGCTCACCAACGGACAGATCGAGCTCCGGCCCGGCGGGGAGCTCACGATCACGACCGAGGACGTGCTCGGCACCGACAAGCGGGTCTCGACGACCTACCTCGGCCTGCCGCGCGACGTGAAGATCGGCGACCAGATCTTGCTCGATGACGGCTACCTCGCGCTCGCCGTGACGCAGGTCGCCGACCACGAGGTCAAGACCGTGGTCGTCACCGGTGGGATCCTCAAGAACAACAAGGGGATCAACCTGCCCGGGGTCGATGTCTCGGCGCCCGCGCTGTCGGAGAAAGATCGCATCGACATCGGCTTCGCGCTGCGCCATGGCGTCGACTACGTCGCGCTGTCGTTCGTCCGGCGCCCCGAGGACGTGCTCGAGGCCAAGCGCCTGCTCACCGTCGATCAGGTGTCGATCCCGGTGATCGCGAAGATCGAGAAGCCGCAGGCGCTCGAGCGGCTCGGCGACATCATCGACGCGTCCGACGGCATCATGGTCGCGCGCGGCGATCTCGGTGTCGAGCTCGGGCCCGAGAAGGTCCCGCTGTGGCAGAAGCGGATCATCGAGGAGACCAACAAGCGCGGCAAGATCGTGATCACCGCGACGCAGATGCTCGAGTCGATGATCACCGCCCCACGCCCGACCCGCGCCGAGGCCTCCGACGTCGCCAACGCGGTGCTCGACGCGACCGATGCCCTGATGCTGTCGGGCGAGACCGCGTCGGGGCTCTACCCCGCCGACGCCGTCAAGACCATGGCGCGCATCATCGACGAGATCGAGAAGAGCGCCTACTACCGCGCGAACGTCGAGGTGCCGGACCTCCAGCTCGCGGTGCCCGCCAACGCGATCGCGCACGCGGCGATGACGGCCGCGCGCGCCATGAAGATCAAGACGATCGTCACGGTCTCGGAGTCCGGTGGTGCCGCGCGGCTGGCCTCGGAGTACCGCCCGGACTCGAACATCGTGTGCCTGACGACCAACGAGGTCAGCTTTCGCCGGCTCGCGATGATCTGGGGTGTGACGCCGGTGCTGATCTCCCCAGCCGCAACCACCGAGGAGCTGATCGATCGCGTCGAAGCGACCATGATCGAGCGCAACCTGGCGCTGCCCGGTGAGAACGTGCTGATCACGATGGCGGTCCCCGTCGGCGCCGGCATGCAGACCAATGTCTTGAAGATTCACCAGATCCAGCACTGAGCCCGTACGCCCACCCAGGCCGCTGCCGGGCACCCTGCGGCACGCACCCGGTGGCGGCCACCTTGCAGCGCTTGCACGGCAGCGTCAGCGACGGCTATCGGACACTGTGGCGTTTCCGCGCGCCTCACAGACGAGGGTTGAGCGAGACGAGGGAGCACGCTACGCTGTTCTGCCAGTGTCGCGCACCAGCCCTCCGAGAATGATCGACGCGGGCGTCGGCCTCGGCGAGATCTTCCTAGAGAAGTACCGCGTCGATGCGATCCTGGGGCACGGCGGCATGGGCATCGTGGCGCTGTGCACGCACCTGGCGCTCAACGAGCGCGTCGCGATCAAGATGCTGCGCAGCGACGTGCTCGATGACGCCGATGCGGTCGAGCGGTTCATGCGCGAGGCGCAAGCCGCCGTGAAGCTCAAGAGCGAGTTCGTCGCGCGCGTCAGCGACGTCGGCCGGTCCGAGCGCAACGTGCCGTACATGGTGATGGAGTACCTCGAGGGTCATGACCTCGGGCAGCTCCTCGACGAGCGCGGCAGCATCGCGCAGCCCTGGGCCGTCGAGATCACCCTGCAGGCATGCGAGGCGCTCTGCGAAGCCCACTCGATCGGCATCGTCCACCGCGACGTCAAGCCGAGCAACCTGTTCGTGACCTGGCGCCCCGACGGCAGCGCGCTCATCAAGGTGCTCGACTTCGGGATCTCCAAGGCGCCGATCCTGAACGCCATGGAGCTGACCCAGACCCAGTCGCTGCTCGGCACGCCGGCCTATATGTCCCCCGAGCAGATGCGCTCGGCCCGCATGGTCGACTCGCGCACCGACCTCTGGTCGCTCGGCACCGTGCTCTACGAGATGCTCGAGGGGCGCCGGCCGTTCGAGGCCGAAAGCTTCTCGGAGATGTGCGTCAAGGTCGCGGTCGATCCGCCGGCCGCGATGACGACCAGCCCGCCGGAGCTGCAGCAGATCGTGCTGCGGTGCCTGGAGAAGGCGCCCGAGCAACGTTACGCCTCGATGGCCGATCTCGCCCGCGAGCTCGTGCCGTTCTCGCACGACCCGCACCAGGCCCAGGTGCTCGTCGAGCGGATGTCGCGCATGCTGCGCCGCAGCCAGCTGATCGACTGGGATCCGGCGCGCACCAGCATGCCGATGCCGGTCCACGAGATCCGCAGCGCGGAGCGCCAGGCCGAAGCCGCGGAGGCCGCGGAGGCCGATCCGGCCATCCCCGCCGCCCGGGTGAACCGGATCTCCGCGGCCGTCCTGTCGCCGTCGCCGCTGCCGTCCCCGTTGCCGAGCAAGACCTTGAGCGTGCCGCGACGCAAGCGGCGGGGCGCGCTCGTCATCGCGGCGGCGCTCGTGGGGGCGACCTCGCTCGGCGTCGCGATCTCGCTCCTCGGCGGTCCCAGGCCGACCCGGCCAACGACACCACCGGACCACAGCGACGTCGTGATCCCGGCGCCACCGATCGCCGCCCCACCCTCCACGCCATCCACGACTGGCCCGGCCAGACTACAAGGCAGCGCGGACGACACGAGCGTACCGGCCAGGCAACCCGAGCCCATCACCAACGCCGTCGATCCGCCCGATCCCAGGACGGCAGCACAGAAGCCCGAGAAGTCAGGCCGCCCCCCGAGCCTTCCGCCCGGCAATGGCGCCGCCAAGCACGACAAGCACGAGGGCAAGCGCAAGTGCGATCCCTTCGCGGCGCCCCGCCCCGGAGAAGAGTGCATTCCCGAGAAACCGGCGATCCACACGAACTAGGGCCCAGCCTTCCGTTCGCGCCCTGTATCTCATCGCAGGCGGGTCGACACGCCGATGGCCACCTGAGCTGATAGGATCGCCCGCGATGTGCATCGTCCGAGGGCTCGCGGATCTCGCGCTCGGCTCGCTCGTGGCCTGGGGCCTCGGCGGCCTGGGGCCTCGCGCGTACGCCGACCCGGCACCCGACCCCAAGATCGAGAAAGCCGACCAGCTGTTCGCCGAGGGCAAGGCGCTGTTCGACAGTAACCTCCCGGAGGCGTGCAAGAAGTTCGACGAATCGCTGCAGGAAAACCCCGCCGCGATCGGCACGCTCCTGAACGTCGCGTTGTGCGACGAGAAGCTCGGCAAGGTCGCCACCGCGGTCGCCAGGTTCTCCGAAGCGCGCGTCCGCGCCAAAGAGCAAGGGCTCCCCGAGCACATCCACGCCGCCGAGGAGCACATCGCGGCGCTCACGCCGAGCATCCCGCACCTCACCATCACGCTGACCGAGCATCTCCCCGAAACCAAGATCCTGCTCGACGATACACTCCTCGCGCTCGATGCCCTCGCCAACATCC
>Ga0308175_100000653_pt1 | contig 23282 bp, 21 predicted proteins | sample PhyCR1_3_FD_203893 | JGI IMG/M metagenome (GOLD analysis project Ga0308175, IMG submission 203893) | Soil microbial communities from UC Gill Tract Community Farm, Albany, California, United States - DLSLS.C.R1 | ecosystem: Environmental > Terrestrial > Soil > Agricultural land | place: USA...
GTTGGTCATTGACCAGATCGAGCACGCGCTGATTGATCGGGCGCTGTCCAAGTGCAGCGGCGTCAAGACCAAGGCCGCCGATTTCCTTGGCATTAATCGGAATACGCTGAATAAAAAGGTAAAGGATCTCGGGATCGAAGCGGCGGAGTGAGATCGGATGTCCGCACGCACTGATTATTCGCCCTTGCAGCGATTCTTGTTGCTCAAGGAGAAGGTGTTGCGGCGGAAACGGATCGAAGGGATTTACGTCCTAGAAGCGGCGGAAGTGCCACTTCCGGCAAAACACGGTGCACCGCAACAGAATTTCATTCGCAGCTTCGCCTCTCAATTTGGATTCTCAGAGCCGCATATCGGCGAGAGGGAGTGGATGGGCGCTGAGGCGTTCAGAGACGATGCCCGCCGGAGCATCATCGAATCGCTGGCGGGTGGAGCGGAGATCGGGCATAGTCGATGGGACGTGCCTCCTAATGAGGCTGAGGTTCTCGCAGATGAGTTCTTAAGCCTATTTGCAGACGAAGCTCGGTTCTTTTGCAGCAGTCCTCCGGCAGCAGGAACTCAGCCTTTTGCGCCGCTCGATCGCCCCGACTCTTACGAATACATCTATGGCGGTGGTTGCATCGCTATTGATCCGCAGATTGCCGCTATATTTTGGATGCTTGATAACGATTGAGCTAACCGCATTGACAATTGTCGAACGCATTCGTGAGGCCCGGACGGAACCGATCGATTTGCTACTGCGATTGCTTCAGAGAAATCCTATTTCGGCTGCGGCACAATCCGCAAATACGGCCGCGGGGCTTTCCAGCCGGCGGGGTATTTCTGTTTGGCTTCTTCGTCGGAGACGGACGGGAGGATGATGACGTCGCCGCCGGGTTTCCAGTTGGCGGGGGTGGCGACCTTGTGTTTGGCGGTGAGTTGCATCGAGTCGAGGGCGCGGAGGATTTCGTCGAAGTTGCGGCCGGTGCTCATGGGGTAGGCGAGCATCAGCTTGATCTTCTTGTCGGGGCCGATCATGAAGACGGTGCGGACGGTGGCGTTGTCGGCGGGGGTGCGGCCTTCGCAGGAGTCGCCGGCCTCGGCGGGGAGCATGCCGTAGGCCTTGGCGATCTTGAGCTGCGGGTCGCCGATCATGGGGTAGTTGACCTTGTGGCCCTGCGTCTGTTCGATGTCGCCGGCCCACTTCTGGTGCTTGTCCACCGGGTCCACGCTCAGGCCAATGATCTTGCAGTTGCGCTTGGCGAACTCGTTTTGCAGGCCGGCCATGTAGCCGAGCTCCGTGGTGCAGACGGGGGTGAAGTCCTTGGGGTGGGAGAAGAGGATCGCCCAGCCGTCGCCGATCCATTCGTGGAAGCGGATCGTGCCCTGGGAAGTTTCGGCGGTGAAGTCGGGGGCTGTGTCGTTGATGCGCAGCATAATGTGCGGCTTGTATCAAACGCCCGCGATACTGCAAGCAAAATTTTGAAAAGCAGGCGACGTAGGGTAATCGCCTATTCGCCGGTTCGGATGTCCACGCCGGGGACGCGGAGGCGGAAGCCGCCGTCGCCTCTTGCGTCTCGGCCGCGCCACATGGGCACCTCCACCAGGGCCCCTTTTCGGGCGCGGATGTATTCTTCGCGGTCCCCTTCGCCGCGTTCCATTTTGAAGCCGGGGACGTCGATCTTGAGGCGGGGGCCTTCGGCGTTGCGCATGACCTTGAGGCGGTCGCTTTGGACTTCGAGCTGGGTGGGGGCGTAGCCGCCGCGGCGGAAGGTGACCCAGTCGCCTTTGTCCACGTCCACGTCGGCGATGATGCCGTCGGGGTTGGTGCGGCCGGCTTCTTCGGTGAATTTTTCGCCTTCGCGGACGACGCGGACGCCGGGGAGGGGCTCGCCGGTTTCGCCGTCAACAGCGCGGAAGGAGAGGGGCGAGGGGGCGCAGCCCTGGGAGAGGAGCAGCACGAATGTGCCTAGGCAGATTTGGATTAACGCCTTCATTCCCAAGCATCTAGCACACATCCCGGCGCGTTCTCAACGGCCAAAGCGTCGAAAGTTACGTCTTTGTAACGGGTCGCCAGTTGAATCGCGCTTGTTTTTCCGCAGAATGGCTGGACTTTTCCGAGTTTTCCGCGTTTTCACCGACGGGCATGGAGGCCGCTGAGACTTATGGCAGCATCGACCAAGATCCCCCTTTCGCGTGTTTACCATTCCGAAGTGATCGACCGCCGGATTCTGGAGGTGGTGAAGGGGGGGAATTACATCCTGGGGCCGGAATCGAAGGCGTTTGAGCAGGAATTGGCGGCGTATTTCGGGGTGCCGCAGGTCGTGCTTTCGTCGTCGTGGACGGCGGCGGTGCACCTGCTGCACATCGCGCAGGGGCTGAAGGCGGGGGACGAGGTGCTGGTGCCGTCGCTGACGGCGTTTCCTTCGATCGAGCCGATGATCCACGTGGGGGTCAAGCCGGTCTTCTGTGATATTGATGACACGTACACGATCGATCCGGAGGACGCGCGCAAGCGGATCACCAAGAGGACGGTGGGGATTCTGCCGGTGCATTTGTACGGAAGGCCGGCGAACCTGGATGCGGTCCAGAAGATCGCGCGGGAGCACGGGCTGTGGGTGATTGAGGATTGCGCGCAGTCGCACGGGGCGAAGTGGAAGGGGAAGCGGGCGGGATCGTTTACCGAGCACGCGGCGTTCAGCTTTTACCCGTCGAAGAATCTGACGGTGTATGGGGATGGGGGGGCGATCGCGACGAAGGATCCGGAGGTCGCGCGGAAAGTCACGATGCTCCGGAACCACGGGCGGAAGGACAAGTACCTGCACGAGAAGGTGGGGTTCAATCTGCGGTTCAATGAGATCCAGGCGGCCGTGGGGCGGGAGCAGCTCAAGGTGCTGGACGAGCTGAACGCCGGGCGGCGGCGGGCGGCGGAGTGGTATCGGAGGGAGTTGGCGGGCGTGCGCGGCGTGACGCTGCCGCCTTCGGATAAGGCCGGGGAGACGGAGAGCGTTTACCACATGTTCGTGATCCGGCTGGAGAGCAATGACCAGCGGGAATCGCTGGGGCGACATTTGAAAGAGCGGGGGATTGAGACGGGGGTGCATTATCCGGTGCCGAACCACCAGCAGCCGGCGATTACGGAGTTGTACGGGCAGTTGCCGGCGCTGCCGCGGACGGAAGATTACGTGAAGCGGATCTTGAGCCTGCCGATGTTTCCGGCGCTGACGGAAGAGGAGGTCAGGACGGTGGCGGACGCGATCAAGGAGCATGTGAGGAAATAGGTTGCGGACGCGCGGCGGGAGCGTCCGATAAGTGTGATTGTGGCACGGGCGGCTCGCCCGTGTCCTGGATCGAAATCACCCTCACCCCAACCCTCTCCCGGAGTACCGGGAGAGGGGGTAAGAGACGGAATGTCCGAATTGCTCCTGATCTATTCCGCGTTTGCGCTGGCTTCGGCGAGCACGCTGCCGATGGACCCGGACGGGTTCATGCCGTTTCAGCACAACTATTGGCTGTGGAAGGTGATCGGGTTTGCGGGGCTGGGCGTGTTTCAGGCGCGGTGGGTGGTGCAGTGGCTGTACTCGGAGAAGCACAAGGAGTCGAAGGTCCCGGTGGCGTTCTGGTGGCTCTCGCTGGCGGGGGCGCTGCTGGAGACGTGTTATTTTCTAAGGCAGCAGGACTCGGTGGGCGTGTGCGGGTACATCATTTCGTTCGTGCCGTACACGCGGAACCTTTATTTCGTGTATCGCAAGCGCCGGCAGGAGCAGCAAGGGGTGCTGGCGGCGGCGGGGGCGAAGTGAACGCAATTGCAACTCGAAGGACTGATGGAAATGATGATCGCGTCTGAATCCCAGCCGACTTTGAGCATCTGCGTGCCCGTGTACAACGAGGCGGAGAATTTGCCGCTGCTGCACGAGGCGATCGCGCGGGTGATCGATCCTGCGGGGATCATGGCGGAGCTGATCCTGGTGGACGACGGGTCGTCGGACGGGTCGTGGAAGGTGATCGAGGGGCTGGTGGCGAAGGACGCGCGGGTGCGGGGGATCAAGTTCCTGGCGAACTGCGGGGAGACGGCGGCCAGCGACGCGGGGCTGCGGGCCGCGCGGGGCCGGTACGTGATGACGATGGACGCGGACCTTCAGAACGATCCGAAGGACATTCCGGCGTTTCTGGAGGCGCTGGACCGGGGGTTCGATTGTGTGTGCGGGACGCGGGTGGCGACGCGCGGGAAGGGAGATCATTTCGTCCGCGTGGCGTCGAGCCGGATCGCCAACTGGGTGCGGAACAAGCTGTCGGACGAGCAGATTTCGGACGCGGGGTGCACGTACCGGGCGTTCAAGCGGGAGTGCGTGGACAAGCTCAAGCTCTACCGCGGGCTGCACCGGTTCATTCCGACGCTGCTGAAGATGGAGGGGTTCACGGTCACGGAGATTCCGGTGACGAACAATCCCCGGCTGCACGGGGAGTCGAAGTACGGCGTGTGGAACCGGCTGTTTAAGAGCTTCCGGGACCTGCTGGCGATCCGGTGGATGAAGTCGCGGCTGCTGGGGTATCGGGTCGCGCTGGAACTGGACCGGTCGAAAGAGACGCAGGTGGGTGCGCCGGACGCGCAGCACCGGGTGGCGTGAACGGCGCGCGAGGAGGGACCGGGATGAGCGATAAGGATTCTGCGACGGAACGCACATGAAGCGCCCCGCCATCTTTTTTGACCGCGACAATACGCTGATCGTCAGCGAGGGGTATCTCGGCGACGCGGACAAGGTGGAGCTGGTCACGGGCGCGGCGGATGCCGTCGCGCGGGCGCGGCACCTGGGGTTTGCGGTCGTGGTGTGCTCGAACCAGAGCGGGGTGGCGCGGGGGCTGTTCAGCGAGGACGCGGTGCACGCGGTTAACGCGCGGATCGACGACCTGCTGCGGGAGGGGACCGCGTCGGCCGTCATCGACCGGCACGAATTCTGCCCGTACCACCCGGAGGCGAGCATCGAGGCGTACCGGCGCGACAGCGAATTGCGGAAGCCGAAGCCGGGCATGATCCTGGCGGCGGCGCAGAAGCTGGCGCTGGATCTGTCGCGGAGCTGGGTGGTGGGGGATGCACCGCGGGATATCGAGGCGGGGAAGGCGGCGGGGTGCCGGACGATCCTGGTGCAGGACCCGAACCTGAATCCCTCGCCGGCGGCGGGGGCGGATTCGGCGGTGCGGCCGGACCATACGGTGTCGAGCTTGCCGGAGGCGATGGAGGTTATCGAGCGGGATTCGCTGGCGGGGCCTGCCGATGAGGCGGGCGCGGAGGAAGGAGCGGGGGCTGAGGAACCGCAGGAACAGGTGGTAGAGGAAGGTTCGGAAAACCGCGCGGCGGCGCCGGAGGTCGTGACGGAGCCGGTGGCCGCATCAGAGGTGCCGCCGGCGGCGCCGGCGCGGCCGGCGGAGGGGGCGTCGGCTTCGATTCCGACGGCCTTGCTGGAGGCTGTGGCGCCGGCGACGCCGCCACCGCAGCAAACGCCACCGCCGCAGGTGCGGCTGGACGAGGTGGAGGCGGAGCTGGGGGCGCTGAGGGACGTCGCCGAGCAGATCCTGCACGAATTCCGGCGGCGCAACGAGCAGTTGCCGCAGGACTTTTCGGTGAGCAAGCTGCTGGCCGGCATTGTGCAGGTGCTGGTGCTGGCGGTGCTGGTGGTGAGCTACATGTACTGGCAGAGCCCGGGGACGGTGCAGTCGCTGCTGCTGCTGGCGCTGACGCTGCAGGCGTTGACGATTGCGCTGCTGATTATGGGGAAGCAGACGTGATTACGTGATTACGTGAAAAATGCGTTTGCTCTCTTCACGTAATCACGTATTCACGTAATCACTTTCCTACTTCGCGTATTTGACGCCGCAGCCGTACGACTTGGTTTCGGGGGTGCTCACGGGCGTGCCGGAGAGAAGGTCGTCGAGGGCTTTTTGGACGTAGTTGATGCGGTCGGGGCCTTTGTCGCCGTTGGGGTCGTTGTCGATGCCGCCGGCGTAGGCTAGCTTGCCGTTTCGGTCGATGATGAACATGTGGGGCGTGGTCTTGGCGCCGTAGGCTTTGGCGACTTCGCCGCTGTCCTGAAGGATGGGGTAGGGCAGCGCGTGGTGGGAGGCGAAGGCGCTGTTCTTCCTGGGGTCGCCGTTGGTGTTGATCGCGAGCCAGACGACGCCCTTGTCGGCGTAGCGGGTGGCGAGGGTGGTCATGGTTTTCGACTCGTAGTGCCGCTGGACGAAGGGGCAGTCGGGGTTGATCCATTCGAGGACGACGATTTTGCCGTGGTAGTTGGAGAGGTTGACCGGCCGGCCGTTCTGGTCGGGGAGGGTGAAGTTGGGGGCTTTCTTGCCGATCTCGCCTTTTTCGGCGGCGAAGGATTGAGTGGCGAAGAGGGCGGCGAGGAGAACGGCGACCGTTCGCAGTGACTTGGGCATGGGTGACCTCCTTCGGTTCGAACCTCCCCCTGCTGTTTCGTGATAATCTTATGGCGAGAAGCGGACGGCTTTCCCTTTCAGGGGCACGTCAACCTTTACGCCTCGCCGGATGCCTTGCTTGTCGGTGTAGGCGGCGACGGAGGGGAGCTTATCCTGCGTGAGCTTCTGGCCGTCAAGGACCCTGGTGGAAAACGTGATGCGCGCGACTTTTCCGTCGTCGATGGGAGTGATTTCGACGGCGCTGATGGAGAGCACGTCGCTGGCGGCGGGAAACCACTGGACGTCCTTGACCTCTTCGGGCCATGTGACGATGACGATGCGCGAATCGACATTGCCGGCGGCGTCGGCGGAGCCGAGGGAGTTTATCGTGACGCCGGCGGCGGCGGCGTCGACCGGGACGCGCGGGCGCCACTCGTCGAAGAGCTCCTTGTTCGCGGAGGCGGCGTCGCCAATTGGCAGGGAAAGGGAGAGCTTTGCGGAGCCGGGGACGCAGACTTTTTCGCAGCAGAGCCAGTGGACATTTGCAGAGAGGGGTATGCTGCCGGTGGTTTGGAGGGTAGGCGGGGGTGTGACTCTGGCCGTCAGGAGGACGCGGTCGAGGTAGCCGTAGCCGACGATGCTGCCGGGCTGGTCGAATCTGACCGGCACGGGGTACTGGAGCGGGCCGACCTCGAAGCCTGGGGGCGCGGTGAATTTGACGGACGTTGCCAGGCCGGAGTCGCCGGGGTTTTCCCAGTAGACGTGCCAGCCCTTTTCGATGCGGAGCAGCACGCCGACGCTGAAGGAGTCGCCGGGCTTGATCGAAGATACGTCGGCCAGGAGCTCGGCCTTGACGAGTTCTTTGGTGGGCTGGGCCGGTGCGCTCGCGGCTGCCAAGGCCGTTACGACCGCGAGAATCGGCACGGATGGTTTCATTCAGCACTCCTTCGCATCAGTTGCCAACAAAATGATAGCCGCGGCATTCGCGGGGCGGGGAACCGGTCGACTGATTCCCCACAACCAGCCAGACTAGCCTTTGCCGGGTTCCGTTTGTACAATTCGAGGAACCCCCGGGCGATGGAGGGACTCGTGATCTCCGTCGGGCGGAACAGCCAGGCTTCCCGCGGCATTCGCCGCCACAGCGAGCGATGCCGGTGCGGCCTCCGGGCGGACCAGACGCATGAGCGCTCACCAGGTTAACGTCTCCGCTTCGATGGCCGCCGGCGCTGCGGTGCCGGTGGCGCCCGCGCTCAACGCGAGCGTGCTGGTCCTCAATAAGTTCTACCAGGCGATTCGGGTGGTCAACGTGCGGCGGGCGTTTTCGCTGCTGTGCCGCGACCTGGCCGAGGTCGTGCACATCGAGACGGATGCGCGCGGGCAGAGCAAGTGGCAGAACTTTGATTTCGACGGGTGGGCGGAGCTGTCGCAACTCAAGCGGGAGTTCGAGCCGGACGAGTACGACTGGATCCACACGGTGCGGTTCCAGATCGCCGTCCCCCGGATCATCCGGCTGCTGGGCTACGACAAGCTGCCGAAGCAGGATGTGAAGTTCAACCGGCGGAACATCTACGCCCGCGATTCCAACCGCTGCCAGTACTGCGGCAAGCGCATGCCGACGAGCGAGCTGTCGCTCGACCACGTGATCCCGCGCAGCCAGGGCGGCAAGAGCACGTGGGAGAACATCGTCTGCTGCTGCGTGAAGTGTAACGTGAAGAAGGGCGGGCGCACGCCGCACCAGGCGAGCATGCACCTGATCACCAAGCCGGTGAAGCCGAAGCGCAGCCCGGTGATCAACATCCGGCTGGCGGACGAGCGGTATTCGAGCTGGAAGCAGTTTTTGGATACGGCGTATTGGACGGTGGAGTTGAAGTAGACGCCGCTTATGAAACTCTGATGAAGGCCGACGCACCTCAGTCTTGGGCCTTCTTTTTTTCCGCCGCCCTAACCGTTGGTAAGAAATCCTGCGGCATTCTCCATAGATACCACGTCGCGATACTTCGGTATGGCCGCCAGGGCTCGGCCATCTCAACCAGTTCCGCCTTTGCCGGGCGTTCCCGGAGACCGTATGCCCGCTGCACGGCGGCTCTCAGGCCTAGATCGTCCACCGGCAGGAGGTCCGGGCGGTTGAGGACGAAGATCAGGAACATCTCGGCGGTCCAGCGGCCGATGCCGTGGACTTGCGTCAGGCTGTCGATGATCTGCTCGTCGGTCATCGTGGCGAAGCGGCGGGTGGGGACCTCGCCGGTGAGGAACTTGCGGGAGAGATCGGCCAAGTAGGCAGTTTTCTGGCGTGAGAGGCCGCAGGCGCGGGCGGATTCGGGGCAGCGCCGGATCAGGTCAAGCACGCCGGCCGGTGTGGGGCGGCGGTTGGGGAACTGGTCGCGGAGGCGGGCGAATACGGTGGCGGCGGCGGCGGTCGAAATCTGCTGGGCGAGGATCGCGCGGCACAGGACGACGAAATAGTCGCGCCGGCGGCGCAGCAGGCACGGGCCCACGCGCGCGACGATACGGGCCATGACTGGGTCCTCCCGCGCCAGGTGCCGTTGGGCGTCTCCCCAATCCGTCTGATGCGTAATGCTCTTGAGCCGCACGCACGACTATAGCCTTGCCGGGCAACGGACTTGGGCGAAGCGGAAGCGCGCACGGCACTTCCCCCGCACCCCCCTTTCGCCCTATACTCGCGTTTTTGAAAGACCGTTCACGTCCACGCCGCCAAGGAAAACGCTATGCGACCCCCGCTTAAACTGAGCAGCATCGATCAGGAACATCTGCAGGAGCTGTACGACGCGTCGGGCATTGCCCGGGACGAGCTGCCGTACACGCCGGCGTTCGAGACCCTGTGGCAGGGATTTCAGGACCGCACGTTCAAGAACGCGGAGCGCGAACAGGTGTACGGCGCGCTGCTGAAGTACGTGCGCAGCTCGAGCAACGCCGCGACGGAAACGCCGGCCACGAAGCTGAGCGACGACCAGCTCAAGCAGCTCAAGGGGCTGCTCCCGCGTCACGCCAAGGGGGGGAAGGTCCTGCCGTACAGCGACGAGTTCGAGGCCGTCCGAAAGGAGTTCTCCAAGCTCTCCGGGACGGAACTGCCGGAGGCGGAATTCTGGCAGGCGATCATCCGTACGCAGGGTGCCAAGCGCCGGCCGCCGAAGCGCACGAAGGTCGCCGCCGCGGCGGAGCCGGATGAAGAGGACGGGGAGTAACGTGAGCCAACCGAAGCCGATGAGATTCGGGCGACCGCAATTCGTCGTGATGGCGGCGCTGGCGCTGCTGGCAATGGTGAGCCTGCCGCCGGCGGCGGAGGGGGCGGCCGGCGCGCGTCCACCTGCGGAGAACGCGGGGCTCCCCCTGCTCTTCCATGAAGACTTTTCGGACGGCGACAAGGCGCTGTCGCGCTTCGAGTTCACCGATCCTTCGGCCTGGAAGGTTACGAAGGACAAGGTGGACCGCCAAGAACGCAACGTGCTCTGCGAGACCAAGATCGTGATGCCGCGGGGCGACATCCCGCGCGGGCCGGGCGGCAGGGCGTGGATCAAGGACCTGGCCGTCGGCGCGTTCGTGATGGAGGTGAAGCTGCGGAGCACCGTCAAGGACTATCCGCACCGGGACATGATCCTGCTGTTTGCCGGGAACGATCCGTCCCACCTGATGTACGTTCACCTCGGCAAGATCGCCGACCCGCACTGCAACAGCATCTTCCTGGTGGACGGCAAGGACCGCGTGTCGGTCGCGGCGCGGACCACCAAGGGGACCGATTGGGATGACAACTATCACGTTGCGCGGCTCGTCCGCACGGCCGGGGGGCACACCGAAGTGTTCTGGGACGGGAAGAGCGTGATGACCAGCGACGACAAGACGATAATGACCGGGCGGCTGGGGGCGGGGTCGTTCGACGACACGGGGAACATCGCGGAAATCACGGTGTGGGGTGTGAAAGCGAAGTAGGTGCGGGGACTCGTCGGGGAGTAGCCCGGCGGTTGTCAGGCCCACCGAAGCGTCGTCACGCGTCCGTATAAATCTCCGCGGGCGCCGTTTACCGGCTTGAGTCTTAGCTGGATCCGGTCGCGCCGCAGGACCGCGTCCACCCAGGCCTGGGGTTGGCGCGGCTGGAGCAGGAAGGCGGTCGTGGGGAGGTTGACCAGGTAGATGCCGTCGTCGCGGCGCACGTCCCAGCGGTGCGTGTGGCCGTAGATGAAGGCCTTGACGTGGGGGTGCCTCCGCAGAATCGCCCAGACGTCCCTGCCGTCGCGCATGCCCACGGCGAAGCCCGGCACCTGGGGCGCCTTGTCGAGCGAGTGATGCGCCACGACGATCGCGGGCTTTGCATCCTCCGCCGTCAGCGCCTCGTCCAGCCACTGCACCTGTTCCGCCCCGACGCGGCCGCGCCTCTGGTTGGTCCGATCGAGCGAATCGAGAAGAAACCAGTTGGCGTACCGGCTGCGCACGACCGAGACGCACCGGCCCGCCGGACCTGCCGAGACCCGCATCGCGGATTCGAACCGATCGCGCTGGTCGTGATTTCCGACCATCAGGTGCAACGGCACGCCGGCCTGGCGGACCGGATTGCCCAGCAGCTCGTCGAACATCTGGTAATCCCCCGGCTCGCCGCGGCGGAAGGCGCAGTCTCCGGCGACGATGGCGCCCGCGTAATCCGCACGCGATCTCGTCACCTCGTCCACGGCACGGCGAACGTGCTCGGCCATGTTCGTACCGAGGAACCGCTTGCCCGCCTCCCCGCAGACGTGCGGATCGGAGAGCAGCGCCCACCGCTCGGTGTCGCCGGCCAGGACGAACGGCCCCGGGCCGCTGAACTTGCGCGTGGTGCATCCGCCGAGGACCAGTCCGGCGCCGGCGGCGGCGCCGCGCTGGAGCCATTTGCGCCGCGAGAGCATCGTCCGGATCATTCCCGCCCCCCGCCCAGCCGTTTCAGCCGAATGTCCTTGTACTGCACCTTCATCTCCTTGGTAATGACGGGCATGGCCAGCACGCCGGAAGTCCGGCGGCGCTTGTCGGCGTCGAAGAGTTCGGCAGTCACGACGCCGTTGACCTTGATCGTGATGTGCTCGCCGCGGGCCTCGATCGAGTAGTCGGTCCACTGCGTTACGTCGAGCTTCTTCCCCTCGAAGGGGTCGCCAAACTTTTTGACGGTCTTCTTTCCTTCGGCGTCGAACGTCACGCGCTCGCCGCGTGCCGCCAGCGAGCGCCGCGGGCCGTACTCGTCGAAGAGGTTTCCGACCAGACGGCCGTCTCCGGACATGTCAGCCTGGTAACCGTGCACCAGTCCGTTCTCCTTCACCTCGCTGCGGAACTGCATCCCGGAATTAGCGTCGGCCCCGAAGATGCGGAACCGGAAGCGCAGCTCGAAGTCCTGGACCTCGCCCCCCTTCCACACGATGAATACGTTCTGTTTCGGCCGGTGTTCCCTGGTAACTTCGCCGGTGATCGCCCCGTCTTCCACGCGCCAGAACGTCATGTCGGGGGCGTTCCAGCCGGCGAGTGTTTTACCGTCGAAAATCGACTCGAAGCCCTCCTCACCGTCGGCCGCCCGCACCGAAATGCCACCCCAGACGACCAGCACGACAGCCAAGGCCATTCGCCCGCGCATGGTTTTTCGCCTCCGAGCCCCCCTGTTGCCTACCAGTTCTTGTCGCTCAGCCGCTGGTCCAGGTTGAACGCGGCGCTGATCAGGGCGAGGTGTGTGAATGCCTGTGGGAAGTTGCCCAGGGCCTCGCCGTGGAGGCCGGTCTCTTCGGCGAAGAGGCCGAGGTGGTTGGCGTAGCCGAGCATTTTTTCGAAGATGAGCCGCGCCTGGTCCAGCCGGGGCCGGTCGGTCTTGCCGGCGAAGGTGAGCGCCTCGACGAGCCAGAACGTGCACATGTTGAAGGTCCCCTCGCCGCCGGCGAGGCCGTCATAGAAATTTTCCGTGTTGTAGCGGTAGACGAGGCTGTTGGAGAGGAGGCCGCCTTCGCTGGGGTCGCGGACGATCGCGTCGAGCGTGCTCAGCATTCGGGGGTCGTTGGGGCCCATGAAGTAGACCAGCGGCATCACCAGGGTGGCGGCGTCGAGGGCGTCGCTGCCGTAGTGCTGGACGAAGGCCCGCCGCCGCTGGGACCAGCCCTTGGCCATCACGTCCTTGTAGATGTCGTTGCGTGCGTTAACCCACTTGGACCACTTGGCGGGCAGGCCGCGCTGCTCGGCGACGCGGATGCCGCGGTCGAGGGCGACCCAGCACATGACCTTGGAGTAAACGAACTCCTGCCGGCCGCCGCGGGTCTCCCAGATGCCTTCGTCGGGCACCTGCCAGTGGTCGCAGACCCAGTCCACCAGCTCGCTGAGCTCGACCCAGAGGTCCCAGGAGACGGGGGAGGCGTACTTGTTATAGAGGTACACGCTGTCCATCAGCTCGCCGTAGATGTCGAGTTGTAACTGCTCGGCCGCCGCGTTGCCGATCCTCACCGGGCGGCAGCCCTTGTAGCCCTCGAGGTGATCGAGCACGTGCTCGGCCACCTCGTGCTCGCCGTGCAGGCCGTACATGATCTGGAGGCCGCCGTCGGGCTTGCGCTCGTGGCAGCGCTGCTCGAGCCAGTTCATGAACGCGCCGGCTTCTTCGGTGAAGCCCAATTTGAGCAGGGCGTGGAGCGTGAACGAGGAGTCGCGGACCCAGGTGTAGCGGTAGTCCCAGTTGCGCGGGCCGGGGATTGCCTCGGGGAGGCTGCAGGTGGGGGCGGCGACCAAAGCGCCCGTGGGCTCGAAGGTCAACAGCTTCAGCGCCAGTGCGGAGCGGTACACCATCTCGCGCCAGCGGCCGGCGTAAGTGCACTTGGAAAGCCAGTTGTGCCAATAATTGACGGTTTTCTCGAAGAGGGCCTGTTCGACCTCGTCGGAGAGGACCGGTTCGCCCTTGTGCTTCTCGTCGAGGGGGCGGATGGCGAAGACGGCCTTCTCGCCTTGCTTGAGGCCGAGGGTCGCCTCGACGCCGGCGCGGCCGTGGATCTGTTTGAGCTCCAGCGGCACGCGCGTGGTCAGTTCCAGCTTCATGGACGGGGAGTCGAAGACGGCGGCGCCGTCGGCGAGGTGGACGGTGTGCGGGTCGCGGGCGTAGTTGAAGGCCGGGTAACATTCGACGCGCATGGGCACCGAACCGCGGATGGCCTCGACGCGGCGGATGAGCTGGCGGAAGCCGGCCTGCCCCGGCTTCACGCCGACCGGCATGTAGTCGATGACCTCGACGACGCCGTCGCCCATGAGGAAGCGCGTGACCAGGACGTTGGTTTCGGGCCAGTACACCTGCTTTCGGGCGATCGGGCGGCCGTTGACCGCGGGGGCGATGCAGAAGTGGCCGGCCTTTTTGTCGTCGAGGATCCCGCCGAAGACGCTGGGCGAATCGAAGTGGGGCATGCAGAGCCAGTCGATGGAGCCGTTGCGTCCGACCAGGGCGGCGGTGTGCATGTTCCCGATCAGGCCGTAGTCTTCGATGGGTAGGTATGCCATAGCAGGGTCGACGCGCAGCCTATCCAATTTCGGCGTTGGACCGGAAGGGCAAAACTATTGGGCGTTGACGACGGTACCGGCGGCGGCGACAAAACGGTCATGCGTCTCCGCGTCCTGCTGCTGATTGCGCTCGGCTCCGGGGTGGGCGCCGAGCCGGCGACGCGGCCGGTGCGGTCGTCGGACCCCTTGCCGCCGGCCAGGTCCATCGCCGCGTTGCACGTCAAGGCGGGTTACGAGGCGGAGATCGTCGCCGCCGAGCCGCTGGTGATGGACCCGGTCGCGATCGATTTCGGCCCCGACGGCAAGCTGTGGGTCGTGGAGATGGCCGACTACCCGATGGGAATGGACGGCAAGGGCAAGCCGGGCGGGCGCGTGCGGTATCTGGAGGATACGAACGGCGACGGGGTGTACGACAAATCCACGGTGTTCCTGGACAACCTCTCGTTTCCTAACGGCGTGGCGGCGTGGCGCAACGGCGTGCTGGTTACGGCCGATGGGGAGATCTTCTACGCCGAAGATACGGATGGCGACGGGCGGGCGGATGTGCGGCGGCCGTTGTTCCGCGGGTTCAGCAAAACGGCCAACCCGCAACTGCGTGTCAATTCGCTGCGGTGGGGCATGGACGGCTGGGTTTACTGCGCTATGGCGCGCAGCGGCGGGGAGATTGAATCGGTGTTGACGGGTCAAAAGATGAAGGTCGAGGGGCGGGATTTGCGCGTCGGTCCGGACGACGGGGCTTTGGACCCGCAGTCGGGCGTGACGCAGTTTGGGCGCGACCGCAACGACTACGGCGACTGGTTCGGGTGCGACAACAGCCGGCCGCTGTGGCACTTCGTGCTGGACGACGACTACACGCGGCGGAATCCGCACGTGGCGGCGCCGGACCCGCGGGTGCAGCTGATGGTGCCGTTGAATCCCAAGGTGTACGCGGTGAGCGGAAGCCAATTTCAGTTTGACCGAACGCAGGCTTCGCCGGGGCATCCGGGGCATTTCACGTCCGCCTGCGGGGCTTCGCTGTACAGGGACGAGTTGCTCTTCCCGCGGAACGAGATCCAACACGGATTCGTCTGCGAGCCGGTGCACAACCTGGTGCACCACGTCGTGCTGCGGGACAACGGGGTTACGTTCGCCGGGTCCCGGGCGGAGGACGAGCAGGACCGGGAGTTTCTTGCGTCGGAAGACCTGTGGTTCCGGCCGGTGTTTACGCGCACGGGGCCGGACGGCGCGCTGTGGGTGGTGGACTTTTACCGGTACACGGTCGAGCACCCGCAGTTCCTGCCGCCGGGCGGGAAGGAGGCGATGGCGGCGCTGATGCGCGAGGGGGACACGCTGGGGCGGATCTACCGCGTGTACCCGAAGGGACGGCGGCCGGCGATGCCGCCTCGGATGGACAAGTTCGACACGGCGGCGCTGGTTGCCGAACTGGAGAGTACCAACGGCATCCGGCGTGATGCGGCGCAGGAACTGCTCGTCTGGCGCAAGGATGTTTCGGCCATTCCGCTGCTCGACAAACTGTTCACGTCCAGCCGGGACCCGGTCGCACGGCTTCAGGCCATGCACACGTTAAATTTGTTTGGCGGCAGAATGCCGGAGGTGTTGAAGCGGGCGATGTGCGATCCGCATTTTGCCGTCCGGCGGGACGCGGTTCGCCTGGTCGAAGCGTACGCGAAAGACGCGCCGGAGTTGATCGATGCCGCCGCGAGATTGGCCGACGATCCGGATGCCAAGGTGCGGCTCCAGCTCGCCTGCTCGCTGGGGCAGTGGTCCACGCCGGCGGCCGGGGAGGCCCTGGCGCGCCTGGGGGTTACGTCGCGCGCCGATACGTACTTGTCGGCTGGCGTGGCGAGCTCGCTCCTGCCGCACCTGCGCGTGGTCGCCGGCGCCCTGGCCGCCGCGGACGCGCCGCCGGCCGGGCCGCTCTATGATGCCGCGTTGGCGACGGCGGTTGGTTCGGGCGACCGCGAGTCCCTGTCGCGCCTGTTATCCCCGGTGCTGGTGCCGAAGGGCAGTTCCTACACGTTTGCCCATTTCGAGACGTTCGCCCGTTTCCTGGACGACGCCGCCCAACACAAGCAGTCGCTCGCGAAACTCGCCGCGGACTCGGACGTGCTCTCCGGCGCGCCCGTGCTGTTTGCCGCGGCGAGGCAGGCGATTGCGGACGGCGCCCGCCCGAGCGCGGATCGGATCGCCGCGATTGCGCTGCTCGGCCGCGAGGGCGGGCGGACGGGCGAAGACCTGCACATCCTCACGTCGCTGCTATCGGCCGACACGCCGCCGGAGGTCCTGTCCGCGGCGATCAAATCGCTGGGGCGCGTGGAATCGGCGCAGGTGCCGGCACTGTTGACCGCGCATTGGGCGAGCTACTCGCCGCAGACGAAGGACCTGGTGCTGGAATTCTTCGTCGCCCGCGAGCCGTGGGCTATACAACTGCTCGAGCAGGCCAAAGCCGGGAAGATTTCGCTCCACGACCTCGACGCCACTCGCCGCGAGCGGTTCCTCAAGCACCGCTCGGCGAAGGTCCGGCAGCTCGCGGAAAAGGTGCTCGGCGCGTCGCCGAATCCCGTTCGCCAGAAAGTCATTGATGAATACCAGCCGGCGCTCTCGCTCAAGGGCGACGCGAAGCGTGGGGCGAAGCTATTCGCGCAGAATTGCGTCACCTGTCATCGCAAGGACGACGTCGGCCAGGAGATCGGCCCCAACCTCGGCTCGGTGGCGAACTGGCAGAAGGACGCGCTGCTGGTGGCGATCCTCGACCCGAGCCGGCAGTTCGACCCCCACTACATCCCCTTCACCGCCACGCTCAACGACGGCGAGACGGTGTACGGCATCATCGCGTCGGAGACTTCCACCAGCGTCACGCTCCGGACGCTGGAGGCCAAGGACCGCCTGCTGCCGCGCACGAGCCTCAAGTCGCTCCAGGGACATTACCGCTCGCTGATGCCGGACGGGTTGGAATACGCGCTGGATAAGCAGGCGGTTGCCGACGTGATCGCGTTTCTGCAAACGTCGCCGGCGAAGTGAAGAAATACTGCCCACGAATGAACACGAATTTACACGAATAAGGGCAAAGACATTTACTTCTTTTTTCATCCCTGTTCATTCGTGTCAATTCGTGGGCTGTTCTTTAATCCAGCTCGGGAGGCACTTCGCCGTATCGCCAGGGCTTGCCTTTGAACGGCGGGGCCGGCTTGGGCTGAAGGACATTGGCGGGCGCGAACTTTTTCGCCAGGGCGAGCATGGCGTCCTTCATGATGGTGCCGGCAGCGACTTCCAGGTTGCTGTAGCTCGTCAGGCGGGTCTCGTAGCCGCCGCCGTGGGGGCCCAGGGCCTCTTCGGTCGGGACGTAGCCTACGCAGTCGTTTGAGAGTTCGGAGACGAAGGTGAAGGGGAAGTTGCTCGCCTTCTTGATGTCCAAGCCGTACTGGCAGAAGTACTCGGCGGGGTTGGCCACGATGACGGCGGGGCCGATCTGGATCGCCTGGACCTCCACGTTGGCGAGCGGCTGGCGCTTCAGCTTCCAATCCAGCATCAGTACTTCCTTGGCGAAAGTCCATTCGGTGGTGTCGGCGGCGGGGCCTTTTGGATAGCCTTTCTTTACAATCTGCCCGCAGTGTTCGACGCGCTCGGGCCGGGGGGTGCGGTGCTTTATCTCCAGCATTTGCGCGTCCGCTTTGACCGGCCCCAGATCACCCGCCGCGGCCTGGATGGACAGCAGCGTCTTCACCGCCTCGGCGCCGACGCGGCCGCCGACGACGCGGGAGATCGCCTCGCCGGACTGTTTGATGTCGTAGGGGCAGCGGTTGTCCACCTGCGTAATGTCGCCGCAGGCGCCTTGGAGGAAGACGACCACGGCGTCGCCGCCCCAGGTGCCGCGGACGGTGCGCTCCAGATAGTAAATCCAGTCGGCCGAGATGCCGCCGGGGCCGGTCGTCGCGTGGCAAGCGTAATTCACGATACAGCCGAGGAGCTTGCCGTCTTTGGCGTCCCACGCGCCGATCACGCCGACTTCGGGGTCGATCGGGCCGGCCGGCTCAATGATGTCGGGGTTGCCCTGGCCGGGGTGGGTCCAGGTCAGGCCGTCTTTCATGTGGAAGCGGCGGTTGAACGCGGCCTTGTCTTCGGACCCCCGGCCGACGTTGCACCTGGCCGGCACGCGATTCTCATTGGCCTCGACCACCGCCTCGGCGATCGCGTCCTCGACGCGCTTCAGGTACCCGGCGTCGGCGCAGGAGGACTTGTCGTACGCCAGCGATCGAATGAACTCCGGCGCGTCGTCGTATTCGCCCGGCAGCACCATCCCCGTGGGTCCGGCCGAGTGCGAGTGTGAAGCGCCGATGAGGATCGCCTTCTCGTCGATGCCGCATTTCTCGTGAATCCGCTGGCGCGCCGCCTCGACGGACGGGCGGCGGATGATCAGCGCGTCGATTCCGACCAGCGCGACGCGGCCGTTGCCGTCGTCGAACACCGCCGCCCGAACCTTGCAGGCGTCGTGGAAAATCCGGTGGTACGCCTTTCCATATCCGCCGGGGTGCTCCATTCCGATCGCTGGCGTGATGTCCCGCTCCGCAAAGCCCGCCTTGAACGCCTGCGCGCGTACGGTCCCCGCCATCATCAGCATCACGATCGCTGTAAAAACGCGCCGCATCGCAACCTCCTCTGACCCCGACCCCTGAGGCCTGACCCCTACTTCGTCACCCAGCACGCGCCGACGTGCCCCTGCTCCCCCTGCTTCTGTTCCAGCGGCGGCATCTCGGCGACGCACTTGTGCAGCACGCGCACGCGCTCGCCGCCGGTCTCGATCTCGACGGTGTCTTTCGCGTCCGCCTCCGCCGCTGCGCGGCGCGTGAGCGGGCAGCGCGGGTGGAATGGGCAGCCGCTGGGCGGGTTGCTCGGGGAGGGCACCTCGCCTTTGAGGACGATGCGCATCTTGCGCGGCCGGGGGTCGGGCTCGGGGACGGCCGACAGCAGGGACATGGTGTACGGGTGCTTGGGATTGCCGTACAGCTCGCGGGCCGAGGCTTTTTCGACGATCCGGCCGAGGTACATGACGGCCACCTCGTCGGAGAAATGCTGCACCACCGCGAGGTTGTGGGCGATGAACAGGTAGGCGATGTTCCGTTCCTTCTGGAGGTCGTCCAGGAGGTTGAGGATCTGAGACTGGATGGACACGTCCAGCGCGGACACCGGTTCGTCGCAGACGATGAAGTCCGGCGAGAGCGCCAGGGCGCGGGCGATGCCGATGCGCTGCCGCTGGCCGCCGCTGAATTCGTGCGGGTAGCGGGCGGCGTAGGAAGAGTCGAGGCCGACGCGCTGGAGCAGGCCGGCGACGCGCTCGCCGACTTCCGAGCCTTTGGCCAGCCCGTGCACCTCGAGCGGCTCGCCAATGATGCGGCCGACGGTCATGCGCGGGTTGAGGCTGCTGACGGGGTCCTGGAAGATGATCTGCATGTGGCGGCGGAGGCGGCGGAGCGATTCGCCTTTGTAGGCGAAGAAGTCGGTGCCGCGGTACCGCACGGCGCCGCCGGTCGCCGGGATGAGGCGGAGGATGGTGCGGCCGACGGTAGTCTTGCCGCAGCCGGATTCGCCGACGAGGCCCAGGGTTTTACCCGGTCGCACGGAGAAGCTCACGCCGTCCACGGCCTTTACGTAGCCGACCGTCCGGGAGAAGACTCCGCGGCGGATGGGGAAGTACGTGCGCAGGTCGCGGACGTCCAGCAGCGGCTCGGTTTCGCTCAGCGGTGCGAGTTCCGACTCGACGCCGGCGGCGCCGGGGGCCGAACGGTACGGCAGGACCTGCTGTGCTGCTTCGCTCAACGGAGGTCTCCTCTGGTTCGTCGCCGGCTCAGCGGCCGGTCTTGATCGCCTCTTCCAACTTGATCCCGCGGGGCGCGGCGCCTTCGATGGCCCCGGCGACGACCTGCCTCCGGTGGTCGAGCATCGGCAGCATTTCGGGCGCGCGGTCGTAGTTCTCCGCGAAATGACAGGCGGCGCCGTGCGCCGGGAGGACGCCGCGCAGCAGCGGCTCGTCTTCGACGCAGACGCGCATCACCCGCGCGCGGTCGCCGCCGCCGACCGGCACGTCGATGGTCTTCGCCGGCTCGGAGCGGGTCGCCAGTTCCCTCGTCCGCGGGCAACGCGGGTGGAACTTGCACCCGGTGGGGAATTTTGCCGGATTGGGCACCTGCCCGGGGATCGTGGCCAGCCTGCCGTCGGGCGCGTTTAGCTTCGGCACCGACCGGAACAGGCCTTCGGTGTACGGGTGCTGCGGGCGGTCGAACAGGTCTTCGACCGACGCCGATTCGACGATGCGGCTGGCGTACATCACGTTGACGACGTCGGCGTTCTCGGCGACCACGCCGAGGTCGTGTGTGATGAGGAGGATCGCCATGCCGGTCTCGTTCTGGAGCTTGCGGAGCAATTCGAGGATCTGGGCCTGGATCGTCACGTCCAGCGCGGTGGTCGGCTCGTCTGCGATGAGCAGCTTGGGGCGGCACGAGAGGGCCATCGCGATCATCACGCGCTGCCGCATGCCGCCGGACATCTGGTGGGGGTATTCGCTCAAGCGGCGGCGGGCGTCGGCGATGCCTACGTCGCGCAGCGATTTTTCCGCCAGGTCGTACGCCTCGCGCGGGGAGACCTTCTGGTGCAGGAGCACGGCCTCGGCGATCTGCTCGCCGATGGTGAATACGGGGTTGAGGCTGGTCATCGGCTCCTGGAAGATCATGGCGATGTCGCGGCCGCGGACGGAGCGCATGTCGCGCTCGTCCAGCGGAAGGAGGTCGCGGCCGGCGAAGAGAATCTGGCCGCCGAGGAACTGTCCCGGGGGCTGGGGGATCAGGCGCAGGACGGAGAGGGCGGTCACCGATTTGCCGCAACCGGATTCGCCGACCAGGGCGACGGTCTGCCCGGGGAAGACGGAGAACGACACGTCGCGCACGGGCCGGATCTGCCCGCGCTCGGTGTTGAAGGCCACGTTCAACCCGCGAATCTCCAGCAGCGGTTGTGTCATGCGCGATTGCCCGCTTTCAACGATTCAATGACCCAGCTTGGGGTCGAGCGCGTCCCGGAGCGCCTCGCCGACGAGGTTATACGCGAAGACGGTGAGAAAAATCGCCAAACCGGGGAACACGGCGATCCACCAGACGAACGCGCCGCCGACGCCCAGGGCCTGGTTGAGCATCTGGCCCCAGCTCGGCTCGTCCACCAGGCCCAGGCCGAGGAAGCTGAGCGTGCTCTCGTAGAGGATGGCGGACGCCACGCCGAAGCTGGCGCTGATGAGGACCGGCGCGATGCCGTTGGGCAGCATGTGGCGGAAGAGGATCGAATGGAGCGGCAGGCCGGCCGCCTTGGCGGCCTGGACGAAGTCCTGGTTGCGCAGCGTGAGGAACTCGGCGCGGATGAAGCGCGCGTCGCCGGTCCAGGTCGTCAGGCCGATGATCGCCATCAGAAGGTAGAGGTTGCGGCCGAAGAAGGCGACGATGGTGATCATGAGGAACAGGGTGGGGATGGCCTCGAAGATTTCGATGAGGCGCATGCCGAGCATGTCCACCTTGCCGACGAAGTAGCCCATCAATCCGCCGACGACGACGCCGATGACGACGGCGATGCCGGTGGAGATCAGGCCGATGGACAGGGCGATGCGGCTGGCGTGAATGAGCCGGCTGAGCACGTCGGCGCCGTTGGCTTCGGTCCCCAGCCAGTGCTCGCGGCTGGGGCCGGTGAGGCGCTTTTCCGGTTGGTCGCGCAGGCGGTCGTTGGCCGAGTACGGGACGGGTGCGTGCACGGCCGATTCGATCTTCCCCGCCCGTGCCAGATCGCGCCACTGCTCGTACACCACCGCGGGAGGCGGGTGCACCAGGACGAACGCCAGGGCGGACACCACCGCGAGAATTCCCGCGAGGGCCGCCACCTTGACGCCGCCGGACCAGCGCGTGAAGAAAAGCACGATCGCGGCCGCGAGCGTGAAGATCGGCAGGATCACGTCCACGGGAGTCAGGTAGCGCAGCATCGGGCTGGACCAATGCCCGCCGGACTTCATCGCCAGCGGGTGACTGTTGGCAATTACGGGCCCGAACACCGCGAAGACGATCAGCACGGCTATCCACACCGCCCCCACCTTCGCCCGCGCCTCATGAAAGGTGTCCCTCCAGACCTTGGTCCAGAACCGCTGCGGCGGCGGCAGGTCCTCCTCCACCGCCGGCACGTGCGCCTCGGCCGAGGCGAGCAGGCTGTTGTCGGGACTGACGGTGTCCGTTGCGGTCATTGCGGTTCCCCTCTTCCGGCTCCCCCGGGACTCCGGGGGAGGGGATGCGAGGCGGAGGATGCAGAAGGTTGCGGCGTCATTCGTAACTCACGCGCGGATCGGCCAGGGCGTAGGAAATGTCCGCCAGCAGGTACGCGAGCAGTCCCAGGAAGCCCGCCAGCAGCGCCTCGGACAGGACCAGCTCGCGGTCGGTCAGTGTCACGGCTTCGATCATCAGCCGGCCCATTCCCGGCACGCCGAAGATGGTCTCCACGATGATCGACCCGGCCAGCATTCCCGGGAGGACGTACGCCGCGACGGTGATGAGCGGGATGAGGCTGTTGCGGAAGACGTGGCGGTAGAGCACGCCGTGCTCGTCCACGCCCTTGGCGCGGGCGGTGCGGACGTAGTCGGCCGAGATCGCCTCGAGCATCGACCCGCGCGATAGTTTTGTCAGAAATGCGAAGTTCCCGTACGTAAGGCAGAAGACCGGCAGCGCCAGGTGCCAGAGCGTGTCGAGCAGCCAGCCGCGCTCCCAGCCGGCCTTGGTGAACGCCGGCAGGAAGGGCATCTGGTCGGCGCGCAGGTCGTGCAATCCGTTGGTGGGGAACCAGTGCATGTACTGCTTGCTGGCCAGAAAGCCGACGAGCATCACGCCGGTCCAGATCACCGGCACGGACCACAGGCCGAGCATCACCGTCCCCATGCCGACGTCGAGCAACTGCCCGCGCCGCCTGGCCGCCTGAATGCCCATCAATATGGATAGGGAATAGATCAGCGGGAACGAAAGCGCGTTGAGCAACAGCGTGATCGGCAGCGCCTCGCCGATCAATTCGCTCACCTTGCGGCCCTTGGCGATGCTCTCGCCGAGGTCCGGCGACTTGAAGCCGACGCTCGTTGACTTCGGCCAGCCCTGCCCCTTCTCCTTGGGACCCACCGGCGAGACCTTGCCCAGCCAACGAAGGTACTGCACCACGAGCGGCTTTTTCAGGCCGTAACGTTTGTCGTAATACTCCTCCAGCGCCTTGCGGTCGCGCGATTTCATTCCCCCCTCGGCGCTGAGCAGCGACCCCATGATCCCGCCCGGCGACATCCCCATCACAAAAAAGACCACCGCCGTCATCCCGATCAGCGTGGGAAACATCAGCAGGATTCGCCG
>Ga0308175_100000654_pt1 | contig 23273 bp, 21 predicted proteins | sample PhyCR1_3_FD_203893 | JGI IMG/M metagenome (GOLD analysis project Ga0308175, IMG submission 203893) | Soil microbial communities from UC Gill Tract Community Farm, Albany, California, United States - DLSLS.C.R1 | ecosystem: Environmental > Terrestrial > Soil > Agricultural land | place: USA...
CGAACAGCCGGGCGGGGGTGTGCAGTCCGAACAGGGTGAGGGTCTGGTAGCCGCGCCCGGCGAGGTCGGGGCCGAGGATGGTGGGGTCGGTCAGGGAGTGGCAGTAGATCTCCGAGGGCGGCGCGGCGGGGAGTTCCCCGGCGGCCGCCTGGGCGTGGGCGGTGGCCAGTTGCCGGTAGCCCTCGGCGATGTGGAAGGTGCCGGCGAAGGCCTCACGGGGGTCGACCGAGTCGTCGCGGAGCCTGGGCAGCCGGGTGAGCAGCATGTTGACCTTGAGCTGGGCACCCTCGGCCGGCTCCGGCGCCGGGTCTCCCATGAGGGCGGCCAGCTCCTGCGGCGAGGCGTTGACCAGCACGTGCCGGGCGGCGGCGACACCCTCGCCGTCGGCCGTGCGGTAGGTGACCTCGGCGGTCTTCCCGTCGGTGGCGACGCGGACCGCCTCGTGCCCGGTCGCGATCACCGCGCCGGCCGTGCGCGCCGCGGCGGCCAGCGCGTCGGTGAGGGCGCCCATGCCGCCGACGGGTACGTCCCAGGCGCCGGTGCCGCCGCCGATGACGTGGTAGAGGAAGCAGCGGTTCTGGGCGAGGGAGGGGTCGTGGGCGTCGGCGAAGGTCCCGATGAGCGCGTCGGTGAGGACCACGCCCCGCACCAGGTCGTCGGTGAAGTTCTCCTCGACGGTGACCCCGATCGGCTCCTCGAACAGCGCCCGCCAGGCGGTCTCGTCGTCGATGCGCCGGCGCAGCTCGTCCCGGCCGGGCAGCGGTTCGGTGAGCGTGGGGAACACCCGTTCGGCCACCCGGCTCGTCATGTCGTAGAAGCGCTGCCAGGCCGCGTACTCGTGCTCCCCGCCGGTGAGCCGGGCGAACGCCTCCCGGGTGCGCCGTTCCCCGCCGCCGACGAGCAGCCCGGTGGCCCGCCCGCCGCGTTCGGTGGGCGTGTACGAGGAGATGGTGCGCCCGCGGACCTGGAACCGGAGCCCGAGGTCGCGCACGATCTTCCGCGGCAGCAGGCTGACCAGGTACGAGTAGCGCGACAGCCGGGCGTCCACCCCGGCGAACGGACGCGTCGAGACGGCGGCCCCACCGGTGTGGCCGAGCCGCTCCAGCACCAGCACGGACCGCCCGGCCCGCGCCAGATAGGCGGCGGCGACCAGTCCGTTGTGACCACCACCGACGATGACGGCGTCGTAGGTCCGGGTTCCCTCGTTGGCAGGCATGGTCCTTCGTAACACGTGATGATCAAGACGGGCCAGAGGCGTGCGCGGGGCGGCGTGGACTCAGCGGCCGCCGGACCCCCGTTGGCGGCTCAGCGTCGCGATCCTGCGGTACAGCTCGGCGGCCTCGGCGTCGTGGCCCAGTTGTTCCAGGCAGTGGGCCTCGTCGTTGCGGCCGGCGAGGGTTTCGGGGTGGGCGGGGCCGAGGACGCGTTCGCGGGCCGCGGCGACCCGGCGGTACTCGGTGAGCGCGGCCGTCCAGCGGCCCAGCCAGCCCAGGGCGACCGCGACCTCTCGGCGGCTGACGAGAGTGTCCGGGTGGTCGGCGCCGAGGGCCCGGTCGCGGTGGGCGCACACGTCGCGGGCCTCGGCCAGGGCCTCCTCCCAACGGCCGAGACGGCCGAGGTTGACGCCGAGGCCGTGGCGGGCGCGCAGCGTCTCGGGGTGTGCGGGCCCCTGGACGCGGGCGCGGTCCGCGATCAGGTCGCGGTAGAGGAGGAGGGCGTCCGCGCTGCGGCCGAGGCGGCCCAGGCTGATGCCGGTCTCGTAGCGGGCGGCGAGGGTGTCCGGGTGGTCGGGGCCGAGGGCCCGGGCGCGCGCCCCGGCGACCTCGCGGTAGGTGCCGAGCGCCTCCTCCCAGCGGCCCGACTGGCCGAGCGCGTAGGCGACTTCGCAGCGGCTGACCAGGGTGTCGGGGTGGTCGGGGCCGAGCACCCGGGCACGGGCGGCGGCCACGTCGAGGGCCGTCCGGTACGAGTCCTCCAGGCGGCCGAGCCTGCCGAGGCTGACGGCGAGGTTGTGGCGGCAGCGCAGGGTGTCCGGATGGTCGGGGCCCATGACGCGGGTCCGGGCGGCCAGCACCGAGGTGTAACGCTGGTGCGCCTCGAAGTGGCGGCCCAACTGACCGAGCACGTACGCCGTTTCCTGACGGGCGGCGAGGGTGCCGGGGTGGTCGGGGCCGAGGACGCGCTCCCTGGCCTCGGCGACGTCCGTGTAGGCGCGCAACGCGTCGGCGGCCCGGCCGGTGCGGCTGAGGGCGAAGGCGGCCTCGTAGCGGCTGGTGAGGGTGTCGGGGTGGCCGGGTCCCAGCAGTGCCGCCCGTTCGGCGGCGACGGCCAGGTGGATCTCGCGCGCCTCGGCCCAGCGACCGCTCCGCGCCAGAGACAGGCCCTCGTGGTGCCGGGCGGCGAGCGCCGCGACGTTGTCCGGTGACGGCCGGGGCGGCACCGCCACCTCTGCACCGGCGATGTGCCGGCGGGCGGTCCAGGCGACGGTGAGCGCGGCGCCGGGGTCCGGCGGGACGGGGCTCAGCGCGGCCCCGACCGCTTTGTGCCCGGTGGTGATGTCCCGGGTCCACGACGGCGGGCGCCTCGCGCGCACGGCCGCCCCGCCGGTCCTCGGCCGCTCGGCCACGACCGTCGGCGAGTGCCCCGCCGCCGTACGCCCCGAGGCCAGCCGGTGTCCCAACTCGACAGCGTCGTAGGGTCGTTCCTCGGGTCGCTTGGCCAGCAGGTCGAGGATGATCCGCTCGAGGTGGGCGGGGAGTTCGGGACGGTGACCGCGGGGCGGGAGGGGTGGGGTGTCGCGGTGGCCGATGAGGATCCCCCAGGCGTCGTCCAGGTCGAACGGCGGTGCCCCGGTGGCGATCTCGTACAGCACGCAGCCCAGCGAGTACAGGTCGCTGCGCTGGTCGACCCCCGAGCCGCCGATCTGCTCCGGGGACATGTAGTGCGGGGTGCCCATCGCGACGCCGGTGCCGGTCAGCCGGGTGGTGAAGCCGATGTCCTGGCCGAGGCGGGCGATGCCGAAGTCGCAGATCTTCACCGTGCCGTCGGTCAGCCGCACGATGTTCGCGGGCTTCAGGTCGCGGTGCACGATGCCCTGCCGGTGGGTGTGGGCGAGGGCGGCGGCGACCTGTTCCGCGACGGCGAGCACGTCGTCCACGGGCAGCGGATGCCCCTTGTTGTCCTCGAGCAGCCGGCTCAGGTCGCGCCCGTCGAGCAGCTCCATGACGAGGTAGAGCACGCCGTCGTGCTCGCCGAAGTCGTGGACGACGGTGACGCCCCGGTGGGACAGCGCGGCGGCCACTCTCGCCTCCCGGCGGAACCGTTCCCGCAGGATGCGGGTGAAGGACGCGTCGTGCTGCGGGCCGGGCGGCCTGAGGCACTTCACCGCGACCTGCCGGCCGAGCGACTCGTCGCGGGCCCGCCACACGTCGCCCATGCCGCCCCGCCCGATCGGTTCGAGCAGCCGGTAGCGGCCCTGAATCAGCTTGTTCTCCCCCATCGCGCGCCGTCGCCCCCGTCGCTGTACGCCCGCCCCCTGGGAGACGTCGTCACGACGGCGGGGCCGCGAGGAACCCGGCCCGATCCGTGACACACCCCCCTGCTCGTCCAGTATGGCGGCTTATCGTCCGACTTTGTACGGTGCCGGCCGGCCACCCGGACCGGGCCCGCCACGCCCCGCGCGAGGTGTTTGGACCGCGGCCGCCGACGCGGACCTGCGGGAAACGCGATGCGTCAGGACGCCGCCGGCCCTGCGCCGGCCGGTGACGACGGCGGCACGGGGCCGGTCCGCCGTACACCTCGTCGGCGTACGGGAGCAGGACGACGTACATCGGATGCGCCACCCGCCGCCATCGCGCCTCGCGCTCCGGACGAGCGGAGGATGCGTCGGCGGGCGGAGAGGGCGGTCACCCACCGGGCGTGCCCGGTTTCCCAACCACCGACGCCTGCCCCCTCGGCCCCCGTGCGGGACGCGCCGGGGGGGCGTCACCGCTTCGCCGTGAGTTCCCTCAGCGCGATGTTGAGTTCCAGGACGTTGACGCGGGGCTCGCCGATGAAGCCGAGGGTGCGGCCCTCGGTGTGGTCCTCGACCAGCTTCTCGACCCGTGCGACGGGCAGACCGTTCCTCGTGGCGACCCGGTGCGCCTGGAGTTCGGCGTACTGCGGGGAGATGGCCGGGTCCAGGCCGGAGCCGGAGGAGGTGACGGCATCGGCGGGGACGTCGGACGGCCTGACGGCGTAGCCGGGCACCGAGTTGTCCCTGACCACGGCCGCCCTGGCGGCGAGCACCCGCGCGCAGAGCGTGCCGTCCGCGGGCTCGGCCGGGCACGTGCCGTGCACCGCCCCGCTGTCCGCGGCCAGGTTGGTCGCGCCGGACAGGATCAGTCGGTACTGGGTGTTGACGCTGTTGGCGCCGAGTCCGTCGGCCGGGCGGCCCTGGAACCACTTCAGGTCGGGCCCGGGGGTCTGCCGGCCGTTCTTCGGCGGCAGGTCGTACGACTGCCCGATCAGGGAGGAGCCGACGACCCGGCCGTCCGCCTCGACCTCGGAGCCGTTCGCCCGGTCGTGGAACAGCCCCTGGGTGATGCCGGTGACGGCCAGCGGGTAGAGGACCCCGGTGACCAGGGTCAGCACGAGCAGCGCGCGCAGACCCGCGCCCAGCAACCGGGCCGTGTTCACAGAGGAGTTGTTCATGCCGATCAGCCGATTCCGGGGATGAGGGAGATGAGCAGGTCGATGAGCTTGATGCCGATGAACGGCGCCACCAGGCCGCCGATGCCGTAGATCCCGAGATTGCGGCGCAGCATCCTGTCGGCGCCGACCGGCCTGTACCGCACGCCCTTCAGGGACAGCGGCACCAGCGCGACGATGATCAGCGCGTTGAAGACGACGGCGGACAGGATCGCGGAGTCGGGCGAGGACAGCCGCATGATGTCGAGCCTGTCCAGACCGGGATAGACGGCGGCGAACAGCGCCGGGATGATCGCGAAGTACTTCGCGACGTCGTTGGCTATGGAGAACGTCGTCAACGCACCCCGCGTGATGAGGAGTTGCTTGCCGATCTCCACGATCTCGATCAGCTTGGTCGGGTTGGAGTCGAGGTCGACCATGTTGCCGGCCTCCTTGGCGGCCGACGTGCCGGTGTTCATCGCGACACCGACGTCCGCCTGGGCCAGCGCGGGCGCGTCGTTGGTGCCGTCGCCGGTCATCGCGACCAGCTTGCCGCCGGCCTGCTCCCGCCTGATCAGGGCCATCTTGTCCTCGGGAGTGGCCTCGGCGAGGAAGTCGTCGACGCCGGCCTCCTCGGCTATCGCCTTCGCGGTCAGCGGGTTGTCACCCGTGATCATGACCGTTCTGATGCCCATGCGGCGCAGTTCCTCGAACCGCTCCCGCATGCCGTGCTTCACGACGTCCTTGAGATGGATGACACCCAGCACGCGGGCACCGTCGTCGTCGTGGACGGCGACCAGGAGCGGGGTGCCGCCGTCCGCCGCGATCCGGTCGGTCAACTCCTGTGCGTCGGCGGCGACTTCGCCGCCCTGCTCCGTCACCCAGGCGATGACGGAGGCCGTGGCGCCCTTGCGGACGCGGTGGCCGTCGACGTCCACGCCCGACATCCGGGTCCGGGCGGTGAAGGCGATCCACTCGGCGCGCGCCAGCTCACCCTGGTGCCGCTCGCGCAGCCCGTACCTCTCCTTCGCCAGGACGACGATCGAGCGGCCCTCGGGGGTCTCGTCGGCCAGCGAGGACAGCTGGGCGGCGTCGGCGACCTCGGCCTCCGTCGTGCCGCTCACCGGCACGAACTCCGCCGCCCGGCGGTTGCCCAGGGTGATGGTGCCCGTCTTGTCGAGCAGCAGGGTCGACACGTCACCGGCGGCCTCGACCGCGCGTCCCGACATCGCCAGCACATTGCGCTGGACCAGACGGTCCATGCCCGCGATGCCGATCGCGGAGAGCAGGGCGCCGATGGTGGTCGGGATGAGGCAGACCAGCAGGGCCACCAGCACCACCGTCGTCAGGTGCGTGCCCGCGTGGTCCGCGAACGGCGGCAGCGTGGCGCAGGCCAGCAGGAAGACGATGGTGAGCGAGGCCAGCAGGATGTTCAGGGCGATCTCGTTGGGTGTCTTCTGCCGGGCGGCGCCCTCGACGAGACTGATCATCCGGTCGATGAAGGTCTCGCCGGGCTTCGTCGTGATCCGGACGACGATCCGGTCCGACAGGACCTTCGTGCCGCCCGTCACCGCGCTGCGGTCGCCACCGGACTCGCGGATGACCGGCGCGGACTCACCGGTGATCGCGGACTCGTCGACGCTGGCGACGCCCTCCACGACGTCGCCGTCACCGGGGATGACGTCGCCGGCCTCGCAGACCACCAGGTCGCCGATGGTCAGGCCGGTGCCCGGGACCCGCTCCTCGGGGCCGTCCTTCCGGAGCCGACGCGCGACGGTGTCGGTCTTGGCCTTGCGCAGGGTGTCGGCCTGGGCCTTGCCACGGCCCTCGGCGACCGCCTCCGCGAGGTTGGCGAAGACCACGGTCAGCCAGAGCCAGGCGCTGATCGTCCAGCCGAACCAGTCGCCGGGGTCCTTGAAGGAGAAGACGGTGGTCAGCACCGAGCCGATCCACACCACGAACATCACGGGCGACTTGACCATCACCCGCGGATCGAGCTTGCGGAAGGCCTCGGGCAAGGACCTGACCAGTTGCCTGGGGTCGAAGAGGCCCGCGCCGACGCGGCTCCCGGCCGGATCGTGCCCGGTCGGCGCGTCCTGGTGGGGCGCGAGGGTGGGAGTGGACATGGAGTCCTCGTACTTCTCGGTGTCGGTGGTCATCACGCCAGCCCTTCCGCGAGCGGGCCCAGCGCGAGGGCCGGGAAGTACGTGAGACCGGTGATGATGAGGATCGCGCCGACCAGCAGGCCGGTGAACAGGGGCTTCTCGGTGCGCAGGGTGCCCGCGGTCACCGGCACCGGCTTCTGTCGCGCGAGCGAGCCGGCCAGGGCCAGGACGAACACCATGGGCAGGAACCGGCCGAGCAGCATCGCCAGACCCGTCATGGTGTTGAACCAGTCCGTGTTCGCGTTCAGGCCGGCGAAGGCCGAACCGTTGTTGTTCGCGGCCGACGTGAAGGCGTACAGCACCTCGGAGAACCCGTGCGGACCGGAGTTGAGCATCGAGTGCGGCGGGGTGGGCAGCGCCATCGACGCGGCGGCGAGGACCAGCACCAGCGCCGGCGTGACGAGGATGTAGGCCGCGGCGAGCTTCATCTCGCGGGCGCCGATCTTCTTGCCCAGGTACTCGGGGGTGCGGCCGACCATCAGACCGGCGATGAACACCGCGATGACCGCCATGATCAGGATGCCGTAGAGGCCCGAGCCGGTGCCGCCGGGCGCGATCTCGCCCAGCATCATGCCGAGCATCGCGACGCCGCCGCCGAGCCCGGTGAAGGAGGAGTGGAAGGAGTCCACCGCACCGGTCGAGGTCAGGGTCGTGGCCACCGCGAAGATGGACGAACCGCCGACGCCGAAGCGGACCTCCTTGCCCTCCATCGCACCGCCGGCCGCCTGCAACGCCGGGCCGTGGTGGGCGAACTCGGTCCACATCATCAGCGCGGTGAAGCCGAGCCAGATGGTGGTCATCGTCGCGAGGAGCGCGTAGCCCTGCCTGACGCTTCCGGCCAGCACGCCGAAGGTGCGGGTCAGCGAGAACGGGATGACCAGGATCAGGAAGATCTCGAAGAGGTTGGTGAACGGGGTCGGATTCTCGTAGGGGTGGGCGGAGTTGGCGTTGAAGTAGCCGCCGCCGTTTGTACCCAGTTCCTTGATGGCCTCCTGGGAGGCGACCGCGCCGCCGTTCCACTGCTGCGAACCGCCCACGAACCGGCCGACCTCGTGGATGCCGGAGAAGTTCTGGATCGCGCCGCAGGCGACCAGGATCACCGCGGCGACGACGGCGACCGGCACCAGGATCCGCAGGGTGCCGCGCACCAGGTCGGACCAGAAGTTGCCCAGCTCACCGGTGCGGGACCGGGTGAACCCGCGGACGAGGGCCACGGCGACGGCCATGCCGACGGCCGCGGAGACGAAGTTCTGCACGGCGAGGCCGGCCGTCTGCACGACGTGGCCCATGGTCTGCTCACCGTAGTACGACTGCCAGTTGGTGTTCGTCACGAAGGACACGGCCGTGTTGAACGACTGCGCGGGGTCGACCGAGGAGAAGCCGAGCGAGCCGGGCAGGACGCCCTGCAGGCGCTGCAGCAGGTAGAGGAACAGGACGCCGACGGCCGAGAAGGCGAGGACCGCGCGCAGATACGCGGGCCAGGTCATCTCGGTGTCGGGGTCGGCACCGATGCCCTTGTAGACCCACTTCTCCACCCTGAGGTGCTTGCCGGAGGAGTAGACCCGGGCCATGTGGTTGCCGAACGGGACGTGGACGAGCGCCAGCGCGCCTGTGAGGGCGAGCAGTTGGAGCACGCCGGCGAGTACGGGACCCATGTGTGTGCTCAGAACCTCTCCGGGAAGAGCAGGGCGAGGACGAGATAGCCCAGCAGGGCGACGACCACGACGAGGCCGACGACGTTCTCGGCGGTCACAGCTTGGTCACCCCCTTTGCGACAAGGGCCACCAGCGCGAAGGCCGCGAGCACGGTGACGACGAAGGCCAGATCGGCCATCGTGAACTCCAGGAGTGAGGTGCGGTTGCATCGGACGATTCGAGGAAACCGCCTCCGCGACCGGTCGCGACCGCCGTTGACGGCTCTCTTACGGCCGTGCGTCCTGCTTTGACGGGACCCTGACGGCCCTCTGCTCCGGAGTCCTCGTCCGTGGCTCACGGTGGCGCCGTGGGAGGCGGGGGCGCTGATGCCTGTGGGGAGGAGCGAGGGCGCTGATGCCCGTTGGGGGGCGAGGGCGCTGATGCCCGTGGAGGCGAGGCTGTCGGTGTCCGTGGAGGCGAGGGTGTCGACGTACGTGCGGGAGCGGCCCGGAGCCGCCCGGGCTCAGGCGAGCGCCACCATGAAGTCCGTGCACGCCACGGCGCAGGCGCGGCACACGGCCGCGGCGGACTCGGCGCCGGGGTGCTCGTCGAAGGCGTGGGCGCACTCGAGGCAGACCGAGCGGCACCACTCGAGCTGCACTCTGATCCCTTCCTCGTCCTGACCGTTCTGCTCGGAGAGCGTGCGGCACGTCGCGTCGCACACCTCGGCGCACATGATCCCCAGCCGGCGTACGCGCTCCTGCTGCTCGGTGCCGTCCGGGTCCAGGAGGCTCGCGCGCACCGCACAGGCCCTGGCGCACTCCGCGCACGCCTGGGCGCACGTGAACCGGTCCTCGAGGAACCGGTAGAGCTGCTGCTGCGTAGGCGAGGTCACACCCGGCGGGTAGCCGGGCCCGGGCAGGGCAAACGCATAGGCCGCGAAGGGAGATACCGCAACCGGAGACAGGTCGCCGACCGTGACGGACGGCCACGCAAGGTGTCCGGTTCGTCCCATTCTGGGCGGGGTATTCCTGAGCTATGAGTACCGCACAGATGCAGCTGGCCGCGGCAAGCGGCCTGATGGGCCTCGTGTTCTTCGTCATAGCCGTGGCCGTGCTGGCGCTGCTCGCCGGCGGCTTCTGGATGAACTCCCGGGAGAAGTACCGCGAGCCTCCCCGACCGCGTCCCGAGGAGCAACCGCACCTGCCACCGGAGGGCGCGGTGCACGAGATCCGGGAGAACAGGGAATCCCAGGATGTTCCCGTCACTCCCAAGGGCGGTCGCCCGCTCACACCGTACGAGCTGACCAACCTCGATTCCAGGCCCAGCGACTCGAAGGAGCGCCCGCGCTGGAGCAAGGGGTCGAGCGGCTCGTTCGGCGGCGGCGGGCTGGGCGCCCACTGACCCCGAACCCCGACACAAGAGCCGACACCCGACCCGACCCGACACCCGATTCCCGACGAGAGCTGCTCGCACGTGGCCCGCGCCGGGCCGCCGCACGTCGCTAGCAGTCCCTCCCGGCGGCGTCCAGGCGGCCGACGCGGGCCACGTTGCGCAGGTCCTCAGGGTCCTGGCTGGGCTCGGCCGCGAACCACGCGTCGAGGATCTCCCGCAGCACCGGCGCGGAGGTGAGCCGCAGTCCGAGCGCCAGGACGTTGGCGTCGTTCCAGCGCCGCGCCCCCTCCGCCGTACCGGCGTCCGTGCACAGGGCCGCGCGGACGCCCGGTACCTTGTTCGCCGCGATGGAGGCGCCGGTGCCGGTCCAGCAGCACACCACCGCCTGATCGGCCGCGCCGTCGGCGACGTCCCGGGCGGCGGCCTCGGAACAGACCGCCCACTCCGGGTCGGCGCCGGGGCGCAGCGCGCCGTGCTCGCGCACCTCGTGGCCGCGCCGGCGCAGCTCCTCTACGAGGTACCGGGCCACGGGTTCGTCCATGTCGGATGAGACGGAGATCCGCATGCTCCGGAGCCTAACGGTTGCCGGCCGACGGCTCCCGGCCCAAGCGCGGCCGGCCCGGCGGTGAGCGGCCCCGGAGGGCGTCCGATGACGCCTCCGGGGCCGGCCGATCGGGTCTGCGGACCCTTCGACGGTCAGGGGTGGTCGGGCTGCTGCGCCGGGGGCACTCCGCCGCCCTCTCCCCCGCCCTTATCGCCCTTGTCCGAGCCGTGCGGGCGGGCACCCGCATCGCGTCCGGCCGTCTGGCGGGCCTTGAGTTCGCCACTGTCCTGCGGGGTACCGCCCCCCTTGTCACTGCGCCGCTGTTCGGGCTGCTGCGGATTGGACATGCGCCGGGCTCCCTCCGGGTGTACGTGCTGCTTGCGGAGTCCGGGTTCCCAGGGGGCCACGGGTGACGCACACCGCGGCGCACCCGGCCGGCGCACACCGCGGCCCACGCCTGCGATCCGCGGTACCGGACCGCCTCAGGGCGCGCGGCGGGTCAGGAGCCTGTGCAGGTGCTCCAGCGCGTCCAGGAGCACCGAGCGGTGGTACCAGCTCAGCCAGGCGGCCGTGTCGGCGGCGAGTACGTCGAGGGTCTCGCTCCGGGCGCCGGCCGGCAGGTGGCCGGCCTCGGGCCAGTGCAGGGTGATCACGCCGGTGCAGGATCCGGCGGCGGTGACGACGGGGACGCTGTGCAGGGCGCGGGTGTCCGTGGCCAGCAGGGCGCGCCTGGCCTCGTCGGACAGCAGCGGCTCCGCCGCCACGTCGGGCACGCTCACCCGGCGGCCACGGATCCGGGCCACCGCTTCGGCCATGCCCTCGTCCTGGCCCCGGACGAGGTGGTCCAGAAACCTTTCGTCACAGCCGTAGTGGGTCTCCAGCGTCAGGGCGTTCACCGCCGGGTCAACGAACTGCACGTAACCGGCGGTGGCCCGGCCGACGGCCAGTGCCTCGTGCAGCACCGCGTCGATCATCTGGCGCCGGCAGCGCGGGTCCCGGCCCTCCCGGGCCAGGATCCGCAGCTGCGGCACGGGCAGGGAGCGGCGGCCGGGGAACCACACCTCGCCGTCCGGGGGCCGGGCGACCACGACGGCGGACACCAGGACGCGTAGCGGCACGTTGAACCGCTGGGAGGCCTCGCGCAGCACCCGGAAGGCGCTGCCGGAGTCGGGCAGGCCGTAGCGGGCCATCAGCGTGCCCTGCGCCATACCGATCACCGGGGCGGTGCGCACCCGGGCCCGCAGGGCCCGGACCTCCTTGTGCAGGTCCTCGTACGACGGACGCCACAGGTCGGCCATCTGCGAGCGCCAGGCCGGCAGGTCCTCCACCGGGGCCGTGGCCCGCGCCAGCTCCCGCAGCGCCTCGTCGAGGGTGGCGTACAGGCGCACGCCGTCGAGACGGGCGAGGTGCACGGCCTCGCGTACGCCGGGGCGGGCCCGGATGATGATGAGGTCGGGGCGCCCGGCGCGGACCCGGGTGGTCTCGCTCAGCGCGTGCAGGACGGCGGCGCCGCCGAGTTGCACATGGGCCATGTCGAGAACCGGCCGCAGTCCGGCGCGGTCGGCCTCTTCCAGATGGCCGCGCAGCTCGTCCGACCAGACCTCGGCCCCGTCCGGGCTCAGGCTGCCGGACATGCGCAGGAGCAGGGCGCCCTCGGCGGGCAGGCCCTCCACCAGGGACGACTCGATGACGAGAGGGGCCGGTGCGCCCGGGCGGGCGGAGGAGGATTTCACGGCATCACCACACCAGGACGTCACAAAGCCTCGAATATCCGCAAAGGCCTCTTTCTGACCTTGGACCACCACCTTGCACGCTCGATGCCCGGCCCTCAACCGCACCGCGCGGGGCCCCGGCCGTCGATTCGATTCAGTGGCGGCCGCCGGGCCGCGCCGGTTCGCCTGCCGGCAGGGAGTCCAGGGCGGACGCCGTGGTGGCGTGCACCCGGACGCCCGGCAGACCGGCCAGCCGCAGCGCCTCGCGCACATGGGGCCTGGGCTGGACGATCGGCAGGCAGCGGCCCGACAGGGCGAGCCCGCCGGTGGCCCGGTCCAGCGAGCGCACCGCGACGGCGCTGGCCAGATACACCTCGGTCATGTCCAGTACGAGGTGTTCGCCGGCCCGGTCGGACTGGCGCAGATGCTCCGCCAGGGCCTCGGAGAACTCCGTGGCGTTGGACGCGTCGACCGTTCCGCGCGCCTTGAGAAGGGTGATACGGCCGGACTCTGGGCGGCTCGCCCGTACGGCGTGGAGCAGCAGCGGGGCAGCGGGAAGCTGGCCTTTTTCCATGGGCGGGGCACTTCCTGGGAGGGAGGGCTCGGCCAGCCGCTTCTTGACCGGGGAGGGGACCACTGTGCCGCCCCCGGGTGCCCGAAGCAACGACGTGTCTCCGGGCGTGTCGCCGCCCGGCCGGACTCGCGGGCTCCGTGCTCCTCGGCGCCCCTGCCCGCCTCCGGGCCTCTACCCTACGTACCGCCGCGCGGTTGACGTCCGGCGCGCCCGCTCCAGCGTGGCCAGCCGGTGCTCCAGCTCCGGCGGCACCGGGTCGCGCTGGCGCAGCACCCAGGGCAGCCCGGCGGTGGCGCGGGCGAACGCGCGCGCGGAGGCGGCGTCGCGGGGCACCGTGCGCATCAGGTGCACGGTGTGGCGCAGGGCGGGCAGCAGGGGGCGGCGCAGCCAGGTGAACCACAGTGTGTTGCGGATCCCGAGGACGCGGCGCGCGGTGCTGTCGCGCAGCCGCGACGCCTGGTGGTGGACGGTGAGTTCCTCGGCGTAGGCGAGCCACCAGCCCTGCCGGAGCAGGTCGCAGGCGAGCAGTTCCTCCTCGCCGCCGAGCCACAGCCCGGGGTGGAAACCACCGCCGGCCCGGAAGGCGTCGGTGCGCAGCACGGTGGCGGCGGCGAGGAACGATCCGAGCGCCGGCCCTGGCAGCCAGCCGGGACCGGGCAGCGGCGATTCGCGCAGTTCGCGCACGACGGGGTCCTCGGTGCCCTCCGGCTGGACGACGATCCGCGCGGAGACGGCCGCCAGGCCGGGCCGGGTGTCGAGCAGGTCGGCGGCCCGGCACAGGCTGCCCGGCTCCCACCAGGAGTCGTCGTCGCAGAAGGCGACGTAGGGCGTGCGGACGTGGCGTACCGCCAGGTTGCGGCCGACGGCCCCGAGGTTGCGGCCGGGGCGCAGCAGGGTCATCTCCGGAAAGTGCTGGGCGACGGCTTCGGCGGTGCCGTCGGCCGAGGCGTTGTCGGTGACGATCACCCGGGGCCGCTCGGGGAGCCGCCTGAGGCGGGTGAGGGTGCGCAGGAGTTCGTCGCGGCGGTCGTGGGTGATCAGGACCACCGTCGTACGGCCGTCCGGGTGTCCCTGGGGGCGTGTCCGGCTCATCGGGTGCCTCCGGCGGGCTGCCGGTCGAGCAGGCGCGCGGCGTGTTCGACGTGCGGGGGCAGCGGCCGGCGCCGGGCGACGGCGGCGGGCAGCCGTGCGAGGGTCTCGCGCAGGGCGCGGCGGGCGCCGGGCCGGGCGGCGACGGCGGCCAGTGCGAGGTCGGCGCCGGCGCGCAGGGCGACGGGCCAGGGACGGCGCAGGCAGGTGGTGAGCACGTGGTTGCGCCTGACCAGGCTGGAGCGGCCGGTGCGGCCGTCGGCCTGGGGGTGGTGGCGGGCGCACAGGGAGGGTTCGTAAGCGAGGCCCCAGCCGCCGGCCGCGAGGTCGTAGGCGAGGAGGGTCTCCTCCCCGCCGAAGAAGAGCAGCGGGTGGTAGCCGCCGGCGCCCAGGAAGGCCTCCCGGCGCACGACGCACGCGCAGCCGAGGAAGCCGAGCACCGGGCAGCCGGGCAGATCCGGTTCGCGGGGCAGGGGCGAGGCGGCGAGGACAGCGTTCAGCGGGTCCTCCGTCCCCCGCTCACCGACCAGGGTGCGGGCGGCGAGCAGCCCGAGCCGTGGGTGACCGTCGAGCAGGTCGGCCGCGTGGCGCAGGGAGCCCGGGGCCCACCAGGAGTCGTCGTCGCTGAAGGCGACGTAAGGGGTGCGGGCGTGCCGGACGGCCAGGTTGCGGCCGAGGGCGCCGGTGTTGGTGGCGGGCCGCAGCAGACGGGTGACCGCCGGGTGGCCGTGCACCGCCATCCGGGTGGTGTCGTGGCGGGAGTTGTCGACGACGATCACGGGCGGCCGTTCGGGCAGCGCGGCCAGGGCGTCGAGGGTGCGCAGCAGGCTGCCGGACCGGTCGCGGGTGATGACGGCCACCGTGATCCTGGGGTCAGGTCCGGCGGTGGGCCGGCGGGTGGGTACTGGGGCCCGGTCAGTGGACACGCGCCGCCACCCCCCAGCCGGAGGCTCCGGACGCTCCGGTGCGGGCCTGCCGGCCCCGGAGCTGCAGCAGGCAGGCGGCGGCGACCTCGCCGGTGTGGACGCGCAGCAGCCGGGCGTCCGGGTTGCGGCCGTGCGGGTCCCCGGGCGGGCCGGGTTTCCACAGGGCCAGGTGCCGGTGGCCGGGCGGCGGTCCCCACAGTCGCGGGGAGACGGGGCCGAACAGGGTGACCGACCGGGTTCCGTGGGCCACCGCGAGGTGGGCGATGCCGGTGTCGCCGCTGAGCACCAGCGACGCCCCGGCCACCAGCGCCGACAGCTCGTCCAGGGGCAGGCCCCCGCTGAACACGTCCGACGCGGGCCGGCCGCCGCGCTCGGCGACGGACCGCACGAGGGCGTCCTCCCCCGGGCCGCCGGTCAGCACCACGCGATGTCCGGCCGCGCACAGGCACCGCACGACGGCGGCGAACCGCTCCCCCGGCCAGCGGCGCGAGCCGGACGCGGCCCCGGGGTGCACCACGACCGCGCCGGGTGCCGGGGACGGCGTGGACGGAGCCGGCAGGCGCAGGTCGAGGGGGTCGGCCGGGATGCCGTGGGCGCGCAGGAAGGCGCACCAGCGGTCCCGTTCGTGGACGTGCGGCTGCCAGGGCGGACCGTCCGGCAGGGCAGGGGCGAGCAGCCGGCGCGGGTGCAGGGCGGCCAGCGCGTCGCGGCTCTCGGGGCCGTTGCCGTGCAGGTCGACCGCCACGTCCGGCGGCGGTCCCGGCCAGTGCGCGAGGGAAGGCACGGCCCGGCCCGGCGCCTCGGCCGGGAGCACTTCGTCGACCGCCCCGGTGGACAGGGCGACGCCGGTCAGTCCGGGCGGCAGGGCGAGGACCACCCGGTGCCCCGGGAAGCCCCGTCGGACGGCGCGCAGCGCGGGCACCCCGGCGAGCAGGTCGCCGAGTCCCAGGGCGCGCAGCACCAGCACGGTCGGGGGACGCGAGTCGGGTGTCACCGGAGCGGCCCCCCGGACGGCGGCCGTGGGAAGCGGGTCACTGGACGGGTCCTCCGGTGCGGGCGGGTGCCAGGGCCGCGCGGCGGGTGAGGCCGGTGGTGGAGCGGCCGTCGAGGTAGGGCAGCAGCAGGACCTGGCCGCCCCAGCTCTCCACGAGCGGCTGCTCGGGCAGTCGGGTGCGGGCGTAGTCGCCGCCCTTGGCCCAGATGTGCGGGCGCAGTTCGCCGAGGACGCGTTCCGGTGTGTCCTCGTCGAAGACGGCGACCGCGTCGACGCACTCCAGCGCGCTCAGCACGCGTACCCGGTCGGCCGCCGGGACCAGGGGCCGGCCGCCGCCCTTGCGCCTGCGCACCGAGTCGTCGGAGTTGACACAGACGATCAGGCAGTCGCCGGCCCGGCGCGCGGCCTGCAGCAGGGCGACATGGCCGGCGTGCAGCAGGTCGAAGCAGCCGCCCGCGGCGACCACGGTGCCGCCCGCGGCCCGTACCCGGGCGGCGGTCCGCCGGGCGGCGGCCGTGGAGTCCTCGCCGGCCGGCCGCTCCGGTTGCGTGTCCGGCGCCCCGGGCACGGCGACCGCGCGGGCGCCGCCCTCGGCGACGTACCGGGTGGCGGCGTGTACGGCGGCCTGGACGGCCGCCTCGGTGAAGGCGCCGTCGGCGAGCAGCCCGGCGGCGGTCGCGGCGAACCGGTCCCCGGCCCCGCAGGGGTCGCCCGCCGCGGTGGCCGGGGCCGGCACCAGCAGGGGGGTCTCGCCGTACGAGAGCAGCGCGCCGCGTTCGCCCAGGGTGACCGCGACAGCGTGCGCGCGCCAGGCCCGGGCGAGCGCGCCGGCGTCCTGGGCGGCCGTGCGCAGTGCGCCCCCGTCGCCGGGCGCGGTGCCGGTGTCCTCGGCCGACCGCCGGGCGAGGCGGCGGGCCTCCCGCGCGGAGGGGGTGGCCAGCCGTACTCCGGGGACCGGCGGGCCGCCCCGCACATGCGGGTCCCAGACCACGGGCACCCGCGCGGCGGAGCCGGCCAGTGCCTCCCGGAGCACGTCGGCGGTGCCCCGGCCGTAGTCGGCGACCAGGACGGCGTCCGCCGCGCGGACCGCGGCCAGGGCGGCCCGGCTCGCCTCGCGGGCGCGTCCCTCGCCGTCGTCGAGGCGGAGCAGCGGCCGGTCTCCGGCGAGTACGCGGGTCTTGCTGCCGAGTTCGCCGTCCAGCGGCACCTCGACCAGATCGACGCGGCCGGCCAGCAGGTCCCGCAGGATGCCGCTGGTCCCGTCGTCGCCGAGGGCCGTGACGAGGGTGACCGGGCGGCCGTCGGAGGCGGCCAGGCAGGCGGCGAGGGCCGCGCCGCCCGGGCGGGAGCTGCGCCGGGTGCCGTGCACCACCGGCACGGGCGCGTCGGGGGCCAGCCGCTCGGCCCGGCCGCACAGGTCGTGGTCGAGCAGCGCGTCCCCGACGACGACCAGGGGGGTACGGGGGATGTTCATGCGTCTCCTTCCCCGCGCCGTGCCCGGGTGCCCGCGGTGCGCGGGCCCACCGGCCGGTCGTCGGGTCGGCCCGCGGCGCCGCCATGGCCGTCCGGCCGGGCGCCGTCCACCCGGCCGTCCACCCGGCCGTCCGATCGGCCCTTCACACCGGGCCGGCCGTCACCCCGGCCGTCCGCCGTGCCTCCGTCCGCCTCGCCCCGTTCGACGGCCCGGTCGAACGACTCGCAGAGCATGTGCACGGCGACCAGATGCAGTTCCTGCACGGTGGCGGCCGCCGGCGCGTCCGCGCACAGCGCGTCGTCGGCGGCCAGGTGAAGGGGGTTCGGGGCCCGGCCGGTCAGCGCCCAGACGGTCATGCCGAGCCGGTGCGCGCGGTCCGCCGCGGCCAGCAGGTTGGCGCTGGCACCGCTGGTGGACAGCAGCATCAGCACGTCGTCGGGGCGGCCGTGCGCCGCGGTCTGGCGGGCGAACACCTCCTGGACGCCGTAGTCGTTGGCGATCGCGGTGGTGGAGGAGGTGTCGGCGTGCAGGGCGAGTGCGGAGAACGGGCCCCGGTCGTCCCGGTAGCGGCCCACGAGTTCGGCGGTGAGGTGCTGCGCCTGAGCGGCGCTGCCGCCGTTTCCCGCGACGAGCAGCCGGCCTCCGGAGCCCAGCCGCCGGGCGAGTTCGGCGCCCCAGCCGGCGATGAGGGAGCCCTGGTCGCGGAACGTCTCCAGGGCCTTCATCAGGTCGTCGCAGTGCGCGGTGTCGGTGACGGTCTTCATCGGGCGGCTCCCTTCATCGGACGGCTTCCGAGCGCGAGGGCATCGAGGACACGGCGCCGTACACCCCGGCCACGCCGTCGGCCACGCGGTCCCAGGTGTAGTGGGCCAGCACCCGTTCGCGGCCGGCGGCGCCGTGGCGGGCGAGCCGGTCCGGGTCGTCGAGGAGTTCGCGGACGAGGTCGCCGAGGTGGTGGTGGTCGTCGTCCGCCGGGACGTGGACGCCGGTGGTGCCGTCCAGGACCGTGTCGAGCTGGCCGCCCACGGCGGTGGCGACGACCGGGGTGGCGCAGGCCATGGCCTCGAGCGGGACGATGCCGAAGGGCTCGTAGCGGGGCAGGGACAGCACGAGGTCGGCGCCGGCCATCAGGCGCGGCATCCGGGCCCGGCCGACCCCGCCGAGCAGGGTCACCCGGTCGGTGACGCCGTACTCGCCGGCGATGGCGTGCAGCCGCCGGGCCTCCGGTTCGGTGCCCAGCAGATCCGCCTCGGGCCCGCCGGCGACGAGGAGTTCGGCGTCGGGTATCCCGGCGAGGGCGCGGATGGCCCGGTCGAAGCCCTTGCGGGGCACGAGCCGGCCGACGGCGAGCAGCCGTCTGCGGCCGCCGGGCAGGGTCCGGGGGCGGTCGGACGGCGCGAACTGGTCGGGGTCCACCCCGCAGGGCACGACCGTGACGCGGTCCTCCGGCAGGCCCATCGCCCGCAGTTCGGCCACCTCGTCGGAGCAGGTGGCGATGATCCGCGCGCACTCGTGGCCGACGGCCTCCTCGATCGCGACGCGTTCGGGCGGGCTGGTGTCGTCGGCGCCCTGGTAGCGCTTCTTGACGGTACCGAGGGCGTGGTAGGTCTGGACGACGGGGATGCCCAGGCCCCGGGTTCCGGTCAGGGCGGCGAGGCCCGACATCCAGAAGTGGGCGTGCACCACGTCGGGCGGGTCCGCGGCCCACTGCCGGGCCAGGAAGGCGCCGAAAGCGGCCATGTGGGGCAGCAGTTCGTCCTTGGGTACGGGTGCGGGCGGCCCGGCGGGCACATGCACCACCTGGACCCCGTCGATGAGGGTCATCCGGTCCGGCAGGCCGGTGGAGTCCCGCCGGGTGTAGACCGTGACCCGGTACCCCTTGCGGGCCAGTTGCCGGGCCACCTGTGCCACGTACACGTTCTGGCCGCCCGCGTCCGGCCCGCCGAGCGCGGCCAACGGGCTTGCGTGCTCGGAGACCATGGCGACGCGCCCGGCCGGGGGCAGAATGCGGCTCATCGGGTGACCTCCTTGATCAGGCGCTCCCAGTCCTCGAGGAAGCGTCGTTCTCCGTAGCGGGCCAGGGCCGCAACGCGGGCCGCCTGCCCCGTCAGGCGGGCGTGGTCCGGTTCGGCGAGGAATGTCCGTACGGCGTCCTCGAGGACGTCGAGCCGGTTGGAGACCACCCCGGCGCCCGCGGGGACCGCCTCGCGGACCTCGGTGGTGTCCAGGGCGACCACCGGCATGCCCAGGAACATGGCCTCCAGCAGGGACAGGCCGAGCGAGGTCCAGCGCACGGGGTGCAGGTACAGCCGGCAGCGGGCCATCTCGCGGTGCAGTTCGTGCTGGGGCAGGTCCCGGGCGCGGCAGCGCCCGGCGGGCAGGCCGAGGTGTTCGGCGAGTCCCTCGGTGCGCATCCCGAAGACGTCCAGGGGCGCCGAGCGGGCGAAGCGGGGCAGCAGGTCGGTTCCGGTGGTACGGCCCCTGCGCACCGGCTCGTTGACGACGACAGCGGCGCGGCGCTCGGTGCCGGTCCAGCGGTGGCCGGGGTCGACGATGCCGTGCTCCACGACCTCGGCCGGGGCCCTGCCGCTGTCCCACATCAGCCGGTTGAAGTGGGTGACATGGACGACGGGGATGTCCGTCTGCCCGGCGAGGGGGTGGAGTTGCCGCCCCGGGGACGCGTCGGGGCTGTTGTGCTCGACGTACACGGCGGGCACGTCCACACCGGGCCGGCGGCCGGTCCAGCGCCGGGCGAGGTCGATCTCGTGCGGACGCTGCAGCACCATCAGGTCGATGCCGGCGTCGCGCAGTTGCCCAGGGGTCCGTTCGAGCACCGTCGGGGGCCAGTCCCAGGTCACCGCGCGGCCCAGGCCGTCGGGTCCGCGGTCCTCGGTGACCGGGAGCAGGTAGGTGTGCGGGCCCCGCACGAAGGTGGTGAGCCAGGATCCGTGCACATGCCAGACGAGGATGTTCATGACTGTCGCTCCTGGATGAGCTTGTGCACCGCGCGCACCACGTCCTGCCCGGTGACCTCGTCCAGGCAGGGGTGGCCGGGCACCGGGCAGACCAGGGCCCTGGTGTCCGCGCACGGCGCCGACTGGTCGCCGAGAAGGATGACGGGGACGCCGTAGGGCGCCCAGCGGCCGGCCGGGACCACGGGCGCGAACAGCGACACGACGGGGGTGCCGACCGCTGCCGCCAGATGGGCCGGTCCGGTGTTGGCGCTCACCACGACGTCGGCCGTGCGCAGCACGCCGGCGAGGGTACGCGGGGTGGTGCGGCCGCCGAGGTCCACAGCCAGGTCGGCGCTCACCCGGCGGGTGAGGGCAGTCTCGTCCGGCCCGCCGGTGACGACCACACGGTGCCCGGCGTCGGCCAGCAGCGCGACCGCCTCCTCGCACCGGTGGGGGCTCCAGGCGCGGGCGGGGGCGGTGGCGCCGGGGTGCAGCACCACGTAGGGGCCGTGGCCGGTCAGGGCGTCGGTGTCCGGCGGCGGCAGGACCCGCGGGCGGCCGTCGTCGCCGGGCGGGAGCGGGAAGCCCATCGCGGCGGCGGTGTCCAGGGCCGCCTCGATCTCGTGCCGGCCCGGCTGCCGCCGGTGGCGGACGTCCAGCAGCCGGCCGGGGTGGTCGACGCTGTCGGCGCCGATGTGCGCGATCCCCGCGAGGCGCAGCACGAGCGCGGCCGGCAGGGGGCTCTGGTGGAAGGAGGTGAGGATCAGGGCGGAGTCGAAGGCGGCGGCGCGCAGCCGCCCGGCCAGGGCGTGGACGTCGGCTGCGTCGACCGGGGGCGGGTCGAAGCCCTCCCAGGGCGCCTCCCACACCAGCACCTCGTCGACGCCGGGCAGCAGCCGGGCGGCCTCGGCGCCGCGCGGCCCGCACAGCATGGCGACGCCCGAGCGGTGCGCGGCGACGGCACGGACGGCGGGTCCGGCGAGCAGCACGTCACCGAAGCTGTCGAGCCGGACGACGAGCGCTCTCACGAGGACCGCCTCCCGCCACAAGCACGGTGTTCGCGCACCGGGGTGCCCAGTGCCGTGCGCACCGCGGTGAGGACGTCGGGCGCGCTCTGGGCGGCGAAGCGCCGTACCTCGGCGGGCGCGGTGGCCGCGTTGGGGACGAGGACGCCCCGCGCGCCCGCCGCCCGGGCGGCCAGCAGGTCCGCTGCGATGTCGCCGATCACCAGGCACCGGTCCGGGCGGACGCCCAGGCGGTCGGCGGCCGTGAGGACGAGGCCCGGGCGGGGCTTGCGGCAGGCGCAGCCGGCGTCCGGGGTGTGCGGGCAGAAGACCCAGGTGCCGAGGCCGCCGAGGAGTTCGTCCGCCCGCTCGTTGACGGCGTGGACCTGGTCGGCGGTGAGCAGTCCGCGGCCGATGCCCGACTGGTTGCTGACCACGGCGGTGGCGAGCCCCGCGCGGCGGGCGAGCGTCACGGCCTCGGCGGCACCGGGCAGCGGGCGGACGCGGTCGGGGTCGCCGTTGTAGGGGACGTCCGCGAGCAGGGTTCCGTCGCGGTCGAACAGGACGGCGCAGACGGGCGGCCGGGCCGTGCTCACGCGGCGCCTCCGAGGGGTACGGCGCCCCGGTGGCGGACGGCTCCGCGCAGCCAGTGCCGTACCGCGAGCGGGGGTATGAGCACGCTGGTGCCCAGCATCCCGGCGATCTCCCGGGCGGTGCGGGGGCCGGGCCGGATCCGGGCGAGGGCGAACTCGGCCGTGCCCAGCGTCCACAGCGCCGCGCAGACCGCGGCGGTGCGGCGGCGGCCCGTGAGCGCGCAGACGGCGGAGGCGAGCGCGGCGCCGGTCACCGCGACATGCCCCGGCAGCCGTCCCCGGGGGGCCTTGGCGCGGGCCCACCAGTCGCGTCCGTGCAGCCGGCTCATCAGGGCGTCGTCGGCGTTGCCGCGCTGCGCGGGCAGCGAGGCCCACCACTGGGACGGGCGGACCGGGTGCCGGGTGAGGCGGGTGCCGCGGTGCAGGGTCCACCCGGCCCGCTCCATGCGCAGGGCGAGGTCGGCGTCCTCCCGGAAGGCCCGCGGGAAGCGCTCGTCGAAGCCGCCGACCTGGATGAGCGCTGCGGTCCGGTACGCCATGTCGGCGGTGGCCCAGGCCGCGTTCTCCAGGCCCTTGGTGGTGCGCTCCCAGTCGGTGGGCCGGCGGTCCAGGGGCAAGGGGACACGCAGCCGCCCCTGGATGCCGCCGGCGTACTCGCCGGCCGCCCGGAGGTCGTCGGCTAGTCTGCGGGACCAGTCCGGCAGCACCTGGACGTCGTCGTCGAGGAAGACGGTCCAGGGCGTACGGACGGTCCGCCACCCGGCGTTGCGGGCCGCGGCCGGGCCCTTGCCGCCGGTGTGCAGGGCCCTTACCCGGTCGAGCAGTTGGCCGGCGGCCTCCAGTGGCAGGCCGGTATCGGGGTCGGTGGCGGGCCGGTCGTCGACGACGATCACCTCGTGCGGCGGGTGGCCCTGGGCCGCGGCCAGCGCGCGCAGGCACTCGGCGAGACAGGGGCGGCCGATCGTCGGGACGACGACGGTGTAGGCGGGAGCGGCGCTCATGCGAAGGCCTTTCCGCGGTGGACGGCGAACGGGCCGAGGACCAGCAGGTCGACGGGGGCGGAGCCGAAGCACTCCAGGGCGTCCCGGGGGTCGTCCACCATGGGCCGTCCGGCGGTGTTGAGGCTGGTGTTGACCACCACGGGCAGGCCGGTGCGCCGCTCGAACCCGTCGATCACGCGGGCCATCAGCGGCTCCTGCGAACGGTCCACGGTCTGGACGCGGGCGGTGCCGTCGACGTGCACCACAGCCGGGACGCGGTCCTTCCAGCCGGCCGCCACGTCGTGCACGAAGAGCATGTGCGGGCTGGGCAGCGGCCCGTCGAACAGTTCCGCCGCGCGTTCGGCGAGGACCATGGGCGCGACCGGCCGGAACTCCTCGCGTCCCTTGACCGCGTTGAGCCGTTCCAGGTTGGCGGCGTGTCCGGGGTGGGCGAGCAGTGAGCGGTGGCCGAGGGCGCGCGGCCCGTACTCGCTGCGGCCCTGGAACCAGGCGACGATGCCGTCGGCGGCCAGTGTCCCGGCGGCCGTCTCGGCGATGTCCGCGGGC